>Ga0315278_10004894_pt1 | contig 12137 bp, 14 predicted proteins | sample YL17G06_0_MG_FD_203880 | JGI IMG/M metagenome (GOLD analysis project Ga0315278, IMG submission 203880) | Sediment microbial communities from Yellowstone Lake, YNP, Wyoming, USA - YL17G06_0 | ecosystem: Environmental > Aquatic > Freshwater > Lake > Sediment | place: USA: Wyoming | collected... | reverse complement strand
TCGCTCGGAGGCGTGGAGTCGTTGATCGAGGTCCCGGGGCCGATGACCCACGCGAGCGTTGCCGGCTCCCCGCTGGAGGTTCCGGAGACCTTGGTGCGGTTGTCCGTCGGGATCGAGCACCCCGACGATCTCGTGGCCGACCTGGATCGAGCGCTCGGATGAGCCACTCGAGCCCGTCGCCCGCCGGCCGGCCGGGGCGTTCGCAAGGGGCTACGATTCCGCCATGACAGACGCCGCCCAGCGCAACCTCGTCTTGATCCTCGCGCGGGACTTCGCGTCGCGGCTCGCCACGCCCGTGTTCCTGGTGGATCCCGAGGACAACCTGATCTACTTCAACGAGGCGGCCGAGCGGCTGCTCGGGATGCCCTTCGTCGAGGGTAGCGTGGTGACGGCCGCTCGGTGGTCCAACCAGGTCGTGGCCGCGGACGACGAGGATCGACCGCTTTCCGACGAGGAGCGTCCGCTCCGGGTCGCGCTGGATCAGCGATCCCCGAGCCACCGATCGATGAAGATCCGAGCGGCCGAGGGCACCTTCCGGCGCATCGAAGTGACGGCGTTCCCGCTGTTCGCACACGCCGACGAATGTGTCGGCGCGATGTCGATCTTCTGGGAACCCCCGGAGTAGGCTGCGTGCGCATCCGGGTCTGGGGGAGCCGAGGGTCCATCGCTGCGCCCGGCCCCGATACCGCCCGCCACGGCGGCAACACCTCCTGCGTTGAGGTCCGCCTCGACGACGGGCAGCTCTTGATCCTGGACGCCGGCACAGGCGCTCGTCCCCTTGGGGTCGAGCTGATGCGGGATCCGCCGGCCAGGATCGACCTGCTGCTCACCCACCTCCACGTCGACCACGTCGAAGGGCTCGGCGCCTTCGCGCCGATCTGGTCGCCGGAAACCGAGCTGCACATCTGGGGTCCCTCGTCTCCCATGGCGACGCTGGATGAACGGATCGCGACCTACTTCTCGCCGCCGCTGTTCCCGGTCCATCTGTCTCAGGTGCCGGCCACGGTCGTCTTCCACGACGCGCCCGTCGAGGCGTGGACCATCGGCGGGGCACGCATCGTATCGAGCCCTATCCTGCATCCCGGACCCACGGTGGGCTACCGGATCGAGGCGGACGGGCGGACGCTCGCCTACCTCACGGATCACGAGCCCGCGCTCGGCATGGATCTCGATCGCGTGGCGAGCGAATGGATCTCGGGGCACGGACTTGCCGCCGACGCGGACCTGCTGATCCACGACTGCCAGTACGACGAGGAGGAGTACCCCAACCGTGTCGGCTGGGGTCACACCAGCACGAGCCAGCTCGCCGCGTTCGCCCGCAAGGCGGCGGCCGATCGCTTGCTGCTCTTCCACCACGACCCCATGCACAGCGACGATCAGCTCGACGTCATGACCGCGCGTGTGCGTGAGCTCTGGGGCGTCGGCGAAACCCGTTGTTCCGCGGCCGCAGAGGGGATGCAGGTCGAGGTCTAGAGCGACGGCGCGCCCTCGATCACGATGTCATCGGCGCCGTCCACGCTCACCGTGACGGTTCGAACACCGTAGGGCAGACCATCGTCCCTCACCGCCAGCGGGATCTCAGGCGCGGCCTGGCCGAGCCACGCGCGCATCGCGGCGGCGTCCCCGCCGATCCCGACGCTCGAGATCCCCTCCGGACTGACCAGATGCCCCGCCGACGAGCGACCAGGATGCTGGTCTGGGGACATCTGCCAGTCGATGAAGAACGGCAGCCAGTTCGGGCGCGATGGGTCCTCGATGCCCGCCCCACGCCACCGCACCTCGGTCCCGTCCGGGCGCGTGCGCGACCCCGCCTCGACGGTGAGGCCTAGCCGGGCCGCCGTGGCATCGATGTCCGAGGTCGCGAGGCACGCCGAGAACCATCGATCGCGCCCGTCCTCAGTGAGCGCCGCGAGGGTTCGCCCCAACCTCGAGCCGGCACCGACGGTGGGATCCACCACCGACAGCAGCTCCACGTAGTCGGCTCCCAGCGGAACGATCCTGTTCGCGGTCCCCCAGCCCGGATGGAAGCCTCCGGGAACGGAGGCGAGGCCTGTTTCCGCCCTGAGTCTGGCGGCCGCTGCATCCAGGTCCCCGACCGCGAGGACCACGTGATCGATACGCACGATCAGCCCTTGGGTCGCTTCATGTACGCGACGGTCGAAACGCCCCCCATCGGATTCTGGATCTGACTCACGCCCACGAGCTCCCATCCATCCTCGCCGAACGTGTCGAGGATCTCCCCGGGGTTGTGCTCGAGGAGCGGTGCTACGAAGTACTCCCACCTGGTCATATCGTCGCCTCCCGATCGAGTCGTTCCTTCACGTGTCTGATGCAGACCCCCATGATGACGTCCAGGCCTCCCGCGGACGCGATGCGATAGGCCTCCTCGCTCACGACCCCTTCCTGTAGCCACAGGACCTTCGCGCCGATCGAGACGGCATCACGGGCGATCTCCGGCGTGGCATCGGCCCTGCGGAACACGTCGACGACGTCGACCTGCGCCGAAGCGGGGACCTCCAGCAAGGTCGCGAAGGCGGGCTCCCCGAGAACCGACGTCTCGGCCGGGTTGACCGGGATGATCCGGTACCCGTGCCGCTGCAGGTACTCGGCAACGGCGAAGGAGGGTCGGCCCGGCTTCGAAGACAGGCCGACCACGGCCACCGTTCGGGCTTCTCCGAGGAGTGCCCGGAGCTCACGATCCTCGGGATTCACGGCATCGGTTCGGTCCACGTCGTCTCCTTCCGCAGCAGATCCAAGAGTCCATGCAGCATCCAGCCGGTCGCGCCCCAGATGGTGTGGCCGTCGATCCGGTAGGCCCATCCCCGCCAGATCTGCCCGTCGCGCCGAGTGAGTTCCATCGGTTCCTCAGCCGATGCCAGATCGGACACGGCGAAGGTGAGGACCTCAGCGATCTCCCCCGCGCTCACGCTCAGCGCCGGCGGCTCGTCCAAGATCGCGAGGAACGGCACCACGAGGATCCCGCTCACGTGCGTGTGGACGGGCGCGAGGGCGCCGACGACGTCGGGAAGCTCCGGATCCACCCCGATCTCCTCGTGGACCTCGCGAAGCGCGGCTTCGACGGGCCGCTCGCCGGGGTCCAGCAGGCCGCCCGGGAACGAGATCTCGCCCGGATGCCGGGACAGCGCCGCGGCACGCACCGTGAATAGGAGCGTGGGCCTCCTGCCTTCGACGAGCAGCGCCATGACGGCCGCCAGCCGGTCGCCGGGCGGAGGCTCGGGGGTGGGATCGGCGGCGAGGGCTCCCCTGAGGCGGGCGCGCGGGTCGGAGGCGTGTAGCATCGCGCGCCATGGTAGAGGAGGCGGTTGCGCGAGCGGTGGCCGACGCCGTCGATCCCGGCGAGGTGCTCGCGTATGCACGGGCGCTGATCGCGGCGCCCAGCGAGAACCCGGGGGGGACGGAAGACGCGGCGGCCACGGTCGCCTCCGAGATCCTCGGAGCGCTCGGGGCGGCCCCACGCACGATCCGCTCCGGCGCGGGTCGACCGAACGTCCTGGCCTCGCTCGGCTCCGGTGCACGGCCGAAGCTGGCGTGGAACGGCCACCTCGACGTGGTGCCGGCGGGGGTCGCGGAGAACTGGAACCACGGCCCGTGGGCCGGGGATGTGGCGGATGGCCGGCTCGTCGGCCGTGGCTCGGCCGACATGAAGGGGCCCATCGCCGCGGCCCTCGCCGCGGGGGCCGCGATCGTGCGCACCGGCGTCGGCCTGGCCGGCACCCTCGAGTACCACCTGGTCGCCGACGAGGAGCTGGCGGGCGTGCACGGCACCAGCGTGCTCTGGGACCAGGGGCTGCTGGATCAGGATGCGGCTGTGGTCGGCGAGCCGAGCGAGCTGCAGGTCGGGCTCGCGGAGCGCGGAGGTGCCTGGGTCACGCTGACGGCGTTCGGCACGGCGGCGCACGGCTCCCAGCCACACCGAGGCGTGAATGCGATCACGTCGATGTCGCGGTACCTGCTCCGGCTCTCCGAGGTCCTGCCGGACGTCGAACACCCGCTCACCGGACGGCCTACCGTGAACGCCGCACTCATCGCCGGGGGCAGTGCGCCCAACGTCGTGCCCGACCGCTGCGAGGTGGACGTGGACCGGCGGCTGATCCCCGGCGAGACCGACCCCGAACAGGTCCTGGCCCCGTTCCTGACGCTCGCGGAGGACCTGCGTCGTGCGCATCCGGACGTGCGGGTAGAGGCGAGCCTCCGGGAATGGACGGACGCCGCCGAGGCCTCACCGGACACCCGCCTGGTCCGCGACGCCCGGGCCGCGGTGCTGGCCGAGACGAGACGAGACCCCGACCTCGTCGGCTTCACCGGCATCACGGACGCTCGCTTCTACATCAATCAGGCGCGCGTCCCGACCATCATCCTGGGGCCGGGCTCGCTCTCCGTCGCCCACGCGGCGAACGAGTCCGTCGCCGTCGATGAACTCGTTACCGCGGCTCGCGCCTACGCACGCCTGTTCGTGTCCTTCCTGAACCCCTGAGGGGGTATCCTGGCTCCATGCAGACGCAGGTGGAACCACAGAGCCCGCTCAGCGTGAGCGAAGGCGCCGCCAGAAAGATCCGGGCCCTTGCCACCAAGGACGGCCGGAGCGACGCGTTGCTGCGCGTGCGTGTGACAGCGGGAGGGTGTTCCGGGTTCAGCTACGAACTCTCGTTCGAGGATGCCTCGCTCGACGACGACGTGGTGGTGGATGCCTCCAACGGCGTCCGGGTCTTGGTCGATCCTCGAAGCGTTCCGATCGTGCGAGGTTCCACGCTGGACTTCGACGACGCGCTCATGGGCGGCGGGCTGAAGATGCTGAATCCCCAGGCCACCCACGAGTGCGCGTGCGGCGAGTCCTTCAGCCTCTGACCGGCCGACGCCGGAGCCTCGCGTCGGCCGGCCCGATCGGCTTCAACCCACAGTGAGCGTTCCGGTCATGCTCGTGTGGTACTTACAGTGGAAGCCCGCGTCGGCGCTCACGTTCACGGTGACGGTCTCCGAGGCCCCCGGCGCGATGTCCTGACTGACGCTTTCGTCATCAAGGGTGAAGCTGTGTTCAACGGCGCCTTCGTTGGTGACGGTGATCGTCGTCTCACCCGCGGTGACACTCAACGACACGGGATCGAACGCGAAGTCCTTGACCGTGAGTGCGGCAGTGCCGCCTCCGGCGCCGCTCGAAGCTGGTGCGGTCGCGCTGCTCGAGCCGCCGTCGTCAGACGAGCTGCACCCGGCAGCCGTCAGCGCCAAGGCGAACACCCCCGCCAACACCACATGGCTGGTCTTTCGTCTCACCATGGTTCCCTCCACTCGTTCGTGTCGCCGACCCCGTCGGCGGATCCGATGCGACGGTACTACGGGCGGCGACCCACGGAGGATTCCCGGACCGGAGACGTCCGATATGCTGCCGCCATGGCGTCCTCCGCGGATAAGACCCAGTGGTTCGATCTGCACCACGAGGTCGTGGCCACCGGCCTGTGCACGGGATGCACCGCCTGCATCGTCGCCTGCCCGTTCCACGTCCTGGCTTACGAGGACGGGGTCCCCGTTCAGCTCCAGGACGAGGGGCCGGACCGGTGCGGGCACGGGGACAAGGGTTGCGACATCTGCACCCGCGCATGCCCGCGCTTCCGCGACTGGGAGGACGAGATCGACGTGTCGTTGTTCGGCATGACGCGCTCGCCCGACGAGGTGATCGGGAAGTACCAAGACATCGTGCTAGCGCGCGCTACCGACCCCGCATCCCTGATGAACGGCCAGGACGGAGGCGTGGTCTCCGCGCTCTTGATCTGGGGGCTCGGCACCGGAGAGATCGACGGGGCCTGCACATCGAAGCTTTCCCAGGAGCGCGCCTGGGATGCCGAGCCCACGGTGGTTACGGATGCGCAAGGGGTCCTCGATACGGCGGGATCGCGATACACGTATTCGGCTAATCCGCTCGCTCTCATCAAGGCCGCCGAGCTGGGCCTCACGAAGGTGGCGCTCGTGGGGATGAGCTGCCAGGCATCGGTGACAGGTGCCATGGAATCCCGCCGCGTTAACAAGTGGCGCAAGAAGATCGCGTGGACCTTCGGCTTGCTCTGCTCGAAGACGTTCACGTACGACGGGCTGATGAACGAGATCGTGCAGAAGGAGCTTGGTCTGGATCTGGAGCGCCTGATCCGGGTCAACATCAAAGGGAAGCTGCTGTTCTACACGGACGACGGTGACGAGATCACCTATCCCCTCAAGGATGCGCACCGCTTCACGCGGCCCGGCTGCCTCCATTGCCCCGACTTCGCCGCCGAGCATGCCGACATCTCATTCGGAGGACTCGGGCAGTCGGAGGGATGGACGCTCACGGTGGTGCGGACGGACCGGGGCAAGGACATCTGGGACCGGGCGCTCGCCGACGGCGTGATCGAGGCCCGCCCCGCCTCGGAAGACCCCAAGGCCGTCGACCTGATGTTCAAGCTGGCCGCGAAGTCCCGTCAGCGGTGGCCCGACGCCGCGCAGACCCCCACGGCGGCGGCCTCGCCCGGGCGGCTGCCCGAGACGACCTGAAGCTCCAGCCGGCGGCTCCCGGACTTCACCCCAGCTTCGTGGCGCCGATACTCGATGAGACCGTTAGGGCCGGCGCGCGCCTGCCCGAACCCGACGCAGGAGCTACGAACCCATGGTGGACACGGCGCGGCATCCCTCGCCTGCCTCGCCACGCCGCGACGCGATCCTCGAAGCCGTCGCCTTCGCCGCGGAACGGCTCCTCCTCGCCGCCGACTGGCGCGTGGCAGCCCCCGAGGTGCTCGCGCGCCTCGGGGTAGCGGCCGACGTTTCGCGGGCATACGTTCTGGCGAACCACCTGGACGCCGACGGACGGCTCTGCGCCACCCTCGCCGGGGAGTGGTCGGCGGCCGGGATCGAGTCCCTGGTCGGCGACCCATCCTTCACGGCTTCGCCTTGGGATGAGGCGTTCTCCCGCTGGGCGCAGGCACACGGCCGAGGCGAGACGATCATGAGCCACGTCAGCGATCTGCCCCCGCTCGAGCGCCCCGAACTGGAAGCGCAGGGGATCATCTCGATCGTGGAGATCCCGATCTTCGTGGAAGATGCCTGGTGGGGCTGCATCGGCCTGGACGACTGCCTCGAAGAGCGCGCGTGGACGGCGGCGGAACAAGACGCCCTCCGGGCCGTCGCCGGAGTCCTGGGTGCTGCCGTCTTGCGTCAGCGCTCGGACGATCACCGCCGGGAGGCCGAACAGCGATACCGGCAGCTCGTGGAGCGGATCCCGGCGGTCACCTACACCGACGTGCCGGGTGGCAACGAAGTGGCGATGGGCTTCGTAAGTCCACAGATCGAGGAGATCCTGGGGTATCCACCCGAGCGGTTCACCCAAGACCCTACGTTGTGGGGCGAACTGATCCACCCGCAGGACCGCGCCCGCCTGCACGCGACGGGCGCCTTCGATCCCACCGACACGACCCCGTTCGACCACGAGTATCGCATGACGGCTGCGGACGGCCGCCTCGTATGGGTGAACGACACGTCGACCTCGGTGTTCAACGAGGACGGTTCGATCGACTACTTCCTCGGGTTCATGACGGACATCACCCGGCGGAAGGAGGCCGAGGAGCAGCTGCGCAGGGCCGAGGAGCGGTTCCGGATGATCGTTGAGCGGACGCCGGCGATCGTTTACCTCCTGCTTCCCGAGGGCGGGCCGGACGCCAGCACGCCAGTCGTGTACGTGAGCCCGCAGATCGAACGGATCCTCGGCTACGCACGGGACGCCTGGAAGGAACCCGGGGCCTGGGTCGCGCAGATCCATCCCGACGATCGCGACCGCGTGGCGGCGGAGGCGAGCCGGGCGCGCCGATCCGGAACTCCCTTCAGCGATGTGTACCGGATGCTCGCTGCTGACGGACGTGTCCGCTGGATCCACGACGAATCGATCCTCATCGTGAGCGACGCCGGCCAGCCCGTGATGTGGCAAGGCGTCATGGTGGACGTGACCGATCAACGTCTGGCGGAGGAACGCCTTCGCTCGGCCGAAGACCGCCACCGCGCTCTGGTGGAGCACATCCCCGCGGTCGTGTACGCCGAGGCGATCGTGGCCGACGCGGAGGCGCTCTACCTCAGCCCCCAGGTTGAAGAGGTCTTCGGCTACTCGGCCGGTGAATGGGCCCGGACCCCCAGCTTCTGGCGTGACCACATCCACCCCGAGGACGCGGACTCGGTGGCCGCCCTGAATGCGGAGGCGAACCGAACCGGTGCACCCTTCCACGCCGAGTACCGGTTCCGCAGCGCGGACGACAGCTACCGATGGATCCACGACGAGGCGGTCCGGATCCTGGACGAGGCAGGCGAGCCGTTGTTCTGGCAGGGCGTGCTGGTCGACATCTCTCAGCAACGAGCGGCCGAGGAAGGACGCCGGGACGCCGAGGCCCGGTTCCGGGTCCTGGTGGAGCACATCCCCGCGGTCGTCTACACGGAATCCCCCGACGCCGACCCAGGCCGGTTCTATATCAGCCCGCAAGTGGAATCGCTGTTCGGCTACACGGCGCAGGACTGGACCTGGACCGAGGACTTCTGGGTGAGCCGGATCCATCCCGACGACCTGGACGTGACGCTCGGCATCGACGAGCGCGCCAACCGAACGCACGAGCCCTACGTCGGGGAGTACCGCTTCCGGGCGAACGACGGAAGTTGGATCTGGGTGCACGACGAAGCCTCGTTCGTGCAGGAGCCGGGCGGGGATGGGTTCTGGCAGGGATTCATGCTGGACATCACGCGACGCAAGGAGGCTGAGCAGCAGCTGCGGGAAGCCGAACTGAAGTTCCGCACGATCGTGGAGCAGAATCAGGCCATCTTCTACACGCAGGAGATCGATCCCGACGACCCGGCGGTCTCGCGCACCACCTACATCGCCCCGGGGAACACGGAGATGCTCGGCTACACCCTCGACGAAGTCACGCAAGACCCGACGCTGTGGCGAGCCATCACCCACCCCGACGATCAGGGGCGTGTGTTCGCGGCCGATGCCGATAGCAATCTCAGCGACGACGACTCGTTCTCGCTCGAGTATCGGATGATCGCCAAGGACGGCCGCATCGTGTGGGTGCAGGACGAGGCCCGCCTCGTACACCTTCCCGACAAGCCCGCTTACTGGCAGGGATTCCTACTCGACATCACCGAACGCAAGGAGGCCGAAGCCCGCCTCGAACGCGCGCTGTCCGTGGAGCGGGATGCGGGACAGCGCCTTCGCGCCCTCGACGACATGAAGAACACCTTCCTGCAGGCGGTGTCGCACGACCTGCGAACGCCGCTCGCCGCCATCCTCGGCCTGGCGATCACGCTGGAGCGCGGCGACGTCCACCTTGCCGAGGACGACGCCCGGGACCTCGCCCGACGGATCGCGGCCAACGCGCGACGGCTCGATCGACTGGTCATGAACCTGCTGGACCTCGACCGGCTCGCGCGAGGCATCGTGGCGCCCAAGCTGGAACCGACGGATGTGGGCGACCTCGTTCGTCGGGTGTTGGAGGAGTCCGAGCTGGTTCCCGCCGCGCGGCTGCGCGCTCGTCTGGGACCGTCAGTCATCCCGGTGGATGCGGCGAAGGTGGAGCGCATCGTGGAGAACCTCCTGGCCAACACGACGCGGCATACGCCGTCGGAGGCCACGATCTGGGTGTCGGTGACGGAGGCGAGCGACCCCGCAGGCGTGATCCTGGCGGTGGAGGACGACGGCGCGGGGGTGCCGGAGGACCTGCGGGAGACGATCTTCGAGCCGTTCCGACAGGGCCCCGATGCGCCTCAGCATGCACCGGGGGTCGGGGTCGGGTTGACCTTGGTCCGCAAGTTCGCACAGCTGCACGGTGGACGCGCGTGGGTACAGGAGCGGGAGGGCGGCGGGGCTTCGTTCCGCGTGTTCCTACCGGCCGAACCCACCCCGGACCCCGTTCCGTCGTCCTGGGAACCCGCGTAGCGCCGGCGGACCGGCAAAGGTGTCGCTAGACGGCGTCCCAGGCTGCAACGACCGGATGATCCACCGCGGCCGGACCTACCTGCGCGGCGCCCCCGGGCGATCCCACCCCGCTCACGGCATCCGAGAACCACTCGGCGTTGATGGGTGTGAACTGCTTCCATTCGCCGGGGACATCGTCTTCGTAGAAGATCGCCGTCACGGGGCAGGCGGGCTCGCAGGCTCCGCAATCCACGCATTCATCGGGCTGGATGTACAGCATGCGCGGCCCTTCGTAGATGCAGTCCACGGGACACTCGTCCACACAGGCGCGGTCCTTCACGTCGATACAGGGCTCTGCGATGGTGTACGTCATGCCATTTACCCCTTTTCCACGGTGTCGACCTCACAAATCATACGACGCGGAGCCCCGAGCGCAACGGAGGGCCGCGTCCAGGCCGGCCGCTCACCCGCTTGGAGCGAGCGCCAGCAAGGTGGAGCGGATGGAGCTGCCGTCTCGATCTCCTCGCAGGAGAGCGGGGTACACCACGGGAAGATCCGCCCCGGCGTCGCGATAGTCGCGCAGGCGATCCCGGGCCGCGACCGGATCCCCGAGTAGGCAGATCCGGCGCACCAACGCCTCGGGGATCGCCTCGGGCCGCCCGTCGAGGAACGCGGCTGCGGCGGCGGCGGCTTCGTCGCCCATCCCCATCCCCGCGAACTGGCGTGCGTAGTTGCCATAGGAGGCATACTCGCCGAACGCATCTCGTAGCGCTGCAAGCGAAGCATCGGGATCGACGGCCACCGAAGCCCGCACGTAGACCGCAACGGTGAGGGCATCGGGATCGCGGCCCTCGGCCGCTGCGGCACCGCGCATCGACTCACGCGCCTCGGCCACCCGTTCCGGCGAGCACCAGTTGAGGAGGATCCCGTCGGCAACCCGCCCCGCGAGCGCAACCGCCTTGGGTCCGAGCGCCGCGATCCAGATCGGGACGGCAGGTTCAGCCTGCAGCGCGAGATCGGATCCGCCGCGCAGCAGCGCGCGGAGCTCCTGGACCTGGCCGGCAAGCTCCTCCAGCGCGCCCCGGCCGGCCGGACCTGTTCCGAGGCCGAGGATCATCCTGCCGCGCGATCGCTCCTGCACGGTTACAGCCCCCATCGCCGTGAGCCTTGGCGATCGTGAGGTCATCGGGACGATCCCGGTGCCCAGCAGCAGCTCGGTGGTCTCCCCGGCCAGGCCGGTCAGGGCGGCGAAGGCGTCTCGTCCGGCGATCTCCGGGAGGAAGACCGCACGGTAGCCCGCTCGCTCGCCCGCGCGCGCGATCCCGGCGAACGCATCCCATGGGAGGGGGTCGCGTAGCGCGAACGCCGTGCCCCGTGGTTGTCGTTCGGTCGCCATGGCTGTCATCGTCGCATGCCGTGGAACCCATCACGTTCACGACGCCCGACGGCGTCCGCCTGGAGGGAGAGGTGCGCGGGCCGGAGGGCGTGGCGCGCGGCTCAGCCGTGATCTGCCACCCGCACCCTCGCCACGGCGGAAGCAAGGACCACCCGATCCTGTGGGCGCTGCGCAACGAGCTCGCCGGGCAGCACGGCCTCGGGGTGCTGTCCTTCAACTTCCGCGGCGTGATGGGGTCCGAGGGCACCTATGGGGGCGGCCGAGACGAACTGGCCGACGTCCGCGCCGGGCTAGACCTGGCCCAGGACCTGGTCCCCGACCGCCCCACCGTCTTGTGCGGGTGGTCCTTCGGAGCGAACGTGGCCTTGCGCGCAGCCATGGCGGACGACCGGGCTGCCGCGCTCGTCCTCTACGGCGTACCCCTTCGCCCGAACGACCTCGATCTGCCCGCCCTCCCGGAGCCGGCGCAGACCCGGATCTTTCGACGGCCGATCCTGCTGATCGCGGGTGACGGCGACACCTACTGCCCGCCCGGGGAAGCGCGGGCGTTCGCGGAAGCATTCCCCGACGCCGAGCTTGCGCTACTGGCCGGTACCGATCACTACCTGTGGCGGCGAGAACGCGAGGCGGCAGCGCTGGCGGGCTCGTTCGTAGAGCGTGTCCTGCCTCCCGCCCTGGGGACCCCTACCGCCTAGCCGCGGGGCAGTCCGCCAGGCGGCGGGCCGAAGCGGCGCTTGGAATCGCGCGCAACCGTACGCCGAGAACGGAAGGACCACACGACCGCGACGACGCCAATAGCCACCATCACGG
>Ga0315278_10004893_pt1 | contig 12139 bp, 11 predicted proteins | sample YL17G06_0_MG_FD_203880 | JGI IMG/M metagenome (GOLD analysis project Ga0315278, IMG submission 203880) | Sediment microbial communities from Yellowstone Lake, YNP, Wyoming, USA - YL17G06_0 | ecosystem: Environmental > Aquatic > Freshwater > Lake > Sediment | place: USA: Wyoming | collected... | reverse complement strand
AGTGAGCGTTGCCGAGCTGATTGAGAATTTCAGCTATTGGCACGCGCATGCCTATAGCTGGACCGCGCGGCCATAGCCTTGGGCGTCACGGGCGGGTGGGGCGGCTATTGGGGACGGCTCATGATCGACCGCTAGAGATGGAAACGCTGCCGGGGCGAACCTTTTCCATCTGGTAACCCGCTGGTAACCCGCGGAGCCGAAGCCGCACTGTCTCCGATGGGCGATAAATTTCTGAAGGTGTTTCTGAGTGTTAGTGGTGGGCGGTACTGGACTCGAACCAGCGACCCCTGCGATGTGAACACAGTGCTCTACCAACTGAGCTAACCGCCCGTCTCGCTTCGATCGACCACATCCTGTCGGATAGCCGGTTCCCAACTCTCCGGATGACGCTCGCATCCGGATTTAGCGATTGGGTCCCCGGTAAGTCAAGGAACCGCCTCAACAAGCGACAGGGCTTGACCGTCTGAAGACTGGCCGGTCTGAAGGCTTGGGGGGCCTTAAAGAAACAAGGAAGGGCGCGGATGCGCCCGAAACGGAGATGGCCGCGGGCGCGCCCGAATGATGGACGGCGCGATCCGTCGCGCGCCGTCCCGCTTAGGCCAAACTACTTGCCGACCATCTTGCTGACGGTGGCGAGGGTGGCGCTGGCTTCGGGGAATTTTCCCTCGGTGCAAAGCGCGTCGGCCTCGTCGAGAAGCTCGTTGACCTTATCGGCGTCGGCCTCGCTCAGCGCGTTCGACTCGATCTTGTCATGTACGGTTTCCTCGACCGAGGTCAGCTGCGCGGTGCATTCGTTGTCCACCGCGTCCTCGTCAACGGCGTATGCGGCCCCTCCCATGAGGGACACCATGGCGACGCCGATCACGACACGTCTGAGCATCTGTCTCTCCTTGAATGACCCGTCCCCCAGGAGGGTGTGAAGGTGTGCTTCGACTATGGCTCTTCGTTGAGAAGGGCCGGGTGGAATTAAGCCTGATCTGCGGCGGGATTGAGGCGTCTCAGGCGCTCGGAAGCGCCGGGCGCGGCGCCGTTCAGGAGGGCGTAAGCGCGCGCCGCCAGCTCATCGAAATGATCGATCACCGCCTCCGGCGCGACGCCGTCGAGCGGGGAGGTGGCATAGCCGAAGCTTACGAGGATCACGGGGATGGCGGCGGCCTTCGCCGTCCGCAAATCGACCTCGCTGTCGCCGATCATGACGGCCCGGGAGGGGTCGCCGCCGGCAAGGGCGATCGCCCCCGTCAGATGGCCCGGGTCGGGCTTCGACACGGCGAATGTGTCACGCCCGGCGATGGCGCTGAAATGATGGTCGATGCGAAGCGCTTGGAGCAGCCGCCGGCTCAAATACTCGCGCTTGTTGGTGCAGACCGCGAGCGTCGCCCCTTGGGCGGCAAGGTCCTCCAGCGCCGCCACGGCGCCGGGAAAGGGCCGGCTCTCGGCGGCGATATTGGCCTCGTAGTGAACCAGGAACTCCGCCAGCATCCGGTCCACGTCGTCTTCGGCGCCCGCCCGGCGCAAAGCCTCCTCGATCATGATGCGCGCACCGTGACCGACGCAGGCGCGGATCGTCTCGGCCGGCACTGCCGCATGCCCGCGCCTGGTGAGCACCTCGTTCAGCGCGTTGGTCAGGTCCGGCGCGGTATCGACCAGGGTGCCGTCGAGGTCGAACACGATGGTTGTGTCCTTGAACATGGCGCACTCTCTCACACGCGCCTTGCAGCCTGGCAAGCGGCGGCCTAATCATCGGGCTGAAAATAGGGCTGATCGCGGGAGGGAGCTTTTGCTCAAGACGGACGAGCTCAAGGAAAGCGCCGCCCGTGCCGCGCTCGATCTCGTCAAGGACGGGATGCGGCTCGGCCTTGGCACGGGATCGACGGCGGCGCGCTTCGTCGCAGCCCTCGGGGAACAGGTGGCGAAAGGCCTGAACGTGGTCTGCGTCCCGACCTCGGAGGCCACGCGCGCCCAGGCCGAGCGGCTCGGTATCCCGCTCACCACGCTCGACGAAGCGCCGCAGCTCGATCTGACGGTCGACGGCGCCGACGAGATCGACGATCGGCTCCGCATGATCAAGGGCGGCGGCGGCGCTCTGCTCCGCGAGAAGATCGTGGCCACGGCGTCGGACCGGATGGTGGTCATTGTCGATGAGAGCAAGCTCGTGACGGCGCTCGGCCTGTTCCCGCTGCCAGTCGAGGTGGTGCGCTTCGGGCTGATGGCGACGATGCGGCTGATCGAGGCCATCGCCGCCGAGACGGGGTGCCACGGCGCGATCACGCTCCGGCCGGGGCCGGGGGACGCGCCTTTCGTCACCGACCAGGGCAATCTCATGCTCGACTGCGCCTTCGGCAACATTCCTGAGCCGGAAGTGCTCGCCTTTTCTCTGAAACGGGTGCCGGGCGTCGTCGAGCACGGGCTGTTTCTTGGGCTCGCCGATTTGGCTATCGTGGCGGGCAAAGGCGGCGTCCGAGCGTTGCGCCGTGCAGGAGCCTGACGCCAGGTGGCTGAGTACGACTACGATCTGTTCGTCATCGGCGCTGGCTCGGGCGGGGTCCGCGCCGCGCGGCTTGCTGCCGAGCTCGGCGCGCGCGTCGGCATCGCCGAGGAATATCGCATCGGCGGCACCTGCGTGATCCGCGGCTGCGTGCCGAAGAAGCTGCTCGTCTATGGCAGCCGCTTTGGCGGCGATTTCGCCGATGCACGCGGGTTCGGCTGGAGCTGCGAGGGATCGCGCTTCGACTGGCCGACGCTGATCCATAACGTCAAGCGCGAGATCGACCGGCTGAACGGCGTCTATACGCGCACTTTGGAGAACGCGGGCGTCGACCGGTTTCTCACCCGCGCCGCGCTCGAAGGTCCGCATGAGATCAAGCTCGCCGATCGCGATCGCCTGCTCTCGGCCAAGACGATCCTGGTGGCCACCGGCTCGCATCCGATGATCCCGGACCTTCCCGGCAAGGAGCATCTGATCAGCTCAAACCAATGTTTCGAGCTCGAGCAGCTCCCGGGCAGCATCGTGATCGTCGGCGCCGGTTATATCGGCATGGAGTTTGCCTCGATCTTCTCCGGGCTTGGGGCCGCGGTGACGGTGCTCTATCGCGGCGACCAGATCTTGCGCGACTTCGACATGGATCTGCGCGATGGGCTGGCCGAGGCCATGCGCAATCGCGGCGTCGACCTCCGCATGGAGACCGACGTCGCTTCGGTCGAGAAGGAGGGCGGCGCCTATCGCGTTCAGCTCAAGCGGGGCGATTCCGTGGCCGCGGGTCTGGTGCTGGCGGCCACCGGGCGCGTGCCCAGCACGATGGGGATGGGTTTGCGAGATGCGGGCGTCGAGCTCGGCTGGGACGGCCGCGTGGTGGTCGATGAGTTCTCGAAAACCTCCGTGGACACTATCTATGCCGTGGGCGACGTGACCCATCGGGTAAACCTGACCCCGGTTGCGATCCATGAAGCGACGGCTTTCGCCGAGACGCTGTTCAACAACAGGCCGACTCCGGTGGATCATAGCTTCATACCCACGGCGGTGTTCTCGCAGCCTGAGATCGGCACGGTCGGGCTTTCGGAGGAGAAGGCGCGCGAGATGTATCGCAGCGTCGATATCTATAAGGCCCATTTCCGTCCGCTCCGCTCGATGGTCAGCGGGCGGGACGAGAGGATGCTGATGAAGCTCGTGGTCGATATGGAGAGCGACAAGGTGCTCGGTTGCCATATTCTCGGAGGCGATGCCGCCGAGATCGTGCAGATGGTGGCCGTTGCGCTCAAGCTCGGTGTGACCAAGGCGCAGCTCGACGCGACCATGGCGCTGCATCCGAGCGCGGCGGAAGAGCTGGTGACGCTGCGCCACAAATGGGAGGCGCCGGCGCCGGTCGCGGGGTCCGATGCGGCGGCTTGAGGACAAAATCGCGCTCGTCACGGGGGGTGCGGCGGGGATCGGCCGCGCCATCGCCGAGACGTTTGCGCGCGAGGGCGCGGTCGTGATCGTGGCGGATTGCGACGGCGAGGCGGCCAAGGAGGTCGCCGCGGCAATCGTCAAAGCGAACGGAGCCGCCACCTCCCATCAAGTCGATGTCACCGACACGCCGCAAGTGAAGGCGCTGATGGACATGATCGGCGCGGCGCATGGCAGGCTTGATGTGCTCGTCAACAATGCGGGCGTGGGCGAGCGCTCGGATTTCCGCCATATCTCCGACGAAGCCTGGGACCGCGTGTGGAGCGTCAATCTCGACGGCACGGTGCGCTGCGCGCGCGAGGCCTTCGACCTGCTCAAAGCGTCCGGCAAGGCGTCGGTGATCAATCTCTCTTCGATCATGGCGACCAAGCACACGCGCCAGATGGCGGTCTACTCGGCGACAAAGGGGGCGGTGTCGGCGCTGTCGCGGAGCCTCGCTGTCGAATACGCGCCCTACGGCATCCGCGTGAACACGCTGCTGCCGGGCTATGTGGAGACGGCTCTGATCGGCCGCTACATCTCAAATCCGATGATCGCCAAGGCACTGCTCACGCAGACGCCGCTCAGGCGCTTCGGCACGCCGCAGGACATCGCCAATGCCGCGCTGTTCTTGGCTTCCGACGAGGCCGCCTATATCACCGGCGCGAGCCTCAATGTCGATGGCGGCATGGCGACTACGCTCTAGCCATTTTTTTGCGCGGGGCGCGGTGCTGCCGATATTGCGTGGCCGTCCAGCGCATCACCGGCCGCCCCCGCCAGCGCTGGAAGTCAGACAAGAGGGATTGCGGCAGCGCCATGTTGTGGAACGCCGGCATCTCCTTAGGCTGTACGATGGGAGCCAGGAAGCTGGCGACGGCAATGTCAGCCCGGCTAAAATGCTCTCCGGCAAGATAGGGACGACCATCGGCGAGGATGCCATCGAGCCAGTCAAACTCGGCTTCGAGAATTGAGTGGCTTTGGGCGGCGGCTCCAGGGCCAAGATCCATGGCCTTGATCATGAGACGCCGCGTTAGCGGCCACATCATGGTTGCAACCAGGCGATGCGAAGGTGACGCCTTGTGGAAGAGCGCAGGCTTGGCCAGATGCGCCGATCGAGAAAGCATCTTGGCGTAGGACAGCCGACGTATATGGATGCCAATCACGGCGTCTGCGCGTCGTTCGATCTCGAGCGCATTTGCCACGGTGAGTCTCCGGGCGACATCTTCCGCGTTTTGATCCGCCCAGTCGATGATCGCGCCACTTCCCTGAATCAAGTCGCTCTGGTCGATGACCAGGATCGGCAGCGCAGTGCTCTTGGCCCCGTAACGCCTTGCCATGATCGCATGCACGCCTGGCGGCCAGCTCGCCTCATCATGGTCGACGCCGTGCCAATCGAGAGCCCATCGAGCTTTCTCGCAGAAATGAGAAATGCCGATGGTGAGGAGTTTTGGCCTGGTGTGGCTCATCGAGCGGCGGGTGCACCCGGCAGCATCATGGTTTCCTCGATGATGCCGTCGACCACCGCGACGAGCGCCGCCTGCTCGCTGCCGCCGAGCTTTTTCACTGCGTCGTAGCGGGCAAGCTGCCGGTCGGCGCTCGTGCCGCGCTCGAGAATGGTGCGTGCATGCCCCATCTCGGCGACGCAGCCGAAATAGGCGGCATCCTCGGCCACGAGATCGAACAGCTCCTCCAGCAGAACGGGGAAGGGTACCACGGCGCCTTTGCCGAAATCGACCAGGCCCTGCTCGATGCCGTAGCGTTGCGCGCGCCAGCGATTTTCGCGCACGAGGAAGGGCGGATAATGGCGCCAGCGCTGGTTCTGCCGGCGCAGGCGATAGAGCATGCGTAAGACGCAGCGAAACAGCGAGGCGATGGCGATGCCGTCCTCCACCAGCGGGCAGACATCGGTGATGCGCATCTCGAGCGTGGGAAAGCGCGCGGACGGCCGCAAGTCCCACCAGAGCTTGGTCGCGTCCTGGATGAGCCCGGCACTGACCAGAAGCTCGACGGTGCGCTCATATTCGCTCCAACTCGAGAATTGATGCGGGAGGCCGGTGCGCGGCAGCTCGTCGAACACCGAGAGCCGGTAGGATTTCAACCCCGTCTGCACGCCTTCCCAGAAGGGCGAAGAGGTGGAGAGCGCGAGCAGATGCGGCAGAAAGTAGGTTGCCTGGCCGAGCAGGTCGATGCGTAGGTCCTCGTCCTCGATGCCGACATGCACATGCATGCCGCAGATCACGAGCCGGCGCGCCACGTGCTGGAGATCGCGCGCGAGCACGTTGTAGCGCTCCTTGTCGGTATGCTGCTGGCTCGCCCATTTGGCGAAAGGGTGGGTGGAGCAGGCGATCGGCGCCAGCCCGAACTCGCCGGCGATGCGGCCGACGGTGCCGCGCAGATGGATCAGCTGGTCGCGCGCCTCCTGCATCGACTTGCAGACGCGGGTGCCGACCTCGATCTGCGAGCGCAGGAACTCGGGGCTGACCTGGCCGCGCAGGGCCTCCTCGCATTTGGCGAGGAGCGCGGGCGGAGGCTCTTGCGCAAGATCGCGGCTGTCCTTGTCGACGAGGAGATATTCCTCCTCGATGCCGAGCGTGAAGCTTGGTTCCTTCATGGCCATGGGCCGCATGGTGGCACAAAGGGCAAGGCTCGCGGTAGAGCCTATGACCCGGTCGCTTCAGACGAGGCCCTTGAGCAGGGCGCCGACGAGATAGGCAACAGAGGCCGCGAGCATTCCGATCGCCAAGGTTTCGAGCCCGGCGCGCCACCATGGCGTCGGCGACCAGTAGCTCCTGAGCGAGCCGATGGCGAAGAAGGTGATCCCGGTCATGATCGTGGCGGGCAGGGTCGGCTCCGCCAGCCTCAGCGCGTAGGGAAGGAGAGGCGCGCTGCCGCACACCAAGAAGGCGGGAAGGTCATGGAAGCGGCCTTGAGCGGGGAGCGCGTCACGGCAGGCATGCCGTGCTCCTCGGCCATCATGGTGTCGATCCAGCGTCCGTGCCGCGCGGTGATGACATTCACAGCGGCATCGAGCGCGTCGCCCTTGAAGCCTTTGGCCTTAAAGATCTGGCGAACCTCCTCGCGCTCGCCTTCGGGCGCGAGCGCCACATGGCGCTCCTCCATGCGGCGAAGCTGCCTATATTCGTCCAGCTCGGCCTTGGTGCCGGTGTAGTTGGCGGCAGCCATGGAGAAGCCGTCGGCAAGCAGATTGGCGATGCCGAGGATCAGGACCACGCCGGCCGACAGATTGGCGCCGACCACGCCTGCCATGATGGCGAAGGTGGTCACCGTGCCGTCGATACCGCCATAGACCCAGTCGCGGAGATAGCTTGCTCTGGGCCCCTTCTTCAGGCGTTTGGCGATCTCGCTTGGTTGATGGCCGTGCTCGAGGTGACGGTCCAAATCGGCTCCCCTTCCAGGCTCTTAACGGATATGTGGCACGCTCTTGAGCGAGGAGGCAATCGCGCGGGCGCCTAGCCAGGGTTCCGCCGATCGCCTATATAGCGTTGACTTTTTAAGGAGAGCTTTTCAATGGCACCGCGTTGGAGCCCAGACAGCTGGCGCTCGAGGCCGATCGAGCAGATCCCGCTCTACCCGAGCGTGACCGCGCTCAACGAGGTCGAGAAGCAGCTTGCGACCTTCCCGCCGCTCGTGTTCGCGGGCGAGGCGCGCGAGCTCAAGGCGAAGCTTGCCCGCGTGGCCGCGGGCGAGGCCTTTCTGCTGCAAGGCGGTGATTGCGCCGAGAGCTTCGCCGAGCACCGCGCCGACTCCATCCGCGACTTCTTCCGCGTGTTCCTGCAAATGGCGGTCGTGTTGACCTATGCCGGCGGCTCGCCGGTGGTGAAGCTCGGCCGCATCGCCGGCCAGTTCGCCAAGCCGCGCTCGACCGCGACCGAGACACAAGGCGGCATGGAGCTGCCGAGCTATCGCGGCGACATCATCAACGGCATCGAGTTCACCGAGGCCGCGCGCGTCGCCGATCCGCAGCGCATGCTGATGGCTTATCGGCAGTCGGCCGCCACGCTCAATCTGATCCGCGCCTTCGCGCAAGGCGGCTACGCCAATCTCGACCATGTGCATCGCTGGAACCTGGGCTTCGTCAAGGACAGCCCGGCCGGACACCGCTACGAGGAGGTCGCCGAGCACATCGCCGAGACCTTGCGCTTCATGCGCGCCATCGGGCTCACGCCCGACAATGTCCCGCAGCTTCGCACCACGAGCTTCTATACGAGCCACGAGGCGCTGCTGCTCGGCTACGAGCAGGCTTTCACGCGCGTCGATTCGACGTCGGGCGACTGGTACGCGACCTCGGGGCATTTCCTCTGGGCCGGCGACCGTACCCGCCAGCTCGACCACGCCCATATCGAATATCTGCGCGGCATCAAGAATCCGGTCGGCGCCAAGATTGGCCCGAACCTGGCGCCCGAGGCGCTGCTTACGCTGATCGACGTGCTCAACCCGCAAAACGAGCCGGGCCGGCTCACGCTCATTTGCCGCTTCGGCGCCGACAAGGTCGGCAAGCATTTGCCGGCTCTGATCCGCGCCGTGAAGCGGGAAGGCAAGAGTGTGGTCTGGGCCTGCGATCCCATGCACGGCAATACCATCAAGGCGGGAAGCGGCTACAAGACGCGGCCGTTCGATCTCATCCTCGCGGAGGTGGAGACGTTCTTCGACGTCCACCGGAGCGAAGGAACCCACGCGGGCGGCATTCATGTCGAGATGACCGGGCAGAACGTGACCGAATGCGTGGGCGGCGCCAAGGCCGTCACCGAGACCGATCTGTCGGACCGCTACCACACCCATTGCGACCCAAGGCTCAACGCCGATCAGTCGCTCGAGCTCGCCTTCATCGTGGCCGAGAGGCTGAAGCGCGAGCGGGAAGGGCGGCCTGAGCCCGAGATCTCGATGGCCGCCGGCGAATAGGCGTCAGGGCGCCTCAGTCACACGTCTGAAGACATATTCGTCGCAGCCCGACCCGAGCAGTCCAACAGCCGTCTTGCGGGTGAAGCTTCTGACAGGCTCGAAGCCGAGACTTGCCAACACCCGCCCGACTTCTTCCGATGAAATCGACTCGTACGGATAGCCCCCTAGCCAGTCGTGAATGTCGTGATTGAGACTCATTCCTCGCCGGCTCTTATAGCCAAGCTCGTGGGCGCTGTAGCTGCGCCCGGCGGCGAGCAATCCGAGCCGCAAGGCTCCGCGATAGAGTGCGTGCATTCTCGCCTGCGCCTGGGGCGAGGCGGAGGCGTACCACCGCTTTTCCTTGATCCAGAGCGGATCGAGCAGAGTGCGGCGGTAAAGCGCGCACACGAACAGGCCGCCCGGCGCCACCAAGGCGGTCGCGTTGCGTATGGCGAGGCTCAGGTCGCCGGTGTGATGCAGAACGCCCCAGGAATAGACGATATTGAACGAACCCATGTCCGGTCTGGCCTGCAAGATACTCTGTCTGCGGACGGCCCATGCCTGTCCGGCGGCGTGGTGGGCGAGGACAGAAGTCGCGGTTGCCACGGCATCAGCATCGATGTCGAGGGCAATGACTCGGCTCGCACCGAGCCGGATTGCGGCCAGGCGTGGAGGCCTGAACCGCAGCCGATGTCGAGGAAGCTAGCGCCGGCCATGTCGTTTCTATCGATAAGCTTTAGGAGTCCTGCCTCGGCCTCGGCAATGGCTGGCTCGTCGATGCCTTTGGCGAAATCCGCCCAGTTCTCACCAAAGGCGAAATGGCTCTCGTCGCGTGTGGGTTCTGTCGGCGTCATGATCCCTCGGCTTGACTCATCCGCTACAATCTTGCCCGTGTGTTAGCCGCGCCGCTAAGGTCTAACCAATGGCCCCTACGATCAAGGACAACTTCACGCTCGCTCTCGCGCAGCTCAATCCCGTCGTCGGCGATATCGACGGCAATCTGAGGAAGGCGCGCGAGGCGCGCGCGCGCGCGGCTGAAGTGGGCGCCGACATCATCGTCTTTACCGAACTTTACCTCACCGGCTACCCGATCGAGGATCTGGTGCTGAAGCCCGCTTTGCAGAAGGCTGCGCAGGAGGCCTTGGAGGCGCTTGCCCGCGATACCAAGGACGGCGGTCCCGCCGTGCTTATGGGTCTGCCGTTCGCCGACGGGCCCTTCGTCTACAACGCTCAGGCTCTCTTGGATCGAGGGCGCATCGAGGCGCTCCGCTTCAAGAATAACCTGCCGAATTACGGCGTGTTCGACGAGAAGCGGGTGTTCGCGCCGGGCCCGCTGCCCGCGCCGATCGACATACGGGGTTTGCGGGTCGGCGTCCCCGTCTGCGAGGATATTTGGAGCGAAGAGGTCTGCGGTGCGCTTGCCGAGAAGGGCGCGGAGCTTCTGATCGTTCCCAACGGCTCGCCCTATTGGATCGACAAGCAAGACGTGCGTTACGGCGTCGCCGAGACGCGCGTGGCGGAAACGCGCCTGCCGCTCGCTTACGTCAATCAGGTGGGCGGCCAGGACGAGCTCGTCTTCGACGGCGCGTCGTTCGTGCTCAACGCCGATGCGACGCTGGCGGTGCAGCTGCCGGCCTGGGAAGAAGCGCTCGGCATCACCGAATGGCGGCGCGAGAACGGACATTGGCGCTGCCTGCCCGGCCTCATTGCCGAGATCGAGGAGGGGGACGCCGCGAACTACCTCGCTTGCGTCACGGGCTTGCGCGACTATGTGGAGAAGAACGGCTTCCCGGGCGTGGTGCTCGGGCTCTCCGGCGGCATCGACTCCGCACTTTGCGCGGCGATGGCCGTCGATGCGCTAGAGGCCAAGCGCGTGCATTGCGTCATGCTGCCTTACAGCTTCACCAGCAATGAAAGCTTGGCGGATGCGGCCGCCGCCGCGGAAGCCCTCGGGGTGCGCTACGACATCATGCCGATCCATGCAGCGGTGGACGGACTGACCGGGAGCCTGAGCAAAGTGTTCGCGGGGACAACGCCCGATGCGACGGAAGAGAATCTCCAGTCGCGCGCGCGGGGCACGCTGCTGATGGCGCTCTCCAACAAATTCGGAGCGATGGTGCTCACCACCGGCAACAAATCGGAAGTCTCGGTTGGCTATGCGACGATCTATGGCGACATGAATGGCGGGTTCAACCCGATCAAGGACCTCTATAAGGGCCAGGTCTACGCGCTTGCCCGCTACCGCAATGCGGCGCGGCCCAAGAGCTGCCTCGGGCCGGAAGGCATCGTCATCCCTCCGAATGTGTTGACCAAGGCGCCGACCGCCGAGCTGAAGCCGGGCCAGCGCGATCAGGACACGCTGCCGCCTTACGACGTGCTCGACGATATTCTGAATTGCCTGGTCGAGCTCGAGCTGCCGCTGCCCGAGATCGTCGCGCGCGGGCACGCGCCTGAACTCGTCAAGAAGGTCGAGCGCATGCTCTATCTTGCCGAGTATAAAAGGCGGCAGGCGGCGCCGGGGGTGAAGATCACCGCCAAGAATTTCGGCCGCGACCGCCGTTATCCCATCACCAACAAATTCCGCGAGAAGCTCTAGGCGATGAGCGTCACGGTAAGATTTGCGCCGAGCCCGACGGGCCGGATTCATGCCGGCAATATCCGCACCGCCATGTTCAACTTCCTGTTCGCGCGGAGGGCAGGCGGGCGCCTCATCTTCCGCCTCGACGACACCGACCAGGAGCGCTCGACGGAAGAATTCGCGCGCGGCATCGAGGAGGATCTTTCCTGGCTCGGCGTCGAGTGGGCCGAGAAAGTGCGCCAGTCGGACCGTTTCGACCTTTATGCCGATGCCGTCACCAGACTGAAAGCGAGCGGGCGGCTCTATCCCGCTTACGAGACGCCGGAGGAGCTCGAACTGAAGCGGAAGCGCCAGCTCGCCCGCGGCAAGCCGCCGGTCTATGACCGAGCCGCCTTGAAGCTGACCGCCGATGACCGCGCGAGCCTTGAGAAGGAGGGACGCAAGCCGCATTGGCGCTTTCTGCTCGAGCAGCGCGATGTCGTCTGGGACGACCTCGTGCGCGGGCGCCAGCATGTCGATGCCGCCTCGCTGTCGGACCCGGTGCTGGTCAGGGAAGACGGCACCTATCTCTACACCATGCCGAGCGTTGTCGACGATATCGACCTCGGCATCACCCATGTCATCCGCGGCGAGGACCATGTGGCCAACACGGCGCCGCAGATCCAGCTGTTTGAGGCGCTTGCCGCGACGCCTCCCGCCTTCGGCCATCACAATCTCCTGGTTGGGGCCGAGGGCCAGGC
>Ga0315278_10004891_pt1 | contig 12144 bp, 16 predicted proteins | sample YL17G06_0_MG_FD_203880 | JGI IMG/M metagenome (GOLD analysis project Ga0315278, IMG submission 203880) | Sediment microbial communities from Yellowstone Lake, YNP, Wyoming, USA - YL17G06_0 | ecosystem: Environmental > Aquatic > Freshwater > Lake > Sediment | place: USA: Wyoming | collected... | reverse complement strand
ACGGTGAACGCGGTCGCGCCCGGATTCATCGATACGGCCATGACGCAGGGATTATCGTCGGAGGTGAAAGACACGCTCCAGAAGCAAATCCCATTGGGACGGCTGGGCACCGCGGCGGATATTGCGGCGGCGGTGCGTTTTCTCGTGTCGGATGAGGCAGCCTACATCACCGGGCACGTGTTGCACGTGAACGGTGGGATGTTGATGCCCTGACGACTGTGTGAACAGAATATTGTACGATGCTGCGGCGGCGGGCTCGCAGCGACAAGGAGGGTCTAGGATGGGAAAGGAGGCAGGAAAACCAATGGGCACTGTGGATGAACGGGTAAAAAAAATTATCGGTGAGCAGCTCGGAGTCGAAGAGGATGAGGTCACGCCCGAAGCCAGCTTCGTGGAGGATCTCGGCGCCGACTCGCTCGATACGGTTGAGCTGGTGATGGCCCTCGAAGAAGAATTCGGCATCGAGATCCCCGACGAAGACGCAGAGAAGATTCTGACGGTCGGGAAAGCGCTGGACTACATTAAGGAAAAGGCCTAGCGGTCGTAGGACGTGATGAGTCCTCGTTCGACCAGGCGGATTGTGGTGACCGGTCTGGGGCTGATCACGCCTCTGGGAACGGGTGTCGAAAAGACCTGGAAGGCCATCTGTGCCGGTGAATCCGGCATCGGCCGAATCACGAAATTCGATCCGGCGGCCTACGATGCCCAAATCGCCGGTGAAGTGAAAGACTTCGATCCAGCCGAGTTCATCGAGAAAAAAGAAATCAAAAAGATGGATACGTTCATCCATTATGCCGTGGGCGCTGCCCAGCTGGCGGTGGATGATGCGGGGTTTACCGTGGCACCGGAAGAGGCCACGAAAGTCGGTGTGTATATCGGATCGGGTATCGGAGGGCTTGGGTCAATCGAGCACTACCACAAGATTTTGCAGGAAAAAGGCCCCGGACGTGTTTCGCCATTTTTCATTCCGATGACCATCATCAACCTCGCTTCCGGGCAGGTGGCGATCAGACTGGGCGCCAAGGGGCCGAACTCCTGTGCGGTGACGGCTTGTGCGACGGGCAATCACTGTATCGGCGACGCGTACCGGCTGATTCAGGCGGGCGATGCCGATGTCATGATCGCGGGCGGGGCGGAAGCCGCCATTACGCCGTTGGGGGTTGCAGGGTTTGCGGCGTCGAAAGCCTTGTCGTTTCGCAACGATGACCCGACGAAAGCGAGCCGACCGTTCGACAAGGACCGCGACGGATTCGTGCTCGGCGAAGGCGCTGGAGTCGTGGTCTTAGAGGAACTGGAGCATGCGCGTCGGCGTGGCGTTCGGATTTATGCCGAATTGATCGGCTACGGCATGAACAGCGACGCCTACCATATCACTGCCCCGTCTGAAGAGGGAGAAGGCGCAGTCCGGTGCATGGAGCTGGCACTCAAGGATGCCGGTATCAGCAAGGACCAGGTCGGGTACATCAACGCGCATGGTACCTCGACGATGGCGGATGCGATTGAGACCAAGGCCATCAAGCAGGTGTTCGGTGAGCAGGCCTACCGGATTCCGGTGAGTTCGACCAAGTCGATGACCGGCCACTTACTCGGGGCAGCCGGTGGAATTGAAGCGGTGTTTAGTGTTTTGGCGCTTTATCACGGGATACTTCCTCCGACGATCAACCTGGATCATCCGGATCCTGCCTGCGATCTGGACTATATTCCGCACAGGGCCAGACCGGCTACGGTGACGGCAGCGCTATCGAATTCTTTTGGATTCGGCGGGGTCAATGCCTGCCTGCTCTTCAGGAAATCAGGCGCCTAGAGGCGCGGGAAAACTCAGCTTATATACTACACCGTTAGAATCTTGCATAATGGTGTCGATGTCAAAATATCTTCAGGATGCTCAAAAAGGCTGTTCAGCAAGGCCGCAGCGAGCGAAGAGGCGAGGCGTACGCTTCGGTACGTTGAGCCTCTGAGCGATGCGAGAACGCCGCCTGGTGAAAGGCGCGTCTTGGCGCGCCGGGGTTGGGTGGGTGAGAAAAGCGACTTTTTCAGCATCCTGCTAACCGGCCTGTGCGAGGGATATACTCGCCACTATGACTTCGGCTTTATCCGCCGACTCGCTCCAATCCTCGTTGGGCTATCGATTCAAGGCCCTTGCCTTGCTCGAGGAAGCCTTGACTCACTCCTCTCTCGTCAACGAACAGAAAACGGCTGCGCCTCAACATAACGAGCGGCTCGAATTTCTCGGCGACGCCGTGTTGTCACTTGTGATGAGTGAGTATCTGGCCTCCGCGTTGCCGCAGTCTTCAGAGGGGACCCTCTCGAAGCTGAAAGCACAGGTGGTGAGTGAGGCATCGTTGGCGCAGGCAGCCCGCCGGCTCGGACTGGGGGAGCATCTCAAGCTCGGGCGCGGGGAGGACCGTTCGAAGGGGCGTGAGAAAGACTCGTTGTTGGCCGATGCGCTGGAGGCGGTGCTTGCGGCAGTTCATCTTGACGGAGGATTCGAGGCAAGCCGGACGGTGACGCGCCACATTTTCGCAGAGGAACTCACGCATATTGCCGCGCAACAGGAGCAGCCGGGAGCGGGCGACTACAAGACCCAGTTTCAAGAGTGGTGTCAAAAGCGGCATGACACATTGCCACGCTATGCGACCATTCGAGAAACAGGGCCCGACCACCAGAAGTTATTCGAGGTGGAACTGTCCGTTCAGGGCGAGGTCGTGGGGATGGGGTCCGGGCGAAGCAAAAAGGAAGCAGAACAACAGGCGGCGAAGCAGGCTCTTCGACAGGTAGCGACCTGATCTGGTCGCCATGGTAGGATGACCTCGCAACCAGATCAGTTACTATTCCAGGGAGGGTGATGATGCAGAGACGAATCATAGTGAAAATGGTGGCAGTGACGCTCGTGCTCGGTGGGAGTCTGTTGCTGGGGATGGGCGCCCTTTTCGCAGCGGACAAGTCTCCAGCGGAGAAGGCAGACGCGGCGAAAGGTCCCAAGGCCATTATCAAAACAAAGTTTGGCGACATGGACGTCGTCTTCTTTCCTGAAAAGGCCCCCAAGCACGTTGAAAACTTCATTACGTTGGCGAAATCCGGCTTCTATAACGGCACGATCTTTCATCGGGTGATTCCGGGCTTCATGATCCAGGGCGGCGATCCCAACACCAAAGATCTGAATAAGCCGGAGACCTACGGCCAGGGGGGGCCGAGCCAGAAGCTCAAGGCTGAGTTCAACGACATCCCTCACCGACGCGGGATTCTCTCCATGGCACGCACGAACGATCCCAACAGTGCCGGTTCGCAGTTTTTCATTGTCGTCAAGGATTCGAACTTTCTCGATGGGCAATATACGGTCTTTGGCGAGGTAGTGAAGGGGATGGAGGTGGCGGACAAGATTGTCAGCTTGCCGAAGAACAGCCGCGACCTTCCGACGGAACGGGCGGAGATGACGATCGCGGTGGTGGAGTAAATGATGCAAGGCTGGTGGGCAATGACGCGTGACTCTGCCGCCATGAGAACCCTTATACTGTGCGGAGTGCTGTTGGGGATCGGCCTCCTTGCTGGTTGTGGAGGGAAGGCCGACGTAACACCGGTTGCTCCTCCGTCAGCCTCTGGCCCGAAAGCCATTATCAAGACGAAGTTTGGAGACATACATATCAAGCTCTACTCCGATGTGGCTCCGAAGCATGTTGAAAACTTTATTAAGCTGGCCAAGTCCGGCTTTTACGATGGGACGATCTTCCACCGGGTTATCCCCGGTTTTATGATCCAGGGTGGTGATCCCAATACCAAGAATTCGCTCCACAAGGACACCTATGGGCAGGGTGGGCCCAAAGATGAGAAGGGCAATCCCATCATGCTCAAGGCGGAGTTCAGCGATATTCCTCACAAGCGCGGCATTGTGTCGATGGCGCGAGCGAATGAGCCTGACACCGCAGGGTCGCAGTTTTTCATTGTCGTCGAGCAGTCCCCCTTCCTCGATGGAAAATACACGGCGTTTGGCGAGGTGACCAGAGGCCTTGGCGTCGCCGATAAGATCGTGAACGTGCCAAAAAACGATCACGACTTACCGAACGATCGGATTGAGATGACGGTAAAGATTTTCGAATAAGAGGCGTGTGAAAGGGATAACGCTATTTGATTTTTTCGATGAATGTGCGGAGGCGGGCTCGCTCGGACGGGAAGAACAGAATGAAGCCCAGGCCAAAGGCACGGCCTGAGACCCAACGTACTGAGGCTCGTTCGATTTTCACCGGTGGTGACTGGTCGGGAAGCTGAAGTATGACCTGAACGTCGAGCCCTTCCGCTATATTGATGTCAGATTCGGCCCGACAGCCGGACGTCGAGATGTTTGTGATTGTGGCGTCGCCTTCGACCTCACCGGAAGAAAACCCCAGGGTGCAGCGTAACTCCACTCGGCGCGCTTTTCTGATCTTTCGTTCTTTATCTGCGCTCATAGTGTCTGGTCTCTGTCCTCGGGAGTGGATACCCGTCAGTGGTGGTGACACCCCGGTCCATGGGTATGGGGATCAGGCGCCGGGGGCGGCATGAACTGCTGCCCGGGCAAGATGATGTGGCCCGGATCACGTTGCTTGGTCAGGTGTTCCGCAATTTCCGGATGGTAGGCTCGCACATAGCCGATGAGCCCACCGAGGAACCGTTGTGATTGGAAGTCCGTACCGGAAAATCGTGAGACGAAGGCGATCGCGCGGTCCAGTATCTCCGGTGCGGAGGACATGTCGGCAATCTGCTGAGGGTTCTGCTTCTTGAACGTGTCGTACTCCTTCTTCAGATGCTCCGCGAAGACCGGCATCGGTGCGGCAGGCACATGGAGGGGGCTGAGCGTTCGTCGCAAGGCCTGCAGCGCCGCCACGACTTCCGCATCCTGCCCTTCGCGGCGTCTCTGGAAGTAACTAAAGATGACTACTTCGACGAGATTAAACAGGGCCACGGCCTTCTCGCCGCCCAGCTCCGCCAGTTCGCGATAGAAGTTGCGGCGCACCGGCATGAATTGTACCGCAAGCCGTTTCTGCTGATAATCGCTCCCGGATTCGAGATAGGCGCAGTCAGTCGGGCATGAGACCCGCACGATTCGGTGTTCGCCGCAACACTGGCTGCAGATCAGCCCTGCCAAGGCGGGGCAAGGCCGCTTGCCTTTCCGTTGTGTGCAATAGGCGCATTGGCTCATTTTTTTGGGGGGCCTTCCGGTGCCGGTTTCGGTGGTGGGGGGATGAAGCCATAGTCCGCCAACGTCCGTTTTTCTTGCTTGGGCTTTCCATCGCTGGGGGTTTCAAGCCCGTTCATCTCGGCCGCATGGGCCAATTCAAACGGTACAAGGATGAGGTTGTTTGCACGGTCGATACTCAGATCTCCCGGCGAGGGTAAGAATTCGGCGATGACTTGAAACCGCTTGTCCCAGCTCATGCGCCAGACTTTTCCCGTCGTGAAGTCCGACACGTACATATTGCCCCAACGGTCGAAATCCACTCCGCGGAGATTCTGAAAGCGGTTGGAAAAGAATCCGTTGGAGAAGAGCTCGGTCACCACGCCTTCCGGAGAGACCTCGGAAATCTTGCCCTTGTCCCAGCTCACCGCAATGATCTGGCCGGACTTGGGATGGACGACCAGGCCTGAGGGGCCGGCCAGGGTGCGGTCTGTGACCAGCACGGAAAAGGTCTGGGTAGCGGGATCGACACGGTAAATCGTGTTGGCTTTCTGGTCGGAGCAATACAAGTAGCCCTTGCCATCGAAGGTTACGTCGCTCAAGGAGGCCTGTGGCAGCTCAGACTGTGAGCTAGCGGGAGATCGGATGGTGAGTGCCAGGACTGGCTTGCCGGTGGCCGTGTCAAAACCCCGTAAGGTATCGAGATCGGCCACGTAGAGCACATGTTCCACCACGGCCATGCCTTTGGGGGCATGGAGGGTGACGTCGCCCTTCCCGCCTTGAATGAATTTTAGATTGAGGAGTTTGCCGTGAGGATCGAGCTTGGTGATGAACCCGTTGTTATCGGCAATCTCTGGCTCGCCGTTGACGCTCGAGATGAAATAGCCCTTCTCGAGGGGATCATGCACAAAGCTATAGGGAGATTGCAGTTCCGTTACGGTGATCTGGGCGCCGAGCGGGCTGACGATCACAACGGGCATGATCCAGATAAGCCAGGCCGCTGGATGGCTGATGACGCGTGTCAGAAGAGACATCACGGGGGAGATTCTGTTCACAAGATAGATGGCTGCTGATTGTAGTAGATGGATCCATCGTAGCTGTGAGGCGAAGAGCCTGTCAAGAAACGGACGTGAAACGTCAGGCGTGAAAGGTAAAAGGTGAAATGTGGGGGGAGTCATCACAGCGGTCGATCATATGACGTTCCCATCTCTCGTTTCACTTTTTACGTTTTACGTTTCACGCCGGGGAGGTCGTTGACTTGCGTAAAAATGCCCTGCTATGGTGCCGTGATTTTTGAATCAGGTTAAGGTTAAGGCCAAGGCTGAGGCTGAGCGGGAATTATAAGTATGGTTTTTCTTGACCTTAGCCTCAACTTACAGGCTCGTGTGAGGAGGGAATTGTGGCGGCACGATTGATCGACGGCAAAGCATTGGCATTGCAAATACGTGAGCGGCTAGCAACCGAATCAGCTGCGGTATTGGCTAAGACCGGGATGAAGCCAGGCCTGGCGACAATTTTGGTGGGCGACGATCCTGCCTCGCATCTCTATGTGAAGAGCAAGCAGAAAGCCTGTGATGCGGCGGGCATCTATATCGATGATCACAAATTGCCGGCAAGCACGACGCAAGCAGAGTTGTTGGCCTTGATCGAGAAGAAGAACGCCGATCCCAAGATCCACGGGATATTGGTTCAGTTGCCGCTCCCGAAGCATATCGACAGCAAAGTCGTTCTTGAAGCGGTGTCGCCCGACAAGGACGCAGACGGATTTCATCCCTACAATTTCGGTCGACTCGTTGAGGGGCATCCGGTGTTTGAAGCCTGCACGCCGAAGGGCGTCATTAAGATGATCGAATCCACCGGCGTGAGTATCGAAGGAAAGCGCGCCGTCGTATTAGGACGGAGCAACATCGTCGGCAAGCCGTTGGCGCTCATGTTGCTCCAGCGGCACGCCACGGTGACGATTTGCCACTCCAAGACCAAGGATTTGCCGGCGGTCTGTCGCGAAGCCGAGCTGCTGTTGGTCGCGATTGGGAAAGCCAAGTTTGTGACGGCCGACATGGTGCGCGAAGGGGCGGTCGTAATCGATGTGGGGACGAACCGGCTCCCCGATGGGAAAGTCGTCGGCGATGTTGATTTTGAACTAGTCAGTCAGAAGGCAGGCTGGATTAGTCCTGTTCCTGGTGGTGTAGGCCCAATGACGATTGCAATGTTGCTGGATAACACGGTGGAGTCTGCTAAGAGAATGGCGGGAATGCTGTGAGTGGGAGTGGAGGAGAAAATAGAAAAAATGAGTAGGGAGCCGAGACGATTACGAGAGGTGCTCGATCAGGGACAGTTCGCTGTCACGGTTGAGTACAATCCCCCCAAAGGCACCAACATTTCAGGCGTGTTAGAAAATGCCAAGCAGTTGGTGGGGCGTGTGCACGGGGTCAATGTGACGGACAACACGGCCGCCGTTGTGCGGGCCGGGTCTCTCCCAGTCTGCCGACTCCTCTACGAACTCGGCCATGATCCGGTGATGCAGATGACCTGCCGTGATCGGAATCGGATTGGGATACAGTCGGACCTCATGGGCGCCTCCATGCTCGGCATCCAGAATATTCTGTGCCTCACCGGGGACTATCCGACCGTCGGAGACCACAAAGAAGCGAAGCCGGTCTATGATCTGGACTCCGTCCAAGTCATGCAGCTCGTGCAAGGACTCAATAACGGGCGGGATCTTGTGGGGAACAAATTAGATGGTTCGACGCAGTTTACCATTGGGGCTGCAGTGACTCCGGAGGCCGATCCGTTGGGTCCCATGCTCGCCAAGTTTGAAGTGAAGGTGAAAGCGGGCGCACAGTTTTTCCAGACGCAGGCGATTTACCATCCGGAGCAGTTTGCGTCCTTCATGAAGGCGGTGCGCCCCTTCAAGGTCAAAGTGCTGGCGGGCATTCTCGTCCTCCGGAACGCCAAGATGGCAGAGTTCATGAATGCGAATATTCCTGGTGTGTCAGTCCCGCAGGAGATGATCGACGAACTCAGGGCTGCCGGCCCCGAGCACGCGGAGGATGTGGGGGTGGACATCGCGGTGCGGACGATCAAGGCGGTGCGGCCATACTGCGATGGGGTTCATATTATGGCCATCAAGGCCACGCATCGGCTGGCTGACATTATCACCAAAGCGGGAGTGGGATGATGACGATCCCCGAGTTTCAGCGCTACAAGCATGACAAGAGAAAGCTCATCATAGTCACGGCCTACGACGCGCTTTTTACACGCATTGTTGAACAGGCCGGCATCGAGGTGATTCTGGTCGGGGATTCACTGGGTGTGGTCGTACAAGGGAAGGCCAATACGCTTTCTGTGACGATGGACGACATGCTCTATCACACGAAACTCGTAGCGGGGGCTGCCCAACGAGCGCTCGTTATCGGCGATATGCCCTACATGTCCTATCAAGCCAGCAGCGAAGATGCGCTGCGTAATGCGGGACGGTTTCTGCAGGCTGGGGCTCAGGCAATCAAGCTGGAAGGCGGCGCGGTTGTGGTCGATCGGGTAGCCGCGATGACCAGCATCGGCATTCCCGCGATGGGGCATCTCGGCATGACCCCCCAATCTGTTCATCGATATGGCGGCTACAAAGTGCAGGGGAAAGAATCAGATCATGCGCTGGCCTTGCTGAATGATGCCAAGGCCCTTGAAGCAGCCGGCGCCTTCGCCATCGTGCTCGAAGCGATCCCTGCCGAGCTGGCCAAGACTATTACGGAACAATTGACCATTCCGACAATTGGTATCGGGGCCGGTCCCCACTGTGACGGCCAAATCCTGGTCCTCTATGACCTCCTCGGACTGTTCGACGATTTCGTGCCGAAGTTTGTCAAACCCTATGCCCATCTCAAGGCCGATGCGCTGCAAGCGCTCAGGCGCTACAAGGAAGAAGTCGAGCAGGGTAAGTTTCCTGGCGACTCCGAGTCCTACCACTAACAGGCTGCTGAAAAAGGTCCCCAACGTCGTTCTCGGGTCGAAAGAATCCTCAACGGGGACCCGGCCGCCTCACTCACTCGGCGGCGCGCACAGACGTGGTGCTCCTTATTCGTCGCACCGTGCGCCCCAGAGGGTACGCCTCCGGTTCTTTCTCGCCTGCGGCCTCGCTTGGGGAAAAGGCACGTCTTGGCGTGCTTGGGTGGGCGGGTGTGAATATTGACCTTTTTGAGCAGCCTGACCGTTACAAAAAAGTAGCCTGCAGCCGCAACTAGTTCTTCAAGTTCTCAGGAGAAGAAGGGGTCTTAAGTGCGAGGAGAACTTGATAGGGCTCAGAGCTCACAAAGGGCGTAGAAAGAGTCCCGTACTTTTCAGACAAAGCGTTCACGTCGACTCCCATATACAATTGAGGCAGGTTTTGAAGTCGTGAGAGCCCGCTACGCGCGAGCTTCTGCGCTGCCTGTTCATTGCCGAGAAATCTCTTGAGATTGGCGGCGGCGAGCTGGATGAGAGCTTGGAAGAAGTTCCCTTGTTCGGTGTCGTGGCCCGCTGCATGCCAAAGGCATTCAAAGACTTCGTGGCTTTCCCACCAGTAGGCGAAATTGTAGAGGTCGATCCCATACAGGTAATCCTCCGACCGTTGCCATTCTTCTGTGGGAAAGGCTAAGAGCGTCGGCTCCGGCTGACCGTAGGAATGGCCGAGGGGATCGCGCCGTGGGTGCGAATTTTTCCCCGGAAGGAATCGATAGGATGGAAACGGCCTCGTTGAGTAACGAGGCCAAGTTGGATTAGCTGGGTGCGGCTCAATCACGGACGCGCTCGTTGGACACCTGCGACCTGGAAGATTTGGCGATCTTCTAGTCGCACTGCGGTCAGTTCTTTCCCCCATACACAGCCACTATCGATGGCTAACAGGTTGGGCTCGATGTGCAATCCCAACGCAGCCCAGTGGCCGCAGATGACCGTTGCATCGGCATTTTTACGGTTTGGGATGCGGAACCAGGGAAAATATCCTGCGGGAGCCTGTTCCGGCGGGCCGGAGAATCCTGACAAGTCGCCGGCGGAGGTGCAGGTCCGTAGTCTTGTCAACACTCGGGTAATACTCGCGAGACGTTCGTCGCCAGTCAAGGCAGCGTCCCATCGAGGTGAGAGTCCGCGGAATAGCGCTTCGAGGATGGTTCGATAGTTCGGGCCGGATAATACTGCTTCGACTTCTCTCGCAAGGTTTACTGCTTCATCGATGGTCCATTGAGGCAGGAGACCTGCGTGCACCATGAAGAACGATCGCTCGCGGTAATGGAGGGGCTGGCGCCGAAGCCAGTCCAATAATTCTGCTCGATCCTCTGCCGCCAGCACATCCTGAATCGTGTCTTTTGGCCGGAGTGTGACAATGTTTTCTGCGACAGCGAGTAGAAACAGATCATGGTTTCCTAGCACGATCTGTGCGGCAGGGCCAAGCTGTTTGATGTATCGAAGGACCTCGAGCGAGTCCGACCCTCGATTCACCAGGTCGCCAACGAACCACAATCGGTCTGCCGTGGGATCAAAGTTGATGCGATCGACGAGTTGATTCAGCTGCGTGGAGCAACCTTGGACATCGCCGATGGCATAGGTGTTCATGGATAGGGTGCTAGCCCGGATTATTCATGAATGGCGTTGCGAGGCGTTCAAGACCGAAGCCCGCCGGGGCTTCTCGCAAGTAAGGCCGACGGAGGCGAACGCTCAATCCGTCGAGGAGGCCGAACGAGAAAAGCCCCGCCGGGCGAGAGGATTGGACGACGTAGCAGGTATTCATGAATAGTCCGGGCTAGGTTAGCTGAATCGAAATCGTGAGGGAGAGTGTCTCACGGAAATCGTGCTTCAATCACACTTCTGAGTCCGCCGCGCGCTGCGAATGTACCTGTGACTTTCGCCCATACAGGGCGGCAGGCTTTTACAATGTCCTGCAATATTCGGTTTACGGCGTTCTCATAAAAAATGCCGAGGTTGCGGTAGGCATGAATGTACATTTTGAGCGATTTGAGCTCGAGGCACTCCTTGTCGGGCATGTACTGCAAGGTGATGGTCCCGAAGTCCGGTAAATTAGTTTTCGGGCAGATCGCGGTATATTCAGGGATCTCGATGGTGATTTCGTAGCCCTTGTATTGGTTGGGGAATGTTTCGATGTCCGGCAGTGGAGCGGTAGTACCGCTCTTTGCATGCCGCTCGTTATAGCCCAGCCGTGTCACCGACGGAATCTTTTTCCCCTTACGCCTCACCCCTCACCCCTCACGTCTTTTTAAACTTGTTTCATCCACTCCACTTGGCCGATTTTTTCCAATTGAATGTAGAGGGTCACCCAGGGACAAGCCATCTCGGGGTACACCTCACACAATCCCCCTTTTCGCACGCCGCCGCAGGGGCCATGGCTCATGAACTTTGGGCACTCGGCTTTGAGCGAATTGTCGGGAATCGGGGGGCGCTTATGGATCCCACCGGCGTGCTGAGCGCCTTCGTCTTCCCCAGGGATGATCACGCGTGTTGACATAGGGGTCTAGTCTAGACAGGTTTTGTGGAATCGGCAATCTCTCTTTCCAATGCCATGAAGTCGGTCGCACGTTCGGCAGCTGCGAAAACATCGCAAAACGCAAGTTGTTAGGGCGAATGGCCTACGGGCTTGGGGAGTGCTAGGGCTTCTTTCTGGCAGGGTGGGCCTTCTGAGAAGTTGCGTTGAATATCAGGAAGTTATAGTATTTCACGATGAGCATGTGATTCGAGGGTCTGTCGACGTTTCTCATTGACAGTCTTTTTTGGTCTTTGCTACCATGCGTGTCCGTGTGAACGGCTATGAGCGGGTCAGCGCAGTTCATTTAACCTCGAATTCCTGCGGGCTTGTTGCATATAACTGTGTCTTTCCGATAGGCAATGGAATTCCGTTGCCACGATAGAGGGAGGTGTTCCGATGAGTCTTGATTATGTAAAGTTTTCCGGTGGATTTGAGAAGTTCATGCCCAAAGAATATCGGGACATGGTCGAGCATGGCCCGTTTGGAA
>Ga0315278_10004886_pt1 | contig 12147 bp, 17 predicted proteins | sample YL17G06_0_MG_FD_203880 | JGI IMG/M metagenome (GOLD analysis project Ga0315278, IMG submission 203880) | Sediment microbial communities from Yellowstone Lake, YNP, Wyoming, USA - YL17G06_0 | ecosystem: Environmental > Aquatic > Freshwater > Lake > Sediment | place: USA: Wyoming | collected... | reverse complement strand
TCATCCGTAAGTGCGGTACCGCGCAGGGCAAGCTGCAATGAATTAACTATGGCAGCATTATCCTCCTGCGCTTTCTGTGCTGTATCTGCTTTTGTTTCAACTGTTACATAGATGTCCGCAATATCCGGGTCTGCTGAAACCGTGCCGTCAGCAGAAACGTCCAGGGTGTTTTTTTCGGCTGATGGGTTAACTGTAACTATGCTTGGCTTTACCAGCAATGTTGCTATAAGGCCGACTGCCAGAATAATCGCTATAATAATACTCCATCGGTTTTCCATGCTTCAGCGACGGCTTATAGTGTTAAAAGTTTTTTGCTTTTTCTCTTCCGCAGAAACCATGCTAAAAGAAGGAAAACTGCTCCCAAAGCAGTTGCTACAACCCCGCCAGTCATTAAATTGTCCATTTCCTAATATCGCCTGTAATGGGCTAGCCGAATCCAGAGATTCGGCTTCACTAGCGGAACACAGTGTTCCGCTGTGCACAGCCGAATTAGTAAATTCGGCTTGTGTGTCCATCTTAATATTAACTTGCAGTAAATGTTAATGCCTTTCCGCGCATGACTGCATCCAGCATATGCTTCCCAAGCTTTGACTTTTTATGTATTTTCAATTCGCCTGAGCGCGGGAGGACAAGGCTTGCTATATCCCTCCCGTCTACTTTAACTCTGGCTTCACGGACGCCTGAAGCTTCCATAAAGAAGCTTATGTGCGCGCGCTCTTCCTTCATCCTGTATGGTATCTCCTGCCCGGATTTCATCTGGTGTGATTCAAACTTGCGTTTTTTAATCGGCACTACTACAGTCTGCTCTCCGTAAACATACATTTCGTAATCAAGCTCGCCGGTTTCGAAATCCCTTATCTCGACTATGGGCCTTGACAAATCTGCTTCTGTCATTCCTGTAGGAACGCGTACTTTCAGCATCAGCTCGAGAACATGCGCAACATTCCCGTTTTCTATAAAAATTATTGTGTCAATAATCTGCGGAAGCATTCCTAATTCTACTCTCCCGACGAAACGCTGGACTGCATCAATCGGGTTTGTTGCATGTATAACTCCAACAAGCCCTATTCCTGCTAATCTCAAATCGCTGTAAAGCCTGAAGTCTTCAGTAACTCGCATTTCATCAAAAATTGTGTAATCTGGGCGCGTTAACAGCAGAACATTGTGTATGTCATCCCTGTTGCCTAGCGCTTTTGAATACTGCGTGACTTCGTCAGGCACCTGCAAATCCCTTGGCGACTCAACGGTTTTCACAATTTTTCCCTGCGCAAGATAAAATTTCGCAAGCGCTGATGCAAAAGTCGTTTTGCCTGAGCCGGGAGCTCCTGACAAAAGAATTCCTGATGCGGATGTCTTCAGCCTGTGCATTAATTTTTCAGATAATTTATAGTCCGGCAGTTTAAGCGTCACTATCGGCTTTACCGCAGTTATTTCCCATCCGTCTGCAAATGGCGGTCTTGTGGTAACAATCCTGTAATTCTTGAATTGCACTACTGACATTCCTGGGCTCGAAATCTCTATAAACGAGCCTTCGGAAAGTTTTGTTTTTTCAATTATGTCTGAATTGAACGCTCTAATTTCCTTTCCAGTCATTTTTTCATTTGACAGCGGCACAAAACTCCACTCGCCGGGCTTGCCTTTCTTTGCCATCGGAACAGTATTTTCCTTCATGTGTATTGACATTGTTGTTGCGTCAAAGAATTTCTCAATATTCAGGGCGCCGACTTCCTTTACGGAAACCGGCAGAATCAGCATTGTCTTCACGCCGATTGCCTCGGCAACAATTGCCTGGACCCTGTCTCCTGTGAGCAGCGTAGCTCTTTTCTCTACAGCTATCTCGCGGATTAAGTCATCGATAGCGCCGCCTTTGGCGCCTCGGATATAAGTTTCAGTCGGCTTCTTTCCAAAAAACTCGAGCTCAATTTTTCCCTGCTTTGACAATTCGAGAAGTGCTTTCACTTCTTCCAGGCCCAGATATCCTTCCGCCTGGTTCTCATTTGCCTGATGCTCAAGCTCTGCAAGAACTGCATTCGGAATAACTATCTTTCCTGAGATTTTCTTTTCGTTTATAAGTTCTGTAACTTTCTTTTCTATTATGATAGACGTATCTGTTACATAGATCTTGCTATCAGTATCTTTTATTTTATTTTCTTTTTCCATTTTATATCTAAAAGACTCGCAAAAACAATAGTTTTCACTCCATCTTTTTCCTTTATCCTAACGCACTAGAAATAGTACTTCGGTTAAATCTTACAAATCCCTTTCGGGCTTTGCCCTTTTCCTTATCTTATGCGTACGCTTTTCACGTAATCTAGAAATATCTTTACTCGTTTATAAGCATTTGCCACGTCCTGTGTGCTTAATGCCGGACTTGTGGTCAGCTTCCATAAAGAGAGAAAATAAACTGAAAAATCCTGCTCCTGAGGCGAGCCTTCTGATAGCTTCTGACGGGCCAGCGCAGGGCTTACGGCTGTTTTTTCGTCCAAAGATAAAAGCTCTGCAACCGCCAGGTTAGCAGCCTGCAAAATATGCTTCATGGCGCCAGTTGTGAACTCCTGAGTTCCGCGCTGCAGCAAGTAGTCCGCAAATCTTAGCTTGCTTTGTGCTTCATCAAGTTTTGACGCCATGTTTTTACTACGACTGACGACTACGAGGGGAATCGCCATGAATTTGAGCTTCGCGGAAATGTTTTTGCTTGTTTCTGCCAACCAAGATAGCTTTGCTGTCCCATAATAATGAGCTTTGCCTTAGTCGTAGTTAGTTCCCGAACATTTCTTTGAAATTTTTATTAGTTTCTTCTATAACTTTAAGTTCAGATATCTTTTTTATACTTGCTATTTCCTTGGCTACTAGGGAAATGTTCTTTGGCTGGTTTCTTTCACCTGCTTTAGCTGCTAAGGCAGGCGAATCTGTCTCCAGCAACAAGTGTTTCAATTCGAGATGTTCTGCAATTTTTCGTTTTTCTTCCCTAGATACTATTGTATTTCCTATTGAAATCAGATATCCCATGTCGGCAGCTCGTTTTGCTTCTGCCAGACTGCCTGAGAATGAATGCAAAATCACTTTTTTTGCATTGTTTTTCTGCAAAATCTCAATAACTTGCTTTGTAGCCCATCTTGAATGCACATTCAGCGGAATTTTCAACTCGCTAGCAAGTGCAATGAACAGTTCAAACACTTTCTTTTGTTTCTCCCATGCTTCATCTGCCTTTTTGATGCCGATTACCTTTGGCAGCTTCATCTTAACCCAGAACATGTCCAGGCCGACTTCGCCTATGCAGACAGGTTTATTCTTTTTTATCCACTTAGTCTCTGCTTCGACTTCACTATTTGAAAACTCATGGGCGTAAGTAGGGTGTATTCCGTAGCCTGCAAACAGAAAACCTTTGTTCTCACTTACAAGCTTTGCAATTTTTCTGTTAGTTTCGGGGGTTTCTCCCACGACAACTATGCCTGACAAAACTTTTCTTGCCTGTTCAATGACTTTTCCCCTATCTGCATCAAACTTTTCATCATACAGATGACAATGGCAGTCAAAGGGTTTCATATTTCTAATCACTAAACTGGTCTAATATTTGAACTGTTGTAATAATTGGAATACTTTCGTATTGTTTTAAGATAAGTAAATCTTCATCTCCGGATACTATAAAATTTGCTTTGCCATTTATTGCACACTCTAAGAATTTGTTATCTTCCAAATCTCTGCACGCAGAGATACTTAATTTTTGTCCTACAACTATGTGCGACATTGAAACTATCTTTCCAAAAAGTTGTTCATCTGTTAGGCTTACTTTGAGAATCAATTTTTGTATATGCTCATAATGCAAGACTTTGTGCAGTTCTGCCAGAATTTCCAAGTTTACTAGCAAAAGCGCTTTGCCTGCTTCAATCTTTTTAAGAAGTTCAAATTCTTTGCCTCGCCACAGCAGGCCAGATATGATAATATTAGTATCAAGAACCAGCCGCAACATTTCGTTTCCGTATTTGTTTTATTGCTTTAGCTAATTCGCCTCTGGTGAAGCCTGCTTCTGCAGCAATTTTTTGCAGGGGTTTTGTTAATTCTTCCAGCGATTTCTGCATCGCCGGCTTTTCAATCTTTTTTAGAATCACTGTGCCTGCCTCTCCAAAAACCAGAAACTGGTCTGCCTTTTTTATTCCCATGTCTTTACGCAGCGAGCTGGGTATGACAACCTGCCCTTTTTCAGATATTTTCGTTAGTTCGATTTCCATTTTACAAGTAAGACGTGGTTTACTTATAAGCTTTTTGGTATGTGAGATAGTTATGGCAGTCAAAGGGTTTCATATGACATGCCCCCGACAGGAGTTGAACCTGTGACCTATAGTTCTTTCGCCTCTGATACGAAACTATCGCTCTACCGGGCTGAGCTACAGGGGCTTACTAAGAATTACTAAATTATCCTTTTATTAATTTAATCTGCATGCCTAACAGCGAGCTTAAGCCGGCGCCGGCTTCTTTTATCTCTTCATCCAAATCAATGTGCTTCCGGGCGCGGGCAACTGAAGCCTGATTTTCAGTCGAAGACTCGAGCTCGCGCTCCAGCGCGCAAATCTGATTTTTAAGTTCGCATTCTTTTAGAGTTGCTTCTGAATTTCCAATCTGTGTTTGCAGTTCAAACTCGCGGATTTTTAAATCATCATGTGATGCGAGCCAGGCTTGCAGATAGTCCTTTGTTAATCTGTCTATGCTTTCCAAAACTAAGCTGCGCCGCTTGTCCTTTGCATAAATCTGCCCTGTTTCTATTGCTCCTTTTAGTTTTGCAAGAACATCTGCAAGTTTGAAATCCTTGTCTTGTGAAATTGCTGCAGGCAAATCTTCAGAGTAGTTCTCTATAAGCTTCTTGTGCGCGGAATTATCCCATGCGATTTTCCTCAGCGGTACATCCAGCATCACGAAAGTGCTCCGCATTTCATCTGCATGTGCCTTTGTTTTTGCTTTTGCATCTTTCAAATCAGACTCTAGCTTTTGCCTTTTCAAAAACGCGGGGCTTTGCAAAAGTTCTGCCTGAGACTGCTTAGATTTTTCTATGTGAGATTGAATTTCACTTAATCTTGCTTCAGTTTCCTTCAGGTCTGATTCCAATTGCTGCTCCTGGCGGGTTTTTTGTACTAAACCCGCAACTTTTTCCCTAACCTGCGGAAGCTCTGCTAATCTTTTTTCCCGGTTATGCGCTGCAAGCTCCTGCAGCACCTTATCGATTTCCTGAAGGCACTTTTTGATATTTGTCGTCTGCTCGGTGAAAAATTCGTTTGATATTATGAAGGAGCGGTTGCTTGAGGACATGAATTCCCCAAGAGCTGAATTTGAATTTTGAATAAATATGGAAAAATCATCAGAAGAGTCTGGAAATTTGAAGGATTTTAGAAGGTTTTCTGTTGCTGTCGCGAAAGAAGCCCTGTTTCCTTCAGCAACTGCCTTGTTCTTATCGTATAACTGCGGGTATCTTGGCTGTGCAGTCCGCAAAGCTCCGCACGACTGCTCGCCCAGCTTCAAAGCTTCCAGAAATCTTGGCTTTGCATTCTCAATAACAAGCGCTGTTCCGCGCATGATATCTGCCTCTTTGGCAGCAAACCACGCCTCTAATTTTGATATTGGTATAGCTTGTTCTTCCAGAGGCTTTTCCTCAACCTTTGGCTTTTCAGAAAAGATGTTTTTCAGGAAGTCAACAAATCCCATGACCTATCCGTTATACAACGGCTTAAAGGTTTTACTGATGGGCTATTAAAATATAAAAGAGCCAGCAGCAAAAAACAATGGTGTCAGTTTATTTTATTCCCTTCAGCTATCTTCTGCAGAATTTCCTTCCTGAAGGCAGGATTCAGGCAGATCGCGTTCTTTGCCCTGTCGTGGTACATTATCCAGCCCTTCTTTATCAGGCTGTCAACAGCCTTTGAAACTTCGCCGTACAAGTGGCTTGGAAAGCCTGAGTGGGTAATATTCTCTTTTCTAATGTGAAATGTTCCCCAACGCCGTCTGGAATGCATCTTCTGCAATACTGCCCGCTCTAAGTCCGGCTGATTTTCTATCGCCATTTTTGTGGTATTTTGCACATTACTTATATTTAAAACCTTCTATTATGATAGTATATACTATCATAACGAAAAGTTTATATATGTATGGGGGATGGTGGTAGTAGTATTGTATATGGAGGATAAAATGGCCACAAAGGATAGAGTGAGAGAAGATGACATGGAAGGAACTGCATTTTTGGGAGTTATGGGGAATACGCCCACTAATAGAGTTTTGGATTTTCTTGTAGTTTATGACCAGTTTGATTATTCAATAACAGACATTGCAAAAAGCGCAAAAGTTGGTTATGCAACTCTGATGAGAATCTGGAAAAACCTGGAAAAAAATAAAATTATAAAAATGAGCAGAGTTGTCGGCAAAGCGAAAATGTACAAAATTAACAAAGAGAATCCTGTAGTCCAGCATTTTATCAAGATGTACTGGGAAATTACTAACAAGGCAACAGAGCGCAGCCTGCTGCACCAGAAAGTTCCGGCGCTCGCAAGGACTTAACGATAAACTGCGGTTTCTATTTAACAATCACCGTTGTAGTAGTAATAGTATAAAAGAGCCAGCAGAATTCTGGCACAACGCAGCCTACATCGAAACATTTATAAGTAAGAAATTTCTTACTTTTTATATGAAAACAACGACTGTAACCGTATCTTCAAAAGGGCAGATAGCAATACCTGCAGAAATGAGGAAAAAAGCTGGCATATCTGAAGGCGAACAGCTTCTGGTGATACAGGATGGAGGCAGGATAATGCTGGAAAAATTAACTTTGATTTCGGAAAAAGAAAAGAATAAATTCGGGAAACTCATGAAAAATGAAACTTTTCAGCTGATGCTTCTTTCTGAAAAGAGTCTGGCTAAAGATTGGGAGAATGAATACGATGTGCGCTGGGACAAATATTAGGCAGCGTGATGTTGTCCTGATTTCTTTTCCATTTTCAGACTTATCCGCTACAAAAAAGAGGCCTGCGCTGGTTATATCCAACGATAGTTTCAACAGCCGCAGTGAAGACACCATTTGCTGTTTAATAACCAGCAATCCTGAAAGCACTCCTAATGCTGTATTTATTTCCAATGGCGATATGGAATCCGGCAATCTTGAATTTGACAGCAAAGTAAAGCCTTACAAAATTTTCACAGCAGATAAAAATCTTATTGTAAAAGTTCTGGGCAGGCTGAATTCTGGAAAGTTCGCAAGCGTTGTCAAAGAAATAAACAAAATTATAGGCTAATAAATATAGAAGAGCCAGCAGCTTTCTGGCACAACGCCGTAGATTTTAACCTAAGTGCTTGTACTACTACAACTACAACGACGGGATTATAAATAGTTTTGGTGTTACTCAATTTGTTAGAAATCTCAATTCTCCATATATTCTGCTTCTTAGCTTGTAAGTGCTCGCATATATTATATATCCCAGCCAGCCATTTAGAAATCCCCTGAACCTGCCAAAATCAATTGTTTTTGCAAGATATCTCTTTTTGAAGCAGGCAAATTTCTGCCCAAACTTTCTGAAATTCGATTTTCTAAGCAATTTATAGTGATAAAATACCCTGAATCCGAGCAGGCTTATTCCACTGGAGAGGCATTTTATCCCGCATTTCTCGGGATGGAGCATGACCTTAAGCTGCGTTTCCAAAAACTTATTGATTTTGCCTTGGTTTGCTGCCAATTCCAATTTTGAATTGCCCAAAATTACAAAATCATCAACATATCTTAAGTAGTATTTAGCCTTCAATTTATGCTTTACAAAGTAGTCCAGTTCGTTCAGGTAAACGTTTGCGAAGAACTGGCTTGTCAGGTTTCCGAGAGGCATGCCTTTGCCGGGCTCTTTAGAGCAGTGATTTGTCAAAATTTTTCTAATCAAATTTATTAATTTTTCGTCTTTGATTTTCCTTGAAATTATTCTGATCAGAATCTCTTGGTCAACGGTGTCAAAATAATGCCTTATGTCCGCCTTCAAAACCCAGCAGGGTTTTGTATTATTTTTTGAAACTTTTCTTTTGAATTTGTCAAATCTTTTCAGGGCCGAATGGACGCCCTTGCCCTTCTGATTTGCAAAGGAATCATAAATAAATGTGTTTTGAAATATCGGCTCAATTATATTGCAAATCGCATGATGAACTATCCTGTCGCGGAAGTGCGATTTGCTGATGATTCTTGTTTTTGGGTCCCTTATTGTAAATGTCTTCAGCGGGGCAGGCCTGTAAGTCTCTGTTGCCAGTTCCTTCTGGAGCTGCCCGATATTATTTTCCAAATCCCTTTCAAATTCAATAACATAGGGCTTCAAAGTCTTGCGCTTTCTGGCCTTTTTGAAAGCAAGCATCAGATTTTCGTAACTGCAAAGCTTTGGATAAAGGTTATTGTATGTTTTAGCCATTAGGAGTCCCGAGAAGCCTGGATCATTCCGCGCAGCCTGTTGTTGTAGTTGAGGTTCCTGTTGTTTATGGTGTGCAAATCCCCGTACTGATTTAGCACATTGCCATTAAGCCCTGACCTGTTGTTGAGGTTGTGGAGCCACAAAGCCCGCTAAGTAGCCCCCTCACTCATAACTGCACTGCTGTTTCAATATTCGCTTGTGCTACTAATTGTCACAGCTGTATTTCATGCCCAAAATATTTTGGGCGTAGTGAAAGGACGTGTGGTCCAGACTTCATTCTACCAACAAATCGCTGGTAACATATTTTGTCGGGACTATGAGAAACAAATTATTCTTTAACCAAACTTTGAATCTTAGAATACCTTTCCAGAACACCTTGCAATTGTTCAGGGGATTCGATTCCATATTTTTGTGTGATAGTTTCATACTCTGAAATTTTTTGCGCTGCGCTCGCTTCGCTCGCCTTACGCACCCCGCGCAGCCTGTTGCTGCAGCCGAGGTCCCAGCAGTCGCCATCAAGCCCAGACCTGCCGCTGAGGATGCGGAGCCACAAAGCCCGCGCAAATGGCTTTTTCTGCTGTTTTTGATATTCTTTGCCTGCCAAATACACCGGCACGTTTTTAATTCCTGCATCTTTAAGGAATTCTGCATATTTCTGGGCATCTCCCTTAAATAAGAATTGCGCCAAGCCATCTTCTGCAAACTTTGAAACTGGAATTTCATAGCTTTCGGTCTGCTCTAAAACATAAACCCTTCTCTCAGCCGCGGGCTTGCTTAAATCTTCTTCTGCAGCTTTGATTATTTCGTCCAGTTCTTTTTTGGGAACAAAGTATTCATTTCCGCTTCTATGCGCTTTTGTTGCATCCTCAGCATGTTTAAGAATTGGTGAATATTCCTTTGATGTTATATAGATTTTCCCGTTTTGGGCATAAATGAAGTCCTCGGCAACCCAAGAGCCGTATCTGCTTACAGAATTATCCTTTCCAGCAGCAATTCTTGCCTGCCCTACTTGCTGGGCTGTTGCTTCATCTGCTTTTATTTTTTTGCTTTTAAGCAGTTTTTGGAGCTTGTCAAAAGGCTCCCCGCTTGCAAGAAGCATTTCCAAGCCATCGCCAAATTGGGTTTCGACTTCAACTTCTGCCATATAACCATTTGAGTGGATAGTAGTTTTTTAAAGCTAACTTATAGAACTGCTTTAGCCATATTACTCAAAAACAAAAACTGCAAAAGTGCTGTCTCAGTCCAATTTAATCTTCAGCTTCCCGCAAATCCTTGCAAGCATGGATAATATCTGGGCATCTTCTTGCCTCTCGCAAATAAAGTGCCCGTCGCCAAGCTTTATATGCCATGCAAAGCCCTTTGAATTTTCAAGCATTTTCCGAAGCATGCTATTCTTAGTTAGTTTTATGGGCACATAAGTGCCATTTGGGAATTTGTCAAGCTTATCGCAATCACATCCAACAAACTTGTTTTGCATCTTTCCTTTGCTTGTCTTATTTTTAGATTTCATTTTTTGTTAATTGCTTGAATAACTGCATTATTTCTTTTGTATTCAGGACAATTATTTCCTTCTGTTTTTTTAAATGCTTGTCATCACTCCAGATTACCGCATCCTTAATAAAAAGTGCGGCCGCGAAGAAAATAGCATCATCCTTATCAATAGCGCCAATTATCCGCAGAGCATCCTCTTTGTAGGGCTTCAGGATTTCCGTTGGCAGGATTTTAACATATGCCAACAGTTTGTTTATCAGCTTTCCATATTCATCTTTCAGCAAGCCTGATTTTTCCAATAATTCTTCCTCGTGCTCACGCAGTTCGTCAAGTATAACTTCCGGAAAGACCAGCTCAAGCGGAGAATTTACAATAAGTTCCCTGATTACGCTGTCCCGCAGCAGGGCAGATACAAAAATGTTAGTATCCAGGACTATCTTCATGAAAAGAACTTTGCAGCTGCGCCTTTATTAATTTTCTTGCTTAGCGCAAGAACATTCTTCTTTGTAAGCTTGCTTTTAGCGGCAATCGCATTCAGTGTTTCCAAATCTTCTACCCTCTGCTGGATTGCTTTTCTTGCAACCTCGCTCCAGCGCATTTCGCTGAATTGTTTCATCTTTTCGTGCAATTCATCCGGAATTGCAAGTGTTATGTTTGCCATTTACACTTATCTATGTGATTACACATTTATAAGTGTTTCTATGATTCTTATTATATTTAACAATCACCGTTGTAGTAGTAATAGTATAGAAGAGCCAGCAGTATTCTGGCACAACGCCGCAGGTTCTAACCTAAGTGCTTGTACTACTACAACTACGGGATTATAAATAGTTTGTGCAGAAACCATAATCATGTGCCATATTTTATGCATTAATGATTTTGAAAGCTATTGTAAGTATAAAACTAATTATTACCAAAGCTGCTGCAACAAATGTAAACGTTTTGGTTGTTCTGGCGTAAGCAGCCTGCCACAAGTCAGCAGCAAATGAAAGGTTTACTGCACTGCCGAGGAACACAGTCATCAGCATAATGTAAGATGATTTTACAAAGTGCACGACAACTGGACCTGCAAGAAAGCTCGTGAACACTGCCAGTGCCCCAAGCAGGAAAAGGCAGATGAACTTCGATGACATTCCCTTTTCCGCAGTTGCGGGTATATCCTTGTCGGGCATCATCCACGCCAAAAGGCCAGGCCACACCATGACAGTCGTCACAAGAACTATCGGCGACAGCAACGCCCCTGGGCCGGCAGATGATAATATCATAATTGCTATAAGCATCACAATACCGCCCGCAAAGTGTATGAGGCGCGATGACCCGCTCCTGTACTGGGGAAGAACAAGAACGTTGTAATCACTAAATGCTTTCAGCCACACAAAGCCCGCGATAATAATAAAGACAAAGGACAAAAGCCAGAAGACAGCTGTCAAGCCGGGAGGGCTTGATAAGGCTGCACCAATCTGGATAAAAATAGTTGCAGGAATAAGATATGCCCATGATTTTAATGTGGCTTTCAACCGTTCAGGGCTGCCAGGGGTTCCAACGCTTCGTTGCATTAATTTTCACCTTTAACAATTTTAGATTCAATTTTAATCATAAGTATCATGCCAGCAATCACACTCGGAAGAATAGATATTGCCATGAGAATAAGTCCTATTTTTATGCTGTCATAGCCCAGCACGTTAACTGAAATTTTGCCACCGCTGGCTGCCAATCCTGCTACAGCAACAATAATTCCAATTGCAAACAAGGCTAGCGATGTCCATACAACTTTTCGGAGAAGCGACAATTCAGGTACGTCTTTAGCAGCTCTTAGGTAAAGCACTCCAGTTATTAGCATGCCTACAAAGCCTATTGCAAGCCCCGCAAGCGCAAACGTGGATGATTCAAAATGAATGCTAAGAAATATGGTAAGGAAGAACAGGGAGCCGCCTATCAGAAGCGGCCTGAGACGCCCGTATCTGCCACTCCAAAATCCCATGCAATAACTATGTAATTGAAGTTTAAATAATTTGTTAGCGAGCAGATACAATTAAAAACACGCAACCAGTTATATGCTGAGTAGCTAAATAAACTAAAAATGGAAAAACCGCTTATCATCGGAATTGTCATAGCAGTAGTTGTTGCAATCCCACTAATACTATTCGCAACGCACATAATTAATCCAATAAACAGGTCATGCAATGTTGATGCGGACTGCGAGATGGCATTTGTTGCGCTGGAAGCATGTGGCTCGTGC
>Ga0315278_10004885_pt1 | contig 12147 bp, 12 predicted proteins | sample YL17G06_0_MG_FD_203880 | JGI IMG/M metagenome (GOLD analysis project Ga0315278, IMG submission 203880) | Sediment microbial communities from Yellowstone Lake, YNP, Wyoming, USA - YL17G06_0 | ecosystem: Environmental > Aquatic > Freshwater > Lake > Sediment | place: USA: Wyoming | collected... | reverse complement strand
GGCCGCCAAGAGCGGTCCGCCCCACCGCGACGGTGATGATGCCACCCGCGGGCGTGAACTTGATGGCGTTCGACAGCAGGTTGAGGCAGATCTGGCGGATGGCGCGCTCATCGGCCCAAAGTTGCGCGAGGGCCGGATCGAACTCTTCGACGATCTTGAGTCCCTTGTTCTCGGCGCGGAGCCGCATCAAACGGTGGCAATCCTCGGCGACGTCGGCAAGCGTCACCGGGCTCTCATGCAGCTCGTAGTGCCCGGCCTCGATACGGCTGATATCGAGAATCTCGTTGATCAGATTGAGCAGATGCTGGCCACTCTGATGGATATCGTTGGCGTATTCCGTGTAGGTCGGGTTGCTATGCGGACCGAGGATCTGTGCGCGCATGATCTCGGAGAAACCGAGAATAGCATTGAGCGGCGTGCGGAGCTCGTGGCTCATGGTGGCGAGAAAGCGGGACTTGGCCAAATTGGCCTCCTCGGCGCGGAACCGCGCTTCGTCGGAAATCGACTTTGCCTGTTCCAGCTCGGCGATCAGCGCGTCCTTCTCGGCGCGAAATTCGAGCATGGCGGTGACGGTGGTATTGAACCCGTTCATCAGCCAGATGAAATAGATGTGCACGCCGACAGCCATCGCCGCCATCGCCCAATAGAACGGATTGTCGAGCAGCGCGAAGCGTACGACGATGGCCATGGTAATCGGCAGCGTGCCCGCATAGACGATCGGCATGACAGTCGAAGCGAACAGCATGTGCATCGAGATGACGACGAGGAGGGCGGCGAAAATAAAAGTATGTGCCGATTCCCCATCGCTACCGACGGTGACGAAGGCGACGCTCGCCCAGGACACGCCATAGAGGAATTCCGCTGCCGCGATCTTGGTGCGCCAGATTTCTAATTTGGCGTCCTCGCGCGGCTCGTTGACGAATTGCCGGCAGACACCAATGAGGATGCCCTTGGAGACGAAGACGGTCGCGAGCCAGAACAAGAGTTGCTTCGGGGGCGCCCAGAACATCGCCCCCATGGCGACGATGACGGCGAGCAATGGTGTGGTCACTGCGGCCGCGAGCTCGTTCTTGACGAACATCATCAGGAGTTCGTATTCGAACTCCGGCCGGTAATCCGAGGTGTAGGTAAGCTTCTCGCGGGCTTCCTGGACGCTACGAGCCGAGCGTCGCTTGGCATTGGGCCCGGACGAACGGGTACTCCCTGCCTCGGCTTGCACACTCATGACGCTACCAACCCATACGGTGAAACTAGGTAAACTCGCTCGGGCCGAGCCTAGGCCTGAGCCGGGCGTAAATCCCAACGCTTTGCTTCGACTATCGAATGAAATCCCTAACGGGAGGTTTACCGCCGCCCCGCACTGAGACGAAATCGGGGGATTTGGCGGGTTCCGAACACGCTTTTCGCGCGCTCCCGTTAACTCTACAGTCCCTGCCGTTGAGGACGGATATGCGACTGACCATTATTGGCTGCGGGGATGCGTTTGGCTCCGGCGGACGCTTGCAAACCGCCTTGCACTTGAGCGCGGGAGCCTCGCGCACCCTGATCGATTGCGGCGCCTCGACCTTGATCGGGATGCACAGACTCGGGCTGAAGGCGGGCGACATCGACGCGGTTTTCATCAGCCATCTTCACGGCGATCATTTCGCGGGGCTGTCATGGCTCCTGATCGATGCGCTCTTCGTCAGCAAGCGCACGAATCCGCTGATCATTTCCGGTCCTCGAGGCATCGAAGCCCGGTTCGTCGCGGCGACCGAGGCGCTCTATCCGGGCATGACGACGACGGCGCGGCCGTTCGACTTAATATTTATCGAATATCGTGAGGGAGAGCGCATCGAGATTGCCGGCGCCGCCGTCACGCCCTTCGAAGTGCGGCATCCTTCGGGCGCGCCGCCTTACGCGCTCCGCATTGAGGTGGACGGCAAGACCATCGCCTTTACCGGCGACACCGGCTGGACCGAGGCCTTGTGTCAGGTGGCGAAGGGCGCCGACCTTCTCATTAGCGAATGTTTCCAATACGACCTGAAGCTCGACCTCCATCTCGACTACAAGACCATCGACGCCAACTACGAGCGGCTTGGAGCGAAGCGCGTTCTCCTTACCCATATGGGGGAGGCGATGCTGGCCGAGACCGGCAAGGTCGATCGCTCGCGCTATCTCTTGGCCGAGGATGGGATGTCGCTCGATCTATGAACGCAAGCGTCAGCGAGCTCGATTCTCTGCTCCGCGCGATCAGGGCCTGCCGCCATTGTGTCGAGACTCCGTCGGGCGCCAAGCTTTCGCACGAGCCGCGTCCCGTCTTGCGGGCGAGCGCAACGGCGCGGCTCGCCGTGTGCAGCCAGGCGCCGGGCACGCGCGTCTATCGATCGGGGATTCCTTTCACCGACGCGTCCGGCGACCGCTTACGCGATTGGATGGGCATGAGCCCGCAAGAATTTTACGACGAGCGCCGCGTTGCCGTCGTGCCGATGGGCTTCTGCTTCCCCGGCCAAGACGCGAAGGGCGGCGATCTGCCGCCGCGAAGTGAATGTGCCGCGCTTTGGCATGAGCGCTTGTTCACCGCGCTGCCTCAGCTCGAACTCATTCTCGCGGTCGGGTCTTACGCGCAAAACTGGCATCTCGGCGATGAGGCGGGGCCAAGCTTGCAAGCGACAATGCTCGGCTGGCGCCAGCATCTGAAGCGCAAGACGCAGCCGCGCGTTCTGCCCCTGCCGCATCCCTCCTGGCGCAATAACGGGTGGCTGCGGCGGAATCCCTGGTTCGAAGAGGAACTCTTGCCCGTGCTGCGGCGCGAGGTGAGGAGGCTTGTCCGCCAAACTCGACCGTCGTGAAATTTTTTTGGGGGCGCGCCAAATTCCGACTTGTCAGGTAGAGAAAAATATTCTACTAAACTGGCGGATATTACGTTTTTGGCGCAATAATATCCTATATATATGGCTGTTTTGGGAATTAAACTAGCGAGTACTCCCATGATCGATAGAATGGACCAGAAGATTCTCGACATTTTGCAGAAGGACTGCACGATCCCCGTGGCCGAGATCGGCAAGCAGATCGGGTTGTCGACGACGCCTTGCTGGCGGCGCATCCAGAAGCTCGAGGAACAGGGCGTGATCCAGCGGCGCGTGGCCGTGCTCGACGCGAAGAAGATCAATGTCGGGGTGACGGTGTTCATCTCCATCACCACGAGCCACCACACGCAAGACTGGCTCGACCGCTTCCACGCGGCGCTGAAGGATTTTCCCGAGGTGGTCGAGTTCTACCGCATGAGCGGGCAGGTGGATTATCTGCTGCGCGTCGTGGTGCCCGATATCGAGCACTACGATGTTTTCTATAAGCGGCTGATCGCAAAGATCGAGATATCCGATGTGAGCTCGGCCTTCGCCATGGAGCAGATCAAATACACGACGGCGCTGCCGCTGGAATACGCGCTGGTGGAGAAGGCGGCTTAGCTCTTCTTGTTCCGCTGCAGCAGAGCGATCAGGCTGGATGTGTCCCAGCGATTGCCGCCCATCGCCTGCACTTCCGCATAGAATTGATCGACCAGGGCGGTGACGGGAAGCTCGGCGCCGTTCGCCCGCGCCTCGTCGAAGACAAGGGCGAAATCTTTCCGCACCCAATCGACGGCGAAGCCGAAATCGAATTTGCCGTCCACCATGGTCCGCCAACGGTTCTCCATCTGCCAGCTTTGCGCGGCACCCTTGGAGATTGTCGCGATCACTTTCTCGATGTCGAGGTCTGATCGTTCGGCGAAATCGAGCGCCTCGGCAAGCGCCTGGATCAGGCCGCCGATGCAGATCTGATTGACCATCTTGGTGAGCTGGCCCGAGCCCGAGGGGCCGATAAGGTTTACCGCCTTGGCATAGGCCTCGATCACGGGCTTGGCCTTCGCAAAGTCCGCCTCGTCGCCGCCGACCATTACGCTTAAGCTGCCGTTCTCAGCGCCAGATTGGCCGCCGGACACCGGCGCATCGACAAAGCCGGCGCCGCGCTCCTTGGCGGCAACGTGAAGCTCCCGCGCGATGGTGGCAGAGGCGGTGGTATGGTCGATGGCGATGGCGCCAGGTTTCAGCGCAGCGAAGGCGCCATTTTCCCCGAGCGTGACGCTTCGCAAATGCTCGTCGTTGCCGACGCAGGTGAAGACGAAATCGGCGTCGCGCGCAGCGTCCGCCGGTGTCGCTGCGATCCGTCCGCCGAACTTCGCAACCCAGGCTTTCGCTTTCGCGCGCCCGCGATTGTGGACCGTGACGTCGTGTTGGCCACGCGTCGCCAGATGCCCGGCTATGGGATAGCCCATGATGCCGAGTCCAATGAATGCGACTTTGCTCATTTGTAACGCCCCGTGGCTTACCGAGGCTCGCCTTAATTGCGAGGCGTTGGATTGCGCGGGCCGACGTTTTGGGCCGTCGTCACTTATCACAACTACGTCAACCACCACGCCGCGTTGGCGACGCCGCCAAGATGATCAAGCGACCGTCGTCTCGGGGAAGGCGAGCTGCTCGCGCGCGCGCCACTCTTCAGTGACGTAGTTGATGATGAGCGAGGTGCGCACGCCCTCGATCTTCCGCTTCTCGAAGCCGTGATAGGTGTTGTCGGCCGGCACGAAAATCAGCGCGCCGTTGGGGATAAAGGGCGGACGGCCGAGATGGGTCTTGTCGGCGGCATAGATGTCGGTGCCGAGATCGTGGTGGCTGGGATCCTTCGACAGATAGATCAGCAGCGTGAACTTCTTGACGCCGAGATCGGTGTGCGGCTCGAGCCAGAAGCCGTCAATATCTTGCGCGAACTCGATGCGCAGATAGGTGCCGGCAAGGTCGGTGCCGAACACCTGCTCGATATGGTCGGTCATGCGCTTGTCTTGGAAGGCTTGGCTGACCGCCTCGCAAACCGGAAACGCCTCGCGGTTCTCGACGTCGAAATATCGGCGCGTGTTGTTGTGCAGCTCGCGCTTGCCGGAGACGCCTTCAAGCGAGGGCGCCGGGAAGGGCAGAGCGAGAATGTCGTCGACGATTTCGGCGGGGAAGCAATCCTTCAGCAGCCAATGCGCATAAGGCTGATCGGTACGCTTGCTGGTGTCGATGCTCTTGATGAGGCAGTTGAGAATTTCTTCTGGCGAGCTCTTGCCCGCGTGCTCGGTCGAACGCTTCAGCGCGACGCTATCCCTCATGATGCCTGTATTCTCCCCTCGAAAATGCGGTGAAATGCTGGTCAGCCAGCGCCCAGGCCCCTCATCTCTGAAGCTCCAATACCACGCGAGGGCGCTGCCGCAAAACGCCTAATTCAGCCAATTCGCCGCAATTGAATTGAGGTAAATCAAGGCGGAATGCGGGGCCGAGAAGCTTCCGCGCCGGCCTAATTCACGTCGGATTTGCGGAAGCGGCTGGGATCGGGAATTTTTGGCATCTGGTCGTCGGCCAGCTCGCCGCGCAAACATTTGGCGAGAAGCACAAGCAACGACGCGTGCAACTCGCGTTCCGCCGCGAATTGCGGCGGGTTCGAGGCGAGGAAGACGAGGATCTCCTCATAGTCCGGCATGACAGTCCCCCTTTTCCCCCAACGGAAACGAGGCTGCCCGAGTTAAGTGACGAAACTTTGTTGGGTTATGGGGCGAGATTGGCGTTTAGTACGGCACTGTTGGGGCGCCGCGCTAGAGCGAAATCTGTATGGATTTCGCTCTAGGTGTCGTCTTTGATGCACCATCCTATCCGAAAAGTCTGCAACTTTTCAGGATCATGCCCTAAGACCCGAGGCGATGGCGCCCGATCAGCTTCAGCGGCGCGCGTCCACCCGGATCGCCGAATAACGACAGCGCATCCACGGTGACGCCGGTCGCGCAAATCTCCTCGATCACCGGCCACAGTGCCTGCGCCACGCGATCGAGATGCGTGTTGTCGAGCGGGCCAGTCAGCGTGATGTGGAAGCGATATTCGCTGAGCACGTTGGTGTCGCCATAGCTCTCGAACAAGAGACGCTGATAGTCGTTGTGATGCGGCGTCATGCGCTCCTCGCGGTCGATCTCGCTCAACGGCGCGGCGAAACTGTCGAAGGTGGTGACGCATTGCGCCGCGAGCCAATCGAGCGCCGGAGCAGGGCGCACTGGACGCAACACCAGGAAGCGGCCGGCGCGGCCGAGCGTCAGCGGACCGGTCGCGACGGGTTTCCGGCGTTGCGCGAAGCTGATCAGCCTCGCCTTCAATGCGTCCGATGTACCGCCGTTCTTCAGCGCGAAGGGCTGCTTGAAGACGGCGTGCAGGCCGCTATAGCGCGAGATCAAGGCCGGCAGTCTGGAGAAGCCGGAGCTCAATCCGGACTCGGAGAAGGCCTCCAGCGTCGCGCCGTCATTCGCGCGTCCGAACCAGGAGCGTCCGAACGCGCTCAAGGCAGAGCCGGGTTGCGGCGTAAAGTAGATGGCGTAACGGACAAAGCTCGGTTGGGCCGAAGGCGCGCCCTTGAACTCGTCTCTATATTGGGCGCGGTCGAGCATCAAATTCCTCCCAAACATTCCGTCTTGATAAGTGCGGTCGTGATTCGCGTGCTGTTGCTAACAGCGACCTGTGGCGATGGCGCGACATGTTCTTGACGATAGCGAGGCTAAGACATGAAGGGAGGATGAAGGATTGTTTCAGTTCGGGCGCAGACGATCCTTCGCAAGTGCGAAGGGGATTGCGTTTCACGCCTGCGCAGTGCACCAAGTGCGATACGAGAATTGGGGTCAGGATGATCGAGCTTTACACTTGGTCGACGCCAAACGGACAGAAGCTCTCGATCATGCTGGAAGAGGTCGGGCTGCCCTATCGGGTGCATCCGATCGACATCTTCAAGGACGAGCAATTCGCGCCCGCGTTCCAGGCGATCTCGCCGAACAACAGGATCCCGGCGATCGTCGATACCGATAATGGCCTCCGTCTGATGGAATCCGGCGCCATCCTGCTCTATCTCGCCGAGAAGACGGGTCAGCTCTGGCCGCAAACCTTCCCGGAGAAGTGGCGCGTCCTTGAATGGCTGATGTGGCAGATGGGCGGACCCGGTCCATTTCTCGGGCAGGCGCATCATTTCTTGAAATTCAATCCGGGTAAGAGCTCTTACGCCGAGGAACGCTATGGCAAGGAAGCGAAGCGGCTGTGGGGGGTGCTGGACCGGCGGCTGGCGGAGGTCGAGTATGTGGCGGGCGACTATTCGGTTGCCGATATCGCCATCTTCCCCTGGATCTCGCGATTCGAATGGCAGGGGGTGAGCTTCGCCGACCATCCCAATGTGTTGCGTTGGTATCTGGCCATCGCGGCCCGGCCGGCGGTGGAGCGGGGCTTTAATGTGCCAGAACGCCGCCATATTCCCATGCCTTGAGATGGGTAGACTGTAGCCGGACGCGCGTAGACTGTGGCAGAATACGCCAAAGGTTCGCGTGTCACGGGTGCCCCAGACAGTGGGGGCGCCCTTCAAGACGGGCCGTCGCTCGCTTTGCCGAAGCGAGCGCGAGATGAGGAGGATAAGACGATGTCGAAGGCGACCGCGCCTTTACGCCTACTAGGTTTTCCTTTCCTGCTTAGCTTCGTTGTCTTCGGTATCACTCTCCATTCGCTAGCCGCGCACGCGCAAGTCGTCGAGCGCGGCGTGCAAGGCGGTGTCGTCGGAGCCATCATCGGCGGCATTGTCGGTGGCGGTCGAGGCGCGGCTACGGGTGCCGCGATCGGCGCCGGTGTCGGCGTTGTGTCGGGCGCGGCGGAGGCCGATGCCAATGCTCGCGCGGCCTATGCGCAGCCCGCTTACGGACCGCCGCCCGGATCCGGCGGCAATCTCGTCTACGATACGCAAGCCTCGCTGTCGCGGCTCGGTTACGATCCGGGACCCGTCGACGGCGTCTTTGGCCAGCGTACCGCCGACGCGATCAGCCAGTTTCAAGTCTATAATCGCCTGCCGGTCGACGGACGTCCGTCGCCCGCGCTGCTCGACCTCATGGTCCGCCAGGGCGGATGAGCGCGGGGAGCGTAGTCCACATTCACAACGAGCTGAGAATTTGAAAACGGGCGGGCCCTTCTTGTGCCCCAGCGACTGGAGAGGGTGATGAAGAAACTGACGATGGTGTTGATTACGCTTGGCGGGATTGCGGCGTTCGCGACGATCGCGAGCTCGGCGGAGGATCTCGTGGCTGCGGTGAAGGAGCGGCGGGATCTGATGAAGAAGACCGTGGCGCCGTCGGCGAAGCTTGGCGGCCAGATGGTGAAGGGCACGGTTGAGTTCGATGCTGACAAGGCCGCTGCGGCGATGACCGACATCAGCAACGTCCCCGATAAATATGTGACGCTGTTCCCGAAGGGCACCGCGCACGGCGAGATTGAAGATAGCGAAGCCAAGCCCGAGATCTGGGAGGATTTCGACAAGTTCAAAGCTACCGCGCAGAAACTGAAAGATGCGAGCACCAAGGCCGCCGGCGCCGCCAAGCAAGGCAAGGGCAATTTCACCGCGGCTTTCAACGACATGACGAAAGTCTGCAAAGAGTGCCACGAGACGTTCCGCGAGAAGCTAGAATAGAAGCGGCCATTTCACGTCAGGCGCCGTAAGTTTGGGAGGAGAGATTGCGCCGGGTCTTGTTGGCGCTTGTGGTTCTTGCCGTCGCGGGCGGAGCTGTCTTCTTTGTTCTGACGATGCCGCGCACGATCCCGGCGTCGGCGCTGCCCGCGCATGACCCTGACGTCAAGAATGGCGAGTACATGTTCATCGCCGGCGGTTGCGCGGAGTGTCACGCCGCGCCGCTGAAGAAGTGCAGCGCTAGCAAGACCAAAGACAAGACGATTTTGTCCGGCGGGCGCTGCCTCAACACGCCGTTCGGCGTCTTCAACGTGCCCAATATCTCCCCGGATAAAGAGGCAGGAATCGGGAGCTGGAGCACGCTCGATTTCGTCAACGCCATGAAGCGCGGCATCGCACCTGGCGGCGAGCATCTCTATCCGGCGTTTCCCTACGCGTCCTATCAGCGCATGACGTATGAGGATCTGATCGACCTCAAAGCCTATCTCGATACCCTGCCGGCGGTGAAGAACAAGGTGCCGCCGCACGCGCTCTCCTTCCCCTTCAATATTCGGAGGGGACTTGGCGCCTGGCAGTTTCTCTATGTCGACGGCAAGACGTTCACGCCGGACCCGAAGCAAAGCACGGAGCTCAATCGTGGCGCCTATCTGGTCAAGGGCCCCGGCCATTGTGCCGAATGTCACTCGAAGCGAAATCTAATCGGCGGCATCGAGCAGGACAAGGCCTTTGCCGGCGCGAAGAATCCTGAGGGTAAAGGCACCATCCCCAATATCACGCCGAGCGATGACGGCATCGGCAGTTGGAGCGAAGGCGAGATCGTCGATCTGCTGGAAACCGGCAATACGCCGGATTTCGACGTGATCGGGGGCTCGATGGCGGCAGTGCAGGAGAATATGGCGAAACTCACGCCGGAAGACCGCAAGGATATCGCGACGTTCTTGAAATCGTTGCCACCGCGGCCGAACGCCGTGCCAAAAGAGAAGAAGGCGTCCAAGGACGATGAAGAAGAGGGCGATACCGGGGATGAGGCAGCCCCGGAAAGCGGCGATGCGGGCAACAAGAAGAAGCCGGACGAAGAAGATTACTGACGAGCGAGTCTGAATATATGTGCCAGCGTCGGGAGAGCCGGAAATTCCAAGTGGCGCTCTTGGCTGCGTTGGCGCTTGCCATCATCGTGTCTTCGCCAGCGCACGCGGCCGAGCTCTACGGCATGGTGGTCGGCATCGACGACTATATCGGCACGGTGAACGATCTCGACGGCGCGGTGAATGACGCGAGCGATGTGGCGAAGTCGCTGATCGGCCTCGGCGCCAAGGAAGTCGTCACGCTGTTCAACGGCGACGCCACCAAGGAGCGCATCTTTTCGGAGTGGAATGAGCTCGTCGCCAAGGCGAAGCCGGGCGACACCATTATCTTTAGTTATGCCGGCCATGGCGGACAGGAGAACGAGCCTGCCGGCCGTCATGACGAAGCCGACGGCATGAACGAGACCTTCCTGCTCGGAGGCTTCACCGCGGAGGGGCCCGGCACCAAACAGCGTATTCTCGACGACGAAGTGTTCGAGTGGATGACGGAGGCCGACGACAAGAAGGTGAAAGTGATCTTCGTCGCCGATTCTTGTCACTCGGGCGGCATGGAGCGAAGCGCGTCCGCAAGCGGGGTCAAATTCCGCAAAGGCCGCTTCGCCGCGATCGCAGGCGACCAACTGACTTTACCGCCCGAGAAATTCGCTAAGATGAGCGAAACCGATTTTGAGAACGTGACTTTTGTCGGCGCCGTGGCCGAGGACAAGCTGACGCCTGAAGTGACGATCGAAGGCAAGAAGCGCGGCGCACTGAGCTGGGCCTTCGCCCGCGCGCTCGAGGGCCGCGCCGACAAGGATGGGGACGGCGCGGTGAGCGAGTTCGAGTTGCTCGGCTTCATCGTGCCTGCCGTGCATGCGATGGTGGAGAGCCAGCAGACGCCGTCCGTATTGCCGCTGCGGGCGCGCTCGGTGCCGCTTGTGACCTTGCGCGAGACAAAAGCGCCGGCGAGGGAGAGCGGGGACGATCTCAAGCTAAAGATTGCCGTTGACGGCGGCGATGCCGGTGCGCTCGGCGAACTCCCCTTTGTGGCCATCGTCGATGACAAGGCGAAGGCCGACCTGGTCTGGTCGCCCGCAAGCGGCAAGGTCGAGCATGTCGTCGGCGGTGTCGTGGCGGAGAATGTCGACGCCCAAGCGATCAAGGGCGTGGCGTCGAAATGGGCGGCGCTGAAATGGCTGAATGCGCAAGCAGCGCTCACCCCTGTTGAAGCCAAGCTTGAAAGCGGAAATCAGCGTTATGCCCCGGGCGACGTGGTTAAGCTCGACATCGACGGGGCCAAATATCCGCACCTGACTTTGTTCAATTTGCCGCCGGACGGCCATGTCGAGTTCTTCATTCCCGATCCCAAGAAGCCGGAAGAGGCAAAAAAAGACTGGAGCCGCGAGCCAATCCGCGAGAGCTTCAAGGTGGACAAACCCCCGTTCGGTGCCGAGCACATGGTGGCCATATTCTCCAAGGACGAGATCGGCGACCTCAATGCGGCGCTGACCGGGATGACCACGCCGGAGAGGGCCGAAGCCTTGCGCCCGGTGCTGGAACAGGCCCTAGCAGGCCATGACGTACAAATTGGCGTGATCGACATCTATACTGGGAGTGGGGGATGAGCCGGGTTTTGTTCTCGGGATCTCCACTCACTCGGCGTCATTCCCGCGAAAGCGGGAATCCAGTAATCGTTGCAGGCAGTTATGGAACAACGAGCTTCGCCGGGGACTGGATGCCCGCCTGCGCGGGCATAACAGCAAACGGCGCCAAAACGTTCATCGCGCGTTCAGTTCGAGGCGGTTAAGGAGGCAACAATGCATAGCTCTCCATGCCATGGGAGGTTTTCATGATTCTGCGCTGGACCACACTCATCGCCGTCCTTATTGCCGCTTCGGCCTATTTCACGCTCCTGACTTCAACCGCGCCCTTGGCGTCTGAGGCCTCTGGCCTGCAGGTCGCCGAAGGACCTGGTGACTCCGGCGATTCCGGTGCTGCCCCGGGCGAGGCCGGCGATGAGCCGGCGGTCGCGCCCGGTGCCTCCGAAGGCTCCGACAGCGGGCCCGGCGGTGCGACAGAAGAGAAATCGGACAGCGGCGAGCCGGCTGCTACCCCGGCCAAGGACGACGCCAAAGACGAGGTCTCTCCGGAGCCGAGCGAGCAGGCCAAGCCCGCGGATGACCAGGATGCGAAGGACGGCGCCGAAACCGAGACAAAGTCCGAGGAGCCTGCCGCGTCACCCGCCTACAAGCCACAGCAAATCGCCGACAAGTCAGAGCAGACCGCCGACAGCGCTGCTGCCGCGGAGAAGGTAAAATCCGGCGACATCCCGGTGCCTACCGATCCGGTGGCGCAGGCTGCCTTCGAAGCTTTGCAGAAGAATTGCTCGCGCTGCCATCAGGCCGGCCCGACGCTGAAGCGCGCCAAGCCCGCAAAGAATTTCGGCAATGTGCTTCATCTCGAAGAGATCGCGAACGATCCGAATTTCATCCTTCCCGGCAACCCTGACGGCTCCAAGCTGTTCATTCAGGTGGCCAAGAAGGAGATGCCTTACGACTGC
>Ga0315278_10004884_pt1 | contig 12148 bp, 12 predicted proteins | sample YL17G06_0_MG_FD_203880 | JGI IMG/M metagenome (GOLD analysis project Ga0315278, IMG submission 203880) | Sediment microbial communities from Yellowstone Lake, YNP, Wyoming, USA - YL17G06_0 | ecosystem: Environmental > Aquatic > Freshwater > Lake > Sediment | place: USA: Wyoming | collected... | reverse complement strand
GAGAGCCCAAAAGTAGCCCACTAATAGAAAGGACTTACACCGAAACGATGTAAGTCCTTGAAATCTTTTGTAGCGGGGAGAGGATTCGAACCTCTGACCTTCGGGTTACGAGGGTATTCAAGGAAAAACCACTCAACATTGAAAAAAAGTAGCCCACATGAATAATGCCGGTTTGACCGGTCTGGACGATCCATAACGAGTATCGCCCTATCTATATCGTCCTCAACAATCCGGGCAATTGCACAGGTTGGACGATAGGACGACCTGGAGGGTCGTTTTCCACATCAAGGGTAATTTCTGTTTTGTCTCGTCAACCATCAAAAGGGGGGCCGTGGTGCGGGGCGAAGCACCAAAGGTGAATTGACATCTTGAGGCATTCTGATAGAATCCTCCGTGACTTTAGTCCTATTCACCGAGAGTTAATAACAACAACCAAGCACCGCTGTTGAAAACGCCATAACAAGTTCAAGCGTTTCAAGGGCAAAGTCACCACCGGCTTTCCGCCTACGCGAAGGAGGTAACCATGGAAGTCACGGTACAGGTTCCGGAGAGTTCTTTTTCTGCCCTACGAACCACCCCTGAGAAGTTCGCGAGGGAGATGAAACTGGCGGCAGTGGTGAAATGGTATGAGTTGGGGAAAGTATCCCAGTCCAAGGGAGCGGAAATCTGTGGCGTGAGCCGGGCAGAATTCCTCCGCATATTGGGAGATTACAAGGTGTCTGTCATCCAGTACGACGAAGACTCCCTTGATCGAGAACTGACATGAAGGGAAAGATCGTCATCAATGCATCCCCTATCATTTTGCTCCACAAGGCTGACCTCGAATTTCTGTTGCCTGCTTTATTCTCCGGCATCATCATTCCGGATGGCGTCATGGATGAGATCTCCGTTCAAAAAGGCCGGAGAGAAATAGCGAACAATGGTCATCCCTCCCATCCTCCGTCTCCGCGGTGTGGGGAACACACCTTTTTCCCAGCCTTGACCCCCTTCACACACATGCACAGATGGCAAGGCAAGCGTGTGAAAGGTGCCGATATGACGGTTCAAGAGTAAAATTACCGTATCTTATCGCCCTCGTTAGAGATATCCGTCTTGCCGATTGCTGGATCAGTTGCGAAACTCCTTCCCGAATCGATTCGAGTTCCCATGCAAACAGAGAGAATCGGAGCGCTCGGACTTCCAAAATCTGTAAGTGTGTGTATCCGGCACCCAGGTGACATCTGTCCCACCGCCCCACAAAACACCTCAAAATGCCCAAAACCAATAATGGCGTGGTGCCCCAGTGCTACTAACTCCGTGCAAGCCGCCTCAAGAGAACCCGCCGACGATTCAAAAAAGTAGACATAAAAGGACGGGAATTCCATCGAAAAGAGAACGAAACAGAGGAAGGTTGACAATAGAAAACCCATGACACAAACGTTAGAGGCCCTTTTGGCAAGATTGAAGAGGGTGATTGGCAAGGGACTTCGTATCGTAGTGTTTACTTTTGGAGGAGCGTCCGAGACAATAGCTTACCAGCATAAACAAAAGCGGAGCCTCTGATGGCCCCGCTTCTGTTCTTTCACAATTGAATAGAGAACTACTTCTTGAACTTTTTCCTCAACCCTGCAAGCCCTACCAGACCAGATCCGAGGAGAAGCATGGTGGCGGGTTCGGGGACCGGCGCGGGTACATTTTCAGAAGTGAATCTACCATACACGTCCGCTGTGTTTGCTTGATTCTCGTATGTTCTGAACTCGTTGACTTGAGTCTGGCCCCCATTCGTGCTGAACCGCAGTTCCAAGGTATACCATACATTTCCCACCATAAAAGCACCCGCTGAAGGAGCACTGATTGTCACAATATCTCGGCTTGCTAAAGGATCACTAGTATTGGTGGTCTCATTGTGATTGAACGTATAAACAAAGGAACTGATGATGGCAGCATTTTCCACAAGCATAGCAAGATCAAGTCTGAGTTCGACTGAAGTTATTACAGGTGCGTTAATTGGAAAGTTGTTGTGTGTGAATCCACCAAGATTGAGCCATGGGCTGGTAGGCGGCACCTCGGTAGACAAAATGGGAGGTACGGTGCTATCAAAGACGTAGTTGCTCTGGCTCCCCCCGCTTGCAACAGGGACTCCCCATCGGATGACGTCGGGATCGCTTGCGCTGGATCCGTTTGCAATGGAAATATTTGAACCTGGTGCTGGGACTGAATTCTCCCAACTACCATTTGCACTATTAATGTCGATGCGCACAGCCAAAGCAGATGATGATACTAACGAGATCAGGATAGCACCTAGCAATATAGAAAGCTTTTTCATTTTCAAACCTCCATCCTTTTTGGGTTATCGTACCGAATTGAAATGAACCAATCCATGTCTGACTGTTATGCGAAATCCATACCGGGGTTTGGTGGGGGTCTGACAACTAATTATTTCAGGCACTTAGAGAAACGGTATATCTACGAAACAGAAGAGTGGGTATTTTAACTCCACTAATATGAGAAGAGACTCTCCACTTTGTGGAAAAAGTTTACACACCCGAACCTCGCTTTTAGACCGTGAAGAAGAGCCTTCCCGTGCTCAATGGCTTCAGTAAAATCGGCCCCTCTGTCAGTGGGGGTCCGATTTCAACACATCCTGATCGACGAGTTTCAGGACTCATCGAGGGTTGACCTATACGCTCACCACGAGGAAATGAATCTGAGAGCCGCCTTTGAGATAGCCAGCACCTACACCATGATCAAACAAGAGGGGGAGTATGTAGACGATGACGCACAGATCCTGAAACGGACCTACCTGGACGCATTGGAGTACCTTGCTTCTCAGCACCAAGATCTGAGCGGATTTCTGGCTCACATCGAGGAGGCTGGGAGGGTGAACAAATCGTCACCGAGGGGGAAGGTAAATCTCATGACCATCCATCAGGCAAAGGGACTGGAATTCAAGTGCGTCATAGTGCCTGGGCTCAATGAAGGGATATTGCCCCATGTGAACTCACTCGAACAAATGATCGTGAACCTGGAGGAAGAGAGAAGATTGATGTATGTGGCGATGACTAGGGCCATGGAACGACTGATAATCACCTACCGAAAACGACAGATGGGGCAACCTATCACGGTGGCGTCGAGGTTCTTGAGGGAGATTGAAGCATAGGTTAGTGCGCTTGACGACAGGCTGCGTATCGCATGCTTGAATTCTCAATTCGCAAGAAAAGCTTGCGATTAGCAACAAGATTCATAACGCCGCTTGGAAAGAAAAGGTGTAGCGAATCACCATCCCGTCTCAGAGACATTTCGGCTGTTCTTATCAAGGGGAGGTGATGAAGACCATCACGCGAAGGGGTGTCTCCTGAAATCGTCCCCACTTCCTACCAGTGTCTTCAAAATCTTAATCTATACCCTTATAGGCGAAGGCCCAAGAGAAAGATAAACCGAGTATTTCAGACCCACCTATCTCTACTGCCTTTCTAAATACTGCTAAAATCCTGTTGAACCTCATGGGTGTACCCAATGCCTCCTTTTCAGCGACCGAGCATATGAGTGATGATGTAAGGTGATAACAATTTTCCTCCTATGGGCCGGAGCATAAGGGATTCACCCTATTGCGTCAAGGAAAAAGCCTGTCCATGTTGTTGTGGATGCGTGTGTTCCGCCGGTATGGGCAGATGGTGCCAGGAAGAGTGAGGGTAATGATTAACATCTCAAGCGTACTGCACGACAACGAAAACGCCACATAACGATAGCCCAAATAAGTGATAAGAGTCAGGGTCAATGTCCGATCAGATCCAAAGGTATGCATGAGAATTGCAGGGTCGAATCTCGGTTTTCACAGATAACCCTACCTGCCCATAATGAGTAAATAACCCCGCGTCCCTACCAGCGACCTCCGAGTGTGTAATCGGGTCCCCACAGTCATCCGAACGCATTCAAATCCTTGGGTCTTATAGCCCCCGTCACCCCACCCCGTCCATCCCGCATTTTTGATCAGCGCTGACCAAAACGGATCGAAATCCAATTTCAAAATCAAAGGAGGTGATCCCCATGGCTTACACACCCGAGCTGTCTTACAGAGGCAGCGCCACTTTGCGACGATTAGCATGGTTTAAAGGAAAACCTATGACAAGAACACTGGAGGCGCTACTGGAAGCAACAGGCCGGACAATGGCAGAGATTAGATCGGGAGAAGTCTGTGGCAAGTGTAAAGACGACAGCACATGTGAGGAGTGCGCATTTCAACCCCCCGCAAAAAATGAACCCACCCCAACTCCAAGCAAGTAAATCCAATCACAATCATCAGCAGTAAAGGGAAGAGAAAGCCCAGGTAGCCGAGGCGGGTAGTACTTACTGGCATAAATCAAGACGTTAGAATTGCGATTCCATTGCGGTCGCAGGCAGTTATGACGATTTTGGTGTTCTCAACCTATGAAATGCGAACTGTTTCGGACAGCTGTTGAAGTCTATCGCGCTGTAAGGAATCGATCGGACAATTCTTGCCGAGTTCTAATGGTACTCTCTGGATGATTTCTCGGTCTGCAGGATGCAAGGCACTAATCCCTCCTCGTTTGCCTTCTTCCGTTGACCCCGATCCCGCCCCGACGGCGGGACTGTAGGACCCACCGTAACGAACCATCTGCTCGCCTTTGTTGGGCTTGCCCGCCTTTGGAGGGGACATGAGAGCACATGGCGGCGAGCCACTCCAGCGCATCAAAGATCTTCTCGTTTTTTCCATCCTTAGATCGGTAGAGCACCTGGGATTCATTATCCGGCTCTCCGAGCTTGATACTCCTGCCGGTTCACTTCATTCGCGAGGGCAGCGTGATCGTTCGGCCGTCGACGACGAAGCGGCCCTTGCCGAGGTGATGCAGAGTGCGCGGGTGTTTGCGCACCGGGTCGATCCAGGCCTTGAGCACTTCGAGCACGAAGAAATTGTAGTGCTGCGCCATGCGCGCGTCAGTCACGCGGCATTCGAGGTTGGCGTAACACTCATCGATCAGCGGCGGCTCGACAAGCCGGGCCGGCCGCGGCGTGAGGCCAAAGGCGGCAAACTTGTCGACGCGCCGGCCGGAACTGTTGCCCACACCCGCCACCTTCGCGGCCAGCTCCACGGTGGGGATATTGATGACGCATTGCTTCGTGGCCTTCAGCGCCGCAAAGCTGTAATTGCGGTCGCTCATCACCATACCGACCAGCGGCGGCTCGAAATCCATCATCGTGAGCCACGACAAGGTCATGATGTTCGCGCGTCCCTTCTGCGCCGTGGTCACCAGCACCACCGGGCCGGGCTCAAGCAGGCCGTAGACCCTGGACAAGGGAAAGGACTTTGTCATGGTCTTGCCTCCCAAACGAATAAATCGGAGGTCCCTGGCTGTGCTGCGCCCTACTTTTCAACCTAAGGCAGGCAAGCGCTATCCTCGTAGCTGAATTGCACCGAGCCGGGAACGATCGCGGTGCAGGGAATGGTGCGCTCCGGCAGCGGACCAGATATCACTTCCGCGGATACGGCCCAGGTGCCGGCCATCAGCTGGCAGGCCTGGAACGGGACGGCCTTGTAGCCCGCGTAGTTGCTCAACGTCGGCGATTCGGTTTGCGTGAATTGCATCGCGGCGGTGCTGCCCGGCACCGACGCGCTCTTGAGCGTGCCGTGGAAGCGCACGCCGACGGTGATCTCGCCGGCACCGCCGTAGCGGCCGGGGTCCCAGATAAAGTTCAACCCACCGGCGAGGCAGCCTTCCTTCGGTCGCTCCCCAACAGTAACCGTCGCGCTGCGCGCCGTGCTTTCGAGCCAGTCCCTGGCGGTGAGCGTGTAGGTGGTGGTGGCGTTCGGGGTGACTGTCTTGGAACCGCTGAGCGGCTGCGTACCAAGCGGATCTACCATCACACTGGTCGCATGGGTCGTGCTCCAGGTAAGGGTCGCGCTGTCGCCCTGCTGGATGCTGGCGGGCGACGCCGCGAGGCTCGCTTGCACATGGCCGGCGACAAAATAGGTAACCGTGTAAAGCGACGTCATGTCGTTGTAGTTGGTCGCCGACACCAGCACTGTAAACGTCCCGGTTGGATTCGTCATGCTCGCGCCGATCGGCGTATTGCCTACACCGCCGGCGCCATTGTGGCCGGAGATCGTCAATTGCGTCGGTACGCGGTTCTGCTTGTCCGGCTGGCTTTCGAGTTGCACGCTGTAGGACGGCTTGCCGGTTTCAGCGATGACCGCCGAAAGATATTTCACACCGCCCGGATTCTGCGCCGAAATCGACAACACCAGTGGCGTACCCGCGCTCACCGGGTTCTTGCACGGCGAGTTGCAACTCCCGGCATGCGCGTCCGGGATTTTGATCTGGCCGCTGCCGCCGGAAGCGACCGCGCCGACGTGGATAACGGGTTTAGCGTCCAGCTCCGGCGCGGGGATCGGAACCCGCCGGTCACAGCCGAGCGTGGCGAGCGCGAGCAGCGTTACAAGCATCCAGCGATAACAGAAGTTGCACATGGTGACCTCCTAGTGTGGCCGTGCAGGCCGGGGAACCCGCAGAGCAGCGGGTTACGGTGTGAGGATACAGGAAGAAATATACGCCGCTTCCCACCCAAGTTCACCGTGGCATTATCGGGAGCAGCTCACCCTGACCCCGATTATGTAGGTGAGGTGAGGTGATAGAGACTTGCTTCAGATGCCGTGAAGTGTAAGGGAATCCGCCTCTGTATGTCAAGCGAGAAACGGGCGCATCATGTTGAGGGCCGGAGGATTGCGGCGGACGACGGCGTTGCCAGCGGCGAATAGTTACTGACGAGCATCGATTACCAAATTAAGTCGCAACCCCAGAGTGAGAGTCGATATCCGGCAAGCCAGAAGCTCATCTTGTCCTTTTCGTCTTTGATGAAGATGCCCTCATTCTCTTGGTCTTCGTTTCAGCCTCCGCCAATTTCGTGCTTGCCTCTCTAGCCCCCAGCCCTCTGATCGAAAGAAGTGCAGCCTTGGTTTTGTCCCGGAGGTTCAGTGCTGTTTTCTTAGTTTCCCACAGGTAGACGGAATAAGGGGTTACTCCCAATAACTTCGCAAAACCCACCTGTGAAAGTCCCAGCTTGTTCCTCAAACGGTGAATCCCTCTCGATGTTAACCGGGCTTTGCTGGTTTCTTCATTTGGCTTCTGAGGGGATTCTACCTGGTACTTTCTCGTTGTCGCTGCCAAGCGCCTGTTTTCCTTTTCGAGCAGCACTACCCTCTTCTTCAGGTCCGCCACGATTTTCCTTAGCCAAGTGTTTGTCTTTCCAATCCCCTGAGTAGCTCCTTTGGCTTCCTTCCGGCTGATCCTCATAATTTCTGCTTTCAGGACTTTCGCGATGTTCGACATGATACTACCTCCAGTCTTTCTGCTCTGAGCTCACGACGTGAGCCAAATATGTTCACTCCAATGGAATCAACTGAAATGGCGTTTTAGCGGTTCCGTAAGCAACACAATTTAGCACACAAATACTACGTGCTGTTGAAAAAAGCAAGCCGTCCCTGCTCCTGTCTTTCATAGGACTGCTTCCCTTCGAATAATTTAATTTTTTAAGGTAGGGGGACACTCATATCAAGTCCCTCACATTCAAGTCAATGGGAGGTATTGAAGATGGAAGAAGAAGAGAGGACTTACAGCATAGGCGCGGTATCCAAGATGGTTGGGGTGTCAAAATACAAGCTCAGGCAATGGTGCGACCGATACTTGCCGGACATCCAGAGGATAAAGATCGGGTAGTTTCAGTTTCAGAGGAGGTTCACAGGACTGGACATTGAGTTGATCAGAACGATTAAGGAATACAGAAGAAAGGGCTTTACCCTTGGTGTAGCAGTAACCCAAGCCAGACAGGATCTAAACGGCGGGAAGGAATAGGAAATCAAAAGGGGCGGAGGTAGGAGCCCGCCCCTCAGAAATTCGGTGAAACCATGTCAAATGTCAACCTTAACAAACACTACGCCGCCTTCAAGTGGGCGGTTTCAACCAACTGGAAAGACAAGAACGGATTGCACCGGTCCATCCAGTACAAGATCCATGTCTTGAAGAATGAATACTGCCTTTCAGAACAACAGATCATCGATGAACTTTTTGAGAAATACTGGGAGCGCGGTCACTACTACAAGTTTGACGAAAGCAAGGGGTCCCTGAATAACCGGATCGCTCTATACGTCAATCTGTATCTCAATCATTTTCTCCGCCGATGCGCAGTGCGGTCAAAAAACAATCCTGGCCAAGAGATTGACCCTCTGGACCAAAGGAACTGGGCGAACCTTGTCTGGCTAGACAAAGACAACACCCGAGACGACCCTGATTATCAACCAGAGATCGTTTTTGATACGACCAATCCAGAAGGCCTCTGCATTGCCAAAGAGACCCTCGAATTCATATACGGTCACTTCAGCCAAATCGAGATGGACTACCTGACCGGAGGAGTAGAACTGGACGAAGCGGCCAGTCTCAGCGGTTGCAGTTGCGATGCCTTTGAAAAGAGATTGGCTCGCAGAAAGGCTGACTTCAAAAGTGCCATGAAAGCCATTGAGTACTGAGCATGAACTGTTCGGCGAGGCGAAATCAGCCATTGAGTCCAGGTACAACTATCCTTAAAACACCAAATACTTTTTCTTTTAGGAGAAGCCTATCAGTAATGCTTACCGGATATTTCAAAAGGCTTTTACAAAGAAGGCAGGTAACGCTACCCGCTTTCTTTTGGCTTCAATGTCAGCCTCACAGATAGGGGGTCAATCATCATCCCCAGATATAGTAATAGTCGCCAGAGGGGGTGCTTTGGACAAAAAGAATGAAAAAGAGTGAAAAAAGGTCATTTTGTTTGAATTATTTTTCTGTCGCGGCCAAAAAGCACCTTCTACAGGGTCATCATGGTCATCTCTTCTATCCGCCACCGAGTGTGTAACGGGGTCCCCACAGTCACATGAACGCATTCAAATCTTAGAATTATTATAGCCCCCCGTCATTTGGGCCATTCCGATTTCCTAATGGATGGCCTGGGTACATAAATAAATACTACTATCTATACACGTACCAATACTGCATACCCACTTAGTCACAGATAAAGCACAGATACCGATACACTGTGCATGTACCGATACCCTATACTTTATATATGTACCCGGAAGTCCCTATTTCATTTATTTCATCTTTTCCTCAACACAGAGCAAATAAAGTGAAGTCCAAATCCAAAATGAGAAAGGCGGTCATACCAATCACCAGTAATAATCAGAGCAGTAATCTCAGGTAGAGAACAGGCAGGTACTCCTTAAAGGGATAAATCTGACTCAGAGTATTCGCATTTTATTGTGGATACAATGGGTTATGACGATTTTGCAGGTCTCAACCTATGGTATGGGGTCAGGTCTTGCTTATTGACATTCCAATGGATTCGTTGTACACGTTCTTCTATGGCTAGACCCCTGAGGATGCAGTATGCAGGTGCCCTTTATCACGTCACTTCCCGTGGCAATGCCCGCCATGCCATTTTCAGAGATGACTTCGACCGAAAGGTTTTTCTCGATCTCTTAAAGACGGTCACAGAGGATTTCCACTGGCTCTGCCACGCCTACTGTCTCATGGCCAACCACTACCACCTCGTCATTGAAACCCCGGAGGCCAACCTGTCCAGTGGGATGAGACAGTTGAACGGGGTCTACACCATGCGCTTCAACAGACGGCATCGGACGGTGGGGCATGTGCTTCAAGGAAGATTCAAGGCGATCTTAATCCAGAGGGAAAGTCATCTCCTGGAGGTGTGCCGGTACGTGGTCTTGAATCCGGTGAGGGCCGAGGGAGTGAAGCGCCCTGAAAAGTGGAAATGGAGCAGTTATCTGGGGACAGCCGGATTAACCAAGTCCAACGAAGGCCTGACGGTTGACTGGGTGCTCGGGCAGTTTGGGAAAACCCGGAGGTTTGCGGAGAAGGCATACAGGGACTTCGTGAGGGCTGGTATCGGGGGTGGGTCGATATGGGAGGAGGTCAAAGGGCAGAGTGTTCTGGGGGAAGATGAATTTTTGAAGGAGCTGGAGCCTTTCGCGAAGGGGGCAAAGGAGTTTAAGGAGATACCGAGGACCCAGCGGTTTTTGAACAGGCCCAAGCTTGAGGAATTATTTTCGAGACGGATGGAAAGAGACAAGGGGTGGAGAAACCAAAAGATTGCTGAGGCAGTTAGGGACTGGGGATACAGTCAGAAGGAGATTGCAGACTGTCTTGGAATGCATTACTCCACTGTCAGTAGAATCTGGAGAAGGACTTCCTTAATCACGTCAAAAAACAAGACCTGACCCCCGATCGGGAGTTTTGTATGAAGCATGTAAGCATTTTGAATGATGTGCTTGGGCCTGTCATGCGCGGGCCTTCCAGTTCCCACACGGCTGCACCGTTTTTCATTGGCATGATCGCTCGCGCCCTCATTGGGGAGGAACCTGCATCCGTGACCTTTGCTTTTGATCCGGAGGGATCTTTCGCTCAGGTCTATCGCCAGCAGGGAAGCGATCTGGGTTTTGCTCTCGGCCTTATGGGCTTGCCTATCACCGACGAGAGATTCCCTCGGGCGCTGGATCTTGCTGCCGAAAAGGGGCTTGAAATCAAGTTCGAGGTCGAGCCTTTGCCTGAAGCCAATCACCCCAACACGGTGGAGATTCGGATGGTATCCCGGAGCGGTCAAAGGCTGTCTGCCGTGGCCCGATCCATCGGCGGCGGATCGATCCAATTCACACGCGTTGACCAATGGCCCGTCGAACTCAGGGGTGATGCTCACGAAATGCTGGTGGAGATGAAGGTAGAGGCCGAACCTGAGGTTCTTGAACACCTCAGCAGGAAGGTGAAATGGGTCGGCACTCCTGAGCGTCAAATTCGTGGAGATCTTGTACTTCTTCATCTGAAACTCTATTCGGCGCTTGATCCTGAAATCAAATCCACGGTGGGAACCATGCCCGGTGTCTCCCAACTCTGGACCGCTCCTCCGGTCTTCTTCCCTATTCGAGGGCAATCCCTCTTTGCCAGTGCTGCAGAAATGACCGCCCTCTCGAGTTCCCGGTCTTCGTCTCTTGGACATATTTCCCTCGCCTATGAATCTGCGCTCCTCGGCCTTCCAGAGCAGGAAGTGATGGAGGAAATTATCCGCCGGTTTGACGTCATGAGGACATCGGTATCCCGCGGTCTTGAGGATAAGCTCCAACCCATGCGGTTGCTTCGTCCTTCAGCCAGGAACATTTTCCAGGCTGAGGCAGATGGAAGATTGGCCGTGGGAGGGATTCACACGCGTGCAGGAGCCCGCGCCATGGCGGTCATGCACATCAACGGCGGCGGAGGCGTGGTGTGCGCAGCACCTACCGCAGGCTCGGCGGGCGTGATCCCCGGGGTACTGGTCAGCCTTGTTGAAGATAAGGGATTGAGCATTCAAAAGGCTGCTCTTGCGCTTTGCGCCGCATCCGCCATTGGGATTATCATATCCAACCGGGCGACCTTTGCGGCTGAGGTGGCAGGGTGCCAGGTGGAGATTGCAGCCGCTGGAGCAATGGCCGCGGCAGCGGTCGTTGAAGCGGCCGGGGGAACGGCAACCCAGGCGGCCGATGCGGCGGCGATCTCTTTTCAGAACACCATGGGGCTAATCTGTGATCCGGTTCAGGGGATAGTCGAGATTCCATGCCACACTCGGAATGCCGTGGCAGCCTCTTCAGCGTTTCTTTGCGCTGACCTTGTTCTTGGCGGGTACACCAACCCCATTCCGCTGGATGAAACCATTGACGCGGTCTATGCGGTAGGACAGATGCTCCCGCGCGAACTCAAATGCACTGCCCTTGGAGGCTTGTCGCTCGCCCCTTCAGCACTAAAGATGTCTGTTCTCCAAAGGGCTTGATTTGACTCACCACAGAGGCACGGAGGGCACAGAGAAAATAAAACACCCTCTGTGTGCTCTGTGCCTCTGTGGTGAATACGTGAGTCTACAGTTCATCGGAGGTTTCGATAGTGATCTCATCATAGGGCATGGAGTCATTGGATCTACTCATGATCTCCATTTTGGAATCACGAGTGGACGTGAATTCGCATTCAGAACAATCCCAAAAAATCCATGACTTACTGATCGCTTCGTCCAGGCAAAGGGCATAACTTGAGCAGAAAGGGTTTCTTTCACCCTTGCACCTTTCCCCGATACCCGGCTGTTG
>Ga0315278_10004883_pt1 | contig 12149 bp, 11 predicted proteins | sample YL17G06_0_MG_FD_203880 | JGI IMG/M metagenome (GOLD analysis project Ga0315278, IMG submission 203880) | Sediment microbial communities from Yellowstone Lake, YNP, Wyoming, USA - YL17G06_0 | ecosystem: Environmental > Aquatic > Freshwater > Lake > Sediment | place: USA: Wyoming | collected... | reverse complement strand
TGGTGATGATGGACAGGCCGACAATCGCTGCCGCGAACGGAATCATCACCATCAGGCCGCCGGTGGGCAGGACCAAAGCCAGGACTGCCGCGGGAAGACCCGCCGCTAGGACTTTCCACCATTTCAGGCCGAACCAGAAGATCAGGATCAGGCCCAGCGCTACGGCAAAGACGGTCGTGATGAGCCACTTGACCTGCCAGATGCTCGTGGAGACGCCCGGCAGAGGCGTCTTCTCGGCCACGTCCGCGTACTTGAGCGAGAGTTCCTTGCCCGCATCCGGCCCCTCTGTGACCTTCAGGGCCATGACCGCGTCGGGGGCCTTGGTGTTCTCCGCATCCTTGACGACTGCGGCCGTGAAAGCTCTCCCGTCGGCCGTCTTGAAGTCGAACTCGCGGGGCCCGCCCCAGTTGGAGAAGACCAGGATGCCCACAAGGGCCGCGAAGAACGCGGCGTTCTGCCACAAGGGACGTTTGACTTCCGGGGCCGGCATGGCCATCTGATTATTGGCCTTCTGCAATTCCTCCTTGCGGTAGATGAAGTGCATGACCAGGCCGATGATGACGCTGAAACTGATGGCGCCGACGGCGCGGGCGATGCCGAGTTCGGGCCCCAGAATCCGGGCCGTCAGGACGATGGCCAGCACACTGATGGCGGGACCGGAATAGAGGAAGGCGATGGCCGGGCCCAGCCCCGCGCCCATGCGGTAGATGCCCGTGAAGAGCGGCAGTATGGTGCAGGAGCACACCGCCAGGATCGTCCCCGACACGGCCGCCACGCCGTAGGCCAGAACCTTGTTGGCCTTGGCCCCCAGGTACTTCATCACGGAGGCCTGGCTGACGAAGACGCCGATCGCGCCGGCGATGAAAAAGGCCGGCACCAGGCACAGCAGTACGTGTTCCTGGGCGTACCACTTGGCCAGGGCGAGGGCTTCCATCACCGCGTTGTCGAAGCGACCCCAGCCCAGCGGCAGCCACAGGAAGGCCAGGAACACGGCCGCAATGGCCAGCAGCTTCTTCCACTCTGATTTCCAGTCGATCATGCCATTCCGCTTCTATGAGTCGGTTACGTTACACTCACGCATCTGTCGAAAAAGAAAACGTCGAACCGTCACAGGCGTTGGAGCACCTTGCTGGCCTCCATGGCGTTCTCACGCAGCACGCCCTCCACGCACTTCATGAAGTTCAGCACGCACGGGGTCCGCAGCGCGTACATCATCTTCAGGCCGTCCTTGCGCTGGCTAATGACGCCGGCCTTGAGGAGTACACCCAGGTGCCGAGAGACATTGGACCGTTTGGCCCCGACGTACTCGGCGATGTCGCAAACGCACTGCTCGCCGTCCTTGAGAAAGTCGATGACGGCCAGCCGGATGGGATGGCCCGCCGCCGCGATCACGTCGGCCTTCAGCTTGTAGAGTTTTTGGATTTCTCGGTCCATCATGCACCTCAACTGTGACACTATAACACGTTTGAGTAACGCAGTGCAAGAAGTTATCGGGTTTTTTCCGAGTTCTCTCCGCTAATTCTTGACCAGCCTTCACGGTCGCGGCGATGGCTTTGGCACCTACAGGATCGTCGCCGGGCAACACTACTCCGAACGCAGTGCTTCAATGGGCTCCAACCTGGCGGCACGCATCGCGGGATAGAGCCCAAAGAAGACCCCAACGGCGACCGAGAAGGCAAAGGCGACTGCTGCCGCTGGCCAGGAGACTATGGCAGGCCAGTAGCCGAGCGATGGAAACGCCCAGGGACAGGCCCGCGCCACAGACCACGCCAGCCACGCCGCCCGCGCCGGCAAGCATGGCCGATTCAAAGAGGAACTGGTTACGGATGTCTCGGCGAATCGCCCCCAAGTCGCGACGCAGCCCGATCTCGGTGACCTCCGGGTAAGCACTCCGGAGGTCCACACCTAGGTCAGGACCGCGCAGCAGCTTTGGCGAACGGCCTCAGGAAATGGTTGACGCCCTGCGGCGGTGCGGGTAGACTTTAATAAGTGAAGGGGATGGAGTCCCCCGAACAAACGCCGTAATTGGCTAATGACTCCTACACAGGCTTACGCCGGTAGGAGTCCGTAACTGCAAGAACAAAAGCTCCTGCGGGCGACGGCCTGTAGGAGCTTTTTCTATGAGCAATGCGACAGATCGGCTTCTTGCGACAAGACGCGGCACCGCGGATGCGCTGGTGGCTTGCCCGGGAGCCAGCATCCAGCAGATTGACAGGATCTGCCGGGAGTTCCGCATCGACTCCCTGCTGCCCCAGGTCAACGCCTACGCCGAGGTGATGGAAGATGGGGGCATCGTGGACGTGGCCGTGGTCGGTCGATTCAAGGCCGGCAAGAGCTCCTTCCTCAACAGCATTATCGGTCAGGACGTCATCCCGGTGGCGGTCCTGCCTCTGACGGCGGCTGTCACGCGGCTTCGGTACGGTCCAATAGACCGCGTGATTGTGCGGCACCTCGACGACACGGAACATGAAATCCCCTTGGCCGACTTGGCGGAATACGTCACGGAGGACCGCAATCCCAGCAACATCAAGGGGGTGGCGCTTGTCGATGTGGAACTGATGGGCCTCCGGCCTTACCGGGGCATCCGGTTCGTCGATACGCCGGGGCTGGGCAGCGTCTTCGCCCACAACACCCGCACGTCGATGGAATGGCTGCCCAGGGTGGGAGCCGCCCTGCTGGCGGTGAGCATCGACCAGCCGCTATCGGAGTACGACATCGAGCTGCTGAAGGAACTTGGGCGGCACACGCCGGAAGTGACCATCCTTCTCACCAAGGCGGACCTTGTAAGGCCCGACGAACTTGAGCAGGTCATGCGGTTCATCACCCAGCAGGTCGTCACGGTCGCTGGCGGCGGAGTCATCCCGTTCTCCATTCGACCAGGCTTTGAGGCTCTCCGCAGGGCTACACAGGATTACCTGCTGCGCCACATCGCCCAGCACCACGAAGAGAAGGCCCAAGAAATCGGCCGCCACAAGCTGCGGTCGCTGGTCGCAGTGTGCCGAGAGTATCTGCGGATGGCCCTATCGGCAGCCGGTGCCGCCCAGGACGCCAGAGAGCAACTTCAGCGACAACTCCAGCAGGAACGGCATGACCTTTCGACCGTGCGGAATGAAATGCAACTGCTCAGCATAAACCTAAAGGATCGGCTGAGGGACGATACCCTGAAGCAATTCCTTGGCCACTACAGCGATGTGACGAGTGGCCTGACTGGCGACCTTCGCCAGAAGATGGCCCACTGGAGAGGCAATCTCTGGAAGACAACCGAAACGTTCGAGCACTGGGCGCAGGAGACGTTACACGCGCAGCTTGGGCCGCTTTCCAGCGAACAAGGCGATACCCTGGCCAAGCAGCATTTGGCCGAAGTGCATGCGAGCTTTCATCGTGTCGTGCGGGCCTTCCAGGATCGGCTGGCCAAGGGTATCGAGCAGGCCCTGCACATCACGTTTTCCGGTGCGGAGTTCGAGGCGGTTGTCAAGCAGCCAAAACGTCCCGACATTAGCATCGGGCGGGTGTTCGACACGCCAATCGAGACGCTGTGGTTCATCATCCCGATGTTCATCTTCCGGCCATTGGTGAACCGGCACTTCGTCCACCTGCTGCCGTGGGAGATCGAAAAAAACCTGCACCGCCTTGCGGCGCAGTGGTCAACCACCATCGCAAAGTCGGTTGACGATCTTGCCGACCAGGCGCAGCGGTTCATCCAGGAAGAAATGACCACTATCGAAGGGCTGGTGGCCAAGGCACAGGACCAGCGCCCGGCTATTGAGCGGGCGTTGGCGACGTTGGACGGCCTGGCCGGGGAGATCGGAGAAGAAGCATGACCCAGGCGATCAATCTTGAGTTGCGCGGCGGGGAAACCAAGTCCTTCACTGACCTCGTTCTGGACTACACAGGCACACTGTCGCTGGACGGGACGCTGCTGTCTGGAGTGGCTCAGCGCCTGGAACGGCTTGCCAAGAATGTGCGAATCACGGTCCTGACGGCCGACACGTTCGGCAAGGCCAAAGACCAACTGGCCGGCCTGCCCGTCGATTTGCACGTCATCGAAACCGGACAGGACAAGGCGCAGATGGTGAAGAACCTGGGCGCGGAGCGCGTCATCGCCATCGGCAACGGGCGGAATGACATGCCCATGATGGCGATTGCCGGACTGAAGATTGCGGTGATCGGCCCAGAGGGCGCTTCAGCGGAATTGCTCCTGGTTGCCGATGTAGTTGTAAGTAACATTCTGGACGCGATGGACTTGCTAACCAACCCGCTGCGGTTGAAGGCCACGTTGCGGGACTAACATGAAACCTAAACAAGGAGTCAACATGAAGACGACGATCTCGGCTGTGTGTGCGATGGAAATCCTGGACTCGCGCGGCAACCCGACCGTGCGTGTGTTCTGCAAGCTGGACAACGGTACCCGTGTTTCGGCGTCGGTGCCGTCGGGCGCATCGACGGGCGAGAATGAAGCCGTCGAACTCCGCGACGGCGACAAGAAACGCTACGGCGGCAAGGGAGTCCTCAAAGCAGTCAAGAACGTTAATGAGATCATCGCGCCCAAGCTCGTCGGAATGGCCCCCAGCCGGCAGGCCGAGATTGACCGGCTGATGATCGAATTGGATGGCACACCCAACAAGGGCAAGCTGGGCGCAAACGCGATCCTGGGCGTGTCGATGGCCGTGGCGCGGGCGGCGGCGATGGCGGCCGATCTGCCGTTGTACCAATATCTGGGCGGCACGGGCTCGTTGCGGATTCCTGTGCCGATGATGAACATCCTCAACGGCGGCAAGCACGCCGACAACAGCGTAGACCTCCAGGAGTTCATGGCCATGCCCATCGGCGCACCCACCTTCGCCGAAGCCCTGCGGTACGGGGCCGAGACGTTCCACGCCCTCAAGAAGATTCTGGCCAAGAAGAGTTACGCCACCAGCGTCGGCGACGAAGGTGGCTTCGCCCCGAACCTCAAGAGCAACGAAGAAGCCTGCGAGGTGATCGTCGAAGCCATCGAGGCGGCCGGCTACAAGCCGGGCAAGGACGTGGCCATTGCACTCGATCCGGCTGCCAGTTCCTTCTACGAGGACGGCGCATACAACCTTGCCAAAAGCGGCCAGGGCAAGAAGACCAGCGACGAGATGACCAAGCTCTATGCGGCCTGGATCAAGAAGTACCCCATCGTTTCCATCGAGGACGGCTTGGCGGAAAATGACTGGAGCGGCTTCAAGGCTCACACGGCCGCTTTGGGCGACAAGATTCAGATCGTGGGCGACGACATCTACGTCACGAACACGAAGTTCATCGCACGCGGCATCGAGGAAAAGTCCTCCAATGCCGTGCTCATCAAGCTCAACCAGATCGGCACGGTGACGGAGACAGTCGAGGCCATCAACCTGTGCCGCAAGGCCGGCTGGGGCTTTGTGATCTCGCACCGTAGCGGCGAGACGGAGGATGCGTTCATGGCCGACTTCGCCGTGGCGATGGGCGGTGGGCAAATCAAGACCGGCTCGGCGTGCCGCAGCGAGCGGATCTGCAAGTACAACCGCTTGCTGGAAATCGAGGCTGAACTTGGCAAGTCGGCGGTGTTTGGTTGCCCAATCTGCAGCAAGTAGAAGTCTGTTTCAAGGCAATCAGCAAAGCGAGATGAACAATGGTCCATAAGAGAATCTTGGTCTGGCTGAACGATTCGTCAACTTCGGTCAAGGCACTTCGAGAAGCGATCTGCTTGGCAAAGGAGTACGGTGCCCAGCTTGACACGCTGACTGTTGAGACGGCCCCACACTATCCAGGCGCTGTCGGCGAGGTCGTGGAAGCCACCGAAGCATCCACCAGAAAGTACGACAAGCTGGCTGAAACAGCGCAAGAAGTGGCCAAGCAATCCGACTTCAACCTGCGCTCGCACTTGGCGTTCGGCTCTAAGGCGAAGACCTTCAAGGAGTTCATCGAGAAGAACGGCGTGGACCTGCTCGTTCTCGGCTACGCCGGGCGCTCCGCCCTTTACGAACGGACCATCGGCAGCACGTTCCAATCCCTGGTGCGCTTGGCTCCGTGCGCGGTGTTGGTCGTTAAATAGCTGACTTGGAATGGACTAATGATTGAGAACCCATGGGTTTTGCCGGCAATCTGGTTGGGCCTGGCGCTGGTGGCCACGCTGCTATCCATCTGGCTGCGGATCGCCACGGCGCTGTCCGAAATCGTGGTTGGCACAGTGGCTCAGCTTGTCATCGGTGCTGCCATCGGCGGTGCTGTCCTGGGGACCGACCAGTCATGGATCAAGTTCCTGTCCGGAACCGGCGCGATCCTGCTGACGTTTCTGGCCGGCACGGAGTTGGACCCGGCCGTCTTTAGGCTGAAGTGGAAAGAGGCATCGGTTGTAGGACTGGCAAGCTTCGCCGCGCCGTTCCTGGTATGCACGGCCGTAGCGTTCTGGCTGCTCCACTGGAGCGGCATGGCCAGTTGGCTCACGGGCGTGGCGCTGTCCACGACCTCCGTGGCCGTCGTTTATGCGGTGATGCTGGAACTGGGCCTCAATAAAACTAACTACGGCAAGACGCTCCTGGCCGCCTGCTTCGTAACGGACCTGGGCACCGTGCTCGCCTTGGGCATGATCTTCTCGCCGTTCACCTACAAGACGCTGATCTTCGTGGCCGTCTCCGCCGTGATGTTCGTTGTCCTTCCTTGGCTGACGCCGAAGTTCTTCAAGCGGTATGGCGGCAGGCCCTCAGAACTGGAGGCGAAGTACCTGCTGCTGCTTCTGTTCGGCATGGGCGGGCTGGCACTGTGGGCAGGCAGCGAGGCGGTCCTGCCGGCCTACCTGATCGGCATGGTGCTGGCAGGCACGGTTGGCAAGGATCACGTCCTGGTCCGCCGGCTGCGGACGGTGACGTTCGGCCTCTTGACGCCGTTCTACTTCATTCGGGCCGGCTCTCTGGTGTCCGTGCCGGCATTGCTTGCAGCTCCGCTGATCTTCGTGCTGCTGCTGGTGGCCAAGGTCGTGTCGAAGTTCCTGGCGGTCCTGCCGGCGACCAAGATCTTTAACGGTCAAAAGGCCAAGGAGGGAAAGGTCGAGGGCATCTACACCACGCTATTGATGTCCACCGGGCTGACGTTCGGAAGCATCGCCTCGCTATTTGGCCTGACTCATGGGATCATTGATACGGCACAGTATTCGTACCTGGTGGCGGCGGTCATCGCCAGCGCCGTGGTGCCCACGTTGATCGCTAATGCCTTCTACCTGCCACGGCATCTTCTGTACGAAAAGGACAAGGCATCGCAGGCCCCGGACGCAGAGGCGAAACAGGCATAGCCCAAGGAGAACCGCATGATCGAGATCAAGAAGATACTGGTTGCTTACGACACTTCCGAGCCGGCCCAGCGCGCATTTGAGGCCGGAGTAGACCTGGCACAGAAATACTCTGCCGACCTGATCGTGCTATCGGTCGCCCGCCCGCCCGAACCGCCAGGAATGGTCGAGACGGAGGCTGTGCTGGAGAACGCGCAGGAATACTACGAAAAACAGTTCATCAAGCTGCGAGAGACGGCCGCCACCGCGGGCGTGAAGGCCCGCTTTGAGGTCCGCGTAGGGCATCCGGCCGAACAGATCATCCACATGGCCCACGAGGAGGGTGTCAACGCCATCCTCATGGGCCACCGAGGCCACGGCTTCATCAAGCGTTGGCTGCTGGGTTCGATTTCCAAGCGGGTTATCACCTACGCGCACTGTAGCGTCGTGATTGTTCGGTAGCATTTGTCACAGGATGGTGTCTTGGAGGCAGATTGTTCGTGAAACTCTTTCTGGTGATGTTTGGCGGCTGCATCGGAGCCGCCTGTCGATACGGTACGAACCTGTTGGCCGTGCGGCTCTGGGGAAGCGGATTCCCCTGGGGCACGCTTGCCGTCAACATGGTCGGCTGTCTGTTGATCGGGCTGGCCTTTGGTTTGGCAGAACGCGCGTCCTGGGTGACGCCCTCAGTACGGTTATTCTTCGTGACCGGCTTCCTGGGGGCGCTGACGACGTTCTCCAGCTTCGCCGTGGAGACGATAAACACGGCCAATGGCGGATCGAGCCACTTGGCTATAGCGAACTTCGTGGCCAACAACGCCGGCGGGCTGGCCCTCGTCCTGGCGGGCATGTGGCTGGCTAAGGTGATATAGAAAGGCGCGGTTTGTGATGAATTACAAGGTCATTGGGGTCTATACCAGCGAGGACACCCGCTGGCACGGCAAGCCAGTCCACGAGGCAATTTTGACATTCGTGCGCAGCCTGAAGCTGGCGGCCCGGTGCGCCGTCACGCGAGGAGTCGCCGGGTGCTATGAAAATGGCGAAGTAGCGACAGCGAAGATCGAGATACTGTCCTTCAAGATGCCCCTGAAAATCGAAATCATCCTGCCGACATCGGAAGCAGATCGCGTTTTGCCGACTATTCAGGACATGGTCGTAGATGGAATCGTCAGCGTCGGCGACCTCAACGTCGTCTCGCACAAGACCCAGAAGCATTTGATCCCGCAACATCTTCGGGTGCGGGACGTTATGACGCCCTCGCCAAAGAGGGCCGCCTTGACTACTCCGGCCAGCGACATGGTGCGAATGCTGCTGTCGGCCGATTTCAACAGCGTGCCGGTTGTGGACGACTTGGACAGGCCGGTCGGCATCATTACCCAGGGCGACCTGATCTCGCGCGGCGGAATGCCTGTGCGGTTGGGCCTGATGGGACAACTGGGAGAAGAAAATCTCGACGCCGTGCTGAAGGCAATGGCCAGCAAGACGGCCCAGCAGATTATGACCCAGCCCGTTGTCACGATTGCCGAAGATAGGCAACTGTCGGAGGCGGTGGACGTGATGCTTCAGCACAACTTCAAGCGTCTGCCGGTTGTGGACGCGGGCGGCAAGCTGGTCGGCGTGCTGGCTCGCCTGGACGTGTTCCGCACGATCACGACCGAGGCTCCCGATTGGAGGCTGATGCAGGCCCAGAACGTCGTCGTGAATGGTGTGCGCCCGGTCAAGGACATCATGCGGCGCGACACGCACACGGTTCTTGCCGATGCGACGCTGGAAGAAGTCATGCGGGTGATAGACTCCAACGATATCCAGCGCGTCGCGGTGGTCGATGCTGCCGGCAGACTCATGGGGCTGATTTCCGATCACGACCTGCTCAGGCTGTTCTCCGGGCATAAGGTCGGCGTCTGGGACCGTATCGCCAGCAAGCTCACCTTCACAGATATGGGCAAGCGACACAAGGCCGTTGTGGATCAGGCCCGCAAGCGGACGGCGGGCGAGATTATGAAGGCAGATCTTGTGACTATCCGCGAGGACGCCCACATCGACGAGGCCATTAGGCTGATGACGGACAAACAGATCAAGCGACTGCCCGTGGTCGATGTGGAGGGCGAGTTCAAAGGCATGGTCAGCCGAGATTCGCTGTTGCGGGCCGGGATAGGCGGCAGTCAGCCACCGCATTGAGAGACCAGAAAATGAAGACGCAGGCCCAAGCCCAAGTGCTTCGCATCTATCTCGGAGAGCTCGACAAACACGGCCATCGGCCGCTGTACGAGGTCATTGTCGAGAAGGCCCGGAAGCGCGGATTGGCCGGCGCGACGGTTCTAAGGGGCGTCATGGGCTTTGGCCAGAGCAAACGCCTGCAAGTTGCCAGGATTCTGCGACTATCGGAAGACCTGCCCGTCGTGGTCCAGATTGTCGACAAGCCGGAACGGATCGAGGCATTTCTGCCCGACTTGGATGACGTGATCCAGCAGGGCCTTGCCGTGCTGGAAGATGTACAAGCGACTGCCTATCGGCCTGGCGATGGCGACAGCCGCGATGAGAAACCACGGGCTAAATCCAATGGCGGTGAGTCTAAGTGACAACCAGAAGCGGCACTTGCTGTACACGCTTGAGCATGTGGATCACGTGCTCAGCGATGCCTTGCAGGCCCTGACCGCCGTTGAAACTTCATCGCCATTCCAGCGGTGCCTCCCTGATTCCCTCCCGGTTCAGCGGAAAGTGATCGCCGACTATGTTGCCCGACTTCGCGGCATGATGGTGCGCATCCTTGAAGGCCAGGGCATTGCGATCCCCAAGCCGCAGGTCAGTTCGCTGTGGTCCTTCCAGACAACTCTCTTGTCGGCCAAGATCGCGGTGGAAGAGCTGGCACCCAAGTACATGCGCGGTTATGGAGACATGCCTGATGAAGTAGCACACGAACTGGACGTGCTGACGACTCAGCTAATGGACGTACTTGACCGCATGAGCGGCTACCTGGCGCGAGGCGCTGGTCAAGACCTTCAGGCCCGGCTGGAGCGGTTGGAGAAGACCACGCACGAGGTCGAGACGGCTAAGCTCTTGGAGCAGGTCATCACTGCTCGCGGGCTTGTCGATCTTCGGGCGTCGCTTGACGCCGTGATCGAACGGCTGGAGTCCACCCGCTTTGAAGTCGCCGTCTTTGGCCGCGTCAGTTCGGGCAAGTCCTCACTGCTAGACTACATCTTACGCACGGACGCGCTGCCGGTGGGCGTCACGCCCGTAACGGCGATTCCAACCCGCGTCGTGTTCGGCTCGCGCCCGGCGGCCAGGATATGGTTCGCGGAGGCCGAACCTATTACCGTCGAGCTGCATGACTTGGCCCAGTACGTAACCGAACAAGGCAACCCCGACAACGCCAAGCACGTGACTCGCATCGAGGTGGAACTGCCGGCGGACAGGCTGAAGGATGGGGTGACGTTCGTTGACACGCCCGGCCTGGGGTCTCTGGCGCGATATGGCCAAATGGAATCCTTGGCCTACCTGCCGCGGTGCGATCTGGGCATTGTGCTGGTGGACGCATCTTCAACGCTGGTCCAGGAAGATGCTTCGACCGTCAATGCCCTTCGCCAGGCCGGCGCCGAAGCCATGGTTCTGTTGACAAAGGCGGACGTTCTCGCCCCCGCTGACCGAACGGCGGCTGTGCAATATGCCCAAGACCAACTACGGGCCAACCTGGGCTTTGACGTTCCCGTCCATGTCGTCAGCGTCAAAGGCCCGGATGCCGAGCTTTGTGATCGCTGGTTCCAGTCAATCTTGGTTCCGTGCCTCCAGAAGCACCGCGAGCTGGCCCAGGCGTCGCTTCGCCGCAAGGTCGGGCTACTGCGAGAAGCAACGGTTGCCGCCTTGCGCCGCCGGCTGGACAAGAGATCGTCCCTTGGTGCTGACACGGTCAAACGATGGACAGACGTGGAACCCGCGCTGAACGAGGCCCTGGCCGAACTGGAAGCCGCCGGGCGTGACCGGCTGGAGTGGCCGGGGGTCTCAGAGCGGGTCTTGGACGCCGCCGCGCAGGAGATCGTTGGCGAATGGCGACGTAACAGCACCTTGCAGGTCGATGCCGCCGCGAAGGTCATCGTCCATGCCAGCGAAGAGGCCAAGCAGCTTGCCGAGGCGATTGCCAAGTCTCTCGCGCAGCTTCGGAGAAATCTGGGAGACGTTCTACAGCGGGCTGCCGTTGTGGCTGGTTCCAGTCAGCAAGAGGCCGCCGAACTGCCCGCGATCGCGGGTATGCCGCTTCTGGACCTCACCGCCAGCCTGTCCGATACACCCCTGCGCAGGCCCTGGTGGGCCGGCGTGTCGAAGAATCTGTCCTGCCGCAGCACCCGCGCGATGTTAACCATCCGATTTGGGCCGCGACTGGCCGCCCAGTTGGGGCAGTACGCCAAGCAGTTGGGCCAGTGGCGGTCGGAGATTCTGGCCCACCTGCGGCGATCTTTCACCGCCAAGGCGGACTTCTACCGTGCCCAGTGCGACCAGACCCCGGATACGCCGGACCTGTCCGCCATCGCGAACGACCTCAGGCGGCTGCAAGCCCTTCAAGGCGTTGACGAACGCCCGGCGCATCTGTAGGATAGAATGATATAAAGGGATGGAGTCCCCCTTAAAACGCCTGTAAAGGCTGATGACTCCTACCAAGGTTGCAGCCCCGGTAGGAGCCCGCTCCCAGAGAAGCTCCTCCAGGGTGGAAAACGTGTAGGAGCGTTCTATGGGCCACGTGACAAATGTGTCTCTGGCGGCCGGCGGGCGTGTCGATCTGCATCTCATGCACGCCTCTTCGGGCGGCGCTCTGCCTCAACAACCGCACCCCGTACATTCGAGGGTCGGTCCATGCTGACATTCTTCTGTCCAAACTGCTGGGCCGAAGAAT
>Ga0315278_10004882_pt1 | contig 12149 bp, 11 predicted proteins | sample YL17G06_0_MG_FD_203880 | JGI IMG/M metagenome (GOLD analysis project Ga0315278, IMG submission 203880) | Sediment microbial communities from Yellowstone Lake, YNP, Wyoming, USA - YL17G06_0 | ecosystem: Environmental > Aquatic > Freshwater > Lake > Sediment | place: USA: Wyoming | collected... | reverse complement strand
GGGCTACTTCCTGTGGCGCATCGCGATCTTCGGCAGCCCGTTCCGGGTCTATCCGGATGCCGAGCCCGTCGCGTCGCTGCTCGCGGGTGATTGGCTGACGACGCTGGGCTCGGCGGCGCAGTGGCTCGAGGCGGCGCTGCCCGTCGCGGCGGCGCGGCGAACGCTGCTGGTGGCCCTGGCCGCGGCGCTCGGCCTCGGCGGCGCGTGGTGCCTTGCGCACCGTGCGTATCGCGTGCGCTGGCTCGCCCTGGTCGGCGTGGTCGCGCTGGCGATCGTGCTGCCGCTGTTGCAGGTGCGCGCCCTCGACGCGCAGGGGGAGGGCGGGCGCCTGTTCTACGTCGCGGCGGCGGCGCTCGCGCTGCTTGTCGCGCTGCCCTGCACGCTGCCCGACTCGCCAGAGGACTGGCTGTGGAATCGTGCGCTGCGATGGACGTTCGTCCTGGCCACGATCGCGGTCGTGGCGGCGGAGGCCGTCCTGCTCCGGGCAGCCCTGCTGCCCTGGGTGTCCGCCGGAGCGCAGGCCCAGCAGCTGTTGCGCGAGTTGGCCACGCTGCCGGCCCGAATCCCCGCAGACGGCTACGCATTCGTGCTGGTTCCGGACCGGATCGGCAGCGTTCCATTCGGCCGCCTCGCGCAGGGCGGGCTCGCCTTGCCCCCGGTGCAGGCCGAGGCGCTGCTGCCGCGGCTGGTGGTGCAGACCGAGCCGGATCTCCCCGCGTGGCCCGAGAACATCCGCCGCGGGCTCGTCGATGCGCTGAAACGGTACCCGGCGCGCGAGGTGTGGCCGGCGGTGGCGGCGGGCCGCGCAACATCCGGCGTTGCGCCGACCCACTATTTCTGCTGGGACACCGCCCATGCGCGATTGGTCGCGCTGTCGATGCCGTCGACCGTGACGACGACGGACCACTGGCTTCCGGCATGGCGGCAGGCGCTGAAGGACAGCGCCTGCGAGGCCCTGGCGCGTGCCGTGCCCCCCAACTGAACGCCGACGCAGCGACCGGTGATCGCGCCGCAGATTGCGTCAATGCGGCTCACACGATGGTCGCCGCCCAGATGACGGCGCCCGCCAGCAGCGCCACCGCGAGACTCGGGCGATCCTTCAGCGCGAACACCACCGGGTCGTCGTGCAGGCTGCCGCGATGCGCAAAGAGCCAGACCCTCGCGATCCAGAACAGAAGCAGCAGGCAAAGCGGCCACAGCAATTCGGGGCTCCGGTAGAGCGGGGCGACCCGCGGGCTGTCGATGTAGAGCGCCAGCACCAGCACGGAGACGAGGCCCGCGCCCGTCCCGAGGCTGGCGATCATCGGCGCATCGCTGGCGGCGTATCCGCGGCCCGTCGGTTCGGTCACGCCCGCCGCGGCGAGGCTTTCGAGCTCGACGTACCGCTTCGCCATTGCCAGGCTCAGGAAAAAGAACGTAGCGAAGGCGAGCAGCCAGAACGAGACCGGAACGGCAATGGCCGCCGCCCCCGCGAGCACCCGCACCGTGTACAGCAGCGAGAGCACGATCACGTCGAGGATTGCCACGCGTTTCAGGTAGAACGAGTAGGTGAGGGTCAGCGCGAAATAGGCCCCGACCAATTGGGCGAAGGGACGCGATAGCGCGATCGCCACGGCAAAGCCCGCAACCAGCAGCGCCGGCGCGGCAATGAGCCCGAACTGGAGCGGCAGCGTTCCCGCGGCGAGGGGTCGGCTCCGCTTCCTCGGGTGCGTTCGGTCATGCGCGAGATCGACCAGATCGTTGATGACGTAGACCGCCGAGGCGACGAGGCACAGCGCGACGAACGCTGCCGCGCCGTGCGCCAGCGCTCCCGGGTCGTCGACGCGATGGGCGGTCAACAGCGGCAGGAACACGAGCAGGTTCTTGGCCCATTGGTGGGGCCGCAGCGAACGGAGCAGGCTCCGCGACCGCGGGGGACGGAGGTCGATGACCTCGAGCACCGGTGCGCAGGCGCGCGCCGCGCGCGCCGCGCCGGGCAGCGGGTTCACGACGATCGCGCCGCGGGCGACCCGCCAGACCATGGCGTCGGCCCGCGCATTCCCCGCGTAATCGAAACCTTTATCGCCGTAGAGGCCGACCAGGGCGGTGGCCTTGCGGCGCGCGGAGAGGTTCCTGCCTTCCGTCGTGGCGAGGACGCGATCGAAGCAGCCGAGATGGGCCGCCACCGCTTGGGCGTGGGGCAGCGCGGCGGCGGTCGCCAGCACCACTTGCCGTCCGGCGGCATGCGCTGCCCGCGCGAGCGCCAGAACGCGGGCTTCGTAAGGCAGCGTCGCGGCATCCACCGCAACGCGCGCGGCGACGCGGCGCTTGAACTCGCCCTTGCCGAGGAAGAGCCAGCCGAGCAACGCGAAGACGGCGACCGGGTTGCGCTTGATCAGGCTCAGCACGCTTTCGACAAGCACGTCGGTGCGCACCAGCGTGCCGTCGAGATCGATGGCGAGCGCGATGGCGGCGCCCTCCGGCGCCGTCGTCTGCGCGTCGCCGTGCACGTCAGCCATCGGCATGCGCGTCGCGGGCCGTGCTTCGGTCAGGATGTCCGGCTCGGCCGGTAGATTCACTGCGGGCGGGATGACGCGAGATCACTCGGCGGAGTTTCGCATAGGCTCGGCCGGTTTGCCACGGCCGACCGGAACGGATTCCCCTTGGCGACAGGAACGCGCATTGCGGGTGCCGCGCAATGCGATCCAGGCACCCACCATCGCCGCAGTTCCGGTGGGCAACCTCTATAATGACAGACGTTCCATTGCCGACCCGTGGCTCGGGCGCGGAGCCGCGGAATTGCGTGCGGACCTGCGGGCGGCGCGGAGCCCGCCGCCCGCATCGCCGGACCCGGCTTGCCGATTCCCCAACCAGACGACTCCGCCGCGATGCTCGAACGCTATACCCGATGGCAGGCTGCGCCGATTCATCTGGGGATCAGCGCATTGCTCGCCGCGATCGTTTTTTCCGCCATGCTGTTCCTCTGGTATCCGCAGCCGTATTTTCAGGTGGCGGGTGGACGGACGCTGCTGCTGCTCCTGATCGCGGTCGACGTTGTCATCGGCCCGCTGCTGACGCTGATCGTGTTCGACCCGAGGAAGAAGAAGCTGAAGTTCGACCTCGCGGTAATCGTCGCGCTGCAGTTGGCCGCGCTGGCCTACGGCGCGCACGTCATGTTCAATGCCCGACCTGTCTACGTGGCGTTCGCCGGCGACCGCTTCGAACTGGTGGAGGCGAACGCGATCGACCCGGCGGATCAGGCCAGGGCGGCGCCGGCGTTCCGCACGTTGCCGCTGACCGGCCCGCAGGTCGTCGGTACGCGGCTACCCTTCGATCCTGGCGGGCGGCAGCGCCTGGGGATGGCCGCCATGCTCGGCGGCAGCATCGGCCTGTTTCCGCAGTACTACGTTCCCTATGCGGCCGTGTCGCGAGTCGCGGTCGCACATGCGGAGCCGCTGGCCGAGCTGCGGCAGAAGCACCCGGAACGCGCCGGCGACATCGACCAGTTCGTCGCCGCCAGCGGCAAGCCTGACGCCGCGCTCGGCTTTGTGCCGTTGCAGGCGCGCCACGGCGACATGGCCGTCGTCGTCGATGCCGCGAACGGCGACGTGCGTGGCGTCCTGGCTCTGGATCCCTGGTAGCGACCCGCGGCGGGGCGCGGCGCGCCGGACGACTATAATCTTCGCTTTTCCCTTTCGCGTCTCCATGGCTCTCTTCCGTCTCGCCGGCGCCGTTGCGCTTGCACTCTGCGCTGCCGTAGTGCCCGCGCAGCCGTCGCCCGCGCCCCCGGCCGCCGGCGCACCGCCCCGCGTGGCGGCCAGCGCGATCCCGCCCCCGGCGATCACCGCGCCGTCGTATGTGCTGCTCGACGTCACGAGCGGGCAGGTGATCGTCGCGCAGAACGCCGACGAGCACCGCGACCCGGCGTCGCTCACCAAGCTGATGACCGCCTACATCGTGTTCGGGGTGCTGCGCGGCAAGACGATCACGCCGTCGCAGATGGTGACCGTCTCGGAAGCCGCATGGCGTGCGGAAGGATCGCGGATGTTCGTCGAGCCGCGCAAGGCGGTGACGGTGGACGAACTGCTGCACGGCATGATCGTGCAATCCGGCAACGACGCCTCGATCGCGCTGGCCGAGCTCGTTGCCGGCACCGAATCCGCATTCACGGAACGGATGAACAAGGAGGCAAAGCGGCTGGGGCTCGCCAACACGAACTTCACCAACGCGACCGGGCTCTCGCAGCCGCAGCACTACGCGTCGGCAAGCGATCTCGCGCGGCTCGCCGCCGCGCTGATCCGGGATTTCCCGGAGTATTACCCGCTCTACGCGTTGAAAGAGTATCGCTACAACAACATCACCCAGCCGAACCGCAATCGGCTGCTGTGGATCGACCCCTATGTCGACGGCGTGAAGACCGGGCACACCGAGACCGCGGGCTGGTGCCTGATCGCGTCGGCAAAGCGCGGCGAGCGCCGGCTGCTGTCGGTCGTGCTCGGCGCGACCTCGGACGCCGCGCGCGCGAGCGAGAGCCAGAAGCTGCTCAACTACGGCTTTCAGGCGTACGACACCGTGCAGCTCTACCAGTCGGAGCGTCCCGTTTCGAACCTGCGCGTCTGGAAGGGCGCGGCCAACGAGGTGCCCGGTGGTTTTTTTGCCGACCAGTACCTGACGCTGCCCAAGGGCAAGGCCGACAAGCTCGCGCTGACGATGGCGGCGACGGAACCGCTGCTCGCCCCGGTCGCAAAAGGCCAGCGCGTCGGCACCGTGCGCGTCGCGCTGGAAGGCAAGCCGGTCGCGGAGTTTCCGCTGATCGCGCTGCAGGACGTGCCGGCCGGCGGCTTCTTCGACCGCGCGTGGGATACGGTCCGGCTGTGGGTGAAGCAACCTTGAACGACTCACGGGCAACGATGCGGTTGTCTTTCCTTTCTTCCCGGTAGCCGCCAGATCCGGAGGTCCTCGATGATCGTCCATCTCAACGGCCAGTTCCTCCCGCTCGACGAGGCGAAGATTTCCGTCCTCGATCGCGGCTTCATCTACGGCGACGGCGTCTACGAACTGGTGCCTGTTTATCATCGCCAGCCCTTCCGCCTGCCGCACCATCTGGCGCGGTTGCAGCACAGTCTCGACGGCATCCGGCTGGCGAACCCGCACACCCGCGCCGAGTGGGAAGCGCTGATCCTGGAACTCGTCGCGCGCCAGCCGTTCGAGAACCAGGGCGTCTACCTGCAGGTGACGCGCGGCGTTGCCAAGCGCGATCACGCGTTCCCGAAGGACGTGCCGCAGACGGTGTTCATGATGAGCAACCCGTTGGCGACTCCGACGGCGGAGCAGATCGAGAACGGAGTGGCCGTGGTTACGGCGGACGACAACCGCTGGCGCCACTGCGACCTGAAGACCATTTCCCTGGTCGGCAACGTGCTGATGCGGCAGCTCGCGGCGGACTCCGGCGCGATCGAGACCGTGATGTTCCGCGACGGCTTCCTGACCGAGGCCTCCGCGTCCAACGTGCTGATCGTCAACGAGGGCAGGATCATCGCGCCGCCGAAGGACAACCTGATCCTGCCCGGCATCACCTACGACGCCGCGCTCGAGTTCGCCCGCGACGCCGGCCTTCCGTTCGAGGTGCGGCCGGTGCCGAAGGCGGAGGCGATGTCCGCCGCCGAGATGTGGCTCTCGTCATCGACCAAGGAAGTGCTGGCAATCACGACGGTCGACGGCAAGCCGTTTGCCGGCGGCGCGCCCGGCCCGATCTTTCGCACGATGCACGCGCTGTTCCAGCAGAAGAAGCCGCAGCAGGGCGCCACTGGCTGAGCGTTCCCTTATTTCTCCGGCAGCGGATGCGTCATTCCGTAGCGGCCGTGGTGGAACACCAGGCCGATGCCGTTGCGGCGTTCGCAGGTTTGGACCTCGCCGACGAACAGCGAGTGGTCGCCCGTACGATGGATCGCGTGATGGCGGCATTCGAACCACGCAATGCAGCCCTCGATCAGCGGCGCCCCGGCAGCGCCGATCCGGTACGGCACGCCGGCGAAACGATCCGCGTGCGGCCTCGAGAATCGCCGCGCGAGTTCGATCTGGTCATACGCGAGCACGTTGACCGTGTAATGCTCCGCCGACTCGAACGCGGCGAGGTGCGTCCCGCTGTCCGCGAGGCTCCAGACGATCAGCGGCGGAACGAGCGAGACCGAGTTGAACGAGTTCGCGGTGAAGCCGACGTGGTGGCCATCCTGCCCGCGGGTGCAGATCACGGTGACGCCGGTCGCGAACTGCGCCAGGGCGTCGCGAAATTGCCGTTCGCTGAACGGCGGGGGAGTCCCGCGAGGGGAATCGCGGCCGGCAGGGGGCTTGGACAAGGCAGGGACCGCGGCATCGCGGTCGAGGGTGACCAGCCGCGATGGTAGCAGCGGCGGCGGGTGCGTCAAAACGGCGTGCCGGCGAGGGTGCTGGCGGGCCCGGGATTTTGCTAGAATGATTCTTTCGGGATCAGCCGGCGCGGTGACGAAGGGGCCGCACCGAAACGCCGGTTGAATTGTTCGCCGGGCCGGGCTTGAGAGGCCGGCCGGCAAAGGTGTCGAGCCATGTCCGCGACGATGGCCAAGCCACTGAAAAGGATGATCGCCAGCCGATACGCGGGCCGCGATTTGCCCGTCACGCTGGTGCTGCCCGACGGCGGCCGCGTCCCGCTGTCTCCCCGCGCGGAGGTCGATATCGTCGCCCGCAGCTGGGCGGGATTGAAGGCGCTCGCGTCTCCCGCACTGGGCGGCCTCGCCCGCGCGTACGTCCGCAACGAGATCGACTTCACCGGGAGCGCGCGCCGCATCATAGGCATCGTCGACGCCATGGTCGGTGCGGTCGCCCATGGTCGCGACCCGGTGCGCACGCGCCTGCGGACCTTCTGGCACCAGCAGCGCGCCAACCGCCGCAACATCGAGCACCACTACGACGTTTCCGACGCCTTCTACCGGCTGTGGCTCGACGAGCGGATGGTGTATTCGTGCGCCTACTTCGACGATGACACCGCCACCCTCGACGAAGCGCAGGTGCGCAAGCTCGACCACATCTGCCGCAAGTTGTGCCTCGCCCCGGGCGAGACGCTGCTGGACATCGGCTGTGGCTGGGGCGGGCTCATTTTCCGGGCCGCCGAGGACTACGGCGTGACGGCCACCGGCATTACGCTGTCGCGGAACCAGTACGAGCACGTGAAGGCGGAGATCGCCGCGCGCGGCCTCGGGGGGCGGGTCATCGTCGAGTTGCGCGATTACCTCGATCTCCCGGAAGACGTGCGGTACGACAAGATCGCAAGTATCGGCATGTTCGAGCATGTCGGCGTTGCGCGCTTCCCGAAATATTTCGGCAAGATCCACCGCGTCCTCAAGCCGGGGGGCCTGGTGCTCAATCACGGCATCACGCACAACATGCTCGGCGCCGACAGCCTCGGCAGCGGAATCGGCGATTTCGTCGAAGAATATGTCTTTCCGGGGGGACAGCTCACCCACGCGTCGACCGTGATCGAAGGCCTGGCGCATGCAGGTCTCGAACTCATCGACGCCGAGGCGCTGCGTGAGCACTACGCGAAGACGCTGTGGCACTGGTGCGACCGGCTCGAGGCCAACGCCGAAGCCGCCCGCGCCGAGGTGGGCGATGAGAAATACCGGGTCTGGCGGATCTACCTTGCCGGTTCCGCGCATGCGTTTGACCGCGGCTGGCTGTCGCTGTTCCAGCTGCTGGCCGGCAAGCCTCTTGCCGATGGCCGGCTCCCGCATCCGCTGACGCGCGATTACATGTACGCAGGCCCCAGCCCGCGCGTCCGGTAGCCCCGCAGTGCGGTTTGCGTTGCCGCCGCTTCGATATCCGACCTTGACCCCGTCGCTCGCGCACGGGTTGCGCTTTGTCCGGCGCGTCGCCCTATTCCCGCCCGTGGATCTCACCATGCCCGCTGCTCCCGTAACCCCGAGCGAATCCCTGTTCAGCTTTCCCTGCAGCTTCCCGATCAAGGTGATGGGCCGCACGCAGGAGGGATTCGCCCAGACGATCGTGACCGTGGTCCGCAGGCACGCCCCCGACTTCGATCCGGCGACGCTCGAGATGCGGGCGTCGCGCGCGGGCAGATACCTGTCGCTCACCTGCACGGTGAACGCGACCTCGCGGGAGCAGCTCGACAACCTGTACCGCGACCTCTCGTCGCACCCGATGGTGTCGATGGTGTTGTGATGACGACGAGCTGCCCCGCGGCTGCCGCAGCAGACGCCGACTTTGCCCCGCGGGCAATGACGCTCGCGCATTCCGGCGCGACGCGCATTCGCGCGCTGGGCCGCACCGACTATGAACCGACCTGGCGCGCGATGCAGGCATTCACTGTCACCCGTACGCCGGACACGCCCGACGAAATCTGGCTGACCGAACATCCGCCGGTGTATACGCTCGGGCTTGCCGGCCGGCACGAACACCTGCTGCGCGAAAACGGCATTCCGGCGATCAAGGTCGATCGCGGGGGACAGATCACCTACCACGGACCCGGCCAGCTCGTGGCGTATCTGCTGTTCGATCTGCGACGGCCGAAGCAGGGCATTCGCGACATGGTCCGGGCCATCGAGAGTGGGGTGGTAGAATGGCTTGATTCCATGGGGGTTTTCGCCTATGGAAAGGTTGCGGCTCCGGGTGTCTATGTCCGGGCCGGCGACGTAGAGGCCAAGATCGCGGCCTTGGGGCTGAAGGTCCGCAATGGCTGCACCTATCACGGAGTTGCCGTGAACGTGGCGATGGATCTTCGTCCGTTCGCGGACATCGACCCTTGCGGTTTTCCGGGGCTCGCGGTCACGCAACTCGCCGCTCTGGGGGTCGCGCGAACCGTCGAGCAGGCCGGCACCGAGTTGGCACCGATCCTTGCCGCGCATCTCAATGCGAACCGCCGATCATGACCTCGCCGACCCCGCCCGCCTCCGCCCCCGCCAACGCCGCCGGCGTCAAGCACCGGGGCGAATCGAAGACCGCGCGCATCCCGATCAAGATCGTCGCTGCCGAGCGGCTGAAAAAGCCGGACTGGATCCGCGTGCGCGCTTCGTCATCGCCCCGGTTCAACGAGATCAAGCAGATCCTGCGCCAGCACCAGCTGCATACCGTGTGCGAGGAGGCGTCGTGCCCGAACATCGGCGAATGCTTCAGCCAGGGCACCGCCACGTTCATGATCATGGGTGACGTCTGCACCCGCCGCTGCCCGTTTTGCGACGTCGGGCATGGCCGGCCGTTGCCGCTCGACGCCGACGAGCCGGCAAATCTCGCGCAGACGATCGCCGCGCTCAACCTGCGCTACGTCGTCATCACCAGCGTCGACCGCGACGACCTGCGCGACGGCGGCGCGCAGCATTTCGTCGACTGCATCCGCGCGGTGCGCGAACATTCGCCACAGACGCAGATCGAGGTGCTGGTGCCCGATTTTCGCGGCCGGCTCGACCGCGCATTGGAGATCCTGACGCAGGCGCCGCCCGACGTCATGAATCACAACCTGGAAACGGTGCCGCGGCTCTACAAGCAGGCGCGCCCCGGGTCGGACTACGCCCACTCGCTCAAGCTGCTGCGGGATTTCAAGGCGCGCTTTCCCGATGTTCCGACCAAGTCAGGGCTGATGGTGGGTCTGGGCGAGACGGACGAGGAAATCCTCGCCACGATGCGCGACATGCGGGCCCACCGGATCGACATGCTGACGCTCGGCCAGTACCTGCAGCCGACCGCCGGGCACCTTCCCGTGCTGCGGTACGTGCATCCGGACACGTTCGCGATGTTCGAGCGCGAGGCAACTGCGATGGGCTTCCGGCACGCCGCGGTGGGTGCGATGGTGCGCTCGTCCTACCACGCCGACCGGCAGGCCGAGGGTGTCCTCGCCGGCGCGTACACGGTCGCGTAATCCCGTAGCCCGGGCTGAGCGGAGCGAAACCCGGGGCGAACGTTGCCATTGGAACGCGGTCGGCGGATTGTCCCGGGTCGCGCGGCGCGCAACCCGGGCTACGTATCCGCGCATCCATCCAACGCATGCGTCACGGCTTCGGCGGCGGCGCATCCTTCGGCCACAGCACCCACATCCGGCCGTCCTGCCGCATCCGGCCGGCCTGCCGCCCCGCGTCGTCGCCGAAACCCCAGAAGAAGTCGCCGCGCACCGCGCCGCGGATCGCGCCGCCGGTGTCCTGCGCCAGCATGAGCCGTTGCAAGGGCTTGGTGGACAACGGAAAAGTCGTTGCCAGGAATACCGGCGCGCCGAGCGGAATCGAGCGGGTGTCGACCGCCATCGTGCGCTCGCGCAGGAGCGGGACGCCGAGCGACCCGAAAGGCCCGTCGATTTCGGCTTCGAGCGTGCCCGGCACCGGCGCCGGCACTTCGCGGAAGAACACATAGCTCGGGTTTTCGTCGAGCAGCGCCGGCAGCTTGGCGGCGTTGCGCTGGCCCCAGTCCCGGATCCCCTGCATCGAAGCGCGGTCGAGCGTGAGCTCGCCGCGCTCGATCAGCACGCTGCCGATCGAACGGTAAGGGCGGCCATTCTGGTCGGCGTATCCGATGCGCATCACGCTGCCGTCGTCGAGCTTGATGCGGCCGGAGCCCTGGATCTGCAGGAAGAAGGCCTCGACCGGGTCCTCGACGTGGACAAGGGTCTTGCCGTCGAGCGGGGCGCGGCCGGCCTCGATATCGGCGCGCGTCCAGTACGGCACCACGCGCTTGCCGTCGACGCGGCCGCGCAGCCGCTTGTCCTTGAACTCGGGATAGAGCTCGGTGAGGTCGATCGTCAGCAGGTCATCGGGCGGCGCCTGCAGCGGCACCCGAAAGCGCTCGGTTTTCGCGCGGCTGCCGGCGAGCAGAGGCTCATAGTAGCCCGTGATCATTCCCGTCTCGCGGCCGTCGGCGGCGACGACCTGGTATGGGATAAAATGGCCTTCGAAGAACGCGCGCACGGTGCCGGCGATACGGGGGTCGATCCCGTCGGCGGCGGCGCAGGGAGGGCGCCACAGGAGTTGCCTCGCCGGGGATGCGACGAGTGCCGCGCAGCCCACGCGGAAAGCCGGCCAGGCTTCCTGCACGCGGTCGTCACCCCAGCCCGGCAACGCGCTCCAGGGGACGGGGCGGTAGGTGGCAGGCAGCGAGGGTGCCGGCGCCGGGACCGGCGACGGCACGACGGGGGGTGCGGGCGGCGGCGCGGTCACGCAGCCGGCCAGCAGCACGGCGGAAAACAGGAACGGCGCCACCCGGAACGCGGTGCGCCGCGAGCGAAGGAGCCGCAACGCGATGGGATGGATTCTGCTCGAAGCGCTGGTCGCGCTCGTCCTTGCGGTCGGCATCGTGTGGTGGACGATGGGGCCGAAGACCCGAAACCGCCCGCCCGATGATCGCGGCGCGCCGCGCTGACGCTGTCTCAATGCAGCACGCGCGGCACCGAGAGCGTGAAGACCGGGATTTCCACCTCGAACGCATGTCCGTCCTCGGCCACCATCTGGTACGTGCCGCGCATCGTGCCCACCGCCGTCGGCAGGCTCGCGCCGCTCGTGTATTCGAAGCTTTCACCGGGTTTCAGCAGCGGCTGCTGGCCGACCACACCCAGTCCCTTCACTTCCTGGACATGATGGTCGCCGTCGGTGATGATCCAGTGCCGGCTCAGCAGTTGCGCCGGCGCGTTGCCGGTATTGGTGAGCGTAATCGTGTACGCGAACGCGTACTGGTTGCGCGACGGATCGGACTGGTCGGCGAGGTAGGCCGCCAGCGGGACGACGGTGATTTCGTATTTCTTGCTCTCGGCCATCGGGGGCGGGCCACGGACGGTAGGAAAGGATTATAACGCGATGCCAAACTACAAGATTGCGCCGTCGCTGCTCTCCGCCGACTTCGCGCGGCTCGGCGACGAGGTCCGGGCGGTGATCGCCGCCGGCGCCGACCTGATCCACTTCGACGTGATGGACAACCATTACGTTCCCAATCTTACGATCGGACCTCTGGTCTGCGAGGCGATCCGGTCGCATGCGAGCGTGCCGATCGACGTGCACCTGATGGTGAAGCCGGTGGACCGGATCGTGCCCGATTTCGCCAAGGCGGGCGCGGCGATCATCAGCTTCCATCCCGAGGCTGCCGAGCACGTCGACCGCACGATCGGCCTGATCCACGATTGCGGCTGCCGGGCGGGCCTGGTGTTC
>Ga0315278_10004880_pt1 | contig 12154 bp, 14 predicted proteins | sample YL17G06_0_MG_FD_203880 | JGI IMG/M metagenome (GOLD analysis project Ga0315278, IMG submission 203880) | Sediment microbial communities from Yellowstone Lake, YNP, Wyoming, USA - YL17G06_0 | ecosystem: Environmental > Aquatic > Freshwater > Lake > Sediment | place: USA: Wyoming | collected... | reverse complement strand
TAGTAATATCTGGCATAGGAAGCTCATAACCTAAGTTTTCCTTTATTTTTCACACTACCGAGAATTTCTCCCGATATAAACCGGAGGGCTTTTATATTTGTAGTGTATAATATATACATTACTTATGACGTTTATCAGAAAAATCAAGAAACCGAGCGGAACTTACCTTGCTGAAGTGGAAAGTTATCGAATTGATGGAAAAGTTAAACAACGCGTCATCAAGTACTTGGGAAAGGAGATCGATGGCAAGGCAGAAAAAAGAGTACTCACAAGCGAGATCAAAGTTGACAATGTCAAACGGAGTTTTGACGTTCTGGCTATCGACACAATCGCGCGGGAACTGGGCATCACATCACTTGCGAACAAACATGTGCTTGCATTAGTCTACTCGCAAATTCTCGAAAAACGAAGTATCAACCAACTTGAAGAGTGGCTACGATTCACAGAGATACCGGAGGCGCTTGGTATTGAACAGGTGTCAACAAAATCCCTGTATGAATCATTGAGCGACATTGATGAGACCGAAATGTCTGCAATCAATGAAAACCTCTACAAAATTTTTAAAAACTGTGACCAGTCTTGTGATGTTGCAGTGATCGATGTCACCGACACTTACTTCGAAGGAAGTCATGAGGAGATCAAACGACGAAAGGGTAAGGATGGCAAAGTTCGGAAACTCCTTCAAATCGGACTCGCTGTAAGTTTCGAACAGGGTTTCCCGCTATTTTACAAAAAATATCATGGAAACCTCAACAATGCCCCAATATTCAAAGATATGGTGTTAGAACTGCAATCACGGAATCTTACCGGAGTAATTGTTGATCGGGGTATGACCAGCCAGGAGAACATCCAGCTTGCAAAAACGCTCAATATGAAAATTATCGCGGGAATGAGGAAAAACAAACAGATTGCTGATGAGATTCTGTCAACTATCCGCCGAGAGGAGATATTTTCACTCAAACATAGAATACCTCTTAAAAATAGTAGTGTTTTTGCAATGTCGTTTACATTCAGTGAAGGGACCCTCATCGCTGTCTACAATCCGATGATAGAGTTCGTAAAGAAAGAACATGTTTTTGAAAAAGGTAAAGAGTCGGTTGACCCATATACGGGCTACAGTCTTATCTATCACAACACTTCCTATGACGTTGCGAAAGTTGTCAAACATTATTATGATAAAGAGATTGTTGAACGGGCATTTAAACAACTTAAAGGAATCCTTAATTTGCGTCCAATTCGTGTCTGGTTACAAGATCATATCAATGGACATATCGCTATCTGCTATCTGGCATATGCGATACTTGCCTATATGAATTACAAACTTCGGAAACTGGAGTTTACCGCTGTCGATGCGCTTACATCTCTCAAATCGGGTTATAAAGTTTCACTGAGCACAAGCAATACTGAGTGGGATGTACATGTACCACTCGAACCAAAACAGAACGATATTCTCAAAGCGATTGGCGTAGTGTATAAAAAATAGGGAAAACTTAGATATTTATGTCCGCTTTCAAGAGCACCGATCAGGTGCTTGCGGGTGAAAGCGACAATGGAGATCAGAACCAAAGCAGTCGTATTCTATGAAGAAGGAATACGAAATGCAAGAGAGATCGGAGAGACGTATAACATCTCAGAAAGAACGGTGAGACGATGGGCGAAATCTTATCGTCAGGATAAGGAGAACGGATTGCGCCCAAAGAAGACCGGGCCGAAACGATCATCCCGAGCCATATCACCGTCATTGGAACAACGAATTATCCGGCTCAAAGAGAAATATCCCGCATGGGGAGCCCGACGGATCAAGCACCAGTTCAACCTCCCCTGTTCCTGGAGGACGGTCCATCGTATCCTCAAGAAACATGGACTTCTTATTCGCATTAAGGCAAAGCCACAACCGGCCGGCAAACGATTCCAGCGACAGAATGTCGACAGCATGTGGCGGGGCGATACATTCCAGTTCCGTATCCGGGGTGTTGGCAAAGTCTATGTCACCGGCTTTACCGATGACTGCTCGCGCTATCGCGTGCGAAGCAAGGTCTACCTGCACAAAGATGCTGCCTCAGCCGTCAACGCTCTTCGCTGGGCACTCCGAGTCGGACGAATCCCGCGTGAAATCTATCTCGATAATGGAAAACAGTTTGTCTCCAAAGTCTTCAAAGCTGAAGCACATAAAAATGGGATCAAGCTGATCTTCGGCCGACCGTACAACCCGAAAGGTCGCGGTAAGATCGAACGCTATCATAAGACACTGTACCAAAAACTCATCGCCCTCAAGGTGTTTAACTCGTTAAGCCACTTTAAGAGAGAACTCTGGAACTTCGACCATCAATACAATAATTGGCGCAAGCAGGAGATCCTTGGTTGGATGACTCCATCTTCAGTCTATCACAACGAAATCAATTTCAACAAAGACCGAAAACATATCCAAAGCGGACATAAACTCTGTCAACAAAACGGACATTAATTGTGGCACTCTACAACTAATAACCGTGTGGTTATATTTCATTCATGAAACCGAGCAGGTAATTAAAAAAAACGATACACTATCCATTCAGCCGATCATGTGCTCATAGAGAATTTTAATGCCGATCAGGATCAGGATTAAACCCCCAAAAATCTCCATTTTATTGCCAAGGATTGTTTCCAGCTGCTCACCCAGCATGACACCAGCAAAGGAAATGATAAAACAGACCAGACCGATGATGAGCGCCGGGACGAGAACTACCGTCTGGAGCACCCCGAAGCTGACACCAACTGCAAGGGCGTCGATGCTGGTTACAAGGGAAAGCCCGATTAGCGGGATGATGCGAATAACCTCTATGGGGGCATCGTCTCCGTCGCCCCGTATAACCTCCCATATCATTTTCCCACCGACAATCGCGAGCAGGATGAACGCAACCCAGTGATCGTACGTAGAGATAAGCCCGATCAAGGATACCACGGCTACCCAGCCGATGACCGTCATACCGGCCTGGAATGCACCAAAGAAGAGGGCGATGATGGTGGCAGCGTACATGAGCCGTGTCTTTGTGGTCGTGCCGATGGCAAGCGAGACGGCAAAACAGTCCATCGAGAGACCGATACCAATAAAGGCCGGGGTCAGGAGATCCATCTGTGCCTGAAAAGTTGGCGGGGAATACTGATAAGATCACGCATCAGCAGGATTTGCCGTGACCAGCCGGGGATCATCCCGGGCAAGCGCGAGTGTTTCCAGGGCACTCTTCTCCTTGTCCTTGATCTCGAGCATGATGTCAAAGTCAACAGGCAGGATTTCTTTGAGGACCTGCCGGAAGTCTTCTGCTGCGATATGCCCGGCATGTGCCTAGGGTATCACGGGGTTTTAATAAAATCCAGCGCCGCCGAGTTCATGCAGTAGCGTTTGCCGGTGGGTTTGGAACCGTCATCAAAGACATGCCCGAGATGCGCCCCGCAGCGGGCACAGAGCACTTCGGTGCGCACCATCCCCCCCGAAGTATCGGTATGGGTACGGACATTGAACGGCGAAACCGGTGCGTAAAAACTGGGCCAACCGGTACCGGAATCAAACTTGGTGTCCGATACAAAGAGGTCGGTACCGCAGCAGGCGCAGGTATAGATGCCGTGCTTCTTCAGGGAGTGGTATTTACCGGTGAAGGCGTATTCCGTACCTTGTTTCCGTGCCACGTCAAACTGTTCCGGCGTGAGCTGTGCCTTCCATTCCGTATCGGTCTTTGTAATGGGAGCAACGTCTTCTGTCCTGCCAGTCCGGGCATTGAAGAGATGAATCAACCTCCCCGTTTTTGCTGGTGTATCCATGATTTTTGCACCTTCATGAGTCATGGGACAGCAGGAACATAGAGCTTTTGGTCAGGGACGATAAAAGCAGGTACTCTACGAGGATTATAAACCGAAGAATCCCAGTAACCTGCTCTTTGCATCCTTGTGGAAGATCTTTGCACCTTCCTTGATGTTGCGCACATCTTCTACGGTATAGAGAATATCAGGATAGTGCGTTGACACCACGCCCAGCAGCCGCCCGAGTTCTATCCGGGGAACGATCATGAAGATGATCGTCACTGTATGCGAAAAACTCCCCGATCCTTCAATTCTTGTCATCCCGAACCCGAGCGTGGAGAGCTCGTTGATGAGCGGCTGGGGATCGGAAGGGGTGATGAGCCGGACGATCACGTGCCCAAGGGAGATCATATTCTCGATCTGCATGCCAAGCAGGGTCCCGATGCCGTATCCGGCAAGATAGGCAAACAGGTTCCAATAATCCCCAAGGTTGGTGATGACAATGCCGGTTGAGAGCAGCCAGATACCGGTCTTTGTAATACCGATCCAGCCTGCAAGATTTGCATGCCCCCGGTTGATATAGATCGTCCTGACCGTTTCAAGGCTGGTCTCAACAATCCGTGCGACAAGGATGATGACGGGTAATACTGCTACACCCAGAATTACCGGCCCGATCCTGCACCACACCCCTGATCAGAATAATCGTACTTAGATTCTTGAATATCTTGCGGAATGAAGCGGGGTTTGCCTGCGGTGTGGCACTGGAAAAGAGCGCGGCAATCAGTCGGGCAACGGGCGGTGCAGGAGGTGATGCGGTATATCCGGATTATTATAACCTGTGTCGTTTTGCAAACGCGATCTTGGCCTCAAGAGCTTTTTGTTTCTCCCTGATGACCCCGGGAAGGGCATTATCAACTTTTAATGCTGCAATTTCGGCAAAATCCCTGATCATATCCAGCTCTTCCTCGCGGGTAAAGTCTTCCCGGGACAACCGGGCCAGAAACTCTGCCTCTCCCTCAATCTCCTTTTCGGGTTTGGGATAGGTCACGCAGTATTTTGCCTTGCAGTACCGGCAGAGGGTATGGTAGTCACCAATATCCCGCTGCTGTCGTAAGATCAGTTTGAAGTTGAGTCCTTCACATTTGGGGCATTTCCATTCGAGGGTGAGTCCTTTTAACACGCCTTCTGTGTCATGTTCAAAGAATCGATCGAACATCTGGTTCCTGCCCTGTACCTGCTGGAATAGAGATTACCTATTCGCCCTGATTAAAGCTATGGACAGGGAAGTTCCTGATCATGACGGATACGGAAGTGACAGGAAATGAGGCACAGGCACGGTCCCTGACAACGGGAGTCATGGATGGGGTAGCCGGGTGAGTCTCTCCTGCCGTGTAGTGAGAGGACGGTGTGAAATTCCGGCCGGATTTTTTTTGTCGGTTGATTCTTTTTATTCCCGCTCCAATCTGATATGGAACACTCATGGGCACTAAGGAAGAACAGGATGACCCGGGAACCAGCGAGGCTCCGCTCCTGACCGATCCCCCGTTCTATCTTCCGGAGTTTGAGAAGTCGTACCGGTATATCATCGATGAGTACGAGGTGACACCCAAGGATATTGCGATCTTCATTCCGTGTACGGTGCGGAAACCCTACAGCGCGAGCCCGAGCCACCAGCTCATCAGGATGATCATATCGCAGGTATTGGAACCGTCCCGGTACCATATCGTTATATTCGGGACCTGCGGGATTGTGCCTGCCGAGCTCGAGACCATGTACCCGTATGCCCATTACAAGTACATGCTCGGGAAATGCAATGACGACAAGATCAAGGACGATTTTCTCCGCATCGAGACCGAACGCATTGCAGGATATCTCAACAAGACGCGGAACGTGTACAAGTACCGCATCGGGTACTGCATCGGGCTCTTCCGCGAGGCGCTGATACGGGGTTCGGAGCAGGCGCGAGTGCCGATCGATCTCCTGCTTCCAACCCGGGATATCATCAACAAGGTGATCGAGGAGGGGGACTGCTCGTTCCAGGAAGGCAGTCTCTCGATGGAGGAATACCTGGGAGAGTTCTGCGATGCGTTAATCACGTTCAGGAATGAGCGGCTGGGCAAGGGGTAAGAGGCAGGATTGTTTTAATTATTCCCTTCCCCCGTTGCCCCTCTCCCCGCAACCGGAGGAAAGCACGGACAGGTGAAGATAACAAGAGAATAAGACCTGGTCATCATGAGAGATCACGCATTTTATATCTGGCTCCCCATAATCTACTCTATGGTGAGATGATGAAGAGAGTCCTGATAATTGTGGTACTTGCCCTCCTGGCAATCCCCCCGGGTGTATCTGCACTCGTCACCTATTCAGGGAACCAGGTGAGCATCAATGATCCCGTCAATGACGATATTTTTGCTACAGGAAACATTATTGAGGTGAATGCGCCGGTCCAGAGCATCGTTGCAGCCGGAGGTTCGATTACGATCAACGCACCGGTTAAAGGCGATGTAGTTGCTGCCGGAGGAACGGTTACCATTAATGCCGATGTCGGCGGCAAGGTTGTCGCGGTTGGTGGCAGTATCGATCTGGCAGGCAATGTCAGTACGAATGCAGTGCTCCAGGGGGGCACCGTGAACATAAGGAAATCGGTCACTATTGGAAAAGATGCAACGATCAGCGCCGGGTCAATCCGGAACGCCGGGACGGTTATAGGCACACTTTCGGTTCAGAGCCAGTCGGTGGAAAACACGGGAAGTGCCGGAACGTTTGAAGTAAAATCCGATCAATCTCAAGGTAAATCGCCAGTATGGCTGTTTTCACTGGTTGCAATCCTGCTGACCCTCGGATGGTTCATTATCGGGCTTCTCCTCATCAGGATTATGCCGGTCCGGTTCCTGCAGGTTGAATCCGAAGTTCGCACCGGCACAGTCGTAAAATGTGTTGTTGGCCTTGCTGCAATTATCATCGCAATCATAGCATTCGTCCTCTTTGCCATCACCATTGTACTCCTGCCCCTTGCCCTGGTTCTCGGGGGCATGATCCTTATCAGTCTCCTGCTCGCCAACCTCTTTGTCGCCTCAAGCCTGGGGCGGATCATCTTCGGATACCTGAAGTGGAGCGGGAAGGAATGGCAACTCTATACCCTTGGATTTCTGGCGCTCTGTATTCTCTACATCATCCCGGTCATCAATATCCTCACGTTTGCGATAAGCTTCAGCCTCGGATTTGGGGCCATCCTGTATGCAGTCCAGAATAACTGGAGCGCGATCACGGGGTCTGCCCTACCCTGATTTTTTTTTGCGTCTCCTTATTTACTCCCCTCCTTTATTCCCACTGCCTTGAAGAATGTGTAGCAAAATGATCCATCCTGTTCCGTCGTCCGGTACAAGTCCCTGATCCCTTTTTCCCACGTCTCTATATCCACCAGACCTCCTTTGATCGCCGGTTCACGTACACCTTCAACCATGGCGATGAAGATATTTTTCACCCCTTCAATGGATTCGGGGCGGCTCTGATCGGCATAAACCTGCCGGGGGGAGACTGTAACCTCCATGAAACCAGCGTCAGTCAAGAGGTGCCTGAGTTCCCTGCCGATGAGGGCATTGCCCCCGGTCTGCCGCTGGAGTTGTACAAGACAGTCAATAACGCGATGGGCATTCGAGCTGTCAGGATAAAACAATGCTGAGCCATGGTCCCCCTCGATGACCGTTATGGTGCCTTTTGGCCGGAGGATCCATTTGAGGTTGATGAGCGCGAGGAGCGGATCGGGGAGGTGCTCCAAAAGGAAGCAGACGAATATATGGTCAAAGGTTTCAGACCCAAACGGCAGGTCGTAAATATCTGCCTGACGGAAGGTGGCGTTGGTGATTCCCTCCCGTAAAACACGATCTTTTGCTTTTGCGAGCGACTCGGGTGAGATGTCGACAGACATAAATTCCGCGCCTGGGCTGTTCTGTGTGAGGATTACCGTCTGGGCGCCGACACCACACGCCGCTTCAAGCACCCTGCTTTTGGGAGGATAGCGGGTGTCGTCGTGGAGGAGCTCCGCCAATTTTGATGCCTGGTAATGCAGTCGTTCCGATTCACGATCCGAGTGCCCATGGACATATGGGTGGGAATTATCTCTCATAATAATCGCGTCTATCACATGGGGATGCCCGACCATTGTCGGAATTTTTATCTGTACGATAAATTTCCATAGTATGTTAATATTAGCAGCATATTTTAAAAAACTGATAACCTCCTGACATGAAATCATCGAAACGATATTGTGGTGATAGCGGCCATAGCAGTTGGGACACATCTGGTCTCATTCTGAACCCCGAAGTTAAGCCAGCTCACGTAGTATGTTGTACTGAGGTACGCGAGTCCTCGGGAATCATACCAAGCTGCTATAACCTTCTTTCCTTTCAGGGAATGTGTCGTGAGTGTTTTTTTTTTAAAAATTCGTGTGACGCATTGGAAGAATTCATCGATGAATGTATCCCGATTGTGCGTTTGAGCAGAAAGGCTATTACAGAACAACTCCTGCAAGCTATTATCCAATTAACAGGTGCAAACAATGCTCCAAAAAATTGCCATCTGCATACTGGTCCTCTTTGTTTTTCTGTGCGGGTGCACCACGCCACTACCGGAAAAAACAGGATCAGTCACGATCACCTCATCGCCATCAGGTGCGGAGGTCTACCTGGATAATGAATATCACGGGACTACGCCAAACACCATCAATGCGGTACCAGCAGGTAACCACACGGTTGAGATTCGTGAACGCGGGTATAAAAACTGGTCCCAGAACATAACCGTTACTTCGGGGCGTACTGCATCTGTCTCACCATCACTGGTGCCGGTTGCGGCCACAGATCCGATCACCATCCCGACCATCTCTCCTGCCGTGACAAAAAAAGACGTCCCGCAGATACATATCGACGGTTATTGGACCTATCCGGCAATAAGGAGTATTACTAATCCGGAACCACTCCTTGTGCATGTTGAGGGTGCCAATGTCGGCGATGCTGATGCGCGTGAGGTAATGGCATCTGCGAATATGTACATAGGAGGGCGACAAATCTGCTGGACCAAAGTTTACCTGGGAACGATAAAAGCCGGTGGACATGTCACAAAAGACACCATGATCTCCTGCTCACTCCCGCCCGATGCAAACAGCCAGGACATAAAAATCGAGTTTGAGAATGTGGTAATTAATCCATAACACATTTTTCACATTCACTGGATGCGGTAAGAGAAAACGGGCTCCTGTAAGACGGGGGAGTTTTCCCGGTTAGCGGTTCGCGTCCATCATAGGGTTTTTTTTGAGATCATGTACTTCCGTTTGTTTGCCTAAGCACCCGAAGCACGGCCTCCCCGAACTCCCGGGTCCCCGCTGAACCACCAAGATCCCGGGTCCGGATTCCTCCTGCAAGCACACCCTGTACTGCCGCCTCAATACATTCCGAACCCAGGGCATCGCCAAAATAGGCAAGGAGCATTCCGGCACTCCGCAGGGCAGCGATAGGGTTGGCAATATTTTTGCCGGCTATATCCGGGGCACTCCCATGCACTGGTTCAAAAAGGGCATGGTGATCACCGATGTTGGCACTCGGCACCAGTCCCAATCCCCCGACAAGATACGAAGCCACGTCAGAAAGGATGTCACCGAAAATGTTCGTAGTGACAACGACATCATACGACGCGGGATGCTGGAGGATGTCCAGCGCAAGAGCGTCGATGAACTTGTCATTATAGGAAACTCCCGCAGATTTTGATTCGGCAAGGCAGATGTCGCGGAACAATACATCGGACTTGAGCACATTTGCCTTATGCCCGATAGTCAGCCTGCCACTCCGCTGGTGTGCAAGATGGATTGCAGACCGGACGATCCGCTCAGTACCCTCCCTGGTCACCACCCGGAGGGTCGTTGCCCGGTCAGCGCTGATCTCCTCGATGCCGGAATAGAGCCCCTCGGTGTTTTCCCGCACGATCATGATATCGAACCCGTCACCTTTGACCGGCCGCAGGTTTGCGTAGAGATCGAGAGATTTTCTCAGCCGCAGCACCACGCTCTGGTAATCCTTCATGGGGGGTGTCGTAATCGCCCCGAACAGGATCGCATCTGCGGTCTTCAGCTCCGCAATATCGTGATCTGCACACGGACATCCGGTCTGTTCCCAGCGGTGATACCCGACATCAACAGAGAAGAATTCGTATTCGGGATGGAGTAGTTCGAGAGCTCTTTGTGCAACCGGGATTACCTCATGGCCGATCCCGTCACCTTCAACAATCGCAATCCGGGTCATTTCGCCCTCCACTGAACCATGAGTTCATTCACCGCAAGGGCGATCTGTGCCGGGTTTGCACCCCAGTGGACCACAGCTCCGGACTTTCCTTTATAGATCCCAACACCCACACGCTCTGAACGACAACAACGGGCAATGAACGGCTCTTCCCGCACGGATTCCAGCGGGCAGATATTCTCAAGCGCAAAGTCCTTACCGTAACACTCGGTGAAGAACTGTGAGCTTGTCAGGCAACCGGCCACCCGTTCACCTCCCTGCATCAGGTCCGCGTCAAGCGTGCGGGTATACCCTGCAGCACGGCAGGGGTAGACATCCGCCTGCACCTGTGTGATATCACGGGTATGATGGCAGAACGTGACCGAAAGATCGCCAAAAAGCCCGGCGGACTCCAGATCCCGGATACAGGCAGAGAGACTCGGGCGGGGAGGGATTACATCATAGACATGGATTTTGAGCAGCCCGGACATATCGGGATCGAGAACAAACGTCATGTGTTCGTCAAGCCCGGTAAAGATCGTGCAGCGGTATGCCGTATCGAGCGCAATCCCGATAAGTCGCGTGCGGTCATGGATCTGCACCTTCTCAGGATAGCTGTAGGTTTCCCCGCTCGTTGCGATCACCTTTGATGCTATGATGGTGCGCATCATGCCGCACCCTGCCGGATCCGGTGTAACCTCAAGAAGTTCGAAGCCTTCTCCCGTGTCCCGGACAAGATAGCGGCTCAGGAAATATACCTGGTCACCGCAGGGTTTTGTCGAAGCATACCCCACCTGCTTGCACTGTTCAGGAAAGATCATCCGTGGGTCCTCCAGTAGTTGACAAGACCGCCAGCTGCAAGGATCTCCTGCATCTTATGGGAGAGCGGGCGGGTGGAAACCTTCTTACCCCCCACCTCAACCCATCCTTCTGCAAGATCAAATAAGACGCCCGTTCCTTCCCTGCAGATAAGGTCACATTCGATGAGCGGGAGCCCGACATTGATCGCATTCCGGAAAAATATCCGGGCAAAGGATGGCGCCACCACCGCAACCACCCCGGCATCCCGTATGGCGATCGCTGCCTGTTCCCGGGATGAACCGCAGCCGAAATTTTTTCCCGCCACGATAACGGCACCATTCAACCGGCCGGCAAGCGATGGATCGAGATCTTCGAACACGTGCGCAACCCATACACTATGATCCTTTGTGCGCAGGTAGCGCCCGGCAATCACAAGATCCGTATCAATATCTGCACCAACACAGACTGCACGCCCTTTGCCCTGCATCAGGACACCCCGGGCACGGAAATTTCCCCTTCAAGTGCGCTGGCTGCCGCGGTTGCAACCGACGACAGGTAGATCTCCCCGCCAACACCCATGCGGTTCTTGAAGTTCCGGTTTGCTGTTGACAGGCAGACCTCCCCTTCCCCCAGAACTCCCATGTGGGCTCCAAGGCAGGGACCGCAACCGGGGGTTCCGATGGTGCATCCGGCCTCCACGATATCCGCAAGCACCCCGGTCCGGATCGCTTCCTGCAGCACGGCCCGGGAGGCAGGAACTACAATAGTGCGGATGGCAACTTTTCTGCCTTTCACGATCCGGGCGAACCGTGCGAGATCGGCATAGCGACCGTTCGTGCAGGTGCCCACGAATACCTGGTCAAGGGGCAGCCCGGCGAGGTCATGCACGGGTTTTATCGTGTCCACCCTGGGGGGCACGGCAATGACCGGCACAATATCTGAAAGATCGAAATCGAGCTCCTGTACATACCTGCACGGTTCCGGTTCCTGGGGCTTTACCGCGTGCCCTACCGTTGCAAGATACTGAACGGTTACATCATCGGCATAGAACATCCCCGCCTTTGCCCCGGTCTCCACAACAAGGTTGCAGAGCGTGAGCCGGTCGTCCATGGGTAGTGCAGCAGTGCCTTCACCAATAAATTCCAGCGCCTGGTAGCTGGCACCGTCCATGCCGAGCCTGCTGACATACGTGAGTGCGAGGTCTTTTGCCTCCGCTGCACCCGTGAAGGTCCCTGACAGGTGAATCCCTATCGATTCCGGGACCCGGAACCACGTCTCCCCGGTCATCCAGATCGCCGCCATATCGGTTGCCC
>Ga0315278_10004876_pt1 | contig 12157 bp, 12 predicted proteins | sample YL17G06_0_MG_FD_203880 | JGI IMG/M metagenome (GOLD analysis project Ga0315278, IMG submission 203880) | Sediment microbial communities from Yellowstone Lake, YNP, Wyoming, USA - YL17G06_0 | ecosystem: Environmental > Aquatic > Freshwater > Lake > Sediment | place: USA: Wyoming | collected... | reverse complement strand
ATTTGACGGATGGTATATTTGAAATGCGAGTTAGCTTTGAAAACAGAATTGCCAGGGCGCTCTTTTTTTATCAGGCAGATCATAAGATCATCTTTTCGCATGGCTTTGTGAAAAAGACGCAGAAAACGCCGGTATCGGAAATTCAGCGCACAATGACCATCCGCATGGCAGGACAAGGAGCATGACATGACTATTGCAAAAGAATATCTAAAGCAGCAGATGCGAAATCCTGAGTTTAAGCAGAGTTTTTTGAATGAAAAGGCGCGGCTTGATATTGAGTATCAGCTTGAGGAGCTGAAGCAGGATATTGCAGTTTGCAAACCCGCCAATGAGCTGATTGGAAAAATTGACCAGATTGAACGTTTTGTTCAGCAGGTCTGACACTGCCGATTTCTTGATCCGCTTCAGATCTAACATTGGCAGAGATAGTTAAATTGCGGGGCTTTATATACTGTCCCCGGAAACCTCGGGTACATAATACCCAATAATGGATTGACCTGCTGAGAATCTGTATTATGTCCCCCGATTATCCCCAAGGACGAAGCGGAAACCATTATCCATCTGGAAGATCGCCTCAAGGAGCGGATCAAGGGTCAGGACGCCGCCATGGGGGCCCTGGCGGAAGTCATTCGGGCAGCCAAGTCGGGGCATCAAAAGCCCGACTCAGCCCATCGGCGTGTTCCTCTTTGCCGGCCCCAGCGGGACGGGAAAGACGGAAACCGGCCTTGCCCTGGCGGACATGCTCTTTGGCAGCGAAAAGAATGTCGTGACGATCAACATGAGCGAATTTCAGGAAAGCCATACGGTGAGCCGCCTCATAGGCTCACCCCCCGGCTACGTAGGTTACGGAGAGGGCGGCATGCTGACGGAAGCAGTCCGGCAGCGGCCCTACTCCGTCGTCCTGCTGGACGAATCGGAAAAGGCCCATATCGATGTCATGAATCTGTTCTACCAGATCTTCGACAAGGGCATCGCCAACGACGGCGAAGGCAAGGAGATTAACTTCCGCAACACGATCATGATCCTGACCAGCAATCTCGCTTCGGACGTGATCCAGGAGATGACCGCCGGAGCCGAAGCGCCGGCAGCGGACGTTGTCGCCGGGGCTGTCCGGCCCATTCTTTCAGCTCATTTCAAGCCGGCCCTCCTAGCCCGCATGAACGTCATCCCCTTCTACAGCCTCAACGCCGAGGCCATGCACCTCATCGTCGAGCTGAAAATGAAGAGGATACAGAAAAGTCTCATGGAAAACAACAAGATGGCCATGACCTACGCCCCGGCGGTCGTGGATGCCATCACCGCCCGCTGCACCGAAGTGGAAACGGGGGCCCGGAACATCGAGTATATCCTGAACGGGTAACGTCCTGCCCCGTCTGTCCCAGACGATCCTCACCCACATGAGCGAAGGCGGCATGCCCTCCCGGGTGCACCTGGATATGGACGCAGAAGGAACGTTTACCTTTGATTTCGGCGATAGCGCCGAGTAAAAAATTCGTATGAAAATGAAATGAGATGTCGCCAATTCTTTTATCATATCATATAGCTAAGTCACTTCAGTGCACCGAAGTGACTTAGCGGTGCCCCTGCAATACGAGACTTCCAGCGCGGGTCACACACGGGCTACACTAAGCATAGATCCGACGGTTGGGTAATATTGATGTCCAGAAAGTGTGGTTGTTTGTAACCTCTGCATACGGCAGAATTACAGGAATTAATGTTGACAAATCCTGAGGTTATCAATAGCGATTTATTGGATGGGTAAATACTCTTTTACAAGATAGATGTTATGACCATTCCTGAAAATGAAAAGCTAATCAATTACCTGGTTGTACTTGCTAAGCCTGGCAGGAAGTCTGAAACGGCAAGTGATACCCGCTGGGGCGAACTTATTCTACCGAACCCTTCCGAAAACCCCGATAAAACCGGGGATGGTTTAAAGGTCGTACTTCTTGGAAGCTGGCAGTTTGGTTACCTTGTGCTTGAAACGCTCAAAGAGTATGAGCGCAGGTTTCCCGGAAAGTTAAATCTTGTCGGATTCGTTACGGATCATCCATTGAATCCTGATGCAAAAATCTCGGTTAAAAAACGTATTTGGAACATGCTGGATATACCAACCCGCGTAATCGATGAGACCACAATCATTGAATCTGGCCTCAGCCATGGCATACCGGTCTATACCGGTGAAATAAAAATAGATTCATTCCACCGGTTGATGCAACAATGGAATCCGGATGCAATATTAGTCTGTGTATTCGGACAGATAATTGATTCCTGCATTATTAATATTCCTGCATACGGCATCTATAATTTCCATCCTTCCGATCTCACTAGACACCATGGAGCAGGTCCAGCTCCCTACGAGGATCTTGCCGCTCGAAATGCAGGAACAACAGTCTGGTCTGTTCATCATGTTTCTGAGGAAATAGATGGCGGGCATGTTATAGGGCAATCTCCTCAGGTGAATGTATTGAATACAGAAGGAATCTTACCAGGAGATCCCCTGATTGTATATAACAAACTGGCTGAAGCATTGAGCCCCCTTGTATACTTTTTGATCGGGGAATTATGCACTAAGTTTAAAATGAATAAAATCGGTTCAATAGAACACCTTGATTTTCCTGCCTTGTTTCCCGGCGACATCAAAAATAAATTAATGGAACCCATTATCAGAGATGAGCCTACGGATGTTTTGCTTTTTCCTGACAGATCTTTGTTACTGTAAGCAGACCGGGCGATAATTATGGGATTCCTTTGGCAGCACTCATTTCAACCTGTGCAGAATAAATCTCAAAGTAAGATAAGCGCTGATGGCTGAGATAATTATTGACAGTATTGTTCCATAATACAATCCTGCGGATAGATACAAATACCTGAGCGCAATTGCATAAACTGCTACCGTGATCATTCCGGTCACAAGAAGAGGCTTTGTCATGGCTCTTGAAAAATCAATTCCATGTACCCGGTACGTTATGGTAAGTGTTGCTATGAACATTGCAGGAAATGCCGCAAGAATCCCACCAAGAAAGATACCCCCGATTCTGGCAATGAACACCGTCAGCATAATGACCATGCCACCGAATACAGAACGAACAACAAGGTGTTTTGAAGTATGGTTCATCTTCTCATTTACGATTGATTTGATGCTTAATTTTTTTTCAAGAATATAATATGCGCAAAACATGATAAGTATATAGATGATAATATTCATTGTAAAGCTTTCCGGATGAAACAAAACAATCAACAATGACAGAACAAACCATATAACCAAGCCGGTAAATAGCGCCAACATAAATCCTTGCCTTGAAAGCCAGGCATAAACTACCAGGAACATTCCGGATACTCCTATTGCTAAAGGAAAAACAGTGGTCGCCCTTGATGCCATTTCCGGCGATTGCGTATAACCTATGAAAAAGAATGATAACAGGGCTGTGGAAGGGAGCCCCCCGATGAAACCACCGATTTTACTTCCAAAATGCGTTCCTGCCAGGACGGTTAAAAAAATCCAGGCACTCCCTGCAATAAAGGTCAACAATAACTGCAGCATAAATAGATCCGTCATCATATGCATTGATTACTTTCTGCAGATACCTGATTTACACTTGTAGTTCTATCTATCAGTTGCTGTGCACCCTAACAAATAAGGATTGAAACGACCTTTCTCTTTCCCTTGCAACCTTTTTGTTTTTTTACGCGTTAACTGCTCTTACAATCAAATACTGCTATTGTGCAATAAATATTGCTGACCGCCTAACGATATGGATGCAGTCAATCGCCGACAAATCAGGCTCTGGCTGACCATCGTGTTGGTGACGTCCGCAGAGGTCTACTGAGCCTTTTCGTCCTCCAAGAACGCCCTGATAATGTGAATTTTATAAAAGCTTGAATTTCCCAACTGAATACAGGCAACCCAGGATTTATGGGTTTCGACAGGGATGATCATGTCAAGACTGGTACTCTCGATCTCTAACGATGGCCTATCTACCTGATCAATAACCACAGTTCAGATTCTTCTTGACAAATAGAACGACCGTTCTACATTATGGCGGCATGATATTCTCGAAGGAGAGAGATCGTGTCCCTTCCTGCCTCTGTCTATCGCCATCGGGGGTGATCGAGGTGGCGCGGCTGGCCTGGGGCAGCGTCGGACCGAGCGTCGTGACCGCCGCCGTCGAAGACACCCTGATCGGCGAAAAACTTTCACAGGAAACGCTGGCCGCCGCCGCTCTAAGAATCAGGCAGATCGTAGCGCCCATCAACGATGTGCGGGCCTCGGCGGATTACCGCCGGACCGTTTCCGGCAACCTGCTGCTGCGTCTCCTTGACGCCCGACCACATCTATAATGAGTGTCAACTTGTTCCGGCCTTCCTCACGCCTGTACCGTACATCATCCATTAACCGTTTTACGAAAAATATTCCCAACCCCCCTATTTGGCGTTCATCGATGTCTGCGGTTACATCCGGTTCACGGACGGAAAATATATCGAATGGTATACCGGAGTCCACGATCTCAATGGCAAAACTCTGTGCATCGGCAAGCTTGCAGGTAATCTCTATGTCACCATTAAAACCGCAATCCTTATAGGCATATTTAAAGATGTTGACGAGGATTTCCTCCAGTGCCAGCTCTATCTCGCCGATCCTTTCATTGCTGAATCCCTGTTCTCTGGTGCAGGAAGAAACGAAGTCCATGAAATCATAGAGGGAGTCTAATTTTGCAGGCAATGTAATAGTTGCGGGTATGGCCATAAATTTGACCTACTTCAATGCATCTTCCTGGGTTTCAAATATCTTGAAGATGGTGCCGAAGCCGGAGATTTTAAACACATCCTTAACGGGTCCCTTAAGCCCGGAGAAAAGGATATTTCCACCTTTTGGCTTCAACTGTTTCGCCGTAGCCAGAATGCTTCTCAGGCCTGCGCTGCTGATGTATTGAAGCCCGCTGAAGTTGAAAAGAAAAACATTCTCACCCTGGGCAATCAGGTTCGAAATGGCCTTTTCAAATTCCGGCGCCGTAACGGCATCAATTTTGCCTTGGACGGAAACAACAACCGCATTCTTTTCTTTCGCTGTCTGAATTTCCATAAATTCCACCCCATACTTCCTGATTAATTTGAGTCGAGTAGCACGGTTTCTCCCGATATACAGGTTGTTTTTGATATTTGATAAGACATTGTTTTTTCGTGGTGGTAGTATACGAAGAGTGATCTTGTGTGTCAAAGGAATATTTTCACTTCATGATGCTTCCCTTCCTCGATCCCTTACCCCGATAATGCAGTGCGAGCATGGTGATGTCGTCTGATTGGGGTTCTTCTCCGATAAACGCCTTGACGGCCTTGAGGACGCAGTCAATGATCGCATCCGGTGTCCGCTGGTCCGGGCACCTGGCGATGGTCTCAATCAGGGTTGGGTCGGAAAAGAAGGCCTGTTGGGAATTCATGGCCTCTGTCACCCCATCGGTATAGAGGAACAGGGTGTCGCCGGGAGTCAGGATCATCCGGGAGGTTTCATATTGAGTGTCTTCCATGATTCCCAGGAGGAAACCCGGCGGGGACTCCAACCAGCGAATTTCGCTGCCTGAAGAAATCAGGACCGGGAGATTATGGCCGGCATTTGCAAAGAGTAGTTCCCCGGTTTTGAAGTTCAGGATGCCGCAAAATACGGTGACAAACATGGAGGTGTCGTTATCCTTGCAGAGCTCTTGGTTAACCATGGACAAGGCCATGGAAGGGGAAACCGCCTGGCTGGCGATCCCCTTCATCAGGGTTTTGGTTACGGCCATGAACAGGGCTGCCGGCACCCCCTTGCCGGAGACATCGCCGATGGAAAAGAATACGTGTTCCTCGTCAATCAGGAAGAAGTCATAGAGATCGCCCCCCACTTCCTTTGCCGGTTCCAGGACGGCGAAGATTTCAAATTCCTCCTTTTCCGGAAAGGGAGGGAAACGCTTGGGAAGGAAGCTCATCTGGATCGTATGGGCAATCCTCAGTTCATTCTCAATCCGCTCCTTGGCGGCGGTGGTTTCGGCAAGGTTGCTGATATACTCCTTCAGGGCGACCTTCATATTGTGGAAGGAGTTTGAAAGGGCGGCCACTTCGTCATGGGACCTGACCGTGGGGACCTCCACTTCCAGATTGCCCCGGGCGATTTCCCCCGCCCTGTCGGCGAGGACGCGGAGGGGCTTGGTGATGGTTCCGGAAATGGCGATGATGACAACCAGGAGGGCAAGAAAGCCGGCGCCGCCGATCGCCATAATGATGGCGCCCAGCTTGCCGATACCTGCGAAAAGCCTTTCTTCCGGGAAGACCACCCCGATCGACCACCCCAGGGATGGCAGAGGGGCATAGTACATCCAGGCCTTCTGCCCGGCGAAATGATTCTTCAGGGTCACAAACCCTTTCCCCCCCCGGATCATATCCCGGCCGATCTCTCTGAGACCATTGTCATGATTGGCTTCCGCGATGCTGAAGATGCTTTCCCGCATGATGTAGTCCTTGTTCGGATGGGAAACAAATATGCCATTGCGGGAGATGAGAAAGGAGTAACTGGATTGATGGGAGGAGATCTTTTTGATCGTCTCCATCAGCCATTCCAGGGAGATATCGGCGGTGACGATCCCGGTGAAGATCTGCTTTCCGTCTTTATAGTTGTAGAATGGGACGGAATAGGTTGACATCATTATGTTTCCCGCCCCCTCGTCGAAGTAGGGCTCGCTCCAGACCGGCTTGCCCAGCTCCTTGGGCATCTGATACCAGTCCAGGGAAAAGTATTGATATTCGTCGTTTCCTAAAAAAGACGGAACGAGACCACCGTATTGCCCCCGGCACATATAAGGGGCGGAATACAGAGATTTCCCGTCGAAGGCATAGGGCTCATAGGCGACGGCGGAACCGAAGATCTCGGGATTGGTTTGCAGCAGGTAGGTGATTTGTTTCTGAAGTTCCGGCAGCGACGGCTTTGAGCTCTCAAGGGAGCGAGCGAGGTAGGAGGGAACCTTCTCCACGCCGTTGAGGACAATTTCTATCTTGCTCACCGTGGCGATGGTGATGATTTCGGAATTCTTTTCCACATCGGCCAGGATCTGGCTTCGGGAATAGAAATAGTTGTAACCAAAGGCCGCAATAAAGATGCAGGCCGTACTGGTCAGGATGAAGAAGGACATCCGGAAGGCCAGTCCTCCCTTCCGGGCCGCTTTGCGGTTATTCAAGGCAAGGGGCATAGAACTCACCGAAGGGGAGGATTGTCTGGATGAGACCGCTTTTCTGCAATTCTCCGGCAACCGTATCGTAATCCTTTGGGTTGAGGTCGCCGATGGGGACCTGAGGGTCCACTGGTTGCATCAGATCTTTCATTCTGGCGAGCATCCAGCGCTGATGGACCCGGTTGCCGCCGGCAGGGGCGTCTTTGATATATTTCATGACGATGTCTGTGGCCTCGTCGGGATTTTCAAAGGCATACTTCCAGCCCGCGATAGAGGCTTTGACGAACTTGCAGCAGAGCTCCCGATCGCGCTCATAGGTTTCTTTGAGGACATAAATCCCATCTTCGGGGAAATTGAGACTATACCGGTCAAAAAAGAAGGTCGTCAGTTCATCTTCATTAATGCCGGCGTTGATGATGGTGTGATACTCGTTGTACCACATGGCGGAAGCCGCATCGACTCCTCCTCTCAGAAACAGATTGACCGTTGCCCCCTGGGAAACGGGTTTGACCTCGATGCCGTATTTGCGGAAAAAGGCCCGGGGCTGAACCTGAAAATTCGGCCACATACTTATCTTTTTGTTTTGTAAATCCGATGGTTTGGAAATGCCGCTCCCCTTTTTGGCAACGAGGATGAACCCGGAACGCTGCATGAGCTGACTGATATTGACCAGACGGATCTTTTTATCACGCTGCTGGATCGCTTCGGAGAGAAACATGGTGGTAAAATTAGTCCGATTTTTACCAAGCATCTCGGCGGCGGGAAAGTCCGGACCGCCCTTGAGGATATTCAGGTCAATCCCGTGTTTACTATAGAATCCCTTTTCGTAGGCGACGTAATAGCCGGCAAACTGGGCCTGGGGGAGCCACTGGGGCAGAAAGGTCATGGTGCGGAGTTCACCGGCCGCCGCGATTGCGGGGAGAAAGCAGAGGAAAAATACGATTACGATATTGATGCCGATTTTAATTGAATTGAGTCGAGTAGACCGGTCTCTCCCGATATACAGGTTGATGTTTATTTTCTCCTTTTGCCGCCTGGTTTCCCGGCGGCGCCACAATATTTCAACCATTACCGTTTGTACTCTCGCATGGTTCTCAAAATCCGTCAATCATTGACTTTCAGGAAGGAGCCCACAGCCCCAATCTTCGGAAAAATCACCCTCCCAAAAGTGCATGTTTCAATTGGCTATCAGCAAACCTCAGAATAGTCCAATGGATTGTTTGCCCTAATTTGAGGATTCCAACCAAGACATCGCCGGGTATGGTGGTGAGGCGCCTTGGAGAGACCGGTGTGGCGTGATGGTAGGAACCCTAAACCTTCCTCTCCATTTTGTTGGCAGAAAAGTTTCTTTGACATTCATCCCGTCCTGGTTTACGATTTGTATCATAAGCATCGTTCACGATTCAGGGCATGCAAAGCGTCACATAGGAGATGGCCGTTATCCAATACGAAGTTGACCGCCTCTACGACCCGAAGCACCCCGTGCGCAACCATCTGGAAATGCTGGCCAGCGTAACGGATGTTAGCGCTATCCACGAGGCCATGAAATGAGCCGCATAGGGAGAATCAGAATCCTCATCATCGCCGGACCAAACGGCGCAGGGAAGACCACATTTGCCGAGGAGTTTCTGCCTAACGAGGCCGACTGCCCTATTTTTGTCAACGCGGACTTGATTGCCGCCGGGTTTGCCCCCTTTGACCCGGAACGGGCCACAATTAAGGCCGGCCGGCTGATGTTGGAAGAAATATTTGACCATGTTCGCCGGAGAGAGAGTTTTGCTTTTGAAACGACACTAAGCGGCCGAGGCTATGCCCGGCACATTCCGGTGTGGCGAAAGAAAGGATTTACAGTAAAGCTTTTTTTTCTGCGCCTGACCTCACCCGAACTGGCCATCGCCCGTGTACAGCAGCGTGTGAAAGCAGGCGGTCACAATGTCCCCGAAGAGACGATCCGCCGAAGATTTGCAGCTGGTCTTCGTAATTATGAGAAAATATACAAACCAATCGTTGATGAATGGGTGCTTTATGACAATTCTTTCACAACGCCGAACCTGATCGAAGAAGGAGTAAACCAATGAGTGCAAAGAAAATGGTTGTCCCCGACAAAAAAAGGGAGCGCGATCCGGATTTTGTCAATGCCGAAATTGCATTGAAGCGAGCGGCGCAGAAAGCACGACTACGGGCCTTGCAGGCAGGTCTTGGTGTCATCGTGATTCAAGACGGCCGGATCATTGAAGAGCGGCCTGATAACACCATTTGACCTCGCTGGACGGGGGTTTGTCATAGCGTCGCCTCCAGATAGGGGCGCATGACCTTTTCCACGCGGCATATCCGGCCGAAAAAGAGTGTATTCCATTTTATTGAACTTTTCGACCGTCTAAAGCCGTTTAAGGGAGTTAAAAGCCGTCTGGAGATTTCCTCTTAACATCTCAAAAACTGTCGAGCTATCACTTTCTGACCGGTGCGTATCCTCTATCTAAGATGCTCTATTTCGTCATCTGATTAGCATATTGATGCATCTATTTCGCTGCATCGCGGTTGCATTCTTTACATGATGGCCTACCTTCAGATGGCAGGTCGTAATAGAGAGATGTCGTTAGCACTTTCTCAAATCACAATCCTGAATATTCATCGCAAAGAATTTATAAAAGCTTGTACGTGGCAGCAATAACCCGCGCATTTCATTTTTTCACTGATCAAGTGCCGACATACAAAAAGAAAAAGCCGTCTCAGGAGCCGTCAACTCCAAAAACAATGCTTGAAATAACCGGCCATTTTCTGGCTTCTGCTGTAAGCTTGGTCCAGAGCATATTTCTATGTGTTCATTTCTCTTTGGCTTTTACGATTTTTGTGTTTTTGATATTTTTAGGAGATATGGAGAAAATGAGCTTTTAGGTAATCGGCTAAATCGGTGAGGAATGGAAATTGGTAACATATTGAAATTAAATGATACTTGGCGTCCCCACCGGGATTCGAACCCGAGTTACCGGCGTGAAAGGCCGGTGTCCTAGGCCTCTAGACGATGGGGACGTACGGTGCAGAAGAAACTGTTTAAGAATCGTGCCTTTTATCCTATTGTTGACGAAAAAGTCAAGCAACAAATAAGGGACAAAAATAAGATTGCCGCGTCGCATTGCTCCTCGCAATGACGAACAATGAGAAAGCAGACCTAAAGGTCTGTACTACGTTATTCAAAATCCCCTGCGGCCCCCTTTACAAAAGGGGGCAGTGAATGTAGTCTTACTCAAAAATAACCGGTTCCTTGAGAATTGATTCTCTCGCCTTGGCTGCAAGCGCCGCCACCTGTGGATGCGTCTCTTTCAGATTCCTAAGCTGCCACAGGTTATCCGCTGTCCGGAGGACAAGCATTGCCATGTCCCCATCAGAAATCCCGGCAGTTTCGATAATTTCGTCCCAGTCAACTCCTCTTGCCCAATCGTAAATAACTGAAGATGTCCATAGATAGAGGGGCGATACACGAAACCCCGCAGCCTTCATGCGCTCCGCGAGCGGCTGCAGCGTTGTGACTATCCGGCTGTAGCACCGCGTCAGTTTACGTGGCATTGTCTTGCTCGTCATTCTTATGTTATCGTCACCGTCATAAACGAAAGGGGCGAGCGCCGCGGCGAGGAGGGTTTCATCATCCGTCGGAAATACATTCCGCTTCAGAGATTCGGCAATCAGAATGGGCTGGTCAAGCCTCAACCTGGATGCCCATAAGCCGTTTTCCGTGAGCCTGTCATTCTCATCTACGAAGCTTTCCGCCTTGAGAAAGTTCAGGTGTCGCTGGAAGTCTTCCCACAGGCCTAAGCCATGGTTCTGTGCTCCCCCTCCTTTTATCATGCGTGCATGCTGATACATGGCAAAAGAGTTTTCAAAAATGCTCCTTATATCCTCCGGTGTTTGGGAGAGAAGGAGATTCAAGACCATGGAAAAATCGTTCTTTATCTGGCTCAAAATATCTTCCGGCCTTTTGAAGAGAAGGCGCCGGATATGCTCTAAATCCATGAATCTTCCGGGAACGACGAGCAGGAAGCCGATCTTGTCCACGCCCCGTCTTCCGGCCCTTCCCGTCATCTGGTGGAATTCGGTGCCCTTCAAAGGGTTGAATTCGCGGCCGTTGAAGAGATCTGAATTAAAAAGCACGATTGTCCTTGCGGGGAAATTAACACCGGCCGCTACAGTGGAGGTGGCGAAGATCGCCTGAAGATTTCCACTTTTCATCATCGTCTCTACAAGAAATTTCCAGGAGGGTAGTTGTCCCGCATGATGGGAAGCGACCCTTGACGCCATAAGATAGTGGAGCTGCTTATGCATTTTCAGATAGGGGAAACGTGAGAGAGTCTCTTCCAGGGTATAATGGAAGGAATCATCTTTGTCATCGTCCGGGAGTCTTCCGCAGGACTTCAAGGCCGCATCGCACTCCGATCTGGACTTAAGAAAAAAGATGGCCGGCAGGAGCTGGTATTTTCCCAGGACTCTGATGATTTCACCGAATGGGGGAGATTGCCCCCGATGCGGCATTCTCTTTTGCTTATCTTTGAAAAATTCGTTGACCTTGCCGTAAAGTCTTTTCTTTTCCAGGTAGGGCATAACTCGCCCGGAGGGGTGGAAAAAAAGTGGATAGAGAGGAACCGGTCTTTTTTCTTCCCTCACAACGACGCATTCCTTCCCTCTTATCGTGGAGAGCCATTGGGCGATCTCATCGCCGTTGCCTATCGTAGCGGAGAGAAGAAGAAGGTTTATCCTGGCAGGGAGGTAAATCATAACCTCCTCCCAAACAACGCCCCGGTCTGCATCTCCGAGAAAATGGGCCTCGTCCAGAATGACGAGATCACAGTTTAAGTCTTCCCCGCTGTGCATTACATCATAGAGCTGGTTTCTTAAGATTTCCGTAGTCCCTACAATTATCGGGGCGGCAGTATTTTCTTTGGTGTCACCCGTCAGGATGCCGACGT
>Ga0315278_10004875_pt1 | contig 12161 bp, 11 predicted proteins | sample YL17G06_0_MG_FD_203880 | JGI IMG/M metagenome (GOLD analysis project Ga0315278, IMG submission 203880) | Sediment microbial communities from Yellowstone Lake, YNP, Wyoming, USA - YL17G06_0 | ecosystem: Environmental > Aquatic > Freshwater > Lake > Sediment | place: USA: Wyoming | collected... | reverse complement strand
GTACCGAGAGTGGACCGACACCGCCCATCCGCTCGATGCCTACGAGGTGACCCATGCACGTTCCCTCCCATGACGCCACGGCAACCAGCGCAGGTATCGGCCTTTCACGACCTCATTCGGCCCGTGGACACGCGCCCAGTCGCCTTGGACGCGTCCCCGTGGACCCGTCGACATCGCCGCCGTCCTGGTCACCCAACCAGCAGGCCGCGCGCGCACGCATCGCCTCCGCCGCAGCCCGGGTCGTGGCCCGATCCGGCATAGCGGGTTGCACGGTGCGCGCCGTCGCCGGCGAGGCCGGCCTGACGAAGAGCACGGTCCACTACTACCTCCGCGATTCCAACGAACTCGTCGACCTCGCGGTGCTCGGCTTCCTCGACGCCCTCGCCGACCATGCGGCCAGGCTCATCGCCGACGCCCCCGATGGGACCGAGGCGCTCTGCGCCCTCGTCCGCCTCTTCACCGCCGGACACGCTCCGCCCATCGCCATGACCGACCCCACGCTGTGGTCCGACTTCGCAACGCACGCCTGGCGGAGAGGCGCCCTCGACGAACTCGCCCTGTGCCTCGACACCTTCAGTTCGCTGTTCGAGCAGGCGCTCACGCTCATCGGCGTGGACAACGTCCAATGGCGAGCACGGTCAATCCACCTCTACCTGCTCGGCACCCTCAATCGGAAGCTCGTCGCTCGAGTCCCCACAGACGAGGTCGCGTACGCAGTCTCGGCACTCGCAGGCGTCGCTCTCGACCCGGAGCGATGTGGACCCACGGCAGCACCGTTCGACACACAGCCGACATGACGGCCGGATCTACTAGACAAGCACCAGGCTCTTCACCACGAGCGTGGTGCCCGAGAGCAATCCAGGAGGAACTCATGACCGAATTCGATACGACCAAGCTCCGTTGGATGGTGGCCGACGGAGACGGGAGCACCAGCTACCGTATCCATCAGGAGACGAGCATCCTCGGGTACGACCGCGACGCCGGCACGCTCGACATGCTCGTGCGCTTCGATGACTGCGGCGGACATTGCCCTGCTCACCGCCATGTCACCACGACGAGCGTGTTCGTGCTCGAAGGGGAGCAGCACCTCGACGACATGCTCCCCGGAGGACAGCGAGTCCACAAGGTCCGCAAAGCTGGTGGCTACCACCTCACGAACGGCGATGTTCATCCTCACATGGAACGAGGCGGGTCGAACGGCGCGCTGATCTTCTACAGCCACCACACGAAGGACGGCCGGCTCTACGAGCTCGTCGACGAAGACGGTAAGGTCGTTTCCGTCGTCACACTCGACGACCTGGCGAGTGCGTGGGAATCGCAGGCCTGACGGTCGCGTGCTGTCAGTGTCCCGCAGATCGCCACCGGCGGGCGCATCTGCGGGCCTGCCGCCGGTGATTGGTGGGCATAGGAGATAGAAGTGAGGTTTCTGGCAGGTCCGAGAAGATCGATTCTGTCAAATAGGAACCGAGCGAGGGATCAGGCCCCACACTGTGGCCGCACGAGGTTCTGCGCCTGGAGCGCCGCGACCAGCGTGGGGCGGTCGATCCCGAGGCCCGCCAGCTTCTCCAGCGAGAACTCCACGAAGATGCGCTCGTCCTGGGCCCCAAGGATCTCGATCTTCGAGATGTCGGGCACGCGCAGCAGCCGCGAGCGCGCGCTCTCGACGTAGTCGCGCAGCTCGCGGTGCGAGAAGCCGTCGGCCGTGAAGCCGTAGATGATCCCGAAGGTGTCGCCGAAGTCGTCGTTGAAGAAGGGCCCGACGATGCCCGCCGGCAGCGTGTGGCGGATGTCGCCGATGCTCTTGCGGACCTCGTACCAGAGGTCGGGGACCTCGGAGGGTGGCGTGTCGCAGCGCAGGTTGACGAAGATGGTGGTGAGACCCGCGTTGGTGTAGCTGCGCAGGAAGTCGAGGTTCGGCACCTCCTGGAGCTTGCGCTCGATCCGCTCCGTGACCTGCAGCAGCGTGTCGTCGAGCGTCGCACCCGGCCAGGCTGCCACCACGACCATGGTGCGGAACGTGAAGGGCGGATCCTCGTCGCGTCCGAGCGAGAAGAAGGCCGAGATACCTGCCGCGACCGCGATGAGCATGAAGAAGACGACGAGCGAGCGGTTCCTGAGCGACCAGGCCGAGAGGTTGAACGCCATCACGGCACCGTCTGGAGCAGGCGGACCTTCTGGCCGGGGCGCAGCGTCTGGACGCCCGCGGTCACGACGATGTCGTCGGCTACGAGACCTTCGGCGATCTCCACCTCGCTGACACCGTCGCGTTCCACCCGGATGCTGCGGAGCGACACGGTGCTGGTGGCGGGATCGAAGAGCCAGACGGCCGCTGAGCCTTCGGCGGAGGTGAGCGCGGAAGCCGGGATGCGGATGCCCGCGCCGACGCCGATGCCGATGCTGCCGGTCACGGTCGAGCCGAGGCGCATCGCTTCCGGAGGATCCGTCAGGCCGACTCGGACCTCGAAGGTGCGCGTCACCGGATCGGCCTGCGGCGAGACCTCGCGCACCCGGCCGGTCGTACGAACTCTCGGATTCGACGTCAACGTCACCGTGACCTCGGGATCCAGGCCCGCCGCCGCTTCCTTCACCCGCGCCGGCACGCCGAACACCGCATCGCGTCCGCTCTTGCGGGCGACGCGCACGATCATCTGCCCGGCCGCCACCACCTCACCGGGCTCCGCGCCGACCGCCGTCACCGCGCCGGCCGAATCGGCGAAGAGCTCCGCCTAGCCCTGCTGCTCCCGCGCCGTCGAGAGCTGGGCGCGAGCCGCGTCCACCTGCGCCACCGCCGAATCACGCATCTTCTGCGCCCCCTCGAATCGCGCGCGCGGAGCGACCCCGCGCTCGAGCAGGGTTCGCTGGCGATCGAACTCGAGCCGCGCGTCGGCCGCCGAGGCCTCCGCGGATGCCAGGTTGGCGCGCGCGACCTGCACGGCGTTCTGGAGCGTCGTCGACTCGAGCCGGGCGATCAGTTGACCCGGCAGGACGCGATCGCCGACGTTCACCTTGCGCTCGATCATGCGCTGCCCGACGCGGAACGCGAGCCGCACCTCTTCTTGCGCCTCGATGCGTCCGGTGAGCGTCACCGTCTCGCCGCCCGGCAGCTCCTCGACGGTCACGGTGCGGACCGGCCGGACCTCCGCCACCGGCGGCTCCTCCGGAGCGCCGCATGCGGCGAGCAGCGCAGCGAGCGAAGCCGCGGTTCGCGCTGCGCGGCGCCGGCCACGATCCTCGCGGCTGCGCTCGAGGTGTGCCATCACGGTTTCCTCCTCGTCTCGCAAAATCGTCGGCGCATCGTACACGACCCATTTGCTGAAGAGACCGCAATCCCGCTACCCGTCCGAGGAGCTTCTCAGCGATCCGATCGCTCCCCAGGCGTGGGAGAGCGCGCCCTCGGCCCATGCGAGTGTCTCGAGAGCCGCGCGGGCCGTCGCTGCCGGTGTGCGCTGCAACGCGACGTCCTCCAGCAGCCTTTCGCGGGCGGCCTTGCACTCGACACCGAGCCGATTCGCTGCCGCTTCGACGGCCTCGAGGACCGCCGCTCCGGGATCCACCTCGAGGTCCTGGCTGGCAGCGAGCCAGGCGGCGAGCGCCCGCGAGCCCGCGTCGAAGCTGGCCGGGGGCTGCCAGCCACCCGCCGCCGGAGGCACGCGCAGAAGGTCCTCGTCCAGCTGCCTCAGATGATCGAGCGCGTGGACCAGCCGAACGAGGCGGGGTCCGATCGTGCCCAGATCCGTGGTTTCCAGCGACAGCGATGTGAGGAAACGCTCGGTCTGCTGCAGCGCCTCGGTCGACGGTTCGTACACGGCGGATGCGCCGCCGAGCCGGCGGCCCACCGCATCGACCGCGCCCCGCGCGATCTCCCGGATCGCCCGCCAGGCGGCCTCTAGCGCGACCGCCGCTCCCGCATCCGCGAGCGCCGGCTCGAGTCGGCTGACGGCCGACTCGCTGCCGCTCCCGGTGATCCGGACGATCAGGCGCGAGAAGCGATCGATGAACGGATAGAAGACTGCGATGCCGCCGAGCTTGAAGATGCTGCTGAAGGCCGCGAGAGCCAGCACGCCGTCCGGATCGTCGACCCGGGAGCCCACCCAGTCCGCGGCCGCCGTGAGCGGTCCGAGGAACAGCATCCCGAGAACGCCGACGACCCCGCTGAACAGGATGTGCACCAGTGCCGCGCGCCGCACCGCGAGGCCCGCGCCGATCATCACCAGCGCGGTCGTCCCGACCGTTCCGATGCTCTGTCCGACGACCAGCGCGCAGCCCTGCTCGAAACTCAGTGCGCCCGCATTCAACGCGACGAGCGTCGTCGCAACGGCGGCGCTCGAGCTCTGCATGACGATCGTCATCACGATGCCGATCCCGGCGAGGATCCACATCGAGCCGGGACCGGTGAAACGCTCGAAGCTCCACGAGACGCCTGCCATCCCGGTCTGCATGTACTCGATACCCGTGAAGAGCAGCCCGAAGCCCGCGAGCAGCGCACCGAGAGATCTCGTCCGGCCCTTGGCGACGATCCACAGCAGGGCGCCGACACCGAGGAGGGGCATGGCGAAGCTCGCGATCCTCATGCGAAAGCCGAAGAACGCCACCATCCACGGCGTCGAGGTCGTTCCCAGCGTCGCGCCCATGATCACGCCGATCGACTGTACGAAGGTCATCAGTCCCGCGCTGACGAAGCCGATGACCGTGAGGATGGCCGCGGTCGAGGACTGGATCAGGACGGTGAAGACCACACCCGATGCAATGGCGCTGAGCGGCCCGGAGACCAGCCTCTGGAGCGCGCGGCGCAGCGAGTCGCCCGCGAGAGCCTTCAGACCCTCGGTGAGGTGATGGATCCCGAGCAGGAACATGCCGAGCCCACCCAGCAGCTTCACGAGCGAAGAGGCGTCCACCGTGCGTGCCTCTAGTACTTCTCGGGAACGAAACGCCTGCCCTCGAGCACTGCCCGGTCGTCGTAGGCGGCCTGCTTTGATCGCGCGGGGAGCTTCACCTTCTTGCGCCGCACGTTCTTGTAGGGGATCTGGCCGAGCAGGTGAGCGATGCAGTTGAGGCGCGCGCGGCGCTTGTCATCGGAAGGGACGATGGTCCAGGGCGCGAACTCGGTGTCCGTGGCCTCGAGCATCAGGTCGCGCGCCCGCGAGTACTCGAACCAGCGGCTGCGCGAGCACAGGTCCGTCGGCGAGAGCTTCCACTGTCGCAGCGGGTCCTCGATGCGCGCCGCAAAGCGGCTCTTCTGCTCGGCCTCGCTCACCTCGAGCCAGTACTTGATCAGCAGGATGCCGTCGTCGACGAGATACCTCTCGAACTCCGGGCAGGTCACCAGGAAGCGTCGATGCTGTGACTTCGAACAGAATCCCATCACGTATTCGACGCCCGCACGGTTGTACCAGCTGCGGTCGAAGATCGCGATCTCACCCGCGCCTGGGGAGTGGCGGAGGAAGCGCTGCATGTACACCTGCGTCTTCTCGCGGTCGGACGGGGCGGGCAGCGCCACCACGCGGAACACGCGCGGGCTGACGCGGTCGGTGATGGCCTTGATCACGCCGCCCTTGCCCGCCGCGTCGCGTCCCTCGAAGACCACGATCACACGCTGGCCGTGCTGCTTGACCCAATCCTGCAACGCGCACAGCTCGACCTGCAGCTCGCGCAACGCCTTCTCGTAATCCGCTCGCTTCATCGGCACGTCGCTCGCCATCGGTTTTCCCTCGCGCCTGTTCGTCTACGCCGGAGCACGGGCGCCGCGCGGGGAGCGGCGCGCAGCCCGGATGATCAGCTTCTCGAGCTCGACGATGAGGAAGAACAGGAAGCCTCCGGCGAAGAGCCACGGCCAGATGCGCAGCGGCACCGCCGCGGTGCCGAACAGTTTCTGCAGCGGAGGCGCGTAGGTGAACACGAGCTGCAGGATCACCACGGCACCGATGCCCAGCGGAAGGTACCGGTTGCCGAGATGGGCCTGGAGCGACAGCGACGAGTCCAGCTTGTAGCGGCTGTTGAGCAGATAGAAGATCTGACCGATCACCAGCGCGTTCACGGCGGCCGCGCGGGCGAGCGCGTCCGATGCGTCCTGGGATTTCATCCAGAAGAACGCCCACAGCGTGAGCGCGAGCAGCGCCAGCCCGACGAAGACGACGCGCCAGATCCCGAAGCGATCCACGATCGGCTGATCGACCGCGCGGGGAGGCCGCAGCATCACGTCGCGTTCGTGCGGCTCGAACGAGATGACGAGACCGAGCGCGACCGAGGTCACCATGTTGACCCACAGGATCTGGGGCGCGGTGATCGGCGCGGTGAAGCCGATCAGGATCGCCACCAGGATGACCAGACCCTGCGCGACGTTCGTCGGCAGCATGAAGAGGATCGCCTTCTCGATGTTGTTGTAGACGGTCCGCCCTTCGCGCACGGCCGCCGTGATCGAAGCGAAGTTGTCGTCGGCGAGGATCATCCCGGCCGCTTCCTTGGTGACCTCGGTGCCCTTGATCCCCATCGCGACGCCGATGTCGGCCTTCTTCAGCGCCGGGGCGTCGTTCACACCGTCGCCCGTCATCGCCACGATCTGCCCGTTCGCCTGGATCGCCTTCACCAGGCGGAGCTTGTGCTCCGGGCTCGAGCGCGCGAACACGTCGACGTCGCGGACGCGCTCCTGGAGCGTCGCGGTGTCCATCTCCTCGATCTCGGCCCCGGTGATCGCCGTCTCACCGTCGCCGATGCCGAGCATCTTCGCGATGGCCGCGGCGGTGATCTTGTGGTCGCCCGTGATCATCGTGACGCGGATGCCGCCGGCGTGGCATTCGCGCACGGACTCGATCGCCTCTTTGCGCGGCGGGTCGAGCAGACCGACCAGCCCGAGCAGGACGAGGTCTCTCGGGAGATCGGCCGGCGCGAGCTTGCCGGCTGCGAGTGTCGACGCCTGCTGCCATGCGAGCGCGAGAACGCGCTCGCCCTGCGCCGCGAGCTGGTCGGATGCCTGCGCCCAGTGATCGCGATCGAGCGGAGCGGGATCTCCGCTGTGCGTCTGCTGGCGATTGCAGTGCTCCAGGATCACCTCGGGAGCGCCCTTCACGAGCAGGGTCGCGCCGCTGCTCGACCCACTGTGGAGGGTCGCCATGAAGCGGTGCTCCGATTCGAACGGGATTACGTCGACGCGCGGGTGCGCACCCCGTTCGGCCTCTCGCTCGAGTCCGAGCTTGGAGGCGAACGGGTAGAGCGCTCCCTCGGTCGGATCGCCCTCGACCTTCCAGACCCCTTCCTCCTGGCGCAGCTCGGCGTCGTTGCAGAGCGTGGAGACGCGGCCCAGCAGAGTCAGCACCGCATCCTCGCCGGCGGGCTTCCCATCCTTCAGGACCTCGCCCTCGGGCGCGTAGCCGTCGCCCGTCAGCGTGTAGGCCGACTCGGCCGTGACGGCTGAGACCACCATCATCTCCATCAGCGTGAGCGTGCCGGTCTTGTCCGAGCAGATGCGCGAGACCGAACCGAGGGTCTCCACGGCCGGCAAACGCCGGATGATGGCGTTGCGCTGGGCCATGCGCTGGACGCCGATCGCGAGCGTGATGGTGATGAGCGCGGGCAGCCCCTCCGGAATGATCGAGACCGCGATGCTGACCACCGCCTGGAACAGCTCCACGAACGGGAGCCGCTGCACCCACCTGCCGTACCCGAACAGCAGGACGCTCACCACGCCGACGACGGCGGTGATGGCGTAGCCGAACTTCTTGATCTGGCGCAGCAGCGGAGTCTCGAGCGGGCTGACGGCCGCGAGCATCTGATTGATGCGACCCAGCTCGGTGTGGCTGCCCGTGCCGGCCACGACGCCCGTCGCGCGGCCGGACACGACCAGCGTTCCCGAGTACGCCATGCAGTCGCGATCCCCGACGGTCGCATTGGCGGCCACGGCGTCCGTGGACTTGTCCGCCGGAACGGACTCCCCGGTCAGCGCCGCTTCCTCGGTCCGTAGATTCTTCACCTCGACGAGGCGCAGGTCCGCCGGGATCTTGTCGCCCGACTCGAGCAGCACGACGTCGCCCGGCACCAGCTCCTCGGCCGGGACCATCTGCGTCTCGCCGCCGCGCACGGTCCGAGCTTCGGCCGAGAGCATGTTGCGGATCGAGTCGAGCGCCTTCTCGGCCTTGCCCTCCTGGATGAAGCCGAGCAGCCCGTTCAGCACGACCACGCCCAGAATCACCGACGCGTCGAGCCACAGGCCGAGCATCAGCTTGACGAACCCGGCACCGAGCAGGACGTACACCAGGACGTTGTGGAACTGCAGCAGCAGCTTCACGAAGGAGCTGCGCGACACGCCCTCGGGCAAGCGATTGCGGCCGTGCTGCTCGAGCCGGCGGGTGGCTTCGCTCGGATCGAGACCGGCCCGGACGTCGGTGTCGAGCCGCTTCAGGATCTCATCGGCAGCGAGCGCGTGCCAGGCCGTGGCCTCGCTCACTCCCTTGGCGGCGACTGATTCATCCATCGCTTCGCCCGCATCTCCCGATGAAACGGTCGACTGGTTTGCAACGCGCGAACAAGGTTGGCTCCTCCGGCGGTCAACGAATCCGGTCTGCCGTCCACCCCGCGGCAGGCGGCCCGAGAGGCGCCTCGATCCGTGCCAGTTGATAGGCGAAGAAGGGGTTCGACGGCATGCGCAGCAGCGTATCCAGGCTCGTGACCAGGACTCCGCGCTCGCCGCGCATCGCCGTCGCGCCGAGCTGGATGCCGAAGTCCTCGGTCGGATCGGGCTCGAGTCCGTAGAGCGGATCGTCGATCGGAAAGGGCAGCGCGATATGCGACAACGAGAACACGCCAGCCGGGAATGACAACCCGAGCGGGCGCGAGTGTTCCGTGGTCTCTCCGGGCTCGACCACGCGCTCGACGACCTCGCGGCTGTCGGCGCTCAGATTGGTCACGACGACGGTGCGGTAGGTCCGCGGGCGGGGCGGCAGGAGATCCGCGAGCTTGGCGTCGGCGGCCGGGCGCAGCAGCGGGCCGAGCTTGACGCTCCGGTTCAGGTCGTAAAGCACGAGCTCGCTCCCATTCGCCGGCAGCCCATCGTACAGCACGGAGATCACCGAGCGCGTGCTGACGGTGGAGTCGACCACGGACTGGAACGTCAGGATCGGCGGCAACGCGCGAAAGCTGCCCGCGCGAGCCTGGCGCTCGATCTGGCGCTGAATGACATCCGTCAGCAGGTAGGTCTGACGCGCCGCGTTGACCGGGAACGAGTTGTACTTGAAGGGATTCCACTCGGGCAGCACGCCGAGCCACGCCGCACGCGCAAACGCCGGGAACACCGCCGGCAGGGCATAGGAGATAGAAGTGGGGTTTCTGGCAGGTCCGAGAAGATCGATTCTGTCAAATAGGAACCGAGCGAGGGGATCAGGCCCCACACTGTGACGCGCTCGCCGCCGCGCGTCACCGGGTCGGCGTCGCTGAAGGCGGTGAGACACGGGCGCGTGAACGACTCGAGCACCGACCAGGCGGCGATGTTCTCGGCGACCGAGGCGTGCTGCGGGGTGATCGGCACCAACGTCGGGAAGCGGCGCGCCCCGGCCTTGTAGCGCTCGTCCGGAAACGGCGCGTCGTAGGCGGCGCGCTCGGCGGCGGTGAGGGTGCGCTCGGTGCCCATGCCGAGGATGTCGCCGATCGGCAGCACGGGGGTGTTCTGGCTGAACTCGAGCCAGGTCTTGAAGGCGTCGCTGAAGCCCGTGCCGACCGGCAGGCCGGTGTTGGCCACGACGATTCGCGCGAAGCGCAGCGGATGGGCGGCGACCAGGCGCAGGCCGATGAGCCCGCCCCAGTCCTGCCCGAAGAACGTGATCCGATCGAGGTTCATGGCGAGCAGCCAATCGCTCATCCAGCGCACGTGGCGTTCGTAGGTGTAGTCAGCCGGGTCACTCGGCTTGTCGGAGCGGCCGAAGCCGATCAGGTCGGGGGCGACGACGCGATGCCCGGCCGCCGCCAGCCGGGCGATGATGCGGCGATACAGAAACGACCACGACGGTTCGCCGTGCATCAACAACACCGGCGCCGCGTCGCGCGGCCCTTGGTCGATGGTGGCGATGCGCAGCGCCGTGCCGTCGGCATCGCGCACCTCGCGATAGTGCGGCGCGAACGGGAAGTCGGGGAGATGCTCAAAGCGGGCGTCGGGGGTTCTCAACACGTGCATCGCATCTCCTTCGACCGGGACCGATCAGTGGTCCCAGTAGAAGTATTCGTCATCCGCCGGCGGCGAACAAGGGCTCGCAGCCGGTGCCGGCCAGCAGGGTATCGACGGCGCGCCGATCGTCGACGGCGAGGGCGGCGCGCCCTTCGCGCAGCCAGCCCAGGCACTTGCCCTGATAGGGAAACGGACGCTGCACCCACGGCCGGCCGTCGATGGTGCACTCGACCTGTTCGGCGCCGCGCGCCAGGGCCTCGGCGTTGGCGAGCAGAAACGGCACATGGACGCGGCCGACCTCGACCAGCAGCGCGCGCAGGGTGTCCGGCAGCGCGGCGCGCGGCGTCCAGTCAACGTCCTGCGGCTCCAGACCGGAGAGATCGTCGACGATGTCGACCCAGGCGACGACGCGCGGCGCGCTGCGGCGTGCCAGTGCGGTCGGCGTCGGATCGAAGCCGGCCAACTGGGTGAGCTGACCGAAGAGGGCGAAGTCGGCGCTCGCCGGCCGGCCGCCGAAGACGAAGCGCGAGGTCGTGAGGTGGGCGTCGAGCAACTGCAGCAGGCGGCGATAGCTCGCTTCGATCACCGGCGCGGTCACCTCGTTCGAGCCGACGACGCCGAGGCGCGCCACCTGGCGCTCGGCGAACATGGCGCCGGCGGCGACGGCGCTCGCCTCGGGCTGGTTGGTGCGGACCCAGCGCGGCAGGATCGCCGCGGCGTTGGCGATGTCGTCGGCGAAAGCCCAGCGATAGTGGAACATCGCCTTGGTGAGCCACTCGTCGGCGTAGTCCTCGAGCAGGGCATCGATGAACGCCAGCGCGCCGTCGGGCGGAATCACGGCGCGGCCGGCATAGCGCGTCTCGAGCGCGCGGATCAGCGGTGTCGAGTCGGTCTGCGCCGCTGCGCTGCCGTCCGGACCGGGCAGGATGAGCTGCGGCAGCAGTTGCACGCGCGGCTGCGGCAGGCCGCGGCTCTCCGGCGCGCCCTGGTTGAGCCAGGCGTGCGGAATGCGGCGATAGCGCAGCACGGCGCGCAGTTTGCGGCTGTAGGGCGAGCCGGGGATGCCGATCATGCGCAGCAGGTCGGTGGCCATCGTCGTTCCTCTAGCGGCGTGCCGGCGTCGCGGAATCGGCGCCGAACTGCTCGTCGTTGTCGAGCCCGATGGCGGCGATGATCGACGGGAAGTCCTCCTGCGTGACCAGGCGCGAATCGGGGCGTGGGAAGGGAAAGCCGTTGCGCGCCATCGCGGGGCTGACGTCGAACTCCAGCGTCGCCACCTCGCGCAGCGCGATGCCGCGGTAGGAGTCCGGGTTGCGCAACACGATCGGTCGCACATCGGTGCCGCAGTGCTCGTCGAGCAGCGCCGACACGGCGTCGTCGACGCCGGCGTCGGAGACCAGCCACGGCGCGATGGTTGGGCCGGTGTCGAGGTAGCGGCGCAGCGTCAGGCGCTTGTCCGGCAGGCGGCGGCGCGAGTCCCACCAGACGCCGTCGACGCCGAACATCGCCGTCCGGCCGACCTCGGCCGGCTGCGCACCGAGGCGCTCCAGCACCTGGCGCAGCCAGATGTTCATCGACGCCTCGTAGAGCGAGTCGGTCTCGGCCTTGCGCTCGTTGATGACGCCGGCTGCGATGCGGATGCCGATCAGGTTCGAGTAGATGTCCTCGGGCGAGAAGGCCGACGCCGTTTCGGGGAAGGCGCGGAACCACGACCAGCCGTACCAGGTGGCGATCTCGTGCCAGACGGACAGATTGAAGGCGAGCCACTGGCCGGTGGCGATGGCGAGACCTTGCGCCCCCACTTCATCGAGGCGTTGCTGCGAGAGCGGGTGGACGACGACGCGGCGCTGACCGCCTTCGTCCGACAGGGTGAGAGTGTCGCCCGTTCGCAGGCTGCGGTAGACGTTGGCGGCGAAGAAGATCGTCCAGTCGGCGTAGTCGCGCACGTGCGCGAGGTCGATGAACCCGCCGCGACAGGTGTAGATCTGTCCGTTGCGTTCCCCCCAGTCGCGGC
>Ga0315278_10004873_pt1 | contig 12164 bp, 10 predicted proteins | sample YL17G06_0_MG_FD_203880 | JGI IMG/M metagenome (GOLD analysis project Ga0315278, IMG submission 203880) | Sediment microbial communities from Yellowstone Lake, YNP, Wyoming, USA - YL17G06_0 | ecosystem: Environmental > Aquatic > Freshwater > Lake > Sediment | place: USA: Wyoming | collected... | reverse complement strand
TCAGCAGGCCGGAGACACCGCCGTACTCGTCGACCACGATCGCCATGTGGTTGTGGCTGACCCGGAACTCCTTCAGCAGCACGTTGAGGCGCTTGCTCTCGGGGATGAACACTGCCGGGCGCAGGCACTCGCGGATGTCGAAGTTGGCCTCGCCGCCCTCGGAGAAGTATCTCAGCAGGTCCTTCGCCAGCAGGATGCCGGCGACGTCGTCGCGGTCCTCGCCGACGACCGGGAATCGCGAGTGCCCGGATTCGATGACGGCCGGCAGGATCTTCTCCGGCGGGTCATCGCGGCTCACGACGACCATCTGCGAACGAGGCACCATGACGTCGCGCACCTGTATCTCGGAGACCTGCAGTACGCCCTCGAGCATCGCGAGCACGTCGGCGTCGATGAGCCCGCGGTCGCGGGCATCCGTCAGCATCTCGCCGAGTTGCTCGAGGTCGCGAGGCTCTCCCGACAGCGACTCGATGAGGCGTCGTAACCAGTTCGCGGCTTGGCCAGGTCGATCGGCGCTCATGCAGTGGGACGGGTGACCGGTAGGTACGGATCGTGATACCCGAATCCGCGCAGGATTTCCACTTCAAGCCGCTCCATCACCCGTGCCTGCCGCGGGCCGACATGGTCGTAGCCGAGCAGGTGCAGCGTGCCGTGCGTCACCATGTGCGCCCAGTGCGCGGCCAGCGGCTTGCCCTGCTCGCGCGCCTCGCTGGCGACCACCGGCGCGCAGATGACGAGGTCGCCGAGCGCGCCATCACCGGCCCGCTCCACCGGCGAGGACGGGAACGACAGCACGTTGGTCGGCTGGTCCTTGCCGCGATAGTCTCGATCGAGCCTGCGACTCTCCGCCGCGCCGACGATGCGAATGCAGACAGCCGCGCGCACGGCCGGCAACGCGTAACGCACCCGTTGCGCCCGCAACGCGCGTCCGGCCAGATGAGCCGCCCGGGCCCACTTGCGCAGCGACGGTTCTCCCGGCACCCACGGGCGACGTGTCGCGAACTGCAATGCGACCCGCAACGGAACCGCGACCGGGGAGCGCGCGTTCACTGCTGCGCGCCCCCGTCGTCGCCGGATTCGCGCTCGTACGCCTGCACGATGCGCTGCACCAGCGGATGGCGCACGACGTCGAGCGCGTTGAAGAACGTGAACGCGACACCCTGCACGCCGCGCAGGACTTCGATGGCGTGACGCAACCCGGACCGCTGCTGGCGCGGCAGGTCGATCTGCGTGATGTCGCCCGTCACGACTGCCTTCGAGCCGAAGCCGAGCCGGGTCAGGAACATCTTCATCTGTTCGGTCGTGGTGTTCTGCGCTTCATCCAGGATGATGAACGAGTCGTTCAGTGAGCGACCGCGCATGAAGGCCAGCGGCGCCACCTCGATCACCTGCCGCTCGAGGCTGCGGGCGACCCGGTCGAAACCCATCATCTCGTAGAGCGCGTCGTACATCGGCCGCAGGTAGGGATCGACTTTCTGGGCGAGATCCCCCGGGAGGAAGCCGAGCCGCTCGCCGGCCTCGACGGCCGGCCTGACCAGCACGATGCGGCGCACGCTGCCGGACTGCAGGGCCTCGACCGCGCTCGCCACCGCAAGATAGGTCTTGCCGGTACCGGCCGGGCCGATGCCAAACGTCAGGTCGTGGACGCGGATATTGTCGAGGTATTGCCGCTGGTTGGCGCCGCGTCCGCGCACACCGCCGCGCTGGGTATGCACGACCACCTCATCGCTGCCGCCGTTGGCGACCGCGGCACCCGATTGGGGAAAGCCGAACTCCTGGACGCAGAGGTGCACGCGCTCGGGCGACAGGGTCTCGGAGGCCGACAGCTCGAACATGCGCCGCAGCACCCTCTCGGCGTGTCGCGCCGTTTCCGACGGGCCGAACACCTGCAACTGGTGGCCGCGGCGGCGCACCTCGACGCCGAGGCGCTCCTCGACGTGGCGCAGGTTCTGTTCCATCGGCCCCGAAAAATTCGCGAGCCGGACGTTGTCCGCTTCCGCCAGCGAGATCTCGCGAACCGCGACGGGGTCGCTCAAGCGATGCTCCGCTCACGCTCGGCGAGCCGGCCGCGCAGCGAATTGGGCATCGCCTCGGTGACGACGACGTCGACGAAGCGGTTGGTCAGGCTCGTCGGTCCGTCGAAATTGACCCAGCGATTGTTCTCGGTGCGCCCGGACAGCTGCCGGACATCGCGCTTCGCCGGCCGTTCGACGAGCACGCGCTGCCGGCTTCCCACCATCGAGCGGTTGATCGCGAGCGCCTGGGAATCGAGGAGTGCCTGCAACCTCTCGAGCCGCCGCTGCTTCTCGTCGCGGCTCACGTCGTCGGGCAGAGCCGCCGCCGGCGTCCCGGGTCGGCGGCTGTAGATGAAGCTGAAGCTCTGGTCGAAGCCCACGTCCGCGACGAGGTCCAGGGTCGCCGCGAAATCGCGCTCGGTCTCGCCCGGGAAGCCGACGATGAGGTCGGTCGACACCGTCAGCGCCGGGCGCACTTCGCGCAGCCGGCGGATCTTCTGCTTGTACTCGAGCACCGTGTGGCCGCGCTTCATCAACGCGAGGATGCGGTCCGATCCGCTCTGCACCGGAAGATGCAGGAAGCCCGCGAGCTTCGGCACCTCGCGGTACGCCTCGATGAGGCTGTCGCGGAACTCGAGCGGGTGCGAGGTCGTGAAGCGGATGCGCTCGATGCCGGGCACCTCCGCGACAAAATAGATGAGCGCGGCGAGATCGGCATGACCGCCCGCGCGCAGCGCGCCGCGATAGGCGTTGACGTTCTGGCCGAGAAGGGTCAACTCGCTCACGCCCTGCGCCGCGAGTCCGCGCACTTCGGTCATGACCTGCTCGACCGGGCGGCTGACCTCCTCGCCCCGCGTGTACGGCACGACGCAGAAGGTGCAGTACTTGCTGCAGCCCTCGATGATCGAGACGTAAGCCGTCGCGCCGGTCGCGCTCGGCGCCGGCAGCCGGTCGAATTTCTCGATCTCCGGGAAGCTCACGTCGACGACCGGGCGGCCGCCGGATTGCAGCCGCGCGAGCATCTCCGGCAGGCGGTGGATGGTCTGCGGGCCGAACACGAGGTCCACGAATGGCGCGCGTGCCGTGATGCCCTCGCCTTCCTGGCTCGCGACGCAACCGCCCACGCCGATGATCAACTGCGGCCGTTCGAGCTTCATGTCGCGCCAGCGGCCGAGCAGCGAGAACACCTTTTCCTGCGCCTTCTCCCGCACGGAACAGGTATTGAGCAGCAGCAGGTCGGCCTGTGCGGGATCGTCCGTCGCCTCGTAGCCGCCCGCCTCCCGCAGCACGTCCGCCATCCGGGCGGAGTCGTACTCGTTCATCTGGCAGCCGAACGTGCGGAGGTGGACGCGAGGCATGGACGTCCCGCTCAGAACGGAATGTCGTCGTCGAAGCTGCCCTCGTCCGCCGTGCGAGCCGGTGCGGCAGCCGGGCGCTCGCCACCGCCCGTGGCCGTGCGCGGCTCACCGCGCGATTCGGTGCCCGCGCCTGCGCCGCCCCGGCCGCCGAGCATCTGCATCTCGTTGGCGTTGATCTCGGTCGTGTAGCGGTCGCGGCCTTCCTTGTCCTGCCACTTGCGTGTGCGGAGCTTCCCCTCGACGTAGACCTGCGAGCCCTTCTTCAGGTACTCCGCAGCAATCTCCGCGAGGCGGTCGAACATGACGATGTTGTGCCACTCGGTCTGTTCTTTTTGCTCACCCGTCTGCTTGTCCTTCCAGCTCTCGGAGGTGGCGATGCTGAAGTTGGTGACCGCCTTGCCGTTCGGCATATAGCGGGTCTCGGGATCCTTGCCGAGGTTGCCGACGAGAATGACTTTGTTGATGCCGCGTGCCATGGGACCTGTCCGTTGGGGTAAGTGGGAGGACGTGGATTTTACGGTACCGGGGCGTTCCCGCGGAAACCGTGAATGGGGCGCTTACGCCCTAATTTGCCGTGCGTGCGCCGAGGCCCCGGGCCAGCAACGACCAGCCGAGTGCGACGGTCGCGCTGCCCCAGAAGACGCCCGACAGGCCGAACCGGCCGAGCAGCAGGCCGCCGATGGCACCGCCCAGGAACGCACCCAGGAACTGGGCGGTGGCGAACACTCCCAACGCCGCACCCCGGTCGGTCGCCGGGGCGGCCTGGGTCAGCAGGGCCGGCAGTCGCGCCTCCAGGTAGTTGAAGACCGCGAAAAACAGCGTCAGTGCGGCCAGCACGCGCCAGAGGTGCGCGTGATCGAGGCCCAGCAGGGCCTGGGCGGCGGCCAGCAGCAGGACGGCCACGACGAACAACCGCCCGCCACCGCCGCCACGCTCAGTGCCGAGCACCAGCGGAACCGTGCCGGCAATCGAGCAGACGAAGACGCCGAGGTAAACCATCCAGTGGTCGCCCGTCGCGATCCGCAGGTCGCCCGCCAGCACCTGCGGCACCGAGAGAAACGTCGCCGTCATGATGAAATGCAGCGAAAAGACCCCGAGATACATCGGCCGCAACGCCGGTCGGCCGAGGATCTCGATCATCCCGGACAGGCGCCGCGCCTCCGCCCCGCCACTGCGCACCGGTTCCGCCGGAACCGCCAGGTGCAGCAGCGCGATTCCCGCCAGCGCCATCGCCAGCATGATCAGGAAGATGCCGGGGACACCGATCGCCGCATCGAGGACCGGCGCCACGATCAGCGCCACAACGAACGATAGCCCGATGCTGATGCCGATGAACGCCATGGCGCGGGTGCGCACTTCGGTGCGGGTCAGGTCGGCGACCAGCGCGGTGACCGAAGCAGACACCGCGCCGGACCCCTGCACTACCCGAGCCAGCGTCAGCAGCGCCAGGCTGTGAGCCATCGAGCCGAGCACCGACCCAAGGGCGAACAGCCCCAGCCCCAGGGTAATCAGCGGCTTGCGCCCGTAACGGTCGGACCAGCGGCCGAACGGGATCTGCATGACGGCCTGTGCGAGCCCGTACGCGCCCATCGCCAGCCCGAGCAATTGCGGCGAATAATCGGGCAACTCCTGTGCGTAGAGCGCCAGCACGGGCAGCAGCAGGAACAGCCCCAGCATGCGGGTCGCGTAGATCGCGGCCAGCGCGCCGACTGAGCGGCGTTCCTCGGGGGACAACGCCGGCCTGGGGGTCGAATCAGGGGATTGGATAGCTTTTGCCTCGAAGCTGCAGCGCCGCCTATATTAGCAGGCTGCCCTCCCCGCAGCCGCCAGCCCGATTCCGAAGATGGATTTCATACGTATCCGCGGTGCCCGCACCCACAACCTGCAAGGCATCGACCTCGACCTGCCGCGCGACCGGCTGATCGTCATCACCGGGCTGTCCGGGTCGGGCAAGTCCTCCCTCGCGTTCGACACGATCTACGCGGAGGGCCAGCGGCGGTACGTCGAATCGTTGTCCGCGTACGCGCGCCAGTTCCTGTCGGTGATGGAGAAGCCCGACGTCGATCACATCGAAGGCCTCTCGCCCGCGATCGCGATCGAGCAGAAGGCGACTTCGCACAACCCGCGCTCGACGGTCGGCACGGTCACCGAAATTTACGATTACCTGCGCGTGCTCTATGCGCGCGCCGGCGTGCCGCGCTGCCCCGAGCACGGGCAGGAGCTGGCAGCGCAGTCCGTCAGCCAGATGGTGGACCAGGTGCTCGCGCTGCCCGAGGGCACGGCGATCCTGCTGCTGGCGCCGATCGTGCAGGACCGCAAGGGAGAGCATGCGGAAGCACTCGATCACCTGCGCAGCCAGGGTTTCGTGCGGGCCCTCATCGACGAACGGCTGACCGAACTGGAGGAACGCCCGAAGCTCGATCCGCGCCGCCGCCACTCGATCGACGCCGTCGTCGATCGGCTCAAGGTGCGCGCGGACGCCGCGCAACGACTCGCGGAATCGTTCGAGACCGCGCTGGCCCTGGCACAGGGCGTCGCCCGGGTCGCGCTGCACGAGCAGCCGGAGCGCCCGGCGCTCGTCTTCTCGAACCGCTATGCGTGCACCGAATGCGGCTACAGCCTCGTCGAGCTCGAGCCGCGGCTCTTTTCATTCAACAATCCGAGCGGCGCCTGCGGCACCTGCGGCGGACTGGGCGCGCAGGAGTTCTTCGATCCGGCGCGCGTCGTGATGAACCCCAGCCTGTCGCTGGCCGGGGGAGCGATCCGCGGCTGGGACCGCCGCAACGCCTACTACTTCCAGCTCATCCAGTCGCTGGCCCGGCACTTCCGCTTCGACATCGAGGCGCCGTGGAACGACCTGCCCGAAGCCGTGCGGCACCTGCTGCTGTGGGGCAGCGGCGAGGAACGCATCGAGTTCCGGTATTTCGCTGCTCGCGGGGCGGCGACCCGGCGCACGCATGCGTGGGAAGGCATCCTGCCGAACCTGGAGCGACGCTTCCGCGAAACGGAGTCTGCGACGGTGCGCGAGGAACTCGCCAAGTACCGCGGCACGCGCCCCTGCGTCGACTGCAGCGGTAGCCGCCTGAACCTCGCGGCCCGCAACGTTTTCGTCGCCGGCCGGCCACTGCCCGAAATCGCGGCGCTGTCGATCGCGGACGCGCGCCGCTACTTCGCCGACTTGCGGCTCGAAGGCTGGCGCGGCGAGATCGCGAGCCGCCTGGTCCGCGAAGTCGCCGACCGCCTCACGTTCCTGAGCGACGTCGGGCTCGACTATCTCTCGCTCGATCGCAGCGCTGGGACGCTGTCCGGGGGCGAGGCGCAGCGCATCCGCCTCGCGAGCCAGATCGGTTCGGGCCTGGTCGGCGTCATGTACATCCTGGACGAGCCGTCGATCGGCCTGCACCAGCGCGACAACCAGCGCCTGCTGGACACGCTGACGCGGCTGCGCAACCTGGGTAACACGGTGCTGGTCGTCGAACACGACGAGGATGCGATCCGGCAGGCGGATCACGTGGTCGATCTCGGCCCGGGTGCCGGCATCCATGGCGGCCGGATCGTCGCCCAGGGCACGCCGGAAGAGGTGTGCGCGAATACGGCGTCGCTGACCGGCGATTACCTGAGCGGACGCCGCACGATTGCCATCCCGCCGCAGCGCGTGCCCGCGCAACCGGGCCGCAGCCTGCGCATCGTGCAGGCGAGCGGCAACAACCTGCGCGACGTGACCGTCGAAATTCCACTGGGCCTGATGACGTGCGTCACGGGCGTGTCGGGCTCGGGCAAGTCGACGCTGGTCGTGGATACGCTCTACCGGCACGCCGCGGCGTCGGTCCAGGAATCGGACGGCGACGCCGCGCCGTGCAAGGCAGTCGAGGGACTCGAGCACATCGATCGCGTCATCGACATCGACCAGAGCCCGATCGGTCGCACGCCGCGCTCGAACCCCGCCACCTACACCGGCATCTTCGGGCCGGTCCGCGAGCTTTTTGCCGAGGTGCCCGAGGCGCGCGCGCGCGGCTACGACCCGGGGCGCTTCAGCTTCAACGTACGCGGGGGCCGCTGCGAAGCCTGCGAAGGCGACGGGTTGATCCGGGTCGAGATGCATTTCCTCCCCGACGCCTACGTCACCTGCGACGCCTGTCGCGGCATGCGCTACAACCGCGAGACGCTCGAGATCCGCTACAAGGGGCGCAACATCCACGAGATCCTCGACATGACGATCGAGGATGCCGCGGTCTTCTTCCGCAGCGTACCGGCGCTGCAGGCCCGGCTGCAGACGCTGCTCGATGTCGGCCTGTCCTACGTGCGCCTCGGCCAGAACGCAACCACCCTCTCCGGCGGCGAGGCGCAGCGCATCAAGCTCGCGCGCGAACTCGCGAAGCGCGCGACCGGGCGGACCTTGTATCTCCTCGACGAGCCGACCACCGGCCTGCATTTCCAGGATATCGAGCAGCTGCTGGGCGTGCTCTCGCGGCTGCGGGACGAGGGCAACACGATCGTCGTCATCGAGCACAACCTGGACGTGATCAAGACCGCGGACTGGGTGATCGACATGGGGCCGGAAGGTGGCGCCGGCGGCGGCTCGCTGGTCGCGGCCGGGACCCCGGAACAGGTGGCGCTGGCGGCTGGCTCCTACACGGGCCAGTACCTGGCGCGCGTGCTTCAGGCCCGGCCGGCGGGCGGGCGCGACTCGATCCGGAACCGGTGACGGACCTCGCCGGCTGAACGGGTCTCGGCGAAGCGTCCCGCGGTGAGGCGAGTGATCACGCGCCGCCAGAACAACAGGGCTGGCCGGTTGTACTCGTCCTCGACCACTTCCCATTCGCCGGCGAACCGGTGGAACAGCAACTCGGCGGCACCCGCGCCCACACCACGGCGTCGCGCACGGTCGATGATGAAGAATTCGGACATGCGGAAATCCGCGCCGGGGCGAGGAGTCCTGCCGGGGCGCGAAACGAGCGCAAATCCGACGCGCTCAGCGGCATCCAGGATCACGAATGGGTAGGCGCCGGAATCGGCGAACCAGCCGGCGAGGAACTCGCTCTCGCGAGCGCTCCATTCACCGAGCGCCGGGAAGAGTCCGGACTTGGACGCGGACAGTTCCGACAGATAGTCCCGGTAGACCGCGCGAATCCAGTCGCGATCATCCTTCGAGGTACGAGCGTCGCGCAGCGTGACTGACACAACTTCGCGGCCAGCCTCCCGCTGGCGGACCGGGCCGGGAGCCCGGGGCTGGAAGAGTTTCACCAAGGGAAAGGGCGGGCCCCAGCCGGGACCCGCCCCCCCGTATCAGCTTGCGCTGAAAAGCAGCTTACTGCTTCGGCGCTTCGGCAGGCGCAGGGGCGGCAGCCGGGGCAGCAGCGTCGGCAGCCGGGGCGGCAGCGGCAGCAGCGGCGTCCGTCGCAGCAGCGGCGGCGTCCGTCGCAGCAGCGGCGGCGTCCGTGGCAGCGGCGGCGTCAGCAGCCGGGGCAGCGGCGGCATCAACAGCGGCTTCAGGAGCGGCCTCGGTGGCCTCTTCTTTCTTGGCGCAGCCAGCGAGGGCCAGGGCAGCAAGGGCGGCGGCGAGTGCGATTTTCGCGTTCATGGTGATATACCCCAATCTCTGTGTAAGGACGAAATAATGACTCAGCATCCACACGAAACCAGGTACAGGACCTCGAGTCACTGGATGTGCGGGAGGGATTCTAGGTCGGGGGTTCGCTGGCGGAACGACAGAAACTGTCTCTGATTAGCGACAGCCCCCGGCGCCGATACGTGCGCCGGCGCGCGCCGTTGGGCAAGATACGAACTCCTCTCATGCTAATCCCGAGCGAGCCCCCCCCATGGACCAGCAACTCGACACCTCGTTTGCCGCCCATCTCGCCGCGATTCGTGCACGCACCGATGCTGCGCTGCAGGCCAGCGGTCACGACGGGCTGGTGATCTTTGCGGGCCGCCCTCACTACCACTTTCTCGACGACCATGCGTACCCCTACAAGCCGAATCCGCATTTCCTGCACTGGGCACCGTTGCTCGATGCCCCGGACAGTTTCATCCGGTACGTTCCCGGGCACCGGCCGCTGCTGGTGTTTCACCAGCCGGCGGACTACTGGTACAAGCCGCCGACCCTGCCGACGGATGCGTGGACCAGCGAGTTCGACGTGCAGGTCATCCGCGAACCCAACGCTGCGCGCGCACTACTTGCTGCCGGCGCCGGTCGACTGGCGTTCGTCGGCGAGTGGCAGGCCGAATTCGCGGGTTGGGACTTTGCCGGGACGAACCCGCACCGGTTGCTCGACCACCTGCACTTCCATCGCGCGATCAAGACGCCGTACGAGGTCGAATGCATGCGGCGCGCATCGCTGCTCGCCGCGCGCGGTCACCTGGCCGCAGCGGCCGCCTACCGCGCCGGGGAGTCGGAGTACGAGGCCCACCAGGCCTATTGCTCGGCGGCGGGCCTGCGCGAACAGGAACTGCCGTACGGCAACATCATTGCGTTCGGCGAAGCCGCCGCGGTGCTGCATTACCAGAACCTCGGCCGCCGCCGCGACGTACCGCGGCCTTCGTTCCTGATCGACGCCGGCGCCGAGTTCCGCGGTTATGCGAGCGATGTCACGCGCACGTATGGCGGCGGCGACCGGACGTTCGGCGAGTTGATCGACGGCATGGACGAATTGCAGCTGCAGCTGTGCTCTGCCATCCGTGCCGGCACGGACTATCGCGCACTGCACCTGCTGGCGCACCGATTGATCGCAGGCCTGCTGCGCGACGCGCTGGTCATCTCCTGCAGCGTGGAAACGGCGCTCGCGGACGGCGTGACCAGCACGTTCTTCCCGCACGGAATCGGGCACCTGCTCGGACTGCAGGTCCACGACGTTGCGGGATTCGCGCGCGATACCTCGGGCGCCGAGATCCCGAAGCCCGCCGGACATCCGTACCTGCGGCTGACCCGCACCCTGCAACCCGGTTTCGTCGTGACGATCGAGCCCGGCATTTACTTCATCGACCTGCTGCTGGAGCAGGCGCGCGCGGCCGCGGCGGGCCGCCACATTCGCTGGGACACGGTGGAGCGCCTCAAGCAGTTCGGCGGCATCCGCATCGAGGACGACGTGCTGTGCACGGACGGCGAGCCGGAGAACCTGACCCGCAACGCGTTCGCCTCCCTCACCCCAGCCCTCTCCCGCTGACAGCGGGAGAGGGAGCAGGATCACACCTCGCCCGCTCTTTGCGGGAGAGGTCGCGCGCAGCGCGGGTGAGGGTGCGCACCAGCGCGGGTGAGGGTTCCTACTTCTTCAGCAGGTCGCGGATTTCGGTGAGCAGCGCGACGTCGGCGGGCGGCGCGGCGGGCGCAGCTGCCGGCGGCGCCTTCAGCTTGTTGATGCCCTTCAGCGCCATGAAGATCGCTGCGGCGATGATGGCGAAGTCGAACGTTGCCTGCAGGAACGCGCCGTACTTGAGCAGCACCGGCTGGCCAGCTGGATTGGTTCCGAGCGTGTACGCGAGGGTGGAGAAGTTCACGCCGCCAAGGAACTTACCGAGCAGTGGCATGACTACATCGCCGACCAGCGAGGACACGATCTTGCCGAATGCGCCGCCGATTATGACGCCGACTGCCATGTCGACGACGTTACCCTTCATCGCAAACTCTTTGAATTCGGTCAGCAGACTCATGGGTGCGCTCCGTAGTATTGTCAGAGAATGACCGCTCGCGGCGCCGGCCGCGACTCGAGCGGCGACTCGAGCGGCGACTCCGGCCAAGATATTGCATGCGGCGGAAAAAAAGAAGCCGGGCAGGCGCCCGGCTTCCTCGATCTCGATCCGCCCCGCACTGCTCAGGCGGACGCGGTCTTCTTCTTGCGCGGCTTCTTCGCCGGGGCCACCTCGGCGGGGGCCTCCGCTGCCGGCTCCGCAGCCTTCTTCTTGCGGGTCCTGGGCTTCTGCTCGCCCTCGTCGACCTTGGCCTCGATCGGCGCAGCCGCCCGGTCGACCAGCGCCATCAGCGCCATGTCGGCATTGTCGCCGGCGCGGGTCGCCATGTGCAGGATGCGGGTGTAGCCGCCCGGGCGCGCCTTGAAGCGCGGGCCGAGTTCATCGAACAGCTTGCTGACCACCTCGACGTCGCGCAGCCTGGAGAATGCGCGGCGGCGATTGGCCTGGCTGTCGGTCTTGCCGAGCGTGATGAGCGGCTCGACGTAGCGACGCAGCTCCTTGGCCTTCGGGATCGTGGTGCGGATGGTCTCGTGCCGCAGCAGCGAGGCCGCCATGTTGCGCAGCATCGCCCAGCGGTGAGGGGTGTTGCGGCTCAGCTGCCGCCCGGTCAGTCCGTGTCTCATGGTTCTCTACTCAGACGATGTCGCGCTCTTCGTCGCGCTTGAGCCCGACCGGCGGCCAGTTCTCGAGGCGCATGCCGAGCGTGAGCCCGTGGCTTTCGAGGACTTCCTTGATCTCGGTGAGCGACTTCTTGCCGAGGTTCGGCGTGCGCAGCAGCTCGACTTCGGTCTTCTGCACGAGATCGCCGATGTAGTGGATGTTCTCGGCCTTGAGGCAGTTCGCGCTGCGCACCGTGAGCTCGAGTTCGTCCACCGGGCGCAGCAGCAGCGGGTCGAAGTGATGGTCCGCCGGGCGGGCCTTCTCTTCGTCCTGACCCTGCAGGTCCACGAACACCGAGAGCTGGTCCTTGAGGATCGAGCCGGCGCGGCGGATCGCCTCTTCCGGATCGATCGTGCCGTTGGTCTCGATGTCGATGATCAGCTTGTCGAGGTCAGTGCGCTGCTCGACGCGCGCGGCCTCGACGTTGTAGGTGACCTTGCGGATC
>Ga0315278_10004872_pt1 | contig 12164 bp, 9 predicted proteins | sample YL17G06_0_MG_FD_203880 | JGI IMG/M metagenome (GOLD analysis project Ga0315278, IMG submission 203880) | Sediment microbial communities from Yellowstone Lake, YNP, Wyoming, USA - YL17G06_0 | ecosystem: Environmental > Aquatic > Freshwater > Lake > Sediment | place: USA: Wyoming | collected... | reverse complement strand
GATGGGGGCATGTTTAGCGTGCACGTGCGGGATTCGCCCCCACCCTACCCTGCTGCGCTTCAAGTGTTCCCTTGTCCCCCGCACGCGAGGGAGGGAAAGTTCCGGTAATTCAGAAGCACTACACTAGTTGCTAAAGTTGAAGCGCCGCGCACGCGGCCGAACTGTATATACCAGTCGTTACTTTGCTTTCCTTTGCGTTCCCTCTGCGCCTTTGGGCCTCCGCGATTAATGGGGTTGCAGCAAGTCTAAAGATAAGGTTTCAGCCAGCCAAGTCCGTTTTCGGTGTTGCCGGCGGGGCGATACTCGCAGCCGATCCAGCCCTTGTAACCGATCCTGTCGAAGAACTGGAACAGGAACGGGTAGTTGATTTCTCCGCTGCCGGGTTCGTGGCGGCCCGGCGTATCGGCGAGCTGCATGTGGCCGATCTTCGCCAGATTCTTTTCTACCGTCGGCGCCAGGTCGCCTTCCATGATCTGCATGTGATAGATGTCGTACTGGAACAGCAGATTCGGTACGTTCGCGTAATGCATGATATCGAAGGCCTGCCGCGAATAGTTCAGATAAAAGCCCGGAATGTCGCGGGTGTTGATCGCCTCGATAAGCAGTTTCATGTTGTGCTTGGCCAGCTCCCTGCCAGCGAACTGCAGGTTGGCGATGTAGGTCTCGCGCATTTTTTCTTCATTGACGCCGCGCGGCTTCAGCCCCGCCATGCAGTGGATCATTGCGCAACCCAACGCTTTCGCGTATTCGACCGCCTTGCCGATGTTGTCCTGGAACGCAGCAACCTTGGCCGGGTCGCAGGCCAATCCGCGATCCCCGGCTGCCCAGTCGCCCGGCGGCATGTTGAACAGCACCATTTGCAGCTTGTGCTTGTCGAGCTGCTCCCTGATCTGTGCGGCGGGGAAGTCATAGGGGAAGAGAAACTCGACACCCGTGAAACCGGCTTTCGCCGCGGCGCCAAAGCGCTGCAGGAAGTCGACCTCGTTGAACATCATCGACAGGTTGGCGTTGAAATTGGGCATGCTTCCTCCCGGGATTTATTAGAAATAGGTTGGCGGGAGCGGCAATTATAGCGGCCCCCGCCGTTATAATCGGGCTCTGCGTGCATGCGGAAGGCGGATGTCGATGAAATTCAGGGGAACCGAGTCTTATGTCGCCACCGAGGACCTGATGATCGCGGTCAATGCCGCGGTCACCCTCGAGCGGCCGCTGTTGATCAAGGGCGAGCCGGGCACGGGCAAGACCATGCTGGCGATGGAAGTGGCCAAGGCCCTGGACCGCCCGCTGCTGCAGTGGCATGTGAAATCCACCTCCAAGGCCCAGCAGGGGCTGTACGAATACGATGCAGTATCGCGCCTGCGCGATTCTCAGCTCGGCGACGGCCGGGTTCACGATATCGGCAATTACATCGTGCGGGGCCCGCTGTGGGACGCCTTCGATTGCGAGCGCCAGGCGGTATTGTTGATCGACGAGGTGGACAAGGCGGACATCGAGTTTCCCAACGACCTGCTGCGGGAACTCGATCGCATGGAATTCTACGTCTACGAAACGCAGAAACTGGTCAAGGCCAAGCACCGGCCCGCGATCATCATTACCAGCAACAACGAGAAGGAGTTGCCGGACGCTTTCCTGCGCCGCTGCTTTTTCCATTACATCAAGTTTCCCGACAAGGAAACGATGCAGCGCATCGTCGATGTGCACTTCCCGAACCTGAAGAAGTCGTTGCTGCGGGAAGCGCTGGAAGTGTTCTTCGAGATCCGCGAGGTGCCGGGGCTGAAGAAGAAGCCGTCGACCTCCGAGCTGCTCGACTGGCTGAAGTTGCTCATGGCGGAAGACATCTCCGCGGAGACGCTGCGCGGCAAGGACCATTCGAAGATCATCCCGCCGCTCGCCGGCGCGCTGCTGAAGAACGAGCAGGATGTCCATCTGTTCGAGCGGCTGGTATTCATGACGCGAAGAACGGGGAGCTGAGGCGCACCGCGGATTCGCAGAATCTCCGCATGGCCGGCGCGTTGGTGATACGGGTTCAAGAGAAAGGTCGCTTTGCTAACCGAATTTTTCCTGAAATTGCGCGAAGGCGGCGTACCGGCGTCGGTCAGGGAATACCTGACATTGATGGAGGCGCTGCACAAGCACGTCAGCTCGGGCAGCCTGGACGAGTTCTATTACCTGTCGCGCGCCTGCCTGGTCAAGGACGAATCGAACTACGACAAGTTCGACCTCGTGTTCGGCGCCTACTTCCGGGGAGTCGCGGCGCCGGGCGGCAGCATGGTGGCCGAGATACCCGAGGAGTGGCTGCGCAAGCAGGCGCAACTGCTGCTGACGGAGGAAGAAAAGAAGCTCGTGGAATCGCTGGGCGGCTGGGAGAAGCTCATGGAGACGCTGCGTAAGCGCCTGGAAGAGCAGAAGGGCCGGCACCAGGGCGGCTCGAAATGGATCGGCACCGGCGGTACGTCGCCGTTCGGCGCCTACGGCTACAACCCGGAAGGCGTGCGCATCGGGCAGGATGGCTCGCGCAACCGCAGTGCGGTGAAAGTCTGGGACAAGCGCGAGTTCCGCAACCTGGATGACTCGGTGGAACTGGGCGTGCGTAACATCAAGGTCGCGCTGAAGCGCTTGCGCAAATTCGCACGCGAGGGTGCGGCGGACGAGCTGGATCTGGATGACACCATCCGATCGACCGCCAAGAACGCCGGCTATCTCGACATCAAGATGGTGCCCGAGCGCCACAATGCGGTGAAGGTGCTGCTGTTTCTCGACGTCGGCGGTTCGATGGAGAGCTACGTCAAGGTCTGCGAGGAATTATTCTCGGCCGCGCGCGTCGAGTTCAAGCATCTTGAATATTTCTACTTCCACAACTTTCTGTACGAATCGGTGTGGCGCGACAATCGCCGCCGCAATTCGGAGCGCACGCCGACTTTCCAGGTGCTGCACAAGTACCCCCACGACTACAAGCTGATATTCGTCGGCGACGCGTCCATGAGCCCTTACGAAGTGGGTTACCCCGGCGGCAGCGTGGAGCATAACAACGAGGAAGCCGGAGCCGTGTGGATGCAGCGCATGCTCGACGTCTATGCGCACGCGGCCTGGCTTAACCCGACCCCCGAGGATCGCTGGGGTTATTACGAATCCATCGGCATGATCCGCAACCTGATGGGCGCTCGCATGTACCCGCTCTCGCTCCATGGGCTGGAGCGCGCAATGCGCGAACTGACTCGCTAGTTGCTCGCTATCCGGCTTTGGCGGCGCGGGCCGCTTTTTGCGCGACCTTGTCGCGAAACCGGGCGGCATCGATGACAACTCTTTCGTGGGTGCCTTGGGAAATCCTTTCCATCCCGTCGTGCGCTTCGACATGAAAACGGATTCTCCTGCCGTCCACTTCGGTCAGGCGGACATTGACGGTCACCGTCATTCCGGGAGGCGTGGCGGCCTCATGCGAAAAATTCACCTGCGTGCCCAGCGATTGTTCGTCCGGCCAGTCCAGGTGCGGGCGTAATGTCTCGATGCAGGCCCATTCCAGTAAGCCGATCATGAAACCGGTGGCGAATACGTCCGGCATATCCTGAAACATTGCGGACTCCGGATAGAGATGCCGAACGGTTTTGGTCGCCGGAATCCGGAACTGGAAGGTGTGCGTAAGGCCGGGCTGCAGCGTGTCTTTCATGATTACCGGTCAGGGCTTCGACCTGCGATCGCCGCTCAGCGCAGGGGCGGCCTTGAGAACTTCGTCTACCGTCGTGGTGCCCGCGGCGACCTTCATGGCGCCGGAAATCCTCAGCGGTTTCATGCCATCGCGGTAGGCCTGATCGCGGATCAACGTGAAGTCGGCCTCAGCCGTGATCAATGGGCGCTGCGCTGCCGACATGAGCAGGATTTCGTAGATTCCAATCCGCCCGGAATATCCGGTCATCCGGCATTCGAGGCAGCCCTTCGCATGATATATCTGCTGCGGCTTTTCCGCTTGCCAGGGCGTAATCAGCATGTTCCAGGTTTGCGCATCGATCTCGGCGGCCTCACGGCAGTGGGGGCAGAGCGTGCGCACCAGGCGTTGCGCCATGACAGCGAGAATCGTCGAGTGTATGAGATAAGGCGGGATACCGAGATCGAGCAGGCGCGTAACGGCGGATGGCGCATCGTTGGTGTGCAGGGTCGACAGCACCAGATGCCCGGTCAACGCGGCCTGAATCGCCATATCGGCGGTTTCCAGGTCGCGAACTTCCCCGACCATCACGATGTCCGGATCCTGGCGCATCAGGGTGCGAATGCCGGACGCAAAATCGAGCCCGATGCCCGCCTGCACCTGCATCTGGTTGAACGCGAGCTCGACCATTTCGATCGGATCTTCGATGGTGCAGACATTGACATTCGGCGTGGCCAGCTGTTTCAGCGTCGAGTAGAGCGTGGTGGTCTTGCCTGACCCGGTCGGTCCGGTCACCAGCACGATGCCATGGGGATGCGTTACCGCCTTCTGCCAGCGCTCCCGATCGTCGTCGGAGAAACCCAATTCCTTGAAGTCCTTGACGAGCACGTCCGGATTGAAAATGCGCATGACCAGCTTTTCGCCGAAGGCGGTGGGCATGGTCGACAGGCGCAGTTCGATCTCCTCGCCGTCGCTGCTGCGGGTTTTTATGCGGCCATCCTGCGGACGCCGCTTCTCGACCACATCCATGCGCCCCAGAATCTTGATGCGGCTGGTCATGGCGGCGACTACCGGCGTCGGAATCTGGTAGACCTGGTGCAGCATACCGTCGATGCGAAAGCGCACGTTGGCCACGTCCCGCCTTGGTTCGACGTGGATATCGCTGGCGCCTTCATCGAACGCATACTGCAGCAGCCAGTCCACCAGGCGTACGACGTGCTGGTCATTGGCGTCGAGTTTACCGCTGCTGCCAAGCTGGACCAACTGCTCGAAGTTGGTGATTTCGGACAGCGCCGCGCCATGCAGATCGCTGGCGCTTTTGACCGAGCGCGCAAGATTGTAGAACTCGACCAGGTAGGCGTTGATGTCCTCCGGATTGGCGATGACCCGCCTGATTTCCAGACGCATAATGCGCGCGAGCTCCGCTTCCCACTCGCGGACATAAGGTTCGCACGTGGCAATCACCACCTCGGTGGAATTGACGCTGACCGGCAGAATCTTGAAGCGCTCGGCGTACGCGTTCGACACGAGCTTGGTGACGGCGGCAAAGTCGATCTTGAAGGGATCGATGTGCATATACGGAAGCCCGACCTTGCCGGCCATCCATTCGGTCAGCACTTCAAGAGTCAGCAGCTTCTTGGGATTGCGCGGATCTTGCCATTTCTGGTTCGCGAGAAATAGCAGCGGATGAATTTCACTGGCGCGTAGAGTGCGGCGCAGTGCGATCAGTTTCTCGGCGGCATCTCGCGCTACCAGCTTGTCAGCGACCAGATCGGCGAGCAACTGATCGAGCGTGAGCTTCTTGTCCGGCTGCTTCTGGACTTTCGCAGGCGCAGCCGGAGGCGGATTCGACGAAGAAATCGGCTTACGCCCGTCGGCTGGGGATACTGGTGCGGGTGAAGTATTGGCAGCCATGATTTTTCGCGGTAGCCGGCTTGCGCCATGAACCCGAGGCCATTGGCCTCCCACTCGCGGCGGCCGGCTGATTGATCATCACAGTGCCTCTCGTTTAGGTTATCGTCCGATTCGTCCGACGCTTAAGTAATGAATAGCGCATCGAGCGAACACCATGCAGCACCGTGGCATTTGTTGGCCTTCGCGCTCGGCGCCAGATCTTCGACAAAAGCATAAAAGACAATTGCTTATAATACGGAAGCGGGAATTGCATACGACCGCCGGATTCTGCGTAATTACGACAATAAAAAGGGAGAGGTCATGGAAAATCTAAAAATAAGCAGTGACGCGCTGTTCATCTTGCTGGGAGCCATCATGGTCCTGGCCATGCATGCCGGGTTCGCTTTCCTTGAGCTCGGCACGGTGCGCAGAAAGAATCAGGTCAACGCACTGGTCAAGATTCTGGTGGATTTTTCCGTGTCCACCATCGCGTATTTCTTCATCGGCTACACGCTGGCCTACGGCGTGAACTTCTTTGCCGCGGCAGACAAGCTTGCCGCCGACAGCGGTTATCAGCTGGTGAAATTCTTTTTCCTGCTGACATTTGCCGCCGCCATTCCGGCGATCGTATCCGGCGGCATTGCCGAACGCGCGAAGTTCAGTACTCAGGTGGCGGCGACGTTCCTGCTGGTCGGTTTCATCTATCCCTTCTTCGAGGGCATATCCTGGAACGGTAATTACGGCATCCAGAGCTGGCTCGAAACCACCTTCGGCGCGCCTTTCCATGATTTTGCCGGGTCCATCGTCGTTCACGCCGTGGGCGGCTGGGTCGGGTTGGTCGCGGTCATCCTGCTGGGCGCGCGCCGAGGGCGTTACAACAAGGAAGGCGGGGTCGCTGCGCACCCGCCTTCGAGCATTCCCTTTCTGGCGCTCGGCGCGTGGGTTCTCACGGTTGGTTGGTTTGGTTTCAATGTCATGTCGGCCCAGTCCATCGACAAGATCAGCGGCCTTGTCGCTGTCAATTCGCTGATGGCGATGGCCGGCGGGACCATTGGCGCGCTGATCGCCGGTCGCAACGACCCGGGCTTTGTCCATAACGGCCCCCTCGCCGGCCTGGTTGCGATCTGCGCCGGGTCGGATCTCATGCACCCGCTGGGAGGCCTGGCGACCGGGCTCATCGCCGGCGTACTGTTCGTTTTCATGTTTACCGTGACCCAAAATCGCTGGAAGATCGACGATGTCCTCGGCGTCTGGCCTCTGCACGGGCTGTGTGGAGCATGGGGGGGGATCGCTGCGGGGATTTTTGGCCTGAAGGCCTTTGGCGGACTGGGCGGCGTAAGCCTGATGTCGCAGATCAGCGGCACGCTGCTCGGAATTGCCGTTGCCGTAAGCGGTGGAATCATTGTTTTCGGCGCACTGAAAGCAGCGGTGGGCATACGTCTCGACGCCGAGCAGGAATTCATGGGCGCCGATCTGAGTATTCACAAGATCTCTGCAACAGCGGAAAAGGAAGTCAGCTGGTAGCCTGATCGACAGCAACGCGTCCCTGCAGCAAGACAGACGAGGCGGCGAGCCCATGCCGCCTCTTTTTTTGCATCGGGCGCACCGACTCGAATTCGGCGGGTTCACCGCCACAAGCTTCCGCCATAATGACCTCGTTGTTACCGGAGAATACGCGTGGATACGCCCGACCTGTCGAGACTGAAAATAGACCGCACGAAAACCACGCCTGGCCGTTCGCAGGCAGGCAGCCGCGCGAAGCGGCGGCTGGCGCCGGCATCGGTGCTGGGCGTTGCGCTCCTCGCAGCCGCTGTCGTTTACTACCGGGCGGCCGCCGCCCCGTCGGAAGTGGAAACGGTTTCCGTGACGATGGCATACCCCTCGCAAAATTTCACCGTGCTCAATGCCACCGGATACGTTGTGCCGCAACGCAAGGCAGCGGTGGCGTCGAAAGCGACCGGCCGTCTGCTCTGGCTGGGCGTGCAGGAGGGCAGCCGCGTCAAGAAAGACGAAATTATCGCGCGGCTGGAGGACCTCGACGTCAAGGCGGCGCGCGCGCAGGCGGCAGCGAACGTCGAGGTCGCGCGCGCCAACCTGGAACAGGGTCAGGCGGAACAGAAGGACGCCGAAGCCGCTCTCAAGCGCTCGCAGGGGTTGTTGCAGCAGGGTTTTGTATCACAAGCTTCTCACGAGATCGCCGTGGCCCGTTTCAACAAATCCACGGCCCAGATCTCCAGCCTGCAAGCGTCCATTACGGCTGCGCTGGCTAATTTGCGCGGCGCCGACGTCGCGGTGGAGCAAACACTTATCCGCGCGCCTTTCGATGGCGTTGTCCTCACCAAGTCAGCCAACGTCGGCGACATCGTCACGCCTTTTTCCTCGGCATTGGACAGCAAAGGCGCGGTCGTCACCATGGCCGACATGACGACCCTCGAAGTGGAGGCCGATGTATCCGAGTCGAGCTTGTCCAAAGTGCGCATCGGCCAACCGGTGGAAATCCAGCTCGACGCGCTGCCCGACATGCGCTTTCGCGGTGAAGTCAGCCGCACGGTGCCGACGGTGGACCGTGCCAAGGCAACGGTGATGACCAAGATCCGCTTTCTCGATCCGGATGCCCGCGTGTTGCCGGAAATGAGTGCAAAGGCGGCCTTTCTGTCCAAGGAAGTCGACGACGCAGAGCGTGCGCCAAGAGCGGCGGTGAATCCCGCGGCGATTACAACCCGCAACGGGCGCAACGTCGTATTTGTGGTCAAAGCAGGCAAAGTCGCGGAAGTGCCGATCGAGACCGGCGCAAAAATCGGCGATCTGGTGGAAATCCGACGCGGCCCGCAACTGGGGGAGAAGGCGGTGCTGAGGCCATCCGAAAAATTGCACGACGGCGCGCTGGTCAAGCCGGTGGCCAGATAAATGACCGGCGCGGCGATCGTCGAGATGCGTCATCTGTACAAGGCCTATCGCCGGGGAGGGCAGGTGGTGCCGGTGCTGCATGATCTGAGCTTCGATATCGCCGAAGGCGAGTTCCTGGCATTGATGGGCCCGTCGGGTTCGGGCAAAAGCACGCTGCTCAATCTCATTGCCGGCATCGACAAGCCCGACCGTGGCGAATTGCGTGTCGCCGGCAAAGACATCTCCAGACTCTCCGAGTCCGAGCTTGCCGACTGGCGCGCGGCGAATATCGGATTCATTTTTCAGTTCTACAACCTCATGCCGGTACTCACCGCATTCGAGAATGTCGAGTTGCCGTTATTGCTTACCGGCCTGAGTCGTCGCGACCGGCGCGAGCGCGTCCAGCTTGCCCTGGAATTGGTCAGTCTCGTTGACCGCATGGCGCACTATCCCTCCGAACTTTCAGGCGGACAGCAACAGCGCGTGGCCATCGCGCGCGCCATCATCGCCGATCCCCTGCTGATCGTTGCCGATGAGCCGACCGGCGATCTGGACCGCGTATCCGCCGCAGAAATTCTCGGGCTGCTGGGGCGGCTGAATCGCGAAATGGGGAAGACCATCGTGATGGTGACACACGATCAGCGTGCCTCGGAGCGAGCCAACGTGATCAAGCACCTCGACAAAGGCGAACTTGTTGACGGCGAAACAAGTGCCAAAGCTGGTTAACCGCCAAGGACGCCAAGGACGCGAAGGAAAACAAGTGCATGGATTTATCAGCGTCTTAACCCTTTAGAGTCCCCGATAGGGGATCCGTAAACCCCTCGCCTTTAGGCGACGGGAAGGCATTTCTGTACAAGAGCGGGAACTGCGAGATGAGGGTGTGGTTGTATTGCCTCTCCCTCCGGGACAAGGGCACACTTGAAGCGGAGCAGAGGCCGACGCGATAGCGGCGGGTGAGGGACGATGGCAAGGAATGTGAAATGCTCCCTCATCCCCGGCCCTTCTAAACGGGTCGCCGCCCACGGCATACCGGCCGTCGGCCATAACTCCGGGCTGCGCCAGGGTATCCCGAGGGGACAAGGGAACACTTGAAGCGCAGCAGAAGGGGGTCTCGCGAGTCGGCCGCGAGGCCGACTGATACCGGCTTGAGCCGTAATTTGAAGCCCTTGCCTTTAGGCGAGGGTCGTTCACGTGAGTTCGGTCAGACATGCCTGTCGCCTTCCTTTGCGTCCCTGGCGTCCTTGGCGGTGCAACTGTTTTTCCAGGTTCATATTTTTCCTGATTTCCCTTGCGTCTTTGCGGTGAAGATCTAGACAGATGTACTTCCTGAAGCTGATCCTGCGTAACGCCCTGCGTCACAAATTGCGCACCGGTCTGACCCTGCTCGGCATCTTCGTAGCCATCGTCGCCTTCGGTTTGTTGCGCACGGTGGTGGAGTCCTGGTATGCCGGAGCCGAGAATGCCTCGACCACGCGCCTTATCACGCGCAATGCGATTTCCCTCGTGTTCCCCCTGCCGATGACCTATGCAGAGCGCATCCGGCAGGTCGATGGCGTCAACCGCGTCAGCCATGCCAACTGGTTCGGCGCAGTCTATGTTTCCGAGAGGAATTTCTTTCCGCAGTTCGCGGTGGAAGCGGGAACCTACTTTGCGCTTTATCCGGAGTATCGGATAGCGCCCGAAAACATGAAGGCGTTCCTGCTCGATCGCAAAGGCTGCGTGGTCGGCCGCAAACTCGCGCTACAACATGGTTTCAAGCTCGGCGATGTGGTGCCGTTGCGCGGGACCATTTTCCCCGGCGCCTGGGAATTCGTCGTGCGCGCGATCTACGATGGCGCGGATGCGAAGACCGATACGTCCCAGTTTTTTTTCCATTGGGATTATCTGAACGAAACCCTGAAGAAGACGGTGCCGCGCCGGGCCAATACGGTTGGTGTTTACATCGTGGGCATCGATCAACCGAGCAGCGCGGCTGCAATCGGTTTGGCCATCGACCGGATGTTCAGGAACTCGCTGGCCGAAACCCTGACGGAGACCGAAAAGGCATTCCAGCTGGGATTCGTCGCCATGACCGAGGCCATTGTGGGGGCGATCCAGATCGTTTCCTTCCTGGTGATCATAATCATCATGGCGGTCATGGCCAACACCATGGCGATGACCGCGCGCGAGCGCCTTTCCGAATACGCGACCATGAAAGCACTGGGCTTCGGCCCGGCCCGGCTGATGATGCTGATATTCGGTGAATCTCTCGCCATTGCCTTCGCAGGAGCCGCGGCTGGAATTGCCGCCACGTTCCCGGTTGCGCACTGGTTCGCAGCGAAAGTTGGCACGCTGTTTCCCGTGTTCGGCGTTTCGCGCGACACCGTGATCATGCAGCTCGTGGCGGCGTTCCTGGTCGGCACGGTCGCGGCGCTGTTTCCCGGATTACGCGCGGCCCGCCTGCGCATCGTCGATGGCCTTCGCAATATCGGTTGATTTAGTACTTACTGCCTACACCTCACCGCAAAGACGCAAAGGCGCAAAGGAAACGCAAAGGAGACCTGGACGGGGCGAAAAACTGATCGACGCAGAAGGGGACGTTGAATCGTTGGCCCCATATATCAGCACATAGTCCCGCCGTCATGATTTTCCGTCCATTCATGTTTTTCTTGATCTCCTTTGCGTTACCTTTGCGTCTTTGCGCCTTTGCGGTGAAGATTTAGAGGTAGAGAGACTTACAAATGGTGATACCGTTTTCGTACACAGCGAAGAACCTGAGCGCGCGCAAGCTGACGACGGCGCTCACCGCTGCGGGCATGGCGCTGGTGGTGTTCGTGTTTGCCACCGTGCTGATGCTGCAGGAAGGCCTTAAGCAGACGCTGGTCGACACCGGATCGCCGGACAATGTCGTGGTAACGCGGCGCTCGTCGGGAACGGAAGTGCAAAGCGGCATCGATCGCGCACAGGCCGCGGTCGTGGAAAGTCAGCCGGAAATTGCCTACGACCCGGATGGCCGAGTGCAGGTATCGAAGGAAATGGTCGTGCTGATCACGCTGCAGAAGCGCGATTCGGACAAACCATCCAACGTGATCATTCGCGGCCTGGGAGCGCAGGGCCGGGATTTGCGCCCCCAGGTGCGCATCGTGCAGGGCAGGATGTTCCGGCCGGGTTCTTCGGAGATCATCGCGGGCCGCAGCATCGCGGAGCGCTTTCGCGGCGCCGGGGTCGGCGAGCAACTGCGATTCGGCATGCGCGACTGGGTCGTGGTCGGGACGTTCGACGCAAACAAGAGCGGCTTCGATTCCGAAATATGGGGCGATGTCGAGCAGCTCATGCAGGCCTTCCGCCGGCCGGTGTTTTCTTCGCTGATCCTGAAATTGAGCGATTCCGCCCGGTTCGACGATCTCAAGCTGCGTCTTGAATCTGATCCGAGGCTCACCGTGGAAGCCAAGCGGGAATCGGTATTTTACGCGGAGCAATCCGAGGTGCTGGCCAACTTCATCGGTTATCTCGGGCTGACGTTGTCGGTCATTTTCTCGATTGGGGCGACCATCGGCGCGATGATTACCATGTACGCGTCGGTGGCCAGCCGGACCGCGGAAATCGGCACGTTGCGCGCAATTGGATTCCGCAGCCGCGGCATTCTCGCGGTATTTCTGCTGGAAGCCCTGCTGCTCGGGTTGATCGGCGGCAGCATCGGACTGATCCTCGCCTCGTTCATGCAGTTCCTGACGATCTCGACGATGAACTGGCAATCCTTCGCCGA
>Ga0315278_10004871_pt1 | contig 12164 bp, 23 predicted proteins | sample YL17G06_0_MG_FD_203880 | JGI IMG/M metagenome (GOLD analysis project Ga0315278, IMG submission 203880) | Sediment microbial communities from Yellowstone Lake, YNP, Wyoming, USA - YL17G06_0 | ecosystem: Environmental > Aquatic > Freshwater > Lake > Sediment | place: USA: Wyoming | collected... | reverse complement strand
CGCCGCTTCCACGTCTGCGAGGGCGCGGTCGAGGTCGGGGTCAGTCATCGCGTCGTATTCAAGTTCAGTCATGCTAGTCCCGGGGGTCTGGTGCGTGTGGAAAGTTCCGCGAATAGTCCTCGAACGAACCAGTCCGTTTCGGTGCTTGCACACCCCGACGAGTCAATTCCTGCCGGATATGCGTCAAGGCTTCCTCACGGGAATGCGCCTCGAAAGGCTCACAAACCGCAAGAACGAAAGGATTGCCGTCGCAATCGGTCGTATAGTCACGCGGGTCCCCGAGATACCGTTTGACCTGAATGTCGCCGTTCGCGTGAAGATAGCCCCACCATTCGAGTCCAGTCATCTTCGCCCTCCATGAAAGTGTTTCGCTTGTGGACACGTCGCCCAATGGGTGTCACTCGCCAGAAACTCTCCGACCGCGTTCTCGTCGCGGCCCCTAGTCTGTACTGGCTTCGCTCCCATGTTGACCGGCATCGGGCGCCCGCCAACGATTTCGTGCCATTCAATTTCGGCAACGCACCCGCGACATACCCCCGGTTGGTGCGTCATCCGAAGCCACACCGTTCGCACCGTCTGAGGAACGTCGGCTTGATGCACGTCGGTCGGTTCGTCAGCGTCCATCTACAGTCTCCTCGTGTACCAGTTGTCAATCGCGTCTTCGTGGGTGATCGTGTCGTACTGCCGCGCTTCCGAGAACCCAAACGCGACGGCCGCCTCACATTCCTCATCCAACATTCGTGCGAACTCCAGAGCGAGTCGCGAATCCATTTCGATCTGTTCCGTTGTCACGGCACACCACACTTGCGCCGCTCGTTCAATCGCGTGCTTCGACGGCATCGACCCCTCACCCGTCGCCCTGCTAGACATAATCCTCTTTTCTCAAACCTTCCACCCCGCCCGTTCGACTCTCTAAGTGGTCGGAAATCTCTTGATGCGTGCGACAGAGAATGACGACATCTTCGTCCTCGAACCGTCGTCGACGAAGCCATCGCTGCGGATACGGAATGTGCTTCTGGCCGTCCGCGTGCGTGTAGGGATTCGCCGCGTAGCGAAGCGCGCCTTGGATGATCCGCTCCTGTTCCTCGGGATCGGGATCCATCGCAAGATAGACGCCGAACGCTTCCGCTTTCTCGACCGGCTTCGGATAGGCTTTCCAGAACCGCTCGAACGGTTCCGGATAGACCAGCTTGCCCGTCAGCGCGTAGTAGTCACCATGAACGCCATGCACAAGTCGCGCCCCGACAGGAACCGGGAAATGGCGTTCCCTGAGTTCTTCGGGGAATAACGGTTGAATCCTAGGAATCAACGGTTCATCTGGCGTGGATATAGAGTACGTACTGTCTGTAGAGGGATCTGTACGGATCAGAGTACCTTCGGTTGGAAGCAGCCCCTCGTCGGGAAGGTGTAACTGGATCTGGGGGTAGTACACCCCGCCCCACGCAACCGCCAGACTCCGAGCAATCGCCTGTCCTTCGATGGTATCGCCAATCCGCGCGTCCACCGCTTGTAACCATGAGAGCCGGACATTGGGATTCGCCGGACGGAGCGGCCACGCCGGAATCAACAGGATCCCGGCGTGGTAGTGCCAATGCAGCGCCAGAGCTAAGGTTTGGACCGTAGGCGGGACTTTCGCCACGCCGTAGGGGTCACACAGGGTCAGAGCCTCAAACGCCTGTAATCGCCCCGAGCCCTTCAATCCCTTCACCCACTCTGCGGCAATCCGCAGGGGAAGCCCTACGAGAAACGCCATCGTAGTGCCCCCTAGCCTTCGAACAGGCCGCGGACAACTTCGTCAGACTCGGGAGGAGAGGGAACGGCAGCAGAGGCGGGTACGGACGCCCCCACTACCGTTCCAGAGGGTTCCGATTGCGGCGAGACAACCGGAACCCCAGAGCCGAGCATGGCCGCCTTCAGACCTTCCAACCCCTTCGCGGGTTCGCCGGCCGGTTGGTCGAACACTTGCCCGTCGATCTGTTTCGGATCGAATTGCTCCCACTGAGCTTCACCACGATCCGCACGATCCTCCAGTTCGAGCGCGCGCGAAAGCAACTGCATCACTTCACTCGCCTTCGGCACGTACTTCGCCGCAACTCGAATCACCGTCTTGAGAGCCATCGCGCCAAAATCAGTCACCCACGGGCCGGAGTCCTTCGCGCGGGACCGGGCTCGATGCGCGTCGACATCCTTCCGCGAAAGAAGTGTCAACTGCTTCCCGCCACCACGCAGATGCGTCATCACGTAGACGGCGACCATTTCCCCGGGCTCGTCGGCGCCAACCATCCACCACGGTTTATGCGTGACGCGGGGCTCCGACAACTCGGCGTCGAAAAAATCGTGCTGATACACCAACTGCGGTTGCATATCGACAACCGCCTTCGCCCGGTCGATCAGATTGCGGAAGCCCTGATACCCAATGATGAACGTCGCTTCCGGCCGGTACGAACCATCCGATTGCTTGGTGTTGAACGCGACCAACCACGCCTCTTGCATCGGGCCACCGAGCGTTAACCCGAGCTTCAACGACTCCAACACACCAGCCAGCAGCGACCGTTGCGTACACTCGCGCAGCTTCGCATCGTAGTGAATCGCATTGTACGCGACTCGAATCAGACGAGTCGGATCGCCCGTGGTACGTGGCGCCGCTTTGACGAGCGCCGTCATGTTGGCTTTGAACAACTGTTCGACCGTGGACCGCCCCGCACTCGCGGTCTGCATCTGACCGGCAGCGGGTTCCGTACTGTCAGCTTTTCTCGCCATATTTCGCCCTCCAAGGCGTGACTGCGGGACGTTGCGCGGAGCGCGCGATTCGGAGTCTAGCGCCCCGGATTTTTCCTGTCAAGAAAATTCGAACCCGTCCAAGACGACCGCTGATAGACCGCAACCACCGTGCGCCGCGGCAGGTCAATCTCGGTTACACGATAGACCTCCAACAGACCGAATAGACGATTGACGATGATGTCTCGGCCGAGATACTCGACCGTCGTACTCTCGTCCGAGCGCCCCGGACAGCGCAGCACCACGTTATAGAACCCCCTCGTCGTCACTCCTCACCCACCACAGGTCAGCGTACTTGTGGCGCATTGTGTCGGCACCGGGTAGGCGGTCGAACATGCGAGCCAGCTCGAATTAGTGATCCTGAACTGCGCCGTGTGCGCCACGCCAGCGGCCGTGGTGATCGGTCCTACAGTCATACCCGGCCCCACCGGAGAAATCGCCAGTCGAATCCCGTCCCAGACAATGTCCATCGTGGTGCCGCTCGACGTGTTCCGAAAGAAATACTCCGCCGTGTTGTTGGTGACGCACGCCAAGACGACCGGCGTAGGCGCGACCGGATTGCTCGCCTTGCTACAAGAGAGCGCACAGAAAACCGACAGCACCGCCAAACACTTCAACATCGTCATCATCGCCCCTTCTAAAAATGCAGGAATAGTGTGTTTCATTCGTCGCCCACCGACTCTCGCCCATTCTGATAGGCGATCTTTGCCGCTTGCTCCACGTCCTCTCGATACGAAAGAAGAAGATTTCGCCGTTCTTCCTCGTAGGCGTGGCGACGGACGCACCGCCACCGCAGACTCAGAGCGAGCGCATCCATCGCTGTCAGATAGCGGTCCAGCAGCGATCCGCTCCAGCAGGTCATGGTCCAACCCTCTGGAACATACACGACGGGACCCGGTCAAGAGGAGACGCAAAGGAACTTGGAATCACAAGAGCCGGTTCCCGGTCCTGTGAATCGCCACGGTCGCTCCGCCCCCACATTTCAAACCGAGGATACATTTCCGCCAAGTCGTACCAGACCGCGATGTCTAGATGCTGCACCACCAACACCGTTCGCAACTTGGCCAACACGTACCACCGTCGCGCTTCCAACCACTTCGACGCCGAGACTTTATACGTGGGATGTTCCCCCGCTAATGTCTCGCGCGTTTTGATTTCACAGAAACCGAGGATCGCGCGCCCATCCAACGTGGTGAGCGCGTAATCCAGACGGTACGAGATAGGCAACTTCTGGAACGCCACTCCCCAGAGTGACACGCATCGAAGTGCTATTTTCGCTTCGCGAGCCCGCGTCTCGTCAGTTTCGTAGGTCGGACGCATCAGCTAAACCCCCGGCGGCAACTGCCCGTCATCAGCCTTGCCCTTCCGCGGCTTCCGCGGCTTCCGAGACTGTAGCTCGGGTGTCGCGCGGTACAACACCAACAGGGTGGCCTTCGCCACGCCGAGCGCCTGAATCTGCGCTTCCAACGCATGAATCTTGCGGTCAAGCTCTGCCACCGCACGCACCGTCAAGCTCTGTCTGCCCATCTTCTCCCTACGCTTTCTTTGTCTTGTCCGCCCGCCGCAGCACGCGGAAAGTTGATACTTTCGGTTCGCTGTGTGGAGGGTCTGTCCGCGTTTGCTGCTTCAGCGAGTACTGCACGCCATTCGACAACATCCCGAAAGTCGCTTCCCCCAACGCCGCACGGAAACGATTGTGGGCGAGATTCTTAAGTTCTTCGCCTTCCTTGATCAGGCCGGTTCCCGCGATCATGTCGGCATCCCAATCCAACGCTTCAGGCGGCAACTGGATCATCTGTCCGTGGTCCTTCGGGTAGAGACGCGCCAGCAAGTCCTTGGTCGCATCAGAGCCGTCAATGGCGGGCGGCTTCCCGGCTTCGAGGAGCGCCAGAAACTCCAGTTCTCTCTGGAGCATCAATTCGATGAAGGCATTGTCGCGTTCGACAACACCCCATCGGAACTTGTTTCCGCCAATGAGGGCGGCGATATACCCGACCTGCGCGCCCGTCACCATCATCTGATGCTGGACTTGCACCTGATAGTAGAGCGGCGCCGCTTCGCTCCACTCATCAGCGAAGAACCCGGAGACGTTCTTGACCTCCAGTGGCACCCACTCCTGCGCGTCCGACACGGTCACGCCGTCAAGAGTCGCCACGATCTGAGGAACCACCTTCCAGATATGCGTCGTAATCAGCGGTTCCTCCGATACCTGAATCACTCCACGCTGCGTCACGTCAGCGAAACGCCGAATGATGACTGGCTCCAGCGTCTTGCCCCAGAACAGCCGCTCTTGGAATTCTTCCTCGTTCTCCAACGCTTCGAGTGTCGCGCGTTTCTTGTGATAGAGCGTGAACGGGCTTTCGAATGTCGAAATCCCGCAGATGATAGGCGCATCGCTCGCCCCGACCCGCAGGGCACGCGCGGCCAGCCACGACTTCTGGTCCGAAACATCCCGTGTCGCTGTCACGAAATCTACACTCATTGTTCGGGCTCCTGAATGCGCTTGTTGTCCTTGTGCCGTTTCCGAATGCCGCCGAGTCGTTCACGTCGAACATGCTCCAGCGCATTCTCAACAATCGAGTAGACCTCGCGCGCGGTCCACCCCCAGACACGCAACGTCAGCTTGGTGTGTTTCTTCGTGCGCCGTAGTTTGTCGTCCCACCCCCAGAATTCCAGCCGGACAATGCGGGCCTGCAACTTGCGCCCCTTGATGCCCACTTCGCCAGCCTGTAGATGACGTAGCAACCGCGTCGTTAAGTGGTCGTCGCGCACACACTTCCGTTTGACTTCCGCAGCCAACGCCGCGCCCAAGTTAGAAGGGGATGTCATCGTTCGACCCTCCGTCGCCAATGAAGTCGTCGGGCGGAGTCAATTCAGGATCGTCAACACCCGTTGCGGTTGGCGCCGGAGCAGTCCAGCGAATACGCGGCGCTTCCGTCTGCCCCCTCGCTGGAGGACGGTCCTCAGACGCGAATACCCGGAAGTCCGGTTCGGCAGGATTCTTCTTCCGGTCATTCGGGAAGACCCAGATCATCAAACCCCCCAACTTGCCCCTGAAGTACTCCCCGTTTCGGCCTTGCGCCTTCCAGAGCCCCATGACTTGCACTCGGAGCGTATCAGTCGGAGCCATTGGGTGTGTCCTCCACTTCGACCATCCGTTCAATTCCGCAGGTCATGGAAACATCGTCGCCAATCGACGGCCAGCCCGGATACACGCGGCTCGGTTTGCCCGTGGACCCTTCGACGACTTCCTCGATAGTCGCCACAAGCGCACCCCACAACTCGCGCGCTTGCTCCGGCGAATCTGCCGCCACCCGCGCCGAAAACTTCGGCACCGGATGATACTGCCGGCCGTCTGGTAAGTAGACCGCCATCTGAAGCCGGACGTTCCCGGGTAACGCCAAACGCAAGACCGTGTCGGCTGACATTTCAGGTTTGCGGGGCATCGGGGTCACTCCTCACTTCAATGACGTGCAAACACCCCATGTACGGATTCAACTCAGAAATTTTAGGCGCGGTTGTCTCGCCAAGAATAAACTCCACGTCGATGACGACGCCGGACTGAAGCGCGTCCCAGTTCTCCTCAATAAACCGATGGGCATTCCCCATCGTCCGAGGATTCCGCCACGCATACGGATCGTACTGACACTCAGCGGTCGCGAGCATCACCAGCATGACGCACCGGCTGTAGGGTCCGTACCCGCCACGGCGAAGAAACGCAGTCTCACGAAGATCATCCGACCGCATCAGAATCCCCATCGCCGGAATATGCGTTCCGTCGTCACGAATCTCGAACAGCTTGAGATGATTCCCCAAGTTCATTACCACCTCCAGAAATCGAGCGTGCCACCCGCACAGGTGAGTGTCAGACTGCCGCAGGTCGCAGGAGTCGGCGAAGACAACGCACAGGCGGGCCAGTCGTTTCGCGCGTACCGGAAACGAACGGTATGCACGATGCCAGCGGGAACGACAATCGGACCCGCATAATCCCCCGGCTGGAGCGGCGGGTTCTCGATGTCAAGCCGACTCCCGTTCAACTCCACATTCATCGCTTCGCTAGAGCCAACAGCAGCCGCATTCACGAAAGACAGTGTCGCCGTGCGATTCACTCGACACGGTTCCACCGCTGCCGCCACCACCGCCGGGACGATACCCACCGGAGCCGGACGCTCCGCGCGGAACCCCAAAAGCACAATCACCGCGACGACGAGCAATACGAGACACGCATTCTTCATTCGCCCCCTCCGTTCACAATCCCGTGGTTATCCCTAGAGCAAGGGAAGGCCGAAGGCCAGCAGTGTCTCATTGGCCATCGGATGATCGCAGCACCGCAGCATCACACGGGCACCAGCCAGCGTGAGCGTGACCCGGTCGTCGATTGGATCGTAACTCGCCCCTTCAAGAATCCCACGCGCGTACCCAGTGGAATCAGGATTCATCCCGGTCGCTACCTTCAGCCACGCGCGCACGATGTTCCGCTCCCGACTGCCTCTCACCGCAGACGACTTCTCCCCCGATTCGCCATTCGCCATGATTCGCCCTCCAGTGTTGATTCGCGGGTTTCAGCTACCGCGTATAAATGCAATCCCAATGCCGCTGATTTTGGCGGACTTCCGGCAAAACAGCAACAGGAAAAGAGGCGAAAGCGGAGTTTATCCCTAAAAGGTGGAGGCTCGCGGGCGGGCGAGGCGGGAGTGGAGGAGCGCGGCCGGCCGCCGAAAAGTCCGGACATCGACCCCGAGCCCGAAAAGCCCGGACATCGCGCGCCCCCGCCGGAACGCGCCGCCAGAGCCCCGCCCCGAGAGCCCCGCCCCGAGAACCCCCGCCACCCTCGAAGCCCGCCAGACCGCCCGCCAGACCGCCCGCCAGAACCGCCAGACCGCCCGCCAGACCGACACGCACCCGAGACGACCCGCCAAGGCACGCCGGACTCGCGCCACGAACCCAGAGCCCCGCCAGACCCCGAGCAGACCCCCGCCAGAGAAACCGCGCCGCAGGAGACGCGCCACACTTGCGACTAGCGCGCGCAAGAGGGCCAGACACACACGAAACCGCGCATAAACAAGCAGCGCCGGGAACCCGAACCGCCGCCGGCTTCCCGACGCCGTACAGACGAACGCGCGCCCCGTCTACCGCCGGCCCAGACTACGACATGAGCCCACCGACGACCGGCAAATCAGCCTCCAATGCTTCCCACCGAACCCCAGAATCTAGCGGATCTAGACCCGCCCGCGCCGCGTGACGGTCCCACGCTTCATCGAACCAGAGCGCAACCATGAGCCCCGCGACCAGCGGAGACACGTCTACATTGCCGCCATTGAAACGCTCAGACCACCCGCACCGGCAGACAGCATCGGCCTGAACGCCCACGCGCGACAGGAACAGATAATGATCCGACGCCACCCCGAGATGTTCCGCCGCCATTAGATCACCCCCATCAAATCGGCCGCTTCGAACGCGCACGCGAACGACAGCAGCACACAACTACCAGCCACCCATCCGAACCCGCAGACCCACGCGACCGACGCGACGGCCAGCAAGGTCCACGCGTACCACGCCAACACCACCGCGCGGCGCCGCATCACGCGCCCGCCGCATCAGACGCCGGGAAAAACCGCGCCGGCGCATCCCGCAGCAGCCCATCGAGAACAGTCTTGACTTCGGACAGCCGGCCGGACACGTCACGACGCGCGAATTCTGACCCGCGCAACTCCCGGGCAGACACGCCCGACAGCAACAGACGGATCTTCGAAACCTCAGCAGCCAGCGCCCCATCATCCCCGAGATTGCGCGCATCAAACGACCCGCACCACTCGATCAGCTTGACGACTGTGCTTTCCTCGAAGCGCTTTCGCTTGCCAGTCACATCCGGGGACAACTTGTCCAACAGATGATCGACGAGCCCCGCCGCCATCGTCCGCAGCGCCGTGCGCGCTTCGTCGAGAGCCTCAGCAAACGACGCCGCCAGCTTGTCAGATTCACGCGCGTACAGGTCCGCCCGAATTGCCGCCAGACCCCCCGGAGCCCCCATCGAGAACCACGCGAACCCCATACGGAACGCGCCCGCGACGACATCAATCGGCGGATACGCCGCAGGATCGCCGAGACGCGCAAGAGCGGCGCGCCCATCAGCCGCGCGTGATTCGTACACGTCGAGAAACGCCGCCACCAAGGGCCCGCGTTCTTCGCCGCGCCGTGAGAGGTACGCGTCAATTTCAGAGACAGAGACGACCGGCATCACGTAGACACCCGGAGCAAGGAGCGCCACCGGCAACGCCCGCCCCACGAGGTAGCGCCGCGTCGCGCCATCGAAGGAAAAGATCGCGTCTAGCTCAACCGATTCAAGGATCTCCGCCGCAATATCGATCCGCGACTTATCCGTCGTCGAACCATCGGCCGCAGCATCGACATGGACCGCCCCCAAATCCTTGATTTTGCGTTTCGTCGAGAATCGGCCAGTCGATAACTGCAACAAGACCGCCCGATCAAACAATCCGCCGCTTTGCACATCTGCCATTATTCGCCCCCGTGAGAATGCACAGCCCCGACGCCATGCGAATGTTCTACTACTGACACGTCCGCGCGCCGTTCGCGCGATATCGTTTCCCCAAGCGCTTCAGAGAGGAACTGAAAGAACTGTTCAGCCTGAAGATGTAGCGGCCCCGAAACCGCCGAGGTAATCACCTTGATTCGCCCGTCCGCCAGCAACTCGAAATCGAACGAAGTATCAGCCATCAGATACGCCCCCTTAACGTGACGCGCCCCGTACTGGCGCCCGTGCCCACGACCACCGCCCCCGCACGCGCAGCCGCGACACGCACCGCGGAAACCATCACCAGCCGCTTGAGAGCAGCCCCGCACGCCACGCGCCCCGCTTCCATCGAGACATCGAACGTCTGGCCACCCAGTACGACCGGATGACGCGCCGCAAATTCAAGGCGCCCGTCCGAACGGATCCACAACGACGCCCGATAGATATCCCCGGGCTCGGTCAGCCGGATCCCCGCCTCAGACACTTCCACGGTATAGCCAACCGACTCCGCCGCCAGACGCACGACGCGCGGATCGACGGCGCCGAACTGGACCCCACCCGACAACACCGACCAGCACGGCATCACGCACCCCCAAATTGACGCCCGCGAGTGTCAGACAGCAGCCCCGAGGACACGGTAGACTCCGCCCCCGGGCCATCAACCGGACCCGGATAATAACCCGCACGCGAGGCATCGAGATATCGCCCCTTTGCCTCAGACCGCAACCGGGCAATCGTCGCCGCATCAGAGATGTACAGAGGAGTAATCAGCGACGCCGCATCAGCCCACGAAATCGAATAGTCGCGAACCAACGCGCACAAGTTCCGAATCTCCGCGCCAGAGTACGGACGCGACAGCATATCCGCCGGGAAGGACGCAGGATCGAGCCCGTGCGCGCGCAATTGTTTCGCGAGAATCGCGACACGCGCCGCAGGATCCGGCAAATCGAAGAACCAGATCCCCGCACGAAACCGACGCAGCAGCGGGCCGGGAATGTTGATCAGAGCATTGCAGGACGCCACAACGAACACGTCCGACCCACCCATCGCGCGAATCGTATCAACCGCGCCCCGGATCAAGCCCTCAGAATCACCGAGATATTTTGACCGCATCCCACCCAGATCCAGACGGTAGCACGGCAGATCGTACGTCGCACCAAGCGCCTTGGAAAAACCGGACTTGCCAGAACCACCCGGACCCAGACCCACCAGACCCGACCAGCCATAGTCCTCGAAAGACTGTAGCAACACGGCAAGCGCATCATTCACCGTGCCCGTGGATTCGGTCCCCGCACCCTGCAAGACCTTCTCTAGTTCTTCCATGCGCACCACGACTGACGGCCGCTTTGCGGACCGCATGATAACATCAGACCACCACGCGATACGGTCCTGCCCGGCAAGATCCGCGAACGTTTCAGACCCCCACTCAGGAATCAGGCCCTTGGATCCGCGAATGACCGCGCTTTTCTGATCCCACAAGCCCCGAGGATCAAGAGCTTTCGATCCAGAGAGAACCACGGCTGACGCCTGCTTTGCCGCAAACCGACTCAGCCCCCGCAGCGCATCGGCCGCAGCCGGCACGTCACCGGACCATGCACCGACGACGAGCCCCGCCGCCGCCGCCGCCGACGCCGTTTCACTGACGATCTCCCGTAACTCTGCTACGTCCGGCAGCAGGTCCGAGAGGTACAGGCAATCTTGCGACAACCGCGCCGCCAGACCATCGGCACGCGCGCCGAGCAGCACGACCGTCCGCCCGTCCTGTTCGAAGGCATCACGCAGGTTGCACACCGCACGCACCGCCGCAAGGTTGCCCGCATCACCCGAGAGCAGCGCATCAGCGTCGAGGAGAAACCAGCACCCACCCGCCGGCAACGTCCGGCAGACTTGCGCCGCTTCCACCACCGACACGCCAATGGAACCGGCCGACGGCGCCGGACCGAACGCCGACAACGCCGGATCCGCTTTCGCCGCATTGATCGAGGCGATGAATTCGGCGCCGGCCGGCGTGACCCCTTGCAGCCCATTCACGCAATCGGACACCACGACCGCCCGGGATTCGCCAACCGTCCGCGCCGCCAGACGAACCGCAGACCACGGATCCGCCGTCGCCAACGCGATGAACGGCACGCCCGCCGCCCGTGCGCCCTTGAAGCCCGCCACCCACAACACAGCCTCAGACATCGGCGCCCCCCTTCATCAGACGCGCACCCACGAGCAGATCCGCCTTCAGGTCAGCAAGAACGTCGAACACAGGCAGCACCACTTGCGAACACGACGCAAACTCACGCTCGGCGCGGCGCCATTCCTCGAAGGCCGCCAGAATCAGATCCCGCAGCCGATCCAGCCCTGCCACATCCGCAATCGGCCGCAGCAACGCGAAAGACCGCCGCTCACCGTTCACCGAGTACTGACGACACGGAAACGTCACGTTCCGGCCGCCACCGTTACGCCGTTCCCAGATGCCAAACCCGATCAACTTCAGACCCGCAGCAACGCCCTCCGTGAAATGCAATTCACAGTCAGCAAGTTTGCCCGGGGGATTGCCCTTCTCATTCGGAAAGAACTTCACAATCATGACCGTACCCCTTCCATCTCAAATAACGACGGTTGCACCACGCGGCGCGCGACACCCGCACACCGCACCTGTACGACCTCCACACACACGCGCGCCCCCTCAGCACGCACCACGCGCCCCACAACAGGCACCACCGCCCCCGCACGCACACGTAACGCCAACGTTACACGACGTTTCACACTTCGCCCCCTTCCACTCACGAACCCCAGATGATGCGACGCATCACCGACCCCCACGCGCACGGAACGCGCGCATCTCATCGTCCGCGCCACGCCG
>Ga0315278_10004867_pt1 | contig 12169 bp, 9 predicted proteins | sample YL17G06_0_MG_FD_203880 | JGI IMG/M metagenome (GOLD analysis project Ga0315278, IMG submission 203880) | Sediment microbial communities from Yellowstone Lake, YNP, Wyoming, USA - YL17G06_0 | ecosystem: Environmental > Aquatic > Freshwater > Lake > Sediment | place: USA: Wyoming | collected... | reverse complement strand
TACCCGCGGGCACCGCCTGATTGCCGACGATGCGCCGGAGTTTACCCGGATTTCTCCGGACATAATTGACGGCACCTGCCCGGCAGCACTGCAGGACTATCTTGAAGTTCGGGGCCTGGGCGTGCTGAATGTTCGCCAGATGTTTGGCGATACTGCAATCAAGCTCAACAAATACTTGCGCCTGATCATTTGCCTTGAACTGCCGGACGAGAAGGGACAGGCACCCGTCACGGACCGGCTCCGTGGAGACACCGGTTCACAGCAGGTGCTGGGCCTGGAAATTCCAAGCATCACCTTGCAGGTAGTGGCGGGCCGCAACCTCGCAGTCATGGTCGAAGCCGCGGTCCGGGACTTCATGTTGAAAATGAAGGGTTACGACGCCGCGGCCGCCTTCCTTGAACGACACAGCATGTTGCTCCACCAAACAGAGGAGGGCCCGTCACAGTGAACAGCGGGACCAACCGGCCGGAAGGGCAAAAGTTGGTGTTGGTCAGTGGCCTGTCCGGGGGCGGCAAAACCACTGCCTTACATGCGCTGGAGGACCTGGGTTTTTACTGCGTGGACAACCTGCCTGCGGCCTTGCTCCCAGAGTTTGCGCGACACCTGGGAAATGACCCTGCAATGTACTCGCGCGTGGCGCTGGGCATTGACGCTCGCGCACGCGGTCCCGAACTGGAACGAATCCCGGCCTGGCTGGACGAAATTTCGCAAGGTGGCCTGCCCAATCAGCTGCTGTTCCTGACCGCAGACAGTAAAGCCATCATCATGCGCTTCAGCGAAACCCGCCGCCGCCATCCATTGACCCAGGACCAGCTCGCTTTACCGGAAGCCATAGATCGGGAAAAGCGACTGCTGCAACCCTTACAGGACCGGGCGGACTGGGTCATCGACACCAGCGATATCAATATCCACCAGCTGCGGCGCCAGGTCTGGAAATCCATTGGCGCTGAAAACCAGGCAATGACCGTGGTGCTGGAATCCTTTGCATTCAAGCGCGGCGTGCCCCAGGACGTCGATTTCCTTTTTGATGCCCGGCATTTGCCCAACCCCTACTGGGTGGAACACCTGCGCCCTTTGAGCGGGCTGGATACCGCCGTGAAGGAATGGCTTGAGCAGGATTCATCGGTCAGCGAGTTATTCGAGGACATACTGGGCTTCCTGCTACGCTGGTTGCCAGAGGTCCGCAACAGCCAGCGCAGTTACGTCACTATTGGCATCGGCTGCACCGGTGGCAAGCACCGTTCGGTTTACCTGGTCAATCGCCTGGCTGCGCACTTACGCACGCAGTTCAGCCCGGTGGTTGTACATCACCGCGAGAGCGAGCCATGAACAGCGGCGGAGCAAACACGGGACTGGCCAATACTGGCTTGATATTACTGACGCATGGAAACATTGGTCAGTCATTGCTTGAGGTTGCGCAATTCATCCTTGGTCAACCCCTGGACGATGTGTTGACGGTCTCCTTCCAGCAGTCAGCGCTGGAAAAAACCGGTGGTGATGACATCAAGCGGGTCATGGACCGCGCCAACCAGGGCAAAGGCGTGCTGATACTGGCGGACCTGGGTGGTGCCAGTCCGTGTAATTTCGCCACGGAATTGTGCGGCATGCCCGATGTGGCCGTAGTTAGCGGGCTCAACCTCGCCATGTTGATCCGGACCTGGACGTATCGATCCGAGCCCTTGCGCCAGCTGGTAAAAATTGCCACGGAGGGTGCCATGCGCGATATCAGGGAATGTAAAAAATGATTGAACGGGAAGTCACCATCGTCAACAGGCTGGGGCTCCATGCCCGCGCGGCCTCCAGGCTGGTCAATTGTGCTTCAACTCACGCTGCCCAGGTGTGGCTCAAGCGTGGTGATCGCGAGGTGAATGGCAAATCCATCATGGGCGTGCTTACCCTTGCAGCCGGTAAAGGAACAGTGCTGTTGATTCGCACCGAGGGTGATGGCGAACTCGCGGCCATGGATGAATTGGAGACCCTGATAGCCCAGCGGTTTGGTGAAAGTGAGTAGCACGAAGACAAGACTGGCAGGTAACCGCAGGCGACTCCACGGCCCCGGCCGGGTACGCGAGACACGAAAATGACGCTTGCATTGACCGGCCATGCCGTTGCCAGGGGCATTTCAATCGGCCAGATCCACCTCGCGGAGCGCAATGAACTCGAAATCGGAGAATTCAGGATCCAGCCCGGCGAGGTGGAGAAGGAAGTACTCCGGTTTCACCAGGCACTGGCTGCTGCCCACGAGCAATTGGAACAGCTGGCCGCTAGAGTCAGCCGGAAAGCGGGTGCCACGGCCAGCGAAATCATCCAGATCCACATCCTCATGCTCAGCGATTTCACCATACGCGACGCCTCTGAAGCGCGTATTCGTGAAAACCTGTGCAATGCTGAATGGGCGCTGCAATCCCAGCTGGAAAAAATCCTCACCGAATTCCGCCAGATGGACGATGAATACATACGTTCGCGGGGCGAGGACGTCATCCAGGTCGTCCGGTTGGTGCAAAGAAAATTGAGCCTTGGCAGCAGCGACAAGGTTTTTGACAACATCCCGGACCGGCTCGCCGATACCCTGGTGATCGCCTACGAGCTGACACCCGGCGAACTGGCCGCATTGCATGAACGGGGTGTAGCGGGCGTTGTCACCGAGCACGGCAGTCCCTACAGCCATGCTGCCATCCTGGCCAGTTCCCTCGGCATACCGGCGGTTTTTGGCGTGCACCACGCGCGCAGCCTGCTGCGCGAGGGCGAAACCCTGATTCTCGACGGCAGGCTGGGCGTGATATATGCCGATCCCGATGAAGCCTTCCTTGATCACTACCATGAAGTTCAGCGCATCACGTCCGGTTTCCGCAAGTCGCTGGAACTGGCGCGCGAGTTGCCATCCCGCAGCATCGACGGGGAGCTGATCAGCCTGCAGGCGAATGCCGAAAGGGAAGACGAGCTGAAACTGGCAGTTGAACTGGGAGCAGACGGCATTGGCCTGTATCGTACGGAATTCCTGTACCTGCGCGGCGAAGCGCCTGACGAGGAAACCCAGGTAGCTGAGTACACTGGCGCGCTGGCGACCCTGGATGGCATGCCACTGACTATTCGCACCATGGACCTCGGCGCGGATAAGACCAGTGATGCGATCGACTTTACACTGCTGCGTTCGTCCGTCAATCCGGCCCTGGGATTGCGCGCCATCCGCCTGTGTTTGCGTGATACCAACCTGTTCAAGACCCAGTTGCGTGCCATATTGCGCACCAGTGCCTCCGGCAAGGTTCGTTGCCTGATTCCCATGCTGACCAGCGTCAACGAAATCCTGATGGTGAAATCCCTGCTAAAGGAGGCGCGCGTGGAATTGCAAAAACAGGGTTATGCCTTCGATCCCAACATGCCACTCGGCGGCATGATCGAGGTACCTGCAGCCGCCCTGGCCATGGAAGACCTGGGGATGCATCTCGATTTCATGTCGGTCGGTACCAACGACTTGCTCCAGTATGCACTGGCTGCCGACCGCGTCGACGAGCAGGTCGCGCACCTGCTGGATCCTTTGCACCCCGGTGTCGTACGCCTGCTGCAGATGATATTCACCAGCGGCAATGCCCTGGGCATTCCCGTGACCGTGTGTGGAGAAATGGCCGGTGACCGCCGCTGTACACGTTTGCTGCTGGCCCTGGGTTTGCGTTCATTCAGCATGCATCCGGGCCGCATCCTGGAAGTCAAACAGGTGATTACCGAAACCCACATTGCCAAGGCAGTCGCCGCACTTGCACACTGGCGCAATCTCGGGGGGCAACGAAACGAGGTTTCCCTGCTGCGCCTGCTGGACCAATCCCAGACCGTGAATTGAACCAGAGGTCACTATGGTCGAACAGGTTCACGAAGAAAAAACCGCAACTCAGCTTGATACACTTTCCGCAGCGCTGGACTCCGGCGTCAAACAAGGGGTGAACCGCTTGCTTAGCGGTCTGTCTGCTGCAGAAATCGGCGACTTGCTTGAATCCCTTCCGCTGGCCAGGCGCCGGGTGGTGTGGGACCTGGTTGACCCGCAACAGGATGGCGAGGTACTGGTCGAGGTAAACGACGAAGTCCGCGCCAACCTGATCCACGACATGACGCCTGACGAACTCGTGTCAGCCGTTGATGATCTCGACCTTGACGACCTCGCCGATATCCTTGATGACTTGCCTGATGCAGTCATTGCCACGGTTCTGAACAGCATGAACCGCCAGGATCGTGAGCGCCTGGACCGTGTACTCTCTTACCCGGAGGACTCCGCCGGGGGCCTGATGGACCCTGACGTGCTCAGTATCCGGCCGGATGTCACCCTGGACGTGGTATTGCGCTATCTGAGATCGCGCGGTGAATTACCTGATGTTTTTGACCTGCTGTTCGTGGTCGACCGCTCCGGGCGCTACCTGGGCAGCCTGAAACTTTCCGTTCTGCTGACCCGCGAACTGACATCGACGGTAGCTGAGCACATGGACCGCAGCATTCGCACCCTGCCGGTTGACATGCCAGCCAGCCAGGTCGCTACTGAATTCGAACATCACGACCTGGTTTCAGCGCCGGTCATCGATGCAAACCAGCGATTGGTGGGAACCATCACCATCGATGACGTAGTGGATGTCATCCGGGACGAGGCAGAGCACTCGGTTCTCACCATGGCCGGCCTGGACGAAGAAGACGACATGTTTGCCCCGGCCCTGCAGTCGGCACGCAAGCGCTGGCTGTGGCTGTCGGTAAACCTGGTTACGGCCTTCATGGCCGCCGGCGTGCTCTACGTGTTTGAGCCAACTTTATCGCAAATCGTCGCGACCGCGGTCTTGTTCCCGATCGTGATGAGCATGGGCGGTATCGCCGGCACCCAGACCCTTACCCTGATGGTGCGCGGCATGGCAACCGGCCAGGTAAGCGCGCGCAACACGGTCGCGCTGTTAAAAAAGGAACTGGCCGTTGGCCTGATGAACGGAGTGGTTTTCGCCACGGTAGTTGGCGCTATTGCCGGGTTGTGGTACGGGCAACCCAAGCTGGGATTGGTGATCGCCTTTGCCATACTGCTGAATCTCGTGGCAGGCGCCCTAGCCGGAGCCCTGGTGCCCGTTATCCTGCGCCGCATGTCCATCGACCCGGCCCTGGCTGGCGGCGTAGTGCTCACCACGGTCACTGATGTTGTGGGAATTTTTGCGTTTGTAGGACTTGCTTCCTACGTGCTGCTGGCACACTGAGTGCGGCTTCGTAACTTTGCCATGCACCCAGGCTGGAGGTCGGACCGGTGAAAATTTTACTCATTGCCCAGGAGGCTGCACTCGAACCCGGTGAGGTAAGCAGTGGTAATGCCATCCGCCTTTTGCAACTGACTTCGGCATTACAAGCGGCTGGACATGAAGTTACCCGGGTCTGGCTTGCCGGGCCTCACCAGCCACGGGTTTCCACCGGCGGCAGTTTCCGCAGCCGCGATGATTTGCACGGCTTGATCCAGTCGCATTCGCCGGATGTCATTCTGCTGGCCTACTGGGAACTGGCGGCATTGCTGCCCTTTGAACTGAAGCAGCCTGTCATTATGGATTTCGTGGCGCCAAGACCGCTGGAATCCTTGTACGAAAACCCCGGGTGTGTGCGTGCAGACCTGCGCAGGCTGCGCAGCGCTTTGCAGCGCTGCGACCTGGTCCTGGTGGGCAATGAGTTGCAGCGTCACCTGCTGATCAATACTTTGATCGAGGCGGGGTTCGATTTACGCAAAAGCCTGCCGGTTGCTGTCGTGCCCCTGGGTGCTGCAGCCATGGGTGCTCCTGCCTCAGTACCCGGGCATGCGGGTTGGCTGCTGGTCGCCGGCGGGGTTTCCTGGCCCTGGCGGGACTCACTGCGCTACATGGCCGCGCTTTCCACTGCAGCAGAGAAAAGCCACCAAAGCATAAGCATCATCCAGTTTGGCGGCGCTTACCGATGGCATGAATCACCCGCTGCCGGGCAGGCCGGCCAGGCAGGGCCTGAGCTGTTTGCCGTCGAACAACATGCGCTGCTGCCCTACGCTGAGTTCAGCAAGTTCCTCAGTACCAGGGGACATATTGGCGTTGAACTGGCGGAGTGGAATATTGAACGCAGCTACAGCCAGTCATTTCGATCATTGGAATTCCTGCGCCACGGGCTGCCCTTGCTGTGTAACCGTTACCTTCCAATCGCCAGCCTGGTAGAGTCCTATGATGCTGGCTGGCTGGTGGACGGGCCGGACGAGCTTGAGAGCCTCCTGTCATCAATTACCGCCGCGCCGCAGGAATGGCAGCACAAGTCTGCCGGTGCCCTGCGCCTGGTCAATGAAGTATTGCGACCGGATCGCTCGGTAGTTCCGTTGCTGGAATGGCTCAAGTCCCCGCTTCACGCCCCGCGTCTCGCGCCCGAGCTGCGCAACAGCGATGTGCCACCAGTGCTGGGTGTACCGCCCTTCAGGCAGCGCTTGCTGCGCCAGTTCAAACTGGCCCAGCAGGTTGCGCTGGGTCGGGTATTCGGCCAGAAGAGTGCCGGGAAAGGCGTGCTGTTTGTCACCAGGGGCGACCTGTTTCCTGCGGACCATGGTGCAGCGGTGCGAACGGTCGAAACAGCCCGTGCCCTGGCGCGCAGCGGCGTGCCCGTTGGCATTGTCACGGATCACCCAACGCAGTGGTACGAATATTCCAGTGATGAGTTCCAGATTCGGCGTTTCCCGTTTTGGTTACGCCTGTTGCGTGTTCCCGGTCCGTTGCTCAAATTGCTGCACCACAGCAAGGACCTGCCGCACAGCAATAGCTTTCTCTATATGCCGATGACGGACGGCGGGTTTTTCTGGCGCATCCTGGCCGCTGCGCAATCCATCCACCCCGGGATCCTGCAAGCTGAATTTCCTGCCTACGCCCTGCCCTGCATCAAGACGCGTGACATCCTCCACTGCCAGGTGGTGCTGGTGGAACACAATGTCGAATACGCAAGGCTGCGGGCACAGCTTGGCGAATTGTCAGAGGCCCAGTACAACAACCTGAAAGGGATTGAACTGAGTTTGTGCGAACAGTCAGACGCAGTCGTTTGTGTATCTGACAACGACCGCCAGAGGCTGCTGAATGATGGTATCCGCCCGGGCTTGCTGCACACTATTTCACACGGTGTAAACCTTGCCGAGTACGCTGCTACGGCCGTGCCCGGCATCCGGCAAAAATATGCTATTGCCAATGACGAGGCACTGCTGGTATACCACGGCACGTTTTCCTATCCACCGAACCGGCAGGCTATCCAGATATTTGCCGAGACCCTGTTGCCCGGCCTCGAGCGCAAAGGGCTGCGTTGTCACGTACTTGCGGTAGGTAAGGAACCGCCGGCATCCAGCCCGCACGAGCGTATTCATTTCACCGGTAGCGTAATCGGGGTTGCACCATGGCTGAAGGCGGCCGACTTCGCCGTGGTTCCCTTGATCGAAGGCGGCGGAACCCGGATGAAGATCATCGATTGTTTTGCCGCCGGCCTGGCGGTCATCAGCACCAGCAAGGGAATCGAAGGAATTCCTGTTGAGCCTGGCCGTCACGCCCTGGTCATCGACGACTGGGACGAGATGATCGATGCAATCATCCGGCTATGGCGGCAACCCGATCAGCGCAAAGCCCTGGCTGAGGCCGGCGCTGCGCTGGCGGCAGAGATGGACTGGAGTGCAATCGCGCGACGATTTCGCGCCGTTTACTCCGGGCTGGCCTGAGCGCGGATTAGCCTGGGGAACTCTGATTGATTCAGAGCTTCCTTAGCGTTTTTCCATTTCAGGCTTGATGGCCACCTGGTTGCGCACATACACCGGTTGCGCCTGTGCAGCCGGCAGGGCCTGGTGCACGCGCAACCAGTGCTCGGCCAAGGGTAACAGGGCTGAGGCCGTGGGCTGCAAGCTGGCGTGAACCACGCGCAAGCTGCGGCCCAGCGCGCCCAACTCGGGATAACGTTCGAAGCCGTTGCCAGCAGCAGTAGTCGAACCCGGGTCAATTGCATGTACCGAGCAAGGCGACGAAACCTCTTCCGGACTTAGCTCCTGCAACCGGCCCGAGGCATCGACAGCATAGGTGCAATGAAAAACTTCATTCATGCGGGCATCCACAGCCACCAATATGTGCGCAGGACACCGCAGCGGGGCGGAACAGTTCCATACCAACTGCTGCGCCACGGCAGCCAGGGAAGACACCGGCACCACGGGCAGTTCCGCCCCCCAGGCCAGGCCCTGGACCACGCCAATACCAATACGCAGGCTGGTGAAACTACCCGGACCGCGCCCGAACACGATTGCATCAAGCTGATTCAGGCTGATCCCGGCCTCATCCAGCAGGCCGCGCACGGCGGGCAGCAATAGTTCGGCATGCAGCAAGGGCGCGTGCTGATGCCTCTGTAGCACGTTCCCCGACCAGGACAAAGCGACGGAACAGGCTTCGCCGGAGGTTTCAATTGCCAGTAACTGTGTCACGCAGGAATTGCTCCACTTCGGATTGGTCTGCAGCCAGTTTCATGGGCGGCAGGCTGTCCTGAAAGATTTTTCCGTAAGACCGGGTGCGGATGCGCGGGTCACAAACAACCAACACCCCTCGATCATGGACATCCCGTATCAAGCGGCCAGCACCCTGCTTCAGGGCAATCACGGCCTGGGGCAGAAATAGCTGCAGGAAAGGATTACCCCCGGAACGGCGCAACTGTTCGCTCCTGGCCTCGATCACCGGGTCGTCTGGCGCGGCGAAAGGCAGTTTATCGATGATCACCAGGCTCAATGCTGCGCCAATGACATCAACCCCCTCCCAAAAACTGGCCGATCCCAGCAGGATACCTGAACCGGATACCCGGAATTCCTCCAACAGGAGGCTGCGGGGTTTTTCACCCTGCACAAACAAAGGAAATTCAACGCGTGTTGCCAGGAGTTCAGCGGCCCGGCGCAAGGAGCGGTGCGAGGTGAACAACAGGAATGCCCTGCCTTTGCTTGCCTCCAGCAAAGGAACCGCAAGGTCCAAAAGCCGTTCCACGAACAATGGATCCCGCGGTTCCGGCAAGTCCTGCGGCAACCACAACAAGGCGTTATTGGGGTAATCAAACGGTGAATCGATCTTCAGGGTCTGCGCTTCCTGCAAACCCAGTTGCTTCGTAAAGTGAGAAAAATCCTCGCCAATGGCCAGGGTCGCGGAAGTGAACAACCAAGCCGCTTCGCTGTGCGCGCGAAATGCCTGGAACGTCGTGGATATCTCCAGCGGAGTGATGTGCAGGGCAAAGCCCCGCCCCCGCCGCTCAAACCAGCGGATCTCCGCTGCCGTGGGTTCGGCGTCAAAGCGATCCAGGCAAAGCTGTAGACCGCGAGCGCGCTCCACGCAATTGTCCATGCCACGGGACCTGCCTTCTATCTGTCCGCCCACTTCACACAGCCCGACAATGCAACCGTCCATGGCCTGCAGGCCATTGCGGATGACTTCAACTCCAACCAGGTCGCTCCATGATCCACGCTCCGGCATATGCGCGGCAATCGCCGCCTGCAACTCACGGACTGTTTGCAGGCATTCCGCCAATGGCTGCCGCAAGGTTGCCAGGGCTCCACTTACGTCTGCACATTCGGAAATGAAATCACGACAGAGGTCTTCAACCTGCCGCGCCGACAGGCTGACGCTGAAAAATTGCGTGGCAGTTTCAGGCGCCTGGTGAGCTTCATCAATAATGAAAGCAGATGCGCCCGGCAAGACTTCTCCAAAGCCACTTTGCTTGATCGCCATGTCTGCAAACAGCAAGTGATGGTTAACCACGACAATGTCCGCATCCTGGGCCTGGCGCCGGGCTGCGGCAACGAAGCACCGGTCATAATGGGGGCACTCTGATGCGAGGCAATTCTCCGCCGTCGATGTGACCAGGGGTATCAATCCGCTTTCTTCGGTAATCACCGGCGCAATGGACAAGTCGCCATCCGCGGTCCGCGCTGACCAGTCAATTACCGCCTGGAGTTCGCTGACCGCTTCGCGGCTGGGCAGCCGTCCCTCGGTCCTGGCCATGTCCATGCGGTGCAGGCAGAGGTAGTTGTTGCGCCCTTTCAACAAGGCTTTGCTGACATTCAGGCCCAGGGCCTGCAGAACGATGGGCAGGTCTCGGAAGTACAGCTGATCCTGCAGGGTCTTGGTTCCGGTGGATACAATGACCCGCTCGCCACTGCGCAGCGCGGGCACGAGATAAGCCAGGGTCTTGCCAATGCCGGTACCCGCTTCCACCACCAGGGTGCCTTTGGCAGCGAGCGTACATTCCACGGCCTCGGCCATGTGAATCTGCTCGCTACGCGGAGCAAATCCTTGCAGCAGGCCGGCAAACGGGCCTTCTGCACCCAGAATCCGGGCACTGTTCCAGGACGCGCGATCCGCTGTGAAATGGGCCGGGGGTTGTGCTGCTGAGGAGATCAATAGCTGGTTGGCTTGGTATTCATGCATTGACTGGCGCGCAGTTCCGCCTGCGAAGCACCACCGCTGTCTCCCAAATGCCCGCGGGCGACGCTGATGGTACGCCAGTTCCTGCTGCAGATTTCTCCTACCCGTGCACCATCATCATAGGAGCGGGTGGCAAAATTCAGCGCTTGTTGGTAGGCCCGCTTGTGCAACTGGATTTCCGCCATGGACTGGAGAACTTCGGGGTCCTTTGGCTGGATCCGCATGGCACGTTCCAGTGAGCTGGCCGCGCCATCATAGTCGCCGCGTTCTTCGGCCTTCGCTGCGTCAGCCAGGAGGGCTTTGACCGCCGGGTTCTGCAAGGGATAGACCTGTACACCAGCGCTGTCCCGGCGCGCCGGTTCGCGCACCTGCTTTTGTACCTCTGCCGGGATTGCCTGTTGCTCGGCCGGCACAGGTGGCGGAGTCTCTTGCTTAACCGGAGGTGGACCGGCGCAGGCTGCCAGTACCGCGAGCAGCGCCAACGCAAAGCTGTATTGCAGCTGCTGCCAGCGTTCCGCTGGCGCAATCCCTCGCTTTGGCCGAATAGCCTTATTGCTTTCGATCAATCCATTTACTCCAGAAAGACTCATCATTATCTTCGTCAAGCGCCGCCAGACACTCGGTTGAAGTAGTGGGCTCCGAGCCACTCACAAACGGAATTTCAATTGCACCCGGGCAAGTTTCAGCGGTTAATTCCCCCGTTTCATCGTCCACCCATAGCCAAAAGGCACCGTCCGGCATGCGCAAATCCACCGGTTCAAGTGGCAGATCCTTGAACAGTTCGGCCCATACGCGCATGGCCGCATTACTGCCGGTTACACGCGCGGGGCCATTGTCATCCAGCCCAACCCAGGCTACGCCCAGTCGGTCCCGAGTATATCCGACAAACCAGCTGTCCCGGCGATCATTGGTGGTGCCGGTTTTACCCGCGATCAGCGCCGAATTTCCCAGCAATCCAGGCAAGGCTTTTGCCGTTCCCTGCTGCACGACCTGGGTGAGTGCATAGTTTAAAACACCGATGGCTTCGCGTTGGGTTTGTGGCATCAGGCGCATGGGGTAGCGCACCAGTTCGCCACCGTCGGAGGTTTGCACTGCAATAACTGAACGCAAGGGCACACTGTAGCCGCCCGCAGCAATTGACTGGTAAATCTGGGTAACCTCCAGTGGCGTCAGTTCAACGGCACCGAGAAAAACTGAAGGCACAGCGTCGATGGGAATGGAAACACCCAGCTGCTCCAGTTTGTGCAACAGGTTGTTCACGCCGATTTGCAGGCCCAGCCGCACGGTGGCCTGGTTATAGGAGCGGGTCAAGGCGTGCAGCAGGGTGACCACACCATGGGACAGCCCGTCGTAATTCGTTGGCGCCCACTGTTTGCCATTGGGCTGGCGCAGCACCACGGGTGCATCGGAGATCCGGGTCATGAGGTTGTAACTTTCCGGATGCTCCAGCGCCAGCAGGTAAACCAGTGGCTTGATCACGGATCCCACCTGGCGGCGGGCGTTCAGGGCGCGGTTGAAGCCTTCGCGGCCCGGATAGCGGTCACCCACCAGCGCCCTGATCTCACCGCTCATGGTGTCGGCCAGCACCAGCGCGCCCTGCAAACCAGCGGGCAAGCCAGCTTGCTGCAAATGATCCACGCCTGCTGTCACGGCACGCTGGGCTTTTTCCTGCTCCACCGGCGAGAGCGTGGTGAAAATCCGCAGACCTTCGGACTTGAGGTCCGACTCACGATAGGTCTGCG
>Ga0315278_10004865_pt1 | contig 12172 bp, 10 predicted proteins | sample YL17G06_0_MG_FD_203880 | JGI IMG/M metagenome (GOLD analysis project Ga0315278, IMG submission 203880) | Sediment microbial communities from Yellowstone Lake, YNP, Wyoming, USA - YL17G06_0 | ecosystem: Environmental > Aquatic > Freshwater > Lake > Sediment | place: USA: Wyoming | collected... | reverse complement strand
CGACCTCGCCGTCGAGCCAGGCGAGCAACAACTCCAGATACCACTCCCAGCCGTCGCGGGCCCCGGGTAGGAACGCCGTCGCCGTGGCCAGGAGCACCTCGGCGCCCTCGTCGTCGATCCACGTGACCGCGCCGATCGGCATCGGGATCTGATCGAACCCCGCCTCCTCGAGATGCACGGGCAGCTCGAGCCCGGGCTGGGGCCCCGGCGCCGTGAACGGGTAGAGCTTGACGACCACACGCTCGCCTACCACTAGGGATTCGTTCGACTGATCGACGTCGATCGCACGCTCGCCCCGCAGCTCGCCGTCGCCGTCTTCCGACAGGGCGAACCGGTGGAAGACGAAGCGCCCCAGTGGTTCCCCCCCATGGATCAGCGCGAGCAGGCCCTCGAACGCGCCGTCGCCCGGCACGGCGCGTCGGGTGGCCCCGTGACCGGGCACGAGCGGCGCCACCAGCACGTCGTCGCCGGACCGCAGCACCGAGATGACCTGCCCGCCGGGGAGCGGCAGCGCGTCGTGGAGGACGACCTCCCCCACCGTGACGCCGCCTTCGGTCCTGCGAGGGGGCAGCAGCAACGCGCCCGCCTCACCCGCGGACATCGCCGCGACGTGCGTCGAGAGTGCCTCGCGATCGACCCCCATGGGCCGGAGCGTACCCGGACCCGGACGCCGCCGGGGAGCCGCCCGTCGATCGCACCTCGAGGCCGGTTGCTGACCCGCGGTCGGGAAGTTGCTGGACCGTTCCCGGCAGGAAGGCTACGGTCGGTCGTTGCCGTGTTTCCGCAGCCCAGGGAAGGGACACCGATGGCCGAGCGCACGATCCGTACCGTCACGCACCGGGAGCAGCCACTCGACATCTTGACCGAGGATCAGCTCCATCGGATCCGGGAGGCGAGCCTCGACGTCCTCGAGCACACGGGCATCGAGGTCCGGTCCGAGGTCACCCTGAAGGAGCTCGGGAACGCGGGCGCGGTGCTCGACGAATCGACGAGCCGGGCGATGTTCCCGCGGACGCTCGCGCTCGAGATGCTCGAGCTCGCCCCGCGCGACCTCCCGCTCTCGGCGCGCGAGCCGGGCCTCGACCTGATCCTCGACGGGACGCGCGGCTACCTCGGTGTGGACGGGAACGCGGCCGAGGTCGTCGACATGGAGACCGACGAGCGCCGCGCCTCGAACAAGGACGACTGCGCGACCGCCACGAGGATCGGCGACGCGCTCCCGCAGATCGGCTACATCTGGCAGCCGGCCTCGGCGCGCGAGTACCCCGTGCCGGTCGAGCCGCTCAACAACCTCCAGGCGAACCTACTGAACACCGGCAAGCACATCTGCATGATGACCGCGGTCACGCCCGAGCAGGCGCGCGCGGTCGCCGAGATGGTCAACATCGCCGGCGGCGGCGCCTCGATGCACGAGCGGCCGATCGTCTCGGCGTTCCAATGCAGCGTCAGCCCGCTCGTGTACGACGGCGGCCCGCTCCAGGCGGCGGTCGAGTTCGCGAAGGCCGACGTGCCGTGCGGGTTCATGGTGATGCCGATCCTCGCCGCGACGGCGCCGATCAGCCGCGCCGGGACCATCGTGATCTCGAACTCGGAGATCATCGCAGGGATCATCTCACTGCAGCTGCTGCACCCGGGGGCGCGCACGTTCTACGCGTCGTGCGCCACCACGATGGACATGCGCAGCGGCGCGGCGGTCTGCGGTGGGCCCGAGGACATCGTGTTCCAGATGGCGAACGCGCAGCTGGCGCGCGCGTACGGCTTCAAGTCCATGGTGGGAACCTTCGCGAGCGGCTCCCGCACCTCCGACTGGCAGGCCGGCGCCGAGAACTCCGCCTCGGGCTTCGCGAGCTGGGTCGCGGGCGTCGACATGTTCTCGGGCGCGGGGCTCCTTTACGCGGCCCGTGTGTTCAGTCACGCGCAGCTGGTGCTCGACGCCGAGCTGTTCGACATGATCGCGAGTACCTCCGAAGGCGTGGGCGACCCGCAGGAAGAGGACTACGCGGTGGACCAGATCGCCGCCGTGGGGCCCGGCAACCACTTCCTCGACCAGGAATACACGCTCGAGCACATGCGCGATGTGTGGCCAGCGGAGATGTTCAGCCACGCGAGCTGGGAGGACTGGGAGGCCGCCGGTCGTCCGGTCCCGAAGGCGAAGGCGACGGAGAAGGCGAAGCACCTGATCGAGACCCACGAGCCGTACCCGCTCCCCGACGGCGCCGAGGCCGCGATCCAAAAGGTGATCGACGACTTCGAGAAGAAGTACGTGACGTAGCCGTTGCCTGTTACCGGATGCGGCCAGGCCTGAGCTAGGCTCGGGCCGGCACCCAGGCGTTCCCCGCTCGCAAGGAGAGGATCGAGATGTCCGAAGAGCTGCTCGAACAGCTTCGCGTGAACCTGATGGCGGCCAACAAGGAGCCGGCGCTCGAGGCCACCCAGGGTCTCGTGGACGGCGACGTCGACCCCGTGATCATCCTCGAAGACGGCATGGCCGCGGCGATGTTCGAGCTGGGCGAGCGCTGGAAGCGCGGCGAGGTGTTCCTCCCCGAAGTGGTGGCCTCCGCGACCCTGTTCAAGAAGTGCAACGAGATCGTCGAGCCGGCGCTCCTCGCCAAGGGCGGCGCGCACAAGGGCGAGCTCGTCCTCACCGCCACCGTCAAGGGCGACCTGCACGACCTCGGCAAGAACATGGTGGGCGCCATGCTCAAGACCGTCGGCTTCCAGGTGCACGACCTGGGCAAGGACGTGCCGGTCGAGAAGATCATCGCCGCGGTGCAGGAGATGAAGCCTGCGATCGTCGGGCTCTCGGCGCTCCTCACCACCACCGTGCCGCAGCAGAGGGTCGTGATCGAGGCCCTCGAAGCCGCCGGCCTCCGCGACAAGGTGAAGGTCATGGTGGGCGGCGCGCCCGTCACCGAGGAATGGGCGAACTCGATCGGCGCCGACGGCTTCGCGCCCGACGCCCCCGAGGCCGTGCAGAAGGCGCTCGAGCTGGTAGGTCGCAGCAAGAAAGAAGCCAAGGTGGTGCTCGGCACGGCCTCCTAGCCCGCTCCCCGGCTACCCCGTCGCGGGCTCGCCGGTGATCGCCACCCGCTCGATCAGATCGGCGCCCTTCACGCGCCCGGGATCGGCCTGGATCTCCGCCGAGATCGCCTGCATGCGCGCCGAGAGATCGTCGTCGGCCAGGAGCCGGTTCACGGCACTCACCAACCGGTCCTCGGTCCAGTCGTAGGTCGGCAGCCGCACCCCGAACCCGGTGTCGTCGAGCCGCTGGGCGTTGTCGTACTGATCCCAGAAGAGCGGCAGCCCGATCATCGGCAACCCGAAATGGAAGCCCTCGCACAGGGTGTTGTTGCCGCCGTGGGTTATCAGCAGGTCGCACTGCGGCAGGATCGAGGGCTGCGGCAGGAACTGGTCGCCGTACATGTTCGGACCGAGCGTCATCTGATCCTTCAGCGGCCCCATCGAGACGATCGTGCGGTGCCCGGTCGTGCCGAGCGCGTCGATCAGGCGCTGCATCAGCCCCAGGTCCATGCACCCGAGCGAGCCGAGCGAGAGGTAGATCACCTTGCCGTCGCCCGGCAGGTGCTCCGCCACGTCGAACGGCGCGTCGCTCGTGCGCACGGTGGACTGGAGGCGGTGCCAGGTGGCGTCGAGCGGCACCGCGCGGTCGTAGTCGGCGGCCTCAGGGAACAGGTAGAGGTTCAGCCACTTCGAGTAGGTGTTGAACTCGTCGGGCGGGCACGGGTCGACGCCCACCGACGCGCGGAAGTCGTTGTGCTCCCTCAGCAGATCCTCATGCTGACGGTGGTACTCGACGGTGAACGCCTCCCACTCGCTGCGGTCGGCAACCGGCAGCCCCGAGAGCACCGGCGGGAGGTTCTCGTCGCGCATCTCGAGCGGGTTCGCCGAGACGAACCGCACCCACGGCGCGCCGGCGAGCTCCACCGACGGGTAGCCCGTCACGTTGTCGGTCACGACGACGTCGGGCCGCACGTCGTCCCAGATCGCCATGATCCGCTCGTGGGAGTACTGCTCGCCTGCGACGAGCGCCTCCCAGATCGGCTTCGTGACGGTCGCGATCTGCTCGATCGTCGGCGTGCGGAACTCCGGCGCGGTCACACGGATGAACTCGGCCCACGGGTCGGCGGTCGGGTCGGCGTTCTCTTCGGGCGGCGCCATGCGCATCATCCGCTCCTCGAAGCCCTTGGCCTCGAGCACGCCTTCGAACGACTCGTCGATAACGAACACGATGCGGTGGCCGCGCTCGAGCAGCACGTTCGCGATCGCGACGCAGTTGTTCGTCGGGCCCCAGGCGCCGGGCTCCGGGAAGAAGGCGATCGTCTTCGCGTCGGTCATGGGTTGGAACCTCCCTGCGTCGGTCCTGGGGACTATGCCACGAGGGTGACGAGGACGTCCGCCACGGGTCCCGCGTTCGCGCACCGGCCCGCTACGATGGGCGGGCTCAGATAGCCTTCAGGAAGGAGCCCCCCGTGACCCGCACCGGACCCGCTCGAGTTCGCCACGGTGCCGTGGCGACGATCGCATGTCTCGCGCTCCTCGCCGGGCTCGCCCCCGCGGCGAGCGCCGACGAGCCGACCGCGTCCAACGCCGCCGTCGCTCGTCTGCGTCCCACGACTCCGCAGTTGATCGACGACGCCCTCACGTCGGGCCGCATCAGCTCTGCGCAGGCCACGCTGTACACGGCGTGGGCGCTCGTGCGGCCCGACGCCGTGCCGGTCGAGTTCGTGAGCACGACCCCGTGGGAGGGGACGCTCGCGATGCTGCAGGTCAAGCGCGAACTGGCGCGTATCGGCGCGGCGCGCATGACCCCCGCCTTGAGCGACGCGGCGGCTCGTATCAACACGACGTGCCCTGGATCCTCGGGGAGCCTCCCGAACACCAAGAGCACGAACCACTTCTACCTGAAGTACCGCTCGAGCGCGATCGGAGGGGGCCTCACGATCGGCCAGTACGCGGCGGCGCTCGAGAGCACGTGGAAGACCGAGATCGGCACGTTCGGGTGGGCGCGCCCGCCGAAGGACCCGGTCAACACCCCGCCAGGGGGCCGGTACCTCGTGCGGCTCGACAACCTCTCCCCGAGCCTCTACGGCTACGTGACCGGCACCTACTTCGTCGGGAACAACCCGGCCACCGGGTGGAACGACAAGGACGGCGCGGCTTCCTGCATGGTCCTCAACCAGGACTTCAGCGGGTTCCCGTCCGGTCCGACCGACTCACTTCGCGCCACCGTGGCGCACGAGTTCAACCACTCGATCCAGTTCGGGTACGGGGCGCTCACCGGCTTCGGCAAGGTGAAGAAGGTGTTCGTGGAGGGCGGCGCCTCCTGGATGGAGGACGAGGTCTTCGACGGCGCCGACGACAACTACTACTACCTGTGGCCCACGTTCACCGACCCCATGGCCCAGTACGATCCGAGCTTTCCGTACCCGTACTGGGTGGTGTTCCGGGCCCTGACCGAGCGCTACGGCACCGGGGTGAAGAACGGCGGCGAGAACGTGATGCAGACCTTCTGGGAGCAGATCAGCAAGGGTGCCTCGACCAACCTCGCCGCGCTGGGCCAGGCGCTCAGGCAAGAAGGCACGACCCTGGGCAAGGCCTACCACGACGCGGCGATCGCCCTGCGATTCAACGTTGACTGCTCGGTCACGGCCAGGAAGTGGTGCCTCGAGGAAGGGCCGAACTACGTCATGGCCGCCGGCGCCACCCCCAACAAGGCCAACGTCACGACGATCGGCGACCCGGCCTACGCGGGCAGCGTGTTCAACGACTACGCCCTGAACTGGATCGGGATCCCCGCGAACCAGGGCTCGTTCGACCTCACCGTTAACGCCACGGCCGGCGGTGGCAAGCTCCGCACCAGCGTGGTGTGCCGGGCGGGGAGCCTCCTGACGACCCTGGCGCCGACCCAGGTCGCGGCCGGCTCGATGAACGCCAAGTTCTCGGCGTTGGACCCGACCGGGTGCGACGCGGTGGTGGCCGTGATCACGAACGAAAACCAGACGAGGAACTCCCCGAAGGACAAGACGAACGCGACCTACGACCTGACGACGACGCCCTCGATGTGACGGCGGTGATGTGCGTGGCGCAGGGGCCGGGGCGTTGCCCCGGCTCCTCGCACGTCAGACCGACCGGATCGTGATCGCGTCGCTCGAGACGTCGCCCTTGATCGGGCCCAGCTTCTCGCCGAGCTTGGTCGAGACGCGGTCGAGTCTGTCCATGTGCGCGTAGATCTCCTCGAGCGCCTTCTTCGCGGCGTCGGTGAGGCTGGGCAGCTCTCCGACCCGCCAGTGCTTCTCGAGGATCGGGCGGAGCACCTGATCGAGGTGGATCCGCAGGTTGTAGATCCCCGCCTGCGCCATCGCCTTGGCCTTCGTCCGGAACCCCGGGATCCCGGCACCGGGCATCGCGAAGTTCAAGATCTGCCGGTGCATCGCCAGGACCATCTCGGAAGGGTCCAACTCGAGGACGTTCGACGCCATGTCCCGGTAGAAGACGTAATGGAGGTTCTCGTCGGTGGCGACGCGCGCGCAGAGCTTCTCCGCCGTGGGATCATCGGTGAGCGCGCCCGTGTTCCGGTGCGAGATCCGCGTCGCCAGCTCCTGGATCGTGGTGAACACCACGCCGTCGAGGGGACCCTGCTCGGCGAACTCCGGGTACCAGCCGCGGAGCGCCTGATCCATGCGTCCCTGCTCGAGCGCCTCGGGGTCGATCCCGCGCGTCACCGTGAGGTAGTCGCGGATCACGATCGCGTGGCGGCCCTCCTCGGCCGTCCATCGCCTGACCCACTCGCCCCACGCCTCCTCGTTCCCGAAGGTCTGCCATAGGGCCAGGTGATAGAAGGGCAGGTTGTCCTCGGTGAGCAGGTTCACCTCGAGCGCGGTCTGCGCGACGTCGGGGAGTCGGGAATCCGACGGCTGCCACGGCTCCTTCACGAAGTTGCGCCCCTCTTCGTACGGCACGTAGTCGTGGGGCATCCACGCGACGGCGGCGGAGACGTGCCGGTCGAGGGCCTTCTCCACCGTGGGCATCAGCTCGTGCAGGATCTGCTCGTTGGTGGCGCTTCGGGGCTGTGGCATGATCCCGGTCCTCTCGCGAATCTCGGCGATGACGCCAGGTGCTTGCAGAGGTTCCGGCCCGGAGACCGGCGCGTCATCTGCCACGCTGGCGGGGTCGGCCGCGAGATACGGCACGAGCCTCGCCAAGGGTACCCGTTCCGGCCCCTCGGCGGGCCGTCATCCGGTGAAGCGCGTGACGCGAACTACGAAGGATGAGGAGCCGCAGTTGAGGATCGCCGTCGTGGGGAGTGGGGTCGCGGGCCTGGGCGCTGCGTGGGCGCTGTCGCGAGTCCACGACGTGACCGTGTTCGAGGCAGGCACGTACCTGGGGGGACACGCCCACACGGTCGAGATCCAAGACCGCGGCCGGTCGATCCCGGTCGACACGGGCTTCATCGTCTACAACGAAGCGAACTACCCGAACCTGGTTCGGCTGTTCCAGGCCCTCGAGGTGCCGACCGAGCCGAGCGACATGTCGTTCGCGGTCTCGCGCGGTGCGGGCGCGTTCGAGTACCAGGCCCGCGCGCTGGGGGTCTTCGCCCAGCCCTCGAACCTGTTCCGGCGCTCTTATCGCACGATGGTGCGAGAGATCTTCCGTTTCACGAAGGAGGCGAAGGCCCTTGTGGGGACCGAGGCCCGGGAGTCCACGGGGGCGTGGCTCGACCGACGCGGCTTCTCAGCCGCCCTCCGCGACGATTTCCTCCTACCGATGGTGGCGTGCATCTGGTCCTCCAGCCTCGACGACATGCGCTCGTATCCGGCCGCGACGATGGCGGCGTTCCTGGACAATCACGGCCTGCTCGACGTGTTGCGGCGCCCCGTGTGGCGCACGGTCTCGGGCGGAAGCCGTGCGTACGTCGCGCGGGCGGCCGCATCCTTCGACGACGTGCGGCTGACTACGCCGATCGACGCGATCGTGCGACTGAGCGACGGGGTCATCGTGCGGGACGCGAACGGCCGCCAGGAACGCTACGACCACGTGGTGCTCGCCACCCATGCCGATACCTCGCTTTCGATCCTCGGCGATGACGCGTCGCAGGATGAGCGCCGCCTGCTCGGGGCGTTCGGCTACACGGAGAACCGCGCGGTGCTGCACCACGATCCCGCGTTGATGCCCGTGCGGCGCCGCGCGTGGTCCAGCTGGAACTACCTCGCCGATGGCGGGCCGGGAGAGGCGACGCGCTCGGTCTCGCTCACCTATTGGATGAACCGGCTCCAGAACCTCGAGACCGAACACCCCGTGCTCGTGACCCTGAATCCTCTCCGCGAGCCCGACGACGTCGTGGCCGAGTACACCTACCACCACCCGGCGTTCGACCGGGTGGCCGTCGATGCGCAGCGCGAGCTGCCGTCGATCCAGGGCGCCGACCGAACGTGGTTCGCGGGCAGCTACTGCGGCAACGGGTTCCACGAGGATGGCCTGAAGGCCGGCCTCGAGGTGGCCGCCTCGCTGGGCGCGCCCGCGCCGTGGGGGCACGAGCCACGTGCGGCTCCCACGCTCGCGGCCGCCGGCGCGGGAGGGGCCGAGTCGACATGGTGATGACCGAGACCCGTTCGTCGCTCGCTCCCGATGCGGCGCACGACCCGCCCGGTCTCGCGTCGGGAATCTTCGTGTCTCGCGTGATGCACGAGCGGTTCTTCCCCGTCGGACATCGGTTCACGTACGGGGTGTGGTACCTGCTGGCCGACCTGGATGAGCTCTCGGTGCTCGATCGCACGATCCCGGGATTCGCACACAACCGCGCGGCGCTTATCAGCCTGCACGACCGCGACCATGGCCCTCGCGACGGCTCGCCGCTTCGTCCATGGATCGAGGCACGGCTCGCCGAGGCCGGCGTCGACCTCGAGGGTGGACCCGTTCGGCTGCTGTGCTTGCCTCGGGTGCTCGGCTACGCGTTCAACCCGATCTCGGTGTGGTTCTGTCATGGCCCGGACGGCGCCCTGCGCGCGATCCTGTACGAGGTCTCGAACACGTTCGGCGAGTCCCACGACTACCTGGTGCCGGTCGAGGCCGGGGACGACCGGGCGGTGATCCGCACCGAGTTCGACAAGGAGCTGTTCGTCTCGCCGTTCGTCGACATGGCCGCCAGGTACGACTTCCGCACGAGGATCCCCGACGAGAGGATCGCCGTGCTCGTGCGCGAGCTCGCACCCGGCGGGCAGGTGCTCGTCGCGACGCTGACCGGGCGGCGACGCCACCTCACCGGACGTTCGCTGACGTGGATGCTCGTCCGTTACCCGCTCGTCACCCTCCGGGTCACCCTCGGGATCCACCTGCAGGCGGTGCGCCTCTGGGTCAAGGGTGCCCCGTACCGGCGCCGCGGAACGCCTCCCGCGCACCCCGTCACGGTGATCCGGGACTCGCTCTCAGCGGCAGCCTCGTGAGAGCATGAACCGGATGTGGACCAGCGAGCGACTCCTCGCCGGGCCGGGAGCGGCGTTCGACCGCGCGATCCTCGGCTTCGTGGGCGGCCATCTTCGCTGCGGCAGGCTGATCGTGCGCCTGCCCGACGGGAGGGTGCGCGCGTTCGATGGACGTGGCGAGGGTCCCACCGCACGGGTCGACCTGCACGACACCTCGGTGCTACGGCGACTGGCCGCGACGGGCGCGATCGCCCTCGCCGACGGCTACATCGACGGCAGGTACGACTCCCCCGACCTGGCGGCGTTGGTCGAGCTCGGCTCGCTGCACATGGAGCCCGAGTACCGCACCGAGGTTCCCGACGCGGTGCAGCGCGGCCTGCGCACCGCGTGGAGGAAGGTCGGCCGCGCGTTCGAGACCCGCGGCCCGGTGCGCGACATCGTGCACCACTACGACCTGGGGAACGACTTCTACGGCGCGTGGCTCGATCCGACGATGACGTACTCCTCGGCGGTGTTCGCGAGCGACGGCGTGTCGCTGGAAGAGGCCCAACGAGAGAAGTATCACCGGCTCGCGGAGGCCACCGACGTCCAGGAAGGGCATCGTGTGCTCGAGATCGGTTCGGGGTGGGGAGGGTTCGCCGCCTACCTCGCGGCCGAACGAGGCGCCGACGTCACCACGATGACCGTCTCGCGCGAGCAGGCCGCCTACGTGGAGAAGCTCGCCGCCGAGGCCGGCCTGGCGGATCGGCTCCGCGTCGACCTGCGGGACTTCCGCGAGGCGGAGGGTTCGTTCGACCGCGTCGTATCGATCGAGATGATCGAGTCGATCCCCGGCAACCGCTGGGCGGAGTTCTTCGGTGTGGTGCGCGACCGGCTCCTGCCTGGCGGCCGCGCGGGCCTGCAGATCATCACGGTCGCCGACCGCCACTGGACGTGGTCCGACGAGAACCCGGACTTCGTGCGCCGCTACGTCTTCCCGGGCGGGCAGGTCCCGTCCCCGGGCGTGCTGCGGCGTCTCACCGAGGCCGCCGACCTCGCGTGGGTCTCGAACGCCGAGTACGGCCGGTCGTACTCGCGCACGCTCCGCACCTGGCTCGAGCGGTTCGACGCCGCGTGGCCGGCGATCGCTCAGCTCGGCTTCGACGAGCCGTTCCGCAGGATGTGGCGCTACTACCTCTCGTACTGCGAGGGTGGGTTCGCGAGCGGCCGCACCGACGTCAGCCAGATCGTGCTCTCGCGCCGATAGACGGTCTCGGACCCGCGGACGCACGCCCCTGGCGTTGCGAGATCGGCGGGGCGACTCACTCGAGGGCCTCTGGGTGCCGATACCTCTCGACATGGCGAGCCACGATCACGCGCTCACGCCGAACATTCCGGGCCGCTCGAACGATGTCCAGATGAGGCCGCGGGCCGAGGCTGAGATATGGGACCCCACGCCTGCGTGGGTCGAGGCCGCACAGCGAGGTGACGAGGATGCGTTCGGGCAGCTCTACCGGCTCTACCGGCCGGCCATCGTTCGGATGGCCCGGCTCCATGTCGGCATCGACGGCGACGACCTCTCCTCCGAGGTCTTCATGCGCGCGTGGACAGGGTTGCCGACCTACCGCCCGACCGGCGTGCCGTTCATCGCTTGGCTCTACGGCATCGCGCGGCACGTCATCGTCGACCAGGTGCGTCGCGAGGCTCGATCAACCCCACATGCCACGGTCCCCGAACGCAGCGTCGACTTCCGGGAGGACGATCGGATGATCCTCGCCGAAGCCATCGACGCACTCCCCGACGAGCAGCGGCAGGTGATCGAGCTGAAGTACCTGATGGGGATGCGGAACCCCGAAGTGGCCGAGGCGCTCGGCGTCTCGATCGGCGCCGTGAACGCGAAACAGTGGCGGGCGCTCCAGGCACTCCGCGACCGGCTGGAGGGTGAGCGATGAGCCTCGAACGCGACCTCGACCGCTGGCTCGGGGGTGAGCTCGATCGTGAGGCCTTGGAAGCGCACCACCCCGAGGCTGCCGGCATCGTGGCCCTGCATGACCGCCTGCTCGATCTCGGTTCGACGTCGGTACCCGATGACGGTTCGTGGGAGCAGCTGCGCGCCGCGCTGCCGTCCCGATCGGCCGTGGTCGCGCTGCGACCCCGGAGGCGAGCGGTTCGACTCGTAGCGCTCGTCGCCGCGGCGATCCTCCTGACCGCGAGCGTGGCGGCGGCTGCCGTGCCGCAGGTGCGCGATGGGATCCGCCAACTCCTCGGCCACGGTGGCACGGAAGACACCTACGTTCCGGTGTCTTCGGGACCGCTCGTCGGAACCCCGGCTCCGCACGGCGACGACGGGAGCATGTCCGGCACCGGCCACGAAGGTCAGGACTCCGGTGGCTCCGGCGACGGTGGCGGTGGCGACAGCAGCAACTCGGGCGACGGCGGGAGCGAGACCTCCGGTTCCGGCGACACTGGGAGCGGCTCTGGTAGTGGCGAGGACGGAGGCGACGGCGGTTCGAGCGACGGCTCCGGCTCAGGCGACTCGAGCGGCTCCGGTTCAGGCGACTCGAGCGGCTCCGGTTCAGGCGACTCGAGCGGCTCCGGTTCAGGCGGTTCGAGCGACGGCTCTGGCTCAGGCGACTCGAGCGGCTCCGGTTCAGGCGACTCGAGCGGCTCCGCCGTCGACGCCGTCACCGACTGAGCGCCGTTCGGTCTCCCCCACCCCGATCACCTCTTCCGACCTTCGGCCCCGTGCACTT
>Ga0315278_10004861_pt1 | contig 12175 bp, 10 predicted proteins | sample YL17G06_0_MG_FD_203880 | JGI IMG/M metagenome (GOLD analysis project Ga0315278, IMG submission 203880) | Sediment microbial communities from Yellowstone Lake, YNP, Wyoming, USA - YL17G06_0 | ecosystem: Environmental > Aquatic > Freshwater > Lake > Sediment | place: USA: Wyoming | collected... | reverse complement strand
TGCCGCTTCTCCCGGGCCAGGCGCCCCACCGACAGGATGGTGAACCTCCCCTCGAACCGCTCGCACTCCTCGCGCGGCAGCGGCCGGTACTCGGGGGGGACGCCGTTCGAGATCACGGCGGACGGCACGCGGAGGCCGTAGCGGCGCAGCTCCCTCTCGGCAAAGGCGCTCGGGCAGAGCACGGCGTCGGATCGGTTGTAGGTGGTGCGGAGGAAGAAGCGGTAGGTCCAGTTCACCAGCGTCGGGCTGCGCACGCCCACGTTGTGGAGCAGGTGCTCGGCCTGGACGTGAAAGGTCGAGACCACCGGCACCCCGGCCTTCCGGGCCACGCCGATGGCCTTGATCCCCAGATAAAAAGGAACTGATCGACCGGATCATGACCGAGGCGGAGGCCATCATCCGGGAGCGGCTGGCGGGCTTCGTCAACGGCTGACGCCCGTACTGGTCGGCTGGGGCGCAGGCTTGGCGCGTAGGCGCTCCTCCGCGGCCAGGCGCATCGCGTCGGGGAGGTTTGGGCGGAGCAGGAGCCGCTCCGCCGCTTCCCGCGCACACGGGGCGTCGCCCGCCGCGGCGCAGGCCCGGGCGAGGACGTCGAGCGTCGCAGCGCGCTCTCCGCGGACTGCGAGCGAGGCCCGGGCGAGTTCCGCGGCCTCCTTGGCGTTCCCGCCCTTCTCGACGAGGAGCGCGGCGAGCCTGGCCTGCGTGTCCGCGCGGAGCGGGGCGAGCCGATCCGGGAACTCGCCCACCGCGTGCCGGAGGAGCCGCTCGCCACCCGCCGGGTCGCCGGCCCGCCAGGCCGTCTCTCCGGCGAGGGCGATGCACCAGGTGAAACCCGGGGCGTTGCGGAGCGCGTTGCGTTGCTCGTGCGCCGCCTCCGGCCAGCGCCCCTGGAACATGGCGGCCTGGCCACGGGCGCAGCGGTCGAGCGACTCCTGCGGCTGGATCGGATCGGGGGGCATGGCGAGGAGCATGGTCCAGAGGCGGTCCACCGCGGCATTGACCCCGAGAGCCTTCACCGCGGCGTCGTAGGCCCGCCGCGCCTCCACGTCGTCGCCCCGGTTCACCTGGACCGCCGCCAGGATGGGCCACGCGCTCCCGTCGCCGGGTGCAAGTGCCAGGGCGCGGTCGAGGTCGCGGGTGGCCTCGTCGAAGCGGCGTGCGATGCCGAGGGTGCGCCCGCGCAGGAGGAGCGCCTCGGGCATCTCGCCGAGTGCGATCGACTGGTTCAGGAACTCCAGTCCCTCGGGGATCTTCCCCGCCGCGAAGCGGACCTTCGCGAGGCCGAGGGGCGGCCGGGGGTCCTGCGGCGCGAGGCGGGAGGCCTCCCCGTACTTCTGGCCGGCCACGTCGAACTGGGCGATCCCGAGCGCGTTGTCGGCCTCTTTCAGCACGGATGATGCGTCCGGTGTCGCGGCGGTGGGCTTGGTGCCAGTGCTGCTGGAGGGGCCGGAGGTCGTCGTGGCGCAGGCGACGAACACGGTTGCGAGAACGGCTAGCCAGGGCAGGCGACGAACCAGCATCAGACCTCCTCGAGGTGTACAGGAACGACGCGATGATACGGTGGGACGCCGGACGCGCAAGGGAGCGACCGATTGGCTGGCTGCACGCCAAGAAGAGGGGCGGCGCCCTCGCGAGCGCCGCCCCGGAGTTGCAAGAGACGATTCGCTGCCGTTACGGAAGCACCAGCAACGGCCGCATCATCTCGTTGTCCTCGTGATCGACGATGTGGCAGTGCCACACGTACGGACCGGCCGTGACCGGCTCCCAGTAGGGGGCGATGATCGGAGTCTCGGGCGTCGCGCAGATGCCCGGGGTGGTCGTATTCGGCTGGCACATGCACGTCTCGGAGCCAGTCATGAGCGGTGCGCCAGGGGTCGGCGTCGCGCAGACCGGCGTGTCCTGCCACCCACCGTCCCACTTGGCGACGAGGGTCAGGACCTCACCCGGGTACGATCGCGCGGTGTCCTTCCAGCCGCTCTCACCGGGTTCAGGGGCGCGCGGCTTGCCCTTGAGGAACGGCGTCACCAAGGCCGCGAGGTTGTAGTTCTGGGTGGGAAGGAGCGAGTCGGTCGGCCCGAGGACCGCGTTGAAGCCCTTCAGGTCGAAGGCCTGGCGGCTCACCACCTGGAACTGCACGAGGTGCAGGTGCATCGGGTGCGCGTCGACGGTGGTGTTCACGATCGTCCACTGCTCGACCGTTCCGCGCTTCGGGGTCTCGGTGACGGCGTCCTCGAACCGCTTGCCGTCGATCTGGACGCGGAGCGGCGCCAGCGTGACCGGGTCGAGCACCTCGTTGAGGACCATCTGGCGCTTCGGCGCGGTCGGGGTCGCAGCGAGCAGGGTGCGGGCGACGAGCGTCGCCGGCTTCACCCACGGGATCGTGGGCGCGTTCGTGGTCGGCACGACCACGAACTGCATGATCTCGCCCATGAGCGCGAACGGGCCGTTCGGCGTGTTCTTGATGCCGTTCGGGTACGGGGCGGAGGCGCTGTTCGAGACGGTGATGAGCGTGCCGGCCGGGATCCCCGTGAAGTCCACCACGACGTCATACCGCTCGCCGGGGCACATCACGACGGTCTTCACCGTCGTCGGCACGGGCAGGTAGCCCTGGTCGCTGCCGATGACGTTCCAGCGCGGGACCGTGAGGAGCGTGGCGCTCTTCATGGAGAGCTCGTAGCAGCGGGCGTTCGAGCCGTCGAGCAGGCGGAACCGGTACGGACGGGCCTCCACCTTGACCTTCGGCCAGATGACGCCGTTCACGACGGCCATGTCGCCGAAGTACTCGGGCACCCACTGGGGGTGGATGGTCGGGTTCGGCCCGGGGGCGAGCGGATCCCAGCCGGGGACGGCTGGATTGAGCTGACCGAGGCCGTTGGGGAAGTTGATGGAGCCGTCGGCGTTGAAGGCGCGATCCTGGATGGCGACGTTGATGTCGAAGCAGGCCGACGCCGCGAGGCGTTCGCCCGCGTTCTTGAGCACGCCGTCTTTCGAGCAGTCACCCTTGGGCGGAAGGCCGAGGCCCGCCTCGACGGCCGGATCCTCGACGATGAAGAAGCCGGCCGGCCCGGCGACCACGTTGATGCGGGTCTTGCCGAGTGCGTGGTCGTGATACCAGATCGGCGCCGCCGCCTGGACCATCGGGTAGTTGTAGATGGCCGAGTTGCCGGTTGGACGGACCAGGTTGCCGACCTCGACGCCGTTCGTGATGCCCGCGGTGTCGAAGATCGGATCGATGTTCTGGAGGGCGCCGTTGGTGCTCCCCGCCACGGGGACCGGGACGCCGAAGTGGTTGGGAGGGTAAGCCGCGGCGGAGTTCGAGTTGCCGAACCAGAGCTCTGCCAGGCCGTCGGAGTCGGGCGGGATCTCACCGCCGTGGAGGTGGACCACCATGGCGTTGTCCGGCTGCTGGTGGCTGCCGAACGGGCCCACCGCGCCCTGGACGCCCATCAGCGTCCGGTCGATGGCGCAGGGCCAGGTCGGGTCTTGCGGATAGGGGCAGAGGAGGTGCTGGTCGGGGGCGTTGTTGGTCCACTTCACCTTGACCGGGCGGCCCTTCAGCGCGCGGAAGTTCATGGAGGGGTAGGTCGACGCGCCGTTCAGCGCGTAGGCGCAGCCATTCAGCGGGTCGGGGCAGCCGTTCGTCTGCGAGTAGCCCCAGACCGGCGTGCAGAGGGGCGCCCCGACGGCCGGCGCCACCGCGGGCGCCCGGATGCCGAGCCACTGCGTGCCAGGCGGGCAGGCGGCCTGCGGGAAGGCGACCCCGACCGGCGTCACCGGCGACATCTGGACCTCGTAGTAGTCGAAGCCCGGGAACAAATTCTTGTCCGGCACGTAGTCGATCGGGATCGGGAGCTCGTGGACGAAGCGCGGCTGCCCTGCGGGCAGGAGCGGGTTGAGCGCGACGAACGGGCCTGGCGCGAGCTGCGCATGGGCAAGCGACGCCCAGACCGCGACGGCCATCGCCGCGCCGAGCCTCGTGAAACGGTGGACTGCGGTCATTTGTCTTCCCCCCTTGCGACTTTGTTCCCGGTCGGTGGCGCGTTGCCAATCCGAGTTTGCGGCGGTTGACTTCACTCCAAGTAAACGATGTCTGACGGCGACGTACACGGGCCCACTCCTGCGGCCCCCGCCCACAACGCCCCTTGTCAGTGTGCATTCCTGTCTCACCCACAAGTAGGGGGCAAGTCGTGGGAACGGGTTCTGAACGAGTGTATCTGTCCAATATTTATGCAAGAATTCGTTTACATGAAAACATTCTAGGGAAATATTGGGGATTTTCATGAGCCCCGAATGGGGGGCGTGAATCGACGAGCTTGATTGACCGCGGCAGCGTCGTGGATCAACATCTCTTGCTCGCACCGGACCCTGTGGAGGGAGAAAGCTCGAGAATGCGCGCAATCGCTGCCGCGGTCCTGGCGCTCGCCGCCAGTGCCGCCATCGCCTCCGATCCTGGGCCACTCTTCCGGATCCTCCGCGACGGGAAGTGGGGTTACGTCGATCGATCGGGGCACGTGGCGATCACGCCGCGTTTCGAGCGGGCGGATCGGTTCTCGGACGGCCTCGCCGCCGTCCAGGACGGCGCGGTGCAGGGCTACGTCGACGCGACGGGGAAGATCGCGCTCGTCCCGGAGTTCGCGCCCGTGGGCGTCATTCACCGTCCGTTCTCGTCCGGCCTCGCGGTCGTGCGCGTCGGACAGCGGTACGGCTACATGGACCGGACCGGCAAGCTCGCGATCCCCGCGCGCTACGCCACCGCGGACGATTTCTCCGAGGGCTTCGCGATGGCGTGCGACACGGACGGCTGCGGCTACATCCAGCCGAACGGGCGCGGCGCGGTCGGGTACGGGTTCATGGCTTCGGGCCCGGTGAAGGGCGGCGTCGCGTGCATCTCCCTCGCGATGGGGATGGGGCGCCAGCGGGTCGCGCTCCGCCAGCCCGATGGAACGGCCATCCCGGGCGAGTGGGAGGGCTGCGGGAACATGTCCGAGGGGCTCATCGCAGTTCGCCTCGGCGGCCAGTGGGGATTCATCGACGCGCGCGGCCGGGGTGTCATCCAGCCCAGGTTCGAGCGCGCCGGGGACTTCTCGGGCGGCCTGGCCCCGGTGACGCTCGAGACCGGGCGCTGCGGCTACGTCGACCGGACTGGCGTGCTCGCGATCCCCGCCCGGTTCCACGCGTGTCACCGGTTCTCCGACGGTCTTGCCCGCGTGGACCTCGCGGAGGACGCCTTCGACGGCGAACGAGTCGCCTTCATCGACCGCACCGGCAAGATGGTCGTGATCGGCCCAGAGGCGTCGCCGCCCTTCGACTCGGCCGAGGACTTCGAGAACGGCCTCGCCGCGGTGGGGGCCGGCGGCGCGCCCCACCTCGCCGGGAATGGAACCTGGCTCGGTTACGTCGACACTTCGGGACGATACGTGTGGAAGCCTTCGCGATGAGCCGCAACCCCTGGGAGGTCTGGCTGTGAACGTCATTCCGATGGTCCTCGTGCTGTGCCTCGCATCCCCCGGTGCCGACCCGTCCGCGGCGCCGGCGGCCGCGCCCGAAGCCGCGCCGTCGCGGGAGTGGGACAAGGCGCCACCGGGATCGCCGGAGGACGTGGCGCTCTGGAACGCACTGCGGGACGCTCAGAACGCGTCGGTGGTGCACATGGCCCGGGTCGTCCAGGCGTCCTACCGGCTCCGCTACGGCAGGTACTACGAGTCGCTGGACGAAAAGGCGAAGAGCGGGGCTCCTTCCGATGCCGATCGCGCCCGCCGGACCCGGGCCCGGATCGAGGCCGCCGCGACCGAGGTCGACCTGGCCATCCCGAAGCAGGGGCTCCGCGTCCGGACCTGCAAGTACACCCTGCTCCACCTCGACCAGCGCATGGCACTCCCCGACGACCCCGCGTTCGCGGCCGAGATGCCCGCGATGCGCTCCGAGGCGCGGGACTGCGTCGACGCGCTGGCACCGTTCGCGGCGAAGATAGGGCCGCTGGCGGACGCGCTCGAGGCGGCGCTGGCGGAGGCCGACGCGTTCTTGAAGCGCGCACCACCTGTCCTTCCTCCCGGACCTCCGGCGGCACCGGCAACCGGCCCGCGTTAGAAATCCAGAATGGGTCCCCGGAGGCTCATCCTGATCGGCGGCGCCGGCATCGCCTTCCTCGGTGCGGTGGCCGTGGCGCTCATCCTCTGGCTCGGTGGATCCCCTGCCCCGATGGCCGCCGGGCCCGGCGGGCCGGACGCAACGACGGCCGCCCCGCCAGCGCTCGTTCCCCAGCCACCGGGTGCACCCGCGCCACTGCCCTCGGCCTCCGAGCCGCCCGTGTCGCCGCCCCGCATCGGCGGGCGGCCGCACGCCGCGGCGAGCGTCGCCTGGGACCAGGTGCCGACCGCGGCAAGGCTCTTCGACCTCGGCCCGGGTCTCGCGGCGCCGGTGAACGCGGCGCTGAAGTCGGCGCGCGACACGATGGACACCTGCTTCGAGGAGGACACCCGGCTCCTCGCGAGCCGGCCCGCGCCGAAGTACGGGCCGGACGAGCTTCCCACCGGCCCGGCGGTGCTGGTGCTCCGGCTCGAGTCGCGTGCGGGCGGGCTCGACGTCGTCGACACGGAGGTCGAGTCGCTCGGGACGTCGACCCGCGAGCTCGTGGAATGCGCGCGACACGTGCTGAAGGGCTGGCCCGTCGCCGTGCCGAACGCGACCGGGGGGATCCGCTACCGCCTGATCTACCTCCTCCAGTGAGGGATCCGGCGCGCCTCCCGGATCAGGCGGGCCGGGTGCCGGCCTCAGCCCGGCCGGCGATGACCTGCCGGTAGAGCTCGACGAGCTTGTCCACCGAGGCCTCGACCCGGTAGCGCTGGGCCGCCTCGCGGTAGCCTTCGCGCGCGCGCTCGAGCCCGGCCGGGTCGTCGATCCACCGGTCGATCCGCGCGGTGAGCTCCTCGCGCGAGCCGGCCTCGAAGAGGAAGTCGTCGGACAGGGCGAACTGCGAGGTGGCGCTGAGCGGGGAGCGGGCGATGACGCAGGGCAGGCCGCAGGCCATGGCCTCGAGCACCGACATGCACTCGACCTCGACGTCGGCCGCGTGGACGCAGAGGTCGGCACCGCCGTAGTAGCGGATGAGCTCGTGCGGCTTGAGCCACCGGAATACCGGCGCGTGGGTGAGCACCTTCCCGAGCTCCTCGAGCCGCGCCTTCTGCGGCCCGTCCCCGAGGATGACGAGCTGGATGCGCCCTTCGTGGCGCGACTTGCGGATGGCCTCGATCAGGAGGTCGTGCCGCTTCTCCCTGGCCAGGCGCCCCACCGACAGGATGGTGAACTTCCCCTCGAACCGCTCGCACTCCTCGCGGGGCAGCGGCCGGTACTCGGGGGGGACGCCGTTCGAGATCACGGCCGAGGGCACGCGGAGCCCGTAGCGGCGAAGCTCCCTCTCGGCGAACGCGCTCGGGCAGAGCACGGCGTCGGATCGGTTGTAGGTGGTGCGGAGGAAGAAGCGGTACGTCCAGTCCACGAGCGTCGGGCTGCGCACCCCCACGTTGTGAAGCAGGTGCTCGGCCTGGACGTGAAAGGTCGAGACCACCGGCACCCCGGCCTTCCGGGCCACGCCGATGGCCTTGATCCCCAGATAAAACGGGAACTGGTTGTGGATCACGTCCTGGCGCCCGAGCGTCTCGTCCAGGATTCGCCGGTCGGGCCAGGCGAAGGGCAGCCGCATCTTCTCCATGATGTTGCCCGGCGTGGGGATGACGAAGGACTTGAGCAGGATCTTGCCCGGCGCGGGCACGCCGGTGGCGAGGACCTCCACGGTGTGGCCCCGTTCCCGGAGGAGATCGGCGAACCGGCGGGTCGAGACGACCGCGCCGTTGTTCGCGTCGTCCCAGGCGTCGATGACCATGGCGATGCGAAGTGGGCTCACGGCGCTGCAATCTACTCCGGGGAGGCCCGCGCCGGTAGAATCGCGCGGGAGGCAGGAATGGACGAGAGATTTCAGGACGTCGTGCAGCGCGTGCGCGAGAAGGCCCGCGTCCTCTACGAGGGAAAGGACGTTCCGCACCACAGCTGCGGCATCGCGCTGGCCGAGACCTTCTCCTTGCCCACTCGCCCGTACCAGGCGCTGCGCAAGGGCGGCGTCACCGGCGAAGGTCTCTGCGGCGCGGTCATGGCCGGCCAGCTCGTCCTCGGCGAGCTGCTCGGCGACCCCGATCCGACCGGCCAGGTGACCCCCGCGCTGCGCGAGGCGATGGGGCAGTACCTCGCGACGGTGCGCGCCCGGGTGAACCGAGGGAAGAGCGCCACGCTCGTCTGCAACGACCTCACCGGGCAGTTCGCCGAATTCGGATCCGGGCAGAGGCTCTCCTTCTGCACGGACATCGTGGTCACCGTCGCCGAGGCCGTCGCCGAGGTTCTCGCCGCGCACGGAAGGCCCGTCGATCCGACGCCCGTCCGGCTTCGGTCCACCTGAGCAAAGTCCGTCTTTACAGGTTTTACATTTATGCGTCGCGTCATTTTCTTTCGTTGACAGGTCAGCAGGAACGGAGTTGTGTGCTGCCTCCACTGACCAGAGGGAGCACCGATGGCCACCGATTTTTCGCCCCCCAAGAACCTCGAGACCCCGAAGAAGAAGATCCGCAAGGAGGAGGCGCTCGCCTACCACTCCATGGGTCGCCCCGGGAAGATCGAGGTGGTCCCGACGAAGCCCTGCGCCACCGCGCGCGACCTGTCGCTGGCCTACAGCCCCGGCGTCGCCGAGCCCTGTCTCGAGATCGAGAGGGACCCGGATCTCTCCTACGCCTACACCGCGCGAGGGAACCTGGTCGCGGTGATCTCGAACGGCACCGCCGTGCTCGGCCTGGGCGACATCGGCGCCGCCGCCGGCAAGCCGGTCATGGAGGGCAAGGGCGTCCTCTTCAAGAAGTTCGCCGACATCGACGTCTTCGACCTGGAGATCGAGGCCAAGGAGATCGATCGCTTCTGCGAGGTGGTGAAGGCGCTCGAGCCCACCTTCGGCGGGATCAACCTCGAGGACGTGAAGGCCCCGGAGTGCTTCGTCATCGAGGAGCGGCTCAAGCGGGAGATGAACATCCCGGTCTTCCACGACGACCAGCACGGGACCGCCATCATCTCGGGCGCCGCGCTGCTCAACGCCGCCGAGCTGGCCGGAAAGAAGCTCGACAAGCTGAAGGTCGTCGTCTCCGGCGCCGGCGCCTCGGCCATCGCCTGCACCAAGTTCTACCTGAAACTGGGAGTGAAGAAGGAGAACGTGCTCCTGGTCGACACCAAGGGGGTCGTCTACAGGGGACGCACCGAGGGCATGAACGAGTACAAGGCGGAGTTCCTGGCCGACACCAAGGCCCGGACGCTCGAGGACGCCCTGAAGGGCGCCGACGTCTTCCTGGGCTGCTCCGCAAAGGGTCTCATGACGCAGGACATGGTCCGCTCCATGGCCAGCGACCCCATCGTCTTCGCGCTCGCCAACCCGGACCCGGAGATCAGCTACCCGGACGCCAAGGCGGCGCGCAGCGACGTGATCATGGCCACCGGCCGTTCCGATTACCCGAACCAGGTGAACAACGTCCTGGGCTTCCCCTACATCTTCCGCGGGGCCCTCGACGTGCGCGCCAGGGCCATCACCGAGGAGATGAAGATGGCGGCGGCTCGCGCGCTGGCGCAGCTGGCCCGCGAGGACGTGCCCGAGTCGGTGTCGCGCGGATACGGCGGCGAGCGCTTCAGCTTCGGCCGCGACTACATCATCCCCAAGCCGCTCGACCCGCGCGTGCTGCTCTGGGTGGCGCCGGCCGTGGCCGAGGCGGCCATCTCGAGTGGCGTGGCCCGGTTGTCGCTCGACCTCGCCGACTACCGCGAGAGGCTGAAGAAGCGGCAGAGCCGGTTGCACAGCGTGATGAGCCTGGTGCACGCGAAGGCCCGCACCAAGCTTGCGAAGATCGTCTTCCCCGAGGGGGACAGCGAGAAGATCCAGCACGCCGCCCAGATCCTCCGCGAGGAGGGGCTCTGCGAGCCCATCCTGCTCGGGCCGGTGCAGAAGATCCGCGCCTCCATCGAGGAGCGGCGGCTCGACGGCCTGGAGGGCGTGCAGGTGATCCTCCCCGAGGACAGCCCGGACTACGACCGCTACGTGGCGCGCTTCTGGGAGCTGCGCGCCCGCAAGGGCATGACCTTCGCCGAGGCGCGCCGCCAGGTTCGCTCCCGCAACTACTACGCCTCGGTGATGGTGGAGCGCGGCGACGCCGACGGCATGGTGACGGGGCTCACCGTGGGTTACCCCGACGGCATCCGCGCGCCGCTCGAGGTGATCGGGACGCGCAAGGGGCGCCGCGCCGCCGGCGTCTACATCGTGGTCACGAAGGAGGACTTCAAGTTCTTCGCCGACACCACCGTGAACATCGACCCGAACCCGCAGGCCCTGGCCGACATCGCGGTCGCCACCGCCGACCTGGCCCGCTACTTCGACGTCGTCCCGCGGGTGGCCATGCTCTCCTACTCGAGCTTCGGCGCCGCCAAGGGGGAGAGCCCCGCCAAGGTGCGCAAGGCCACCGAGCTGGTCCGGCAGATGCGCCCCGACCTGGAGGTGGACGGCGAGATCCAGGTGGACATCGCCACCGACGCGGAGCTCCGCGTGCCCGAGTTCCCCTTCTCCACGCTCAAGGAGGACGCCAACGTCTTCGTCTTTCCCAACCTCGACTCGGCCAACATCTCCTACCAGCTGCTCGAGGCCATGGGCGGCGCCGAGGTCATCGGCCCGGTCCTGCTCGGCATGGACAAGCCGGTGAACGTGCTGCAGATGGGGACGAGCGTGCAGTCGATCGTCAACCTGGCCGCCATCACGGCGCTGCGGGCCCAGGGCGAGCAGTACGTGTTTTGATATCACCGACGCCGGGACGCAAGTCCCGGCGCCGGAATACCCGCCTCATGGGGGGGTCATCTCCCGCCGCGAGGCCGATCACCCGGGGCCGGTCCCACGAAGGGTCCGAGCTGAACCGATCCGCCACGCCGTCCGGAACCTCTTCACCCCGCCTCCGCGCGTGGCTCCCGAAGTTGCCGGCGACGTACGCCAGCGCCCGGCGCACCTCCGCCGGCGTCCGCAGCACGTGGGCGTGATGGCGGTCCTCCAGCACGGGTCCGCGCCTCCCCATGAGCTTGTTCATCCCCTTCGCCAGGCGGATGGCGAGGGCCTTCATCCCGCCCGTCAGCGCGCGACCGCTTCCGGCCTCGACCACCAGGTGGACGTGGTTTCCCTGGACGCTGAAGTGTGTGACGCGAAATCCCGTTCGCTCCGCCGCGCCGAGCCGGGCCGACTCGACGACGGACATCCCTCGCTGCGACCGAAGGCTCCAGACGTGGGGACGCATTCGGCTCGTCACGTGCACCGGGTGGTGCCGGGAGAGCGCGGGTCGCTCGGCATGGGACCGCAAGGGCGCATCGCCCTTCGGCTTCCGGCCCGCCCCGGGACGCCGGCCGCCGCGGGTGGGCAGCGGCAGCTCGGCCTGACATTCACGTTCCGTCACTTGATTCGGCGGATGTTCTCCGAGAGGTCTGACGGCGATCTGCCCGGCTCGGGGCGCGGTCGCGGCCTCTGCCCGATCGCACCGCGTGGCTTCGCTTCGACGCCGGGGGTGGCGTCATCAAGAGTTTCCTTGGCTGGCACGGAAGTACACCCGCTTCGGATCCTGCCTGCTGGTACCGATCTCGCGTACCAGCCCTCGCTCCACGAGTCTCACCAGGCGGGTTCGGGTGGCGCGTGGCGTGAGCCGGATTCCGCGGGCTATCTCGCTGGTGGAAGCGCCCCTGTCTCCGGTCAGGATGTCCAGGATCGCCTGCTCGACCGGGTCCAACTCGGTCGAACCGGTGCGGGTGGTGAACAGGGTGACGCGGAACCGGGTACCGATCTCCTCGAGCCCCGGCTCCGGGAGGCCGGACCTCGTGCAAGCGGAGGTCATCCGCTGAATTCCGCTGCCCCACTGCTCGATGAGCCCCAATTCGTGGAAGACACGTCCGATCACACGGTTGCGCAGCTTGGAGATTCCTCGGCGGAGATCGTCCACGGTCAGGCCGAATGTCAGCAGCCCTGGGCTCTCGACTTCGAGGCGATCATCGAACATGGATACCCTTATCGGCGCGCCCCGCTGAGAGTAGTCCGCGTGCGTGACGGCGTTGATGATCGCCTCGCGCACGG
>Ga0315278_10004860_pt1 | contig 12177 bp, 13 predicted proteins | sample YL17G06_0_MG_FD_203880 | JGI IMG/M metagenome (GOLD analysis project Ga0315278, IMG submission 203880) | Sediment microbial communities from Yellowstone Lake, YNP, Wyoming, USA - YL17G06_0 | ecosystem: Environmental > Aquatic > Freshwater > Lake > Sediment | place: USA: Wyoming | collected... | reverse complement strand
CGATGGGCGCAACGATCGAGGCAACCGCGCAGGACCGGGAGGGAGCCCAACTGGTGGGAATAAACGTCAAGCGAGTGAGGATGATCGTTTTCGCCTTGGGGACGGCTCTGGCGGCCGCGGCCGCGGCCCTGATCTCTCCCATTCATCTGGTCCACCCGGGCATGGGGGGGCCGGTAATCCTGAAAGCTTTTGTCATTATCATCCTGGGCGGTATGGGAAGCATCCCCGGCGCCATCATCGGCGGATTCATTATGGGCTTAGTGGAAAGCCTGAGCGGGGGATATATCAGTACGGCCTATAACGAAGTATTTGCTTTTGCGGTTCTGGTGACGGTGCTGGCGGTCAGGCCGACCGGACTATTCGGGACGAAATAATGATGGAAACGGCAGGGAAACTTTTTTCACCCAGGAATCTCATCGTCCTGATCCTGATCATCGTGGCCTTCACAATCCCCGTCTTCGTCACCAGCCGGTTTCTTCTTCATATCATGATCCTGTGCTGTATTTGGGCGATGGCGGCGACTTCGATGAACCTGATCATGGGATATACCGGACAGGTTAACCTTGCCCACGGGGCCTTCTTTGGCATCGGGGCATACAGCGCCGGGTTGCTGATCCTGAAATTGGGAATTAATTTCTGGCCCGCCTTGCTTCTGGCCTGCGCCATCACGGTAGTCTTCGGCTTCCTCATCGGTCTGCTGGCCCTGCGAACCAAAGGGTCCTACTTTGCCATCGGCACCATGTGTTTCAACGTGATCGTAACCGTCATCATCGATAGCTGGGAAGGCCTGACGGAAGGGGCGCGGGGGCTCCTCGGTATCCCCAGACCTCCTCCCATCCCTCTCCCCTTTGGAAAAGAAATCGCCTTTACCTCCGTGGCCGCAAATTATTATCTGATCCTCGTATCCCTCCTATTGACGATCCTGGTGATCTACCGGATCGTCCACTCCATGCTGGGGAGGAGTTTTATGGCGGTGCGGGGAAACGAGGAATTGGCCGAATCCCTGGGTATGAGTGCGATGAGAGCGAAGTTATTGTCGTTCTTAATCAGCACCTTTTTTGCCGCCTGGGCTGGAGTTCTTTACGCGACCTATATCGGCTTTCTGAGCCCGGAAATATCCGATTACCACGTGACCTTCGAACTGCTCACTTTTTGTTTGATCGGCGGGCTGGGAACGATGGCTGGGCCTTTAATCGGCGCTTTTATCCTGACCATCATCAGCGAGATCCTGCACGGCATTGCGGTCCCCCGTATGGTCGCGTATGGATTTGTGTTGATCATCATCATGATCTTCCTGCGTGGGGGGATCATGGGCGGGGCCCGGCTGCTTTGGCTGCGCTTTGGCGGAAAGGGTGGGAGATGAGCGGTAACCTCCTGGAAGTGCAGGGCCTTGGCAAGGATTTTGGCGGGCTGAGGGCCATTGATGATCTTCACTTTCACATTCGCGAGGGGGAGATTTTCAGCATCATCGGCCCCAATGGCTCGGGGAAGACAACCCTGTTTAATGTCATCACCGGCTGCCATCCGGCTACGACGGGGAAAGTAGTATTTAAGAGTGAAGATATCACGAACCTGAAGCCGTTTACCATTGCCCAAAAAGGGATTGCGCGCACTTTCCAGCTCACGGTCGTATTCGCGCGGGAAACGGTACTGGATAATTTAATGGTTGGCCACCGGCTGCGAATTCGGGCCGGCCTCTGGGGAACGATCATTGGATCCCATGGCACCCGGGAGGAGGAGAAGAGGTGTCGGGAAAAAGCCGAAGAGATACTCGAGTTCATCGAGTTAACGGAGCAGAAGAATAAAATGGCCGGCAATCTAACCCAGGAAGCCCAGAAAAGGCTATCCATCGGTATGGCCCTGGCTACCGATCCCAAATTGCTTCTCCTGGATGAGCCCACCGGCGGTGTAAATTTTAAGGAGATTCGGAGTCTCATCTCTCTCATCGAGAAGATCAGGGAAAGAAAAGTTACCATCTGCCTCATTGAGCATAAGATGAAGGTGGCGATGGAAATGCCCGACCGCGTAATGGTCCTTAACTATGGCCGGAAGATCACGGAGGGTTTGCCCGGGCAGGTGAGCCAGGATCAGAGGGTGATCGAAGCCTACCTGGGGAAGAGTTATGCTGCTTAAGATACGAGATATCGAAACGTACTATGGAACGGCCCAGGCCTTGAAGGGAATTTCCCTGGAAGTTAAAAAGGGGGAGCTGATTACCATCCTGGGGGCCAACGGGGCCGGTAAAACAACCCTCCTCCGCACCATTTCCGGGTTGAATGAGCCCCGAAGAGGAACCATTGAGTTTGAGGACAAGAAGATAGACCACATGAGCCCGGATGACATCGTAAAGTTAGGCATCTCCCACTGCCCCGAGGGACGGAAGCTTTTTCCCCAATTGACGGTTCTTAAAAACCTGACCCTGGGAGCATATGTTCGCCGAGGAGATCCGCAAGGGATGAGAAAAACGATGGAGGAGATCTTCGACCTTTTTCCGGTACTGAAAGAAAGGGAACAGCAGTTAGCCGGAACATTAAGCGGCGGCGAGCAGCAAATGCTGGTTATTAGTCGGGCGTTAATGTCTCGGCCCAAATTGCTGATGCTGGATGAGCCGTCATTGGGAATCGCTCCCGTGCTCGTTGCCCGAATCTTTGAGGTCATAAAGGATATTAACCGGCGGGGCACCACCATCCTCCTCGTGGAGCAAAATGCCGCTATCGCCCTGAGCATCGCGAACCACGGATATGTGCTCGAAACCGGAGAGGTCGTGCTTGCCGGCGAAGCCAAACAATTGCTCTCCGAAGAGAGGGTTAAACAGGCTTACTTAGGATTGTAAGTCGCCTCCATTTCTCTCGCCTTCCGACGACCCTCCAGAAGAGGCCGGCCTTCAGGTTTGAAGGTAAATTGTCTCAACGCTCTTTGAAAATCCGCCCACCAAATCCCCCCTTGCCCCCCTTTGGTAAAGGGGGGGTGGGGGGATTTAGGGAGAGGATGCCGGCCATACAATGACAACTTTCTTTTGACGCTATAGTAAATGCACTTGCTTTGCGCCCAAGCAAGTGATAATCTATCCCTGCCTTCAAAAAGGGGAGAAATCTGTGCAGGAGACTCGTTCCGCAAATACCAGTTCGGGTATCCCTGTACGCCATCCAAGCGCTACCCCGGAGACTGTCCGGAAGCCGAAACTCCTCGACCGTCTCCGCGAATCCCTGCGTTCCCGCCATTACAGCCCCCATACATTCCGGCACAGTTGTGCCACTCATCTGCTGCAGGACGGTTATGACATTCGAACGATCCAGGAACTGTTGGGGCATAAGGATGTGAGCACACCGATGATCTATACGCACATGTTGAATCGGGGCGGGCAAGGAGTTCGCAGCCCTGGCAACAGTCTGTGATAAAGAGAAGCGGCGTTGTTGTTATCAAGTCTTGATAACAACAAAACAATCCGGCCGCAATATTTGTGTTAGTCCTTGGAAGGATTAAGCTTTCATGCAAAAATCGACAATTGGGATTTCCGTGTTATAAAGACCCAAAACTGCTATGCTAAAGGTCTAACATAGACCGGCCCAATTAATGTTATGTGTAGATCGTCATGAAAGGAGAACGTACAATGAACAAGAAAGTAAACATTGTTATGCTATCAGCAATTATGTTTTTATTGTTGTTGTCTATAACTGGGTGTACCGGCATCTCCGGCGTCGCCTATAATTTAAAAGCTAAAGATGATTTGGGTGGGAAAAAAGTTCTTGCTGGTAGAATATTGTGTTATGAGAATGATGTCCCTATCGATAGATCGCGGACTGCCTGGATGATGTTCTTTCATAAGGAAGGGGATACGAAAGCGAAGATATTGTTGCCGGATGAAGATGGTTACATATACGTTCCTGTCACGGCAGGCATATATAAATTTGCTAGTGTAAATATAATGTTACCGTCGATTGCGTCAATCAATTTCAATATGCTTAAATTTCCATCGGTCACAGTCAACGATAATGATTCGGCCGCGAATTTTGGTACTTATAAAGTGAAATTTTATTACACCGCAGCTTCAAGGGTTGTGGCTCGTTGGGGCGGTTATCATGGTGACAGTCGTCTCGAAATAGAGCACGTTCCGAACTATGACATCACTCGATCGACAATTTCAACCAAAATTGGCACTGCTATGCCTATGACAGATGGCAAAGTGATTTTCGTTGAGCGTGTTCAGAATGACCCCCGAATCCGATAGTGGACACAAAAACCTTTTCATGCCCTAGCCTTCCCGGTAAAGTATAGTATTTAAATAGGGACGATTGTATTTTTACATAACCGGTCAATACAGCCGATCGCTACGCTCCGGCTGATCTTTTCGTTAGCGATAGAAAGGAGGTCAAGGGCTATGCCAGTCATTGCGCGATTTTATGGCATATTGATCAAGATGTACTTCAGCCAAAGCGAGCATGGGATACCCCATTTCCATGCTATCTACGGCGAGTACAATGCCGTTTTCGCTATCGAAACTTTGGAGATGTTGGAAGGCGACTTGCCATCCAGAGCACAACGGTTGGTCAAGGAATGGGGAGAGTTGTACAAACGGGAACTCCATGACATGTGGAGCAAACAGGAGTTCAGGCAACTTCCTGGACTGGAGTAGAATACAACATGGAAAACGTCCCGAGAATTCAAGACGTCCACGCAATGCCGGACATGCGCCTTTTGGTCCATTTTAGAAACGGCGAACAACGAGCTTACAACTGTCGCCCCCTGCTTTCCCGGCCGCATTTCGGCATGCTTTCAGATCCCGCCTTTTTCAAAGCCGTTCGAGTCGATCCGGGTGGCTATGGCATTTCCTGGAGTGATGATATCGATATCAGTGAGTATGAACTGTGGACCAATGGTGAATCAATCGCTAACCAGGCCATGCAGCCGACCGGCAATGCCGGCGGCTGATTGCTACGGTTGGGCCGCAGCTCGGGTGGGTCGGGTGGGGTCGGGCCAAGCTAAGTATTTGATATGGCATGGAGTCCTGCAAAATTTGCTCTGTGAAATGGGCCTATAATGAGTTTTTCGAGGGCAAAAGGGCTGTTTTTTCTCGAAGCCGATGGCAAGAGCAAAACGACATTATATTCCGGGTTACATCTGGCATATCACTCATCGCTGCCACAAAGGAGAATTCCTCCTCAAATTCTCAAAGGATCGCCACCGCTATTTGCAGTGGCTGTACGAAGCCAGGAAGCGGTATGGTTTGACGGTGTTGGACTACAGGATGGGAGTGGGGTATATTGTACCAGGAGGACGACCCAATGAAGATTGAGATCGAGCGTGAAGACGATGGTCGCTGGATTGCTGAGGTGCCCGACCTTGCCGGGGTCATGGTATATGGGGAGACTCGTGAAGAGGCCATCGCGAAAGTTCAATCTCTTGCGTTGCGAGTGATTGCCGATCGCCTTGACCATGGCGAAGGCATCCCGGAACTCGACGAGCTCTTCGCGGTTCCGACATGACTGAGTGGCCTTCGAGCAAAGCTCGGCAGGTGCTTGCTGCCCTTCTGCGCAACGGATGGAGCATCAAGCGTGAGGCCAAAGGATCCCACCGTGTTCTTTCCCATCCAGGTTGGCCAGACTATGTCTTCGCATTTCACGATAACGAGGAAATCGGCCCGCGCATGCTTAGGCGAATTGCCAAGCGGACCGGACTGAAGCCGGAAAATTTGTAGAAATGAGAGAAGATCCCTCAAATTTTATCCCGAATGGATGCACTGAAAGATAAAAATCCGTATAGGGCTGGGTCTGCAGCACTAGCTTTGGGACAGATAGACGCGGACTTTTTCCCCCGATTCTGAAAATGATTGTTTACAGGCGGTTTGGATTCTACTGGGTTTATTTCCATGGGCTCGATTCTTTTACCCCCATCGTCTCAGGTCTAAACAGCCGTGCATCCATTTGTTTTAGGTCATCGGAAATTTTGAAGGCCAATCCGACTACCGGGACGATGTCTTTTTTGATATCGACTCCGGGGGCGACTTCCACCAAGATCAAACCATCCGGCGTGAGACGGAACACCCCTCTTTCGGTGATATAGACGACCTGCTGGCCTTTTTCCAGAGCAAAGACGCCATCGAAAGTCAGGTGTTCAACCTGGGGTACAAATTTGATGACTTTTCCTTCCTGCACGACGTTCAACCGCCCATCTTCGATAGCGAGTTTTACGCCTCCCGTTGTCAAGGTTCCCAAAAAGACAATCTTCCTTACGTTCTGCAGAATGTCAATAAAACCGCCTACGCCAGAGAGAACATGGGGGAGCTTGCGCAGCTTGCTGACATTTACATTGCCCCTCCCATCGACCTCCGCAAAGGCCATGCAGGCGGCGTGGATTCCGCCTCCGTTCAAAAAATCAAATTGGGAACTGGCGTCAATAATGGCCTGAGGGTTGAAGGCCCCCCCGAACTGCAGTCCGGGCAGGGGAACGCCGCCGATCGCGCCGTGTTCGACCGTATAGGTAATCTGATCGATGAGCCCTTCCTCCACGGCTACCTGAGAAATCAATGAGGGAATGCCGAATCCCAGATTGACGATATATCCCCTGCTTAGCTCCATCAGAGCCCTTCGGGCCAGGATTTTTTCCACCCCCATCGGTACGGCCTCAAATCGGGTCCATGGTTTTCTCAACTCCCCGCTGGCCGAGGGATCATAGTCGATTCCCGTGGCCTGTTTTTGCCCTTCGTCCACTACAATGGCATCCACGAGGATCCCGGGCACCCGGACCATTTGAGGATTTAAGCTGCCTCTGGCGGCCACCCTTTTCACTTGGGCGATGACTTTCCCCCCGCAATTTCGAGCCGCCATTGCCTGATACAGCGTTATGGAAAAGGAGATTTCATGCTCCATGGTAATATTTCCATCTTCATCTGCCGTGGTTCCCCGGATAATGGCGACGTCGAGGGGGAATGTCTTATAGAAAAGGTATTCCTTGCCCTGGAGTTTGATCACCTCAATCAGGTCCTCCCGGGTGACCTCATTCATCTTGGCCCCGTTGATTCTCGGATCGACGAAGGTCCTCAATCCGACCGGGGTGACCACCCCGGGTCCTTTGGCCGCGATTTCCCGATGGAGGTGCATGAGAACCCCCATGGGGAAATTATAGGCTTCGATTTGATTCTGAAAAATCATCTCATAAATCTTGGGGGGCTTAGCCGAGGCGGGGGCTGTAACATAGGATCCGCCGATCACCCTCTTGATCAGGCCTTCATGGGCAAGATGATCCGTCCCTGCTGTCCCAACCACATCGCCCACAGCCACAGGAAAGACTACAGTCAAGTCGCGGGGAGAGCCCGAGGCTATAAACCGCTGCTCCAGGGCTGCTAGAATTTTTTCGGGCACTAAGCCTCCGACGATCCCGCAGATTGATAGCACATCCCCGTTTTTTACCCATTTGACCGCTTCCCCTGCGGTCATCAGTTTGCTGGCCACTTCTGCTCTCCTTTCTCACCGATTCAAATCGGGGCCGATTTCTTCGGTCCCTATTCCCCCGGTCCCCTCAGCCTCCCTCCTTGCGTTCTTCCGGCTTTCTCTGATCCGGAGGGGCTCTCCTGATCATGAGGGTCTTAACCCCTGACTGGATGACCGTTCCCTCTTGTTTGATCACTTGAAGGAAAAGCTTCAGGATTCCCCGATCCGGGTTATTCCTGCTGGCCCGTGTTTCCGCCACTTTTACCTTTACCCGGATGGTGTCGCCGAAAAAGCAGGGAGCTTCAAATTTCCAGGACTCGATTCCCAGAAAGGCGATCGCGGTCCCCTCCAAGAGCCCCGTTCGAAACAACAGGCCGTGGGAGACGGCAAGGCCCAACAATCCATGTACAATGCGCCTCCCGAATTGGCTATGCTTCATGAACTCCTCACTGGTATGCAGCTCATTGTAGTCTCCGCTCATCGCGGCAAACATGACCACGTCCGTTTCCGTTAGAGTCCGGCTGGGGGTCAAAAATTCATCCCCCACGGTCCATTCATCAAAGAATTTTCCAGGCATGATCCATTCTCCTCAAAGTGTACCTTTGGCAGAATTTACGATTGTAGGTCTCTTCTCTCATAAAGGGCGGTCCCTATATCCTATCGGCGTTTCCTTCCTGACTGGGTATGAATTGTAAACCGAGTTTTCATCGGAAGAGACCGAGGGGAGCAATTAATATATGGATTCTCTCATTCATCGATCCAATGTGGGGTATAATAGAACACCCTGAGAACCATTACAACCAAAAATCGTCGAGAATAATCGGGGGGCTACTTTTGACGGACGTAAATGAGGACGTCGTTCAAAATAATCAAAATTGTTGTTTACGGGCCTTTGGGATTATGGTAATGAGGGATTATGCCTCGGAGAGCCAGATTCAAGGCGCCCGGGACTCTCCGTCATGTAATGCTTCGCGGTCTCGAGAGGGGAAAATATTTTATGACGATGAAGACCCGGAGAATATTCTTTCCCGCGCCGGCCAGTTGGTAAAGGACAATGGGGGTCGAGTTGTGGCCTGGTTGCTCATACTAATGAGTCCATAATAGTCTAAACATCATTGGTTGGAGGACCTTTCCTGTTGAAAGCCTCGAACTGGACTCCGGCTTTCGCCGGAGAGACGAACATTAGAACGGCATGGTTCTTTGTCGTCATTCCGGCGGAAGCCGGAATCCAGGATGATTTAAAAAAGATGAAATCCATGTCTAGACAATTTTGGCCTCATTAGTAAATAGAATATTTTGAACAACATCCCCAAACCCGGGGAAAATAATCGTATTTCATATAGGATGCGAGAACTATGCAGGACATGAATAAACCAGGACTCGAGACCGCTTGTAAAGAATTGGGGAGTGCGTTTCGGGGAGTTTTGTCGTGGAAATGGGACAGCCGGTTTGAAGCCGTTTTGGCTGAGTTTGGTGTAGGCCAGAAAGAAAGCATTCGGACAATCTTGGAGCGATCTCTGGGCATTCCATGGCACAGCTCAAATATTGGTAGTGCACCGGATATCGTGCGGGAGATCAATAGTCATCTCGGTGGACTCCGGCCAGGGCAACTGCTTTTTACCTCCGATCCGAACCGAGAGCCTTTTATTTTTTGTCCCTGGTGGCCATGGGACGATGGCGAGGCCATCTCTATACGCATCGGGTCATCCTATGTGAAATTATCAGATTCAGAGAAGGCCGAGAACATCCAACTGTTTAAAGAGTGGTTCGGAATTTAGAGTATTATGGGTGGGATCAAAGGGGGCCCAGCGCAATCGGACTTGAATTCTTGGGCTAGGCATGTGTGATTTTGAGCCGTTTTTTCTGTTTTTTAAAAAAAATATGTAAAAATATAGAAAACAACACGGGAGGGGTAAATGAGACTTTTTAGAATCGGATCGGTTATCGTTTCCGTCCTTCTATTTACGAGCTTTGGCCTGGCGGAAACGGCCGGCAAAAAATTAACCCCCGAGGAGATCAAGAAAATGACCGAGACCAGTGCAGTGATCGAGACGAAACTAGGAAATATCGAACTTCGGTTTTTCCCCGATGTCGCCCCCAATCACGTGCAAAACTTTATCGACCTGGGCAAAAAGGGATTTTACGACGGGACGACGTTCCACAGAGTAATCCCCGGGTTCATGATTCAGGGGGGAGACCCCAACACAAAAAACCCGGATCGCTCCAAGCATGGGCTCGGCGGACCCGGGTATACGGTGAAGGCTGAGTTTAATAAAAAACTGCACAAAAGGGGAACCCTTTCCATGGCCCGGTCCCAAGATCCCGACAGCGCCGGTTCGCAATTCTTCATCTGCGTGGCGGACGCACCCAGCTTGAACGGAAAATATAGCGTTTTTGGCGAGGTCGCTTCGGGAATGGACGTGGCCGACAAGATTGTCAGCCAGGCCAGGGACCGGATGGATAATCCGGCCGAAAGAATCGAGATAAAAATAAAGATTATTGAAAAATGAACTGAATTTAGGAATTCGGGGATTTAGGAATTGAGGAATTGTAGGAATGAAGAATCAATTTCCTAATCCCTCAATTCCTCAATTCATCAATTCTTTTTTTTGGCCAGTTCCATGGCTCGCAGCTCTTTCCTGAGAATCTTGCCCACCATGCTCTTGGGCAGGGCGGTCATAAATTCCACCGTTTTGGGAACCTTATATTGGGCCAGCTTTTCCTGGCAATATTGGATTACCTCTTCCCCAGTCATCTTTTCCCCCGGTTTTAAAACCACGTACGCTTTTACCGTCTCTCCCCGATAGGGGTCCGGAATCCCGACCGCGCAGGCTTCCAGGATTTTGGGGTGTTCGAAAAGAACTTCGTCAATTTCCCGCGGATAGATGCTATACCCTCCGGCAATGATCATATCCTTTTTCCGATCCACGATGTAAAAGTATCCCTCTTCATCCATCTTGCCGATATCTCCGGTGTAAAGCCATCCATCGCGAATGGTGAGGGCTGTCTCCTCGGGCATCTTGTAGTATCCGCTGGTTACCTGCGGCCCCTTGATAATAAGTTCTCCGGCCTCGCCCAGGGGCACCTCTTTTGTCCCTTCGGCGATATCGACAACCTTGATATCCGTATCTGAAACCGGCAGACCGATGGAGCCGACCTTCGTCTTTCCCCCATAGGGGTTGGTCGTCACGACTGGACTGGTTTCAGAGAGGCCGTATCCTTCGCATATCTGGGAACCGGTCCGGGCTTCAAAGTCCTTGATCACTTCCACAGGTAACGGCGCCGCACCCGAGAAGCAGCCCTTGATGGAAGTCAAGCTGAACTGGGCAAGTTTCGGATGGTTGAGTACGCCCACATACATCGTGGGTACGGCGGGGAAAAAGTTCACCTTATATTTATGCACGGCTTCCAGAATCGTTTGGGGCTCGGGCCGGGGAATCAGAACATCGGACCACCCCATCCAGACGCAGATGTTCATGCAGCAGGTCAACCCGAAGGAATGAAAGATGGGCAGGACCCCCAGGTGGGTTATCTCACCCTTTTTCAGGCCGGGGAACCAGGCCACGATCTGCTGCACGTTTTTGGAGAGGTTGGCGTGGCTGAGCATCACCCCTTTACTGACCCCCGTTGTTCCCCCCGTGTATTGGAGGGAGGCCAGGCCTTCAAAATCAACCGGAATTCCCGGGTCTTTGGGGGGGTATCGCTTCAAGAGGTTCATCCACTCATGGACGTTGGGTTGCGGCGGGATATCCCGGTGTTTATCCTTGGCCACAATGGGGAGAAGCTGTTTCTTGGGGAACTTCAGGTGATCGCGAATATGGGCGATCACGATATTCTTTATGCCGGTTTTGGGCTTGAGCGCAATCATCCGGGGACCCAAAAGATCGATCGTGACCAGGAAGGATGATTCGGAGTTATTGAACTGATACTCCAGTTCCTTATCCGTGTAGAGAGGGTTATTCATCATCACCACCGCGCCGGCTCTCCAGGCGCCGTACGTGGCCGCGACAAGCTGCGGCATATTGGGCATGAGCATGGCGACTTTATCCCCCGGTTTTACCCCCAGATCAATCAGGGCATTGGCAAAGCGGTTGGCCATGTCATTTAACTGCCGGTAGGATATTTTGGCATCGATGAAAACAAGAGCGGTCTTGTCCGGAAGCTCCGCGGCAGTGCGGCTGAGGGCTTGAGGCATCGGCGTCTTTTCGTATTTGATGGTGGGAGGAATACCCTTAGCGTAAGATTTAAGCCATAGCTTTTCCATTTAAGAACCTCCTTATAAAATGCGCTTAATTGCCTTAATTGCCTAAAATTTACAAAAAAATCTTTACCAAATTTAGAGAGCCGGAATGTTAGAAGTACAGAGTATTTCTCTGGGCACTCTGTGGTTTCCGACTCAGGATTATCCGATTTCTCCTGGAATCCTTATAGCTTAAAGAAAAGGGGTTTTTCAAGATAAAAAAACAAAAATGAAGCTAAAAACCGGGGGGGCAATGATCAAAATCTTTAAAAACATTCTTGCCACAGAGGTCACGGAGGCCACAGAGTTCTTAAGACTCAAAAAGAGCATGGAATCTTCGCCGCAGGAGGGTTACCCCGCCCCCACAAATGCTTGCCCTTTTCGTTTTCAGCTTTCATACTTCTGTCCCACTAACGTTCAAATTCTTTAAATTTTATAAAGAATCCCCCCCACCCTCTCCCTCCCCCTCGAGGGGGGAGGGTAGGGAGGGGGTGATTTCTTTCGGTTGCG
>Ga0315278_10004859_pt1 | contig 12177 bp, 12 predicted proteins | sample YL17G06_0_MG_FD_203880 | JGI IMG/M metagenome (GOLD analysis project Ga0315278, IMG submission 203880) | Sediment microbial communities from Yellowstone Lake, YNP, Wyoming, USA - YL17G06_0 | ecosystem: Environmental > Aquatic > Freshwater > Lake > Sediment | place: USA: Wyoming | collected... | reverse complement strand
CTGTAGCGCCCAGCCGATAGTGAGCGCGGCTGCGAGCGTCAGGCTGTGCTTCGTCAAGCGAATGGCAATGGCGGCGTGACTTCTCATTGACGTCCTCCTCCTCGCGCTCGCCATCTCAAGGCAAGCGCCGTCTCGCCGGTCCCCCCTTCCGGCGCCTTCGCTGCGGCACGGGCACATTCTGCCACAATCGAAGCGTACCCCGCCAGCCAGCTTGACCCGAGACTTCATGGGACGAGCGTTCATGACACGAGCGTTCATGGCATGGGGATCGCGCGGCCTTCATTAAGGACGTCCCATCCTCTTAGGACCGCTGGCCTCCCCGCAATCGCCAAATACCAGCGCTTCACATTGGGATGGTCGGCGAACTCGATCCTCTGCCAGGCGAAGCGCGAGATCCAGGGCCAGATGGCGATATCGGCGATGGAGTAATCGCCGGCGACATACTCGACTTGCGCCAGGCGCCGGTCGAGCACCCCCCAAAGCCGCTTCGCCTCCTTGGCATAGCGCTCCTCGGCATAAGCGCTCTTGCCCGGATTGAACTTCACGAAATGATGGACCTGGCCGAGAAATGGTCCGGGGCCGCCCATTTGCCACATCAGCCACTCGACCACGCGCCATTTGGCCGGGAAGTCCTGCGGCCACAGCCTGCCGGTCTTCTCGGCGAGATAGAGCAGGATCGCGCCAGACTCCATGAGATGGAGCCCGGTGTCAGTGTCGACGATTGCCGGGATCCTGTTGTTGGGGGCGATCTTGAGAAAATCCGGCGCGAACTGCTCGTCCTTGGTGATGTCGATGGGGTGGACGCAGTAAGGGAGTCCGACCTCCTCCAGCATGATCGACACCTTCTGCCCGTTCGGCGTCGTCCAGGTGTACAGCTCGATCATGGTCCCCCGCGGTCGCCTAGCGCAGCGCAACAACGCATGCCCGCGAAACGCCGCCCTGTCAAAGGCGCGCGAGCCATCACTTCGCAGTTGCGGAAAATTTGATTCACCAAGTGTTCATCCCTCGGCCTCCCTATCGCCCAGAACCTGTCGCTCCCGCGCCACAGGAGACTGTTAGCCATGAGCTCATGAGCGTCGCGGATCAACGCGAGCGCCTAGGGAGGATTCGAATGCTCAATTGTGCCCATGTCGATCGTCAACAGAAGGGCGCGGCTTCACCCCGATCGAGCTTCGCCCGTTATGCGATCTACTACACGCCGCAACCTGGGACCGCGCTTGCAGCATTCGGACGCTCATGGTTCGGCCGTGCCAATGACGGCGTCACCTTACAGGCCTTTTCCGATGCGGGGCTGTCCGGCACGAGCTTCGCCAAGCTTGCCGTGGCACCCGGCCGCTATACGGGACTGCATGCCCTGTTCCGGGCGCCATTTGCGCTTCGCGACGGCATTGGCGCCGACGCGATCAAGGCGCGGCTCATCAGTTTTGCCGCCCGCCGCAAGCCCGTCGAGACGGGCCCCTTGACCTTGTCGCGCGCGGGCCGCTTTCTCGTGCTGCGTCCGGTCGAGGCGCGGCCTTCGCTTGACTGGCTTGCCGCACAATGCGTCGCCTCCTTCGAGGATTTCGCCGCTCCGCCTTCCGACACCGAGCGCGCCGAACATGCGAGCCCCAACCTCAGCGACTATCAGCGCCTGCTGCTTGAGAGCTTCGGCGATCCTCATGTGCTGAGCGAATATCGCTTCTCGATCACCCTCACCGGCCCGCTCGACGCCGCGCATCTGGAGCGTGTGGCGCAGGCGCTCTGGCCGGTGCTCGAGGAGATCTGCGCGTCCGGCGTCACCGTCGACGGCCTGTCGCTGTTTGGCGACGGCGGCGGCCCTTCGCCGATGCGCCTCATCGGCCGCTATCGCCTCGGGGCCCAGACCTAAGGGAGCGCAAAGCGGCACCCCTCGGCGTGGGCCAAAGTTTTGACACACAGGCACCTCACCCTCTTCCCGCTGGGGACAACGGGGATGCCGATGCCTGACTATGAGGAAATCCTTGCCTTCCTTGCCGCGAATCCACCTCAGCTTGCCGCCGAGCGCGAGCTGCATGCCTCGCTGCTCGAGCTGATCGCGAAATGCTTGCGTTCGGACGCGATCTCGGACGAGGAGGACGAGGCCTTGACGGAAGGCTTGCCGCCGACCCGGCTGCGCTGGATGGATTTGAACTGATCGGCGAGGCTCGATCGCGGGGGTGCGCGCCTCGATGGCGAGATCATTTTCCTCACCTCTCCCCGCCCCGCTGACCTGGGTCTGCCGCGCGCGGCGCGGTGCCGCAAGACGCCCGGCCCATGGCATTTGCGTAACAAGGGCCAGGGGTGTTATCTGGAGCTAGATGGGCCGCCTGGGCGCTGGTTGGCCAGCATTTTCGCATCTTTCACAGGGAGTTGAGCGGCATCATGAGGGACAGCGTCGCCGTCAAGCATTCGGCCGAGCCTCAAGGGACTTTGGCTGACGATATCGTTCGCAGCTTCATCAAGAGCATCGATAGCGCCAAGCAGTCCGAGCAGCCTTATCGCAATTGGTCGCTCAAGGCCTGTTTCCCGTCCCATGTGGTGGATGACATCCTCGCGCTTCCCTTCGAGGCGCCGTCGCTTGAGGGCGTTTCCGGTAAGCGCGAGCTGCACAACAACACGCGCAGATATTTCGACGCCGACAACCGCAAGCTTTTCCCGGTCTGCGAGGCGGTGGCGCAAGCCTTCCAGGACAAGCGCGTGACGAGCCACATCGAGAAAACCTTCGGCACCGACCTCAAAGGCACCTATCTGCGTATCGAGTTCGCGCAAGACATCGACGGGTTCTGGCTCGAGCCGCACAGCGATTTGGGCGTCAAGCTCTTCACCATGCTGCTCTATCTGTCGAAGGACCCGAGCCACCACGATCTCGGCACCGACATCTACGACACCAACAAGAAGCGCGTCGGCCGCTCGCCCTTCGCGCCCAACGCCGCCATGATCTTCGTGCCCGCGGATGACACCTTTCACGGCTTCGAGCAACGCCCGATCAAGGGGGTGCGCACCTCGCTGATCATCAACTACGTCACCGATGAGTGGCGCGCGCGCGAGCAGCTGGCCTTCCCCGAAACGCCGATCGCGTAGCTGCGCTCGGTTCGACCTCCAGCCTACTGGACGTGTCATGCCCGCGAAGGCGGGCATCCAGTACCCCCTGCATTTGCATATGAAGCAGGTCGGTGATTACTGGATTGCCCGGTCGAGCCGGGCAATGACAATCAGTGGGTGGGGCATCTCCCAATGAGCAAAGTCGCGTGGATCGGGCTCGGGACCATGGGCTTTCCCATGGCCGGCCATCTCAAGGCGCGTGGAGGCCACGACGTCACGGTCTTCAACCGCACGCGCGCCAAGGCCGATGCGTGGGTCGCGCAATTCGGCGGAAGGCTGGCAGGCACCCCTGCCGAAGCGGCGGACGGCGCGGAGTTCGTCTTCGCCTGTGTCGGCAATGACGACGATCTCCGCGCGGTGACGCTCGGGCGAGACGGCGCGTTTCAAGCGCTCGGCAACGGCGCCGTCTTCGTCGACCACACCACGGCCTCGGCCAGGATCGCGCGCGAGCTGCATGCAGCCGCCAAGGACCGCGGCGGCGGCGCGCTCGATGCGCCGGTGTCGGGCGGCCAGTCGGGTGCCGAGAACGGCACGCTCACGGTGATGGTTGGCGGCGACGAAGAGGATTTTCGCAAGGCCCGGCCCGTGATCGAGGCTTATGCGCGGGCTGTCACTCTGATCGGACCCTCGGGCTCCGGCCAGCTCACCAAGATGGTCAACCAGATCTGCATCGCGGGGCTCATCGAGGGGCTTGCCGAGGCGCTCCATTTCGGCACGCGCGCCGGCCTCGATATCGAGAAGGTCATCGACACGATCTCCAAAGGCGCGGCGCAGTCCTGGCAGATGGACAACCGCTGGAAGACCATGATCGAGGGCAGATTCGATTTCGGCTTCGCCGTCGATTGGGTGCGCAAGGACTTTGCGCTTGTGTTCGAGGAAGCGCGCGCCAACGGCGCTGAGCTGCCGGTGACGGCGTTGGTCGATCAGTTCTATGCCGAGATCCAGGCGATGGGCGGTGGCCGCTTCGATACGTCGAGCCTGATCGCGCGGCTCGAACGGAAATAGCGTACGAGCCTCACCCTTCGAGACGGGCCTTCGGCCCTCCTCAGGATGAGGAGCGCCCGCAGGGCGCCTCTCGAACCCCGGTCTAGACTCTCCGCTCGTCCACGGCGTAGTCGAGCGGGAGCGCGGTGGTGAACTTGATCTGCTCCATGGCGAAGGCCGAGCTCACATCGGAGATCTCGATCTTGCTGATGAGCTTCTTGTAGAAGGCGTCGTAGCGCTCGATGTCGGGCACCACCACGCGCAGCAGATAATCGACCTGCCCGCTCATGCGGTAGAACTCGACCACCTCGGGGAAATCCTTGATCGCCTCATGGAAGCGCTCCAGCCAGTCCTGCGTGTGATGGCTGGTGGTGATCGAGACGAACACGGTCACCCCGACATTGACCTTCTTGGGGTCGAGCAGGGCGACGCGCCGCTGGATCACGCCGAGTTCCTCGAGCTTCTGGATCCGGCGCCAGCACGGCGTGGTGGAGAGCCCGATCTGCTTGCCAATCTCGGCCACCGGCAGAGTGCTGTCCTTCTGCAGGATGTCGAGGATTTTTCTATCCATACGATCAAGCATGGCCGACCTTATGATGTTTTTGCGTGATTCCAGCATGAATGGGATTCCTTTTTCATTCTACCTAATCCCTATCAGCTTAGTAGATTATTTTTCTCTAGGTCGCAAGCGCTAATTTCAGAGGAGCCGCCTGAGCTCGCGGCGGAGCGCGGGCAGAAGCTCATCCTCGAACCAGGGATTGTCTTTCAGCCAGCCATTGTTGCGCCAGGACGGGTGCGGCAGGGGGAGCACGCGAGGACGCTCCTCGCGCTTGAGATGCGTCCGCCGGGCGAGCATCGTCTCTTGCAGCGACTTCCCCGCGGTGTCTCCGAGATGGAAGCCTTGCGCGTAGGAGCCGACCGCAAGCACGAGCTCGAGCTGCGGCAACGCCGCGAACAGCCTGCGATGCCAGAGCGTCGCGCATTCGCGCCGCGGCGGGAGGTCGCCACCGTTCGCATCCTGCCCGGGAAAGCAGAACCCCATCGGCACGATGGCAACGCGGGCGCCATCGTAGAATTCCTGCGGCGTGACCCCCATCCACTCTCGCAAGCGGTCACCTGAGCGATCCGTAAAGGGCGTGCCCGAGGCGTGCACCTTGGTGCCCGGCGCCTGGCTGCACACGGCAAGCCGCGCGGTCGCGCTCGCCCGCAAGACCGGGCGCGGCTCATGCGGCAGAGGCTTGCCTTGCGGCGCCTCGACGCAAGCCCGGCAGGCGCGGATGGCGGCGAGCACGTTCTCAAGCTCGGCTTCGCGAGCCCTGGTCATAGATCGAGCGTCATCCCGTCCTGGGCGAGGAGATAGCGCGAGGCATCGACATTCCCGGCATTCGACAACATGGCCTCCCCCATATGGGTGAGGAGCACGCGCTTGGCACCGAGCCGTTCGTAGTTGGCGTCGATGGTGAGGTAGTCGAGATGGATGGGAAGGGTGAGATCGTATTGAAAGCACTCCGAGATGAACAGGTCCGCGCCGCGCGCCACCGGCAGAAGCGCCTCCACCCAGCCGGTATCGCCGGTAAAGGCGAGCACCTTCCCGTCGAGCTCGAATCGCAATGCGTAAGGCGGCGCTCCGGAAGGGTGCTTCACCTCGAACGGCGTGACGGTGACGCCGCCGACACGAAGCGGCTTCTGCTCCTCATATTCGATGAAGCTGAGCTCGAAGCCCCGCTTTGCCGCGGTGATGTCGGGGTAGAGCACCTCCGCCGCAATGGCGAAGCGCGCCGCAATGCCCTTCGGTCCGGTCACGACAAGGCGCCGCGTCCGGTTGCTCACATAGAGCGCATCGACCAGGAGCCAAGGCAGCCCGCCGAAATGATCTCCGTGCAAATGGGTGACGAACACGGTGTCGATGTCGTTTGGCTGAAACCCAAGCCGCCGCATGCCGATCAGCGAGGAGGTCCCGCAATCGATCAGGAAAGTCGAGGCCGAGGAGCGCACGTGGAACGACGTCTGCAGCCGCCCCCCGGCGCCGAACGCATCGCCACAGCCAATGATGGTCAGTCGCATCGTGGCGTGATCTTAGCCGCGGCTAGTTCCTGTTCGCCAGCGTATTGATCGCCGTGAGGGTGGTCGACCCGAATTTGCCGTCCACCGGCCCCGAATACACGCCCTCCTCCTTGAGCTGGCGTTGCAGCGCCTTGCGGAACGGCAGACCCCAGGCCACGGAGTTCGTCCGCATCTGCTCGAGGGTAAAGGCGTTCTTGCGCGCAATCGCGCGGATCACCCACTGCGCCGCCTCCTCGTTGTCGATCTTCACCCCGCGGCCGGCCGCCAACAGACCGGCGAGATTATGCATCCCTTGCGGCTCGCCGAGCTCGGCCGATTTGCGATAGAGGCGCCCCGCCTCGGCCTGGTCGCGCTTGACGCCCTTGCCGTTCTCGTAGAGCCAGCCAAGCGCCACCATGGCTGTCGGGTTCCCGAGATCCGATGCCTTGCGGTAAAAACCGACCGCCTGGTCGACGTCCTTGGTCACGCCGCGTCCGTTCTCGTACAGCATGGCGAGATTGGTCATGCCGAGGGCATTGTTGAGATCGGCCGCCTTGCGATAGAGTTTGGCCGCTTCCGCCTCGTCCTTGGCGACGCCGATTCCCTTCTCGCTCATATAACCGAGATTGATCATGGCGTCGGCATGGCCGAGATCGGCCGCCCGGCGGTAGTTCTCAAGCGCGACGTTGATGTCTTTGCCGACGCCGAGCCCCTGCTCGTAGAGGCCGGCAAGCACGTAGAAGGACCGCGGGTGGTTGAGCTCGGTCCCCTTGCGCAGGAGACGGACGGCCTCCTGCTCGTCTTTCGGAGCGCCCCGCCCATTCAGCAGCATCACGCTGAGATTGGCCATGGCCTCGGTGTTTCCGAGCTCTGCCGACTTGCGGTAGAGCCGCACGGCCTCCGCCTCGTCCTTGGCGACACCCGATAGTCCCGCCTCGTAAAGATAAGCGAGGTTGTACATCGCCCAGGGCTCGCTGAGCTCCGAGGCCTTGCGATACCAGCGCACGCCTTCCGCCTCGTCCTTGGAGATGCCCCAGCCATACAGATAGGCGCGGCCGAGAGCGGTCATCGATCCGGCGTCGCCGGCATCGGCCCCTTTGCGGAACCAGCGCGCGGACTCCGGGTCGTCCTTGCCGACCCCTTGCGCGTTGAAATAAGCGAGCCCGAGCCGATACATCGCCGACCCGTCGCCGATATCGGCCGCCCGCCGATAGGCTTTGGCGGCATCGGCGGGATCGCCGAGACCGGTGAAGGCCCTGGTATGCGCATCGGCGAGACTCTTGATCGCCGCCGCATCGCCCGCATCGGCCCTGTCTCGCAGCCAGCGCAAGAAATCGCCGGGGCCATTGCCGATGCGCCAGATCTCGAGATTCACCTCGTTTCCGTTCGGCGTATCCATGATCAGCCTGGTCAGCTCTTTCGGGTCGGCCACGGCGACCTTCTCGAACTTGACGATCACGTCGCCGGGCTGGACGCCCGCGAACTCGGCAGGGCTCCCTCTGATCAGCGACGACACCGCGGCGCCTTTGGCCTCGGTCAGGCCGACCGTCTTGGCGAGGTCTTCATTGACCGTGCCGATCTGCACGCCGAGAAACGAGCGGCCCGACGGGTCGCCGTCGCGGGCCCTCACCGTCGCCCTGAGCGTGAGCGACCTTGCCTCCGGCATTGGCCCAACCCCCGCGACTGCGCTCGGCGCGGCGAGCGCGGCCACCTTGGGGGCGTTCGCGTCCGCGCTCTTCGACAGCCGCTCCAGCATCACGCGGGCAAGCCCTGCAAAGGTGCCGGACGGATAACGGTCGAGATAGGTCTTGAGGATTTGCGGATCGTTGCTGTCCTTGACCGCGTTCCACAAGGCAAGCTCGATCGGCTGGCCGCTCCCACTCCCCTCCTGCGACGCGGCGGAGGCCGGAGCCGCCGGCGTGGTGGTTGCCTCCTTGAAGAAGAACTGGCCGGTCAGCGATGAGTGCTCCCAGGGCACCTGCTTGCCTTGCGTGGAGGCGAGAACCTCGTTCCGCACCGCGATCATGATGGCGCTGAGATCGGCGGCATCGGCCGGAAGATGCTTCACCAGCGCGCCGGTGAAGGGAGAGTTGCGCCCCTGCCCGTCCAAGGCGACGTTACCGGGCTGCGTGGCGAAGGCGATGAAGGTCCCGACGCCGGATTCGATGCGCGCGAGCCCCCTGCCGATATTCGCCGAGCGCGTGCCCATGCTGCGGGCAAGCGTCTGCGCCATGGGATTGTCGCGGCAGGCATCGAGCAGAACGATGCTGGTCTTGGTCTCGCGCTCCATCTGGGCCAGCACGAGGTCGAGCCTGATCGCGTCGAAATCGAGATCGCCTTCCCGCGCGAGCTTGGCATCGGTGGGAACGAGATAGTTCGTCCCCGCCACCTGCATACCGTGGCCGGCATAGAAGAAGAGACTGACATCGGCGCCTTGCAGAGCTTCGCCGAAGCGGCGCACCGTCTCGCGCATCTCGTTCTGCTTGAGATCGGTGCCTTCCACCACCTCGAAGCCGAGGCCCTTCAAGACGGACGCTATGTCGGCGGCGTCGTTGCTCGGATTGGCGAGAACCGGAACATGCTCGTAGCTCGAATTGCCGATGACGAGCGCAACGCGCCTCTCTGCTTCGGCGGCGGAAATACCCGCCATCAGCAGAATGAGGCCTGCGAACAGCCTGACAGCCGCGCGCATGACGAAGATCCTCCCCGGGAGGCGGCGCCGGACCTTAAGGCGCGCCCTCTCGTGGTTCCCATTATAGCGCGTGAACGGCCGTTCTGGACCAGGCCTCGCGTCGTACCAGCGCGGAGCGAGAGTAAACGCGCCGTTAGGGATTCCGAGAGATAGTTCTAGGCGATCCTTCAGGGGGTCGGGGAAGGCTTGCCTTCGGTCTATGCCGTTGGCGGTTATTGCTTTTTCGTGTCAGTCAGGTCGTTGCGGGTAGGCCTTAGCATGTTAGGGAGTGCGTCAGCGGAGGCGGAACGGGCCGCTCCGGCAGCTGCCACGAGTAAGCGGCGCGCGTTCCGCAGCGTGCAAGAGGCGCGCGAGAAGCTCACTTATAAGTCGGGCGGCAAGCCGGAGTTCGAATACGAGCTGCTTCTGATGTTCGTGCGGAACGAGCTGTCCGCCGCCGTCACCACCCCGCTCCTCGCCATCATCGTGGCCATGGGCGCCATGTTCTGGGCCCCGCCGCGCGATCTCTTGATCTGGCTCGGCGCGGTGTTCGTGGCCAAGGGCATTCTGATCAGCCTGTGCCGGCAGTTCATCAAGGCGCCGCGCGACGATGCCTCCACCCCGGCATGGCGCGCCAAGATCACCGCGGCCGAGTTCCTGTTGGGCGTGACCTGGGCAGGGGTCGCCTTTATCAGCCCCGACACGCAAAGCGAGGCGGCCCACACCTTCATCTTCGCCTCGCTCCTCGTCGTCATCTCGATGCGCATGCTGTTCGCCTCGACGGTGATGCCCATCGTCTATGCTGGCACCCTGCCGATGACGGTCGCCATCGTCATCCGCTTCGCGCTGCTCGATAACCCGTTTTATTGGGCGATGGCGGCGATGGCGATCGGCGTCCACATCTATTTCATCTGGCTGATGAACGGGCTCAACTCGACCGTTGTCGCCATGCTTGAGTTCCGCGCCGAGAAGGACGCGCTGATCGCCGAGCTCGAGCAATCGAAATCGATCTCCGAGGAGGCCCGCCTCAGGGCCGAGGAAGCCAATCTCGCCAAGTCCCGCTTCCTCGCCACCATGAGCCACGAGCTGCGCACGCCGCTCAACGCCATTCTCGGCTTCTCCGAGATCATGCGCGCGGAGATTTTGGGTCCGCACAACAACCCGACCTACAAGGAATACGCCGGCGACATCCATCAGAGCGGCCAGCATCTGCTCAATCTCATCAACGAGATCCTCGACATCAGCCGCATCGAGGCCGGCCGCTACGAATTGCACGAAGCGCCGATCAGCCTCGCCGACGTCGCCGAGGATTGTCACCGGCTGATGCGGCTCCGCGCCGAGAGCAAGGGTCTCAAGATCGTCGAGGCCTTCGAGCCCAACCTGACGCAGCTTTGGGCCGACGAGCGCGCCGTCCGCCAGATCTGCCTCAACCTTCTGTCCAACGCCATCAAGTTCACGCCGACCGGCGGCACCGTCACGCTGAAGATCGGGCGCACCGGAACCGGCGGGCAGTTCCTGAGCGTGAAGGACACAGGCCCCGGCATCCCCGAGAACGAGATCCCGCGCGTTCTGAAGAGCTTCGGCCAGGGCTCGCTCGCGCATCAGACGGCCGAAGGCGGCACCGGGCTCGGCCTTCCCATCACCAAGGGCCTGACCGAGCTGCATGACGGGGCCTTCGAGCTCAAGAGCAAGCTCCGCTACGGCACCGAGGTCATCATCACCTTCCCGCGCAAGCGGGTGATGGAAGCCCTTCCGAGGGTGCCCGAGCCCGGCGAGATCCAGCCTGAGCGGGCGCGCGCCAACTGGCGCGCCGGGGCGAAGCGGTAAGCAATCCCACTTACGGATTTTGGCCGTTCGATCTGACGTCGCCCGGCTGGCGTTCGCCAGAATTCATTCGCCGAAGCGATTGACTGACCTCGTCAGTCCGATCCCAAAATATCGGCCAGACCGTTTCGCATGGCCTGGTAGCCGCGCTTGAAGCGCAGCTGGCGAAGCCGCTTCTCCAGCGCCACACGCCATGGTTCGGTTTGACGGTCTTTGGATACTTCGAGCAGATATTCGTAGCCGCGAAGCCGGGTTGGACTCGTCGGGGAGATTTTCTTGATCAGGCGAAGATCGAGCGGCCGATCAAAGCATTCCGGATTGGGCTTTCCCACAGCGAGGAAATCCAACTGTGTCTGAACGCATTTATCGCAGACGCCGCAGTTTCTTGACCAGTTGGAACCCTGCCAACAGACCCTCGCGCTCTTGGTGGCGAGGGGATTCGCGGCGACACGTCTGACTTTATCTACGCGTCGGTAAGCGGCGCCGTCATGCACGATCGAGAAGGACTTCGATCCCAGGAGGGGATCGACGATCGGGCTTGAACCCAGATCAAGCCGCAGGTTCTCGTAGGTATTGGTACTGGCGATCATTCCAAGGCTGAATTCGTGGCTGAACTGGTGCAGCAAGCCGCCGATAACAGCACCATGAACAGCCTCCCAGCTCGGTATATCGAGTTTCCGGACATTGGTGCGAACCGTGCGCAGCCGCAAGGAAGTCGATTCCACAAACTCCCTGCTGCGTTCCATCGCTTTCGCAAAGGCCTCGGACTGTTCGAGCGGAATATCCAATCCATGCACGAACATCAGATCCGTGAGGGGATAGCGCGCCGGTCCGAGATCGTCCGAGGTGTGCTGGAGGGCGAGGAAGGTCGAGTCGATGCCACCCGAAAAGGCGGCGATTGCCCGGTCGTCGGCAGGCGGAGCGTCCGCAAAGGAAGCCGGTACGATCTCGACGAACCGGCATCGCTTTGGCTTCAATCTCGTCCAGGCCTGTTGAAAGTGCCGCAGGGAGCGCAGCATCGACGCGGACATGGGGCCTTCGACCAGCAGCCTTCCTCCGCGCGTCATGCAAAAGAACAGGACGAAGATGACGAGGCCATCGAGATTCGCGGGGAGCGGAAGGCCGGGCTCTCCCACAAACTCGATCCAGGCGTCGGCGATGACCTCCTTGTTGCGTGGAAGCGTCACCGTGGCAAAGCGCCGGGCGCATCCGTCAGCGTTTTCCTGGCGGAAGGTGAGAACCATTTCCGCCCCGGCGTCTATCTTTATTCATGACGTGTCGAACTGACATTACTGCACGCTAAGGCGTTTCTACACTACGCTTCGAATATGACATCTCGACTCACCGGGATAAATACAGGTTAGCTCGACTTGTGGCTCCATAGCCATGTCTCATCAGCAGTCGAACATCTCGCACATGCTGCCTGTCCAACACAAGGTGGCAAATTATCCTCTGAATTGCCAAGCAAGCCCCCACCCCAACACAAGGAGGAGGTAAAGCGAGAGCTAGCGGCCGCGCTGCGCCACCATGCAATTGCTCGGAAGCCCCGCAACACT
>Ga0315278_10004857_pt1 | contig 12179 bp, 9 predicted proteins | sample YL17G06_0_MG_FD_203880 | JGI IMG/M metagenome (GOLD analysis project Ga0315278, IMG submission 203880) | Sediment microbial communities from Yellowstone Lake, YNP, Wyoming, USA - YL17G06_0 | ecosystem: Environmental > Aquatic > Freshwater > Lake > Sediment | place: USA: Wyoming | collected... | reverse complement strand
TCAGAGTTGGCCTGATCCGCGTTCGCAATCGCCGGGCAGTTGTCGACGTTGCCGCACACCCCATCGACGTCGACGTCGTTCGCGGCGTCCTGCGGACACGCGTCGCACGCGTCGCCAAGCGGGTCGCTGTCAGAGTTGGCCTGATCCGCGTTCGCAATCGCCGGGCAGTTGTCGACGTTGCCGCACACCCCGTCGCCGTCGACGTCGTTCGCGGCGTCCTGCGGACACGCGTCGCAGGCATCACCGAGGGCATCGTTGTCCGCGTTCGCCTGATCCGCGTTCGCAATCGCCGGGCAGTTGTCGACGCTGCCGCACACCCCGTCGCCGTCGACGTCGTTCGCGGCGTCCTGCGGACACGTGTCGCACGCGTCGCCAAGCAGGTCGTTGTCAGAGTTGGCCTGATCCGCGTTCACGATCGCCGGGCAGTTGTCGCAGGCGTCGCCGAGCGCGTCGTTGTCGGCGTTCGCCTGATCCGCGTTGGCGATCGCCGGGCAGTTGTCGACGTTGCCGCATACGCCGTCGCCGTCGGCATCATTCGCGGCGTCTTGCGGGCAGGCGTCGCACATATCGCCTAGCGCGTCCCCGTCCGCGTTCGCCTGGTCCGCGTTCGAAGTCGCCGGGCAGTTGTCGACGTTGCCACACACCCCATCGACGTCGACGTCGTTCGCGGCGTCCTGCGGACACGCGTCGCAAACATCGCCGAGGCTGTCGTTATCCGCGTTCGCCTGATCCGCGTTCGCGACCACCGGGCAGTTGTCGACGTTGCCGCACACGCCATCGCCATCGGCATCGTTCGCGGCATCCAGCGGACACGCGTCGCAGGCATCACCGAGAGCATCGTTGTCCGCGTTCGCCTGATCCGCGTTCGCAGTCGCCGGGCAGTTGTCGACGTTGCCACACACCCCATCGACGTCGACGTCGTTCGCGGCGTCCTGCGGACACGCGTCGCAGGCGTCGCCGAGCAGATCGTTGTCGGCGTTCGCCTGGTCCGCGTTCGCGACCACCTGGCAGTTGTCGACGTTGCCGCACACCCCGTCGCCGTCGACGTCGTTCGCGACATCAAGCGGGCACGCGTCGCAAACGTCGCCGAGCAGATCGTTGTCGGCGTTCGCCTGATCCGCGTTCGCAATCGCCGGGCAGTTGTCGACGTTGCCGCACACCCCGTCGCCGTCGACGTCGTTCGCGGCGTCTTGCGGGCAGGCGTCGCAGGCATCACCGAGAGCATCGTTGTCCGCGTTCGCCTGGTCCGCGTTGGCGATCGCCGGGCAGTTGTCGACGTTGCCGCACAGCCCGTCACCGTCGGTATCGTTCACGGCATCAAGGGGGCACGCGTCGCACGCGTCGCCAAGCAGGTCGTTGTCAGAGTCGGCCTGATCCGCGTTCGCAATCGCCGGGCAGTTGTCGACATTGCCGCATACCCCGTCGCCGTCGACGTCGTTCGCGGCGTCCTGCGGGCACGCGTCGCAGGCGTCGCCGAGCAGATCGTTGTCGGCATTGGCCTGATCCGCGTTTGCGACCACCGGGCAGTTGTCGCAGGCGTCGCCGAGCGCGTCGCTGTCGGCGTTCGCTTGATCCGCGTTGGCGATCGCCGGGCAGTTGTCGACGTTGCCGCACACCCCATCGACGTCGACGTCGTTCGCGGCGTCAAGCGGACACGCGTCGCACGCGTCGCCGAGCGCGTCGTTGTCGGCGTTCGCCTGATCCGCGTTCGCGACCACCGGGCAGTTGTCGAGGTTTCCGCATACCCCGTCGGCGTCGGCGTCGTTCACGGCATCGAGCGGACACGCGTCGCAGGCGTCGCCGAGCGCGTCGCTGTCGGCGTTGGCCTGATCCGCGTTGGCGATCGTCGGGCAGTTGTCGACGTTGCCGCACACCCCGTCGCCATCGGCATCGTTCACGGCATCAAGCGGGCACGCGTCGCAAGCGTCGCCAAGCGTGTCGTTGTCCGCGTTGGATTGTGTCGAATTCGCAATCGCCGGGCAGTTGTCGACGTTGCCGCAGACACCGTCGCCGTCGGCGTCGTTTAGTTGGTCCAGCGAGCACGTATCGCACGCGTCACCCAACGCGTCGCCATCGGCGTTGGCTTGGGACGGATTCGCGACCGTCGGGCAGTTGTCGACGTTGCCGCACACCCCGTCATGGTCGGCGTCGTTTTGAGCATCCAGAGAACATGCGTCGCACGCGTCGCCGAAGGCGTCGCCGTCGCCGTTGGCCTGATCCCCGTTGGCGATCGTCGGACAGTTGTCGACGTTGCCGCACACCGCATCGCCGTCGGCATCGTTTTCCGCATCGAGCGGGCAGGAGTCACAGCCCGACGTCATGCCGTCGCCGTCCGAGTCGACCTGGTCGGCATCGGGCGCGTTCGGGCAGGCATCGCACGCGTTGCCGACGAGATCCCCGTCGGCGTCGACCTGCGCGGGATCGGCCACCGCCGCGCAGACGTCGTCGATGTCGGGAATTCCGTCGCCGTCGCCGTCAGCCGCAAGGTCGGAAGTGCAGGCGGGCGACTGCGGTCGCGGCCCGCCGGCGCCGGAGCCGAGGTCGCCGTCCCCGCACGAGTTGCGTCCCGCGACGAGGTAGTAGAACAACTCTCCGGGCACGGGGGTCGTCGGCTCGCTCACCGTGCGCTGCGCAACCGACGCCACGACGCACTGATGGTTGTAAACAAATGCCGCTCCGGGGGCTCTCGATCCGCGATACAGGCCGTAGACGTGACCTTGGGTCGCCCCGTCCCAACGCAGCGTTCGCTTGTCCGCGTCGGATCGCAGTCCAGAGGCCTCGCCGGGAATCGCCGAGGTCCCCCGCGCATTGGGCGCGCAATCGCCGGCGTTGAGAACGGCGTCGCCGTCGCGATCGGGGTCGCAGGGATCGCCGACGCCGTCGCCGTCGAGGTCGAACTGGCTTGCGTTCGCAATCGCGGGACAGTTGTCGACGTTGCCGCATACGCCGTCGCCGTCGGCGTCGTTTTGCGCATCGAGCGGGCAGAGGTCGCACGCGTCGCCCAGCGCATCGCCATCGGCGTTCGCCTGGTTTGCGTTCGCGACGGTTACGCAGTTATCGCAGGCGTTTCCGCGGCCGTCGGCGTCCGCGTCGAGCTGATTCGCGTTCGACACGCTCGGGCAATTGTCGCAGACATCGCCCTTGCCGTCGGCGTCCGCGTCGGCCTGACTCGCGTTCGCGACGGTCGGGCAGTTGTCGCAAACGTCGCCGTGGCCGTCCGCATCCCCGTCGAGCTGGGTCTGGTTCGTTCCCGTGGGACAGTTGTCGCAAGCGTCGCCGAACGTGTCGCCATCGCCGTTGGCCTGATTCGCGTTGGCGATCGAAGGGCAGTTGTCGAACGCGTTTGGATGTCCGTCGCCGTCGTCGTCGGGGGGCGGCGTGATGCGCAGGTCGTACGATCCGTACTGGATGTTCGTTCCCACGCGCGAGACCTTGACGTAGTAGGTTCCGGTGCTCGTCGGGGTCCAGTTGATGAGCGAAGACGGATCGCCGGTCGCGCGGTTGTCGTCCGAGGCTTGCAGCGTCCCGCCCGCGTTGTAGAGCTGCAAGAGCGTGTCGCACCCCGAGAGGAGGTTCGTCGTCTCGATCGTGTATGGCCAGCCGCTCGTCGCGGGGAACGAGAACCAGTCGATGTCGGCGGTGCCGCCGCCCGAGCGATCGCCATCCGGATCCGTGAAGAGCGTGAGATGGATCAGGGAGCCGCTGGCGGAAACCGCCTTCGCCGCGGCCTGCGTCTCGTTCGATTCGTAGGCGTCGGGGTAGAAATGGATCTCGACCCCGTCCGCGAAGATCGAACGCATCTCCGTGAAGAAGCCGTTCGCGATCGGGGACGCGAACCACTTGTCCCAGTAATCCTCGGCAGTGATGAAGCTGCTCCCCGGGAGGCCGCTCGTCATGACCTGCCAGTGCTCGGTGTCCGCGAGCGCCAAATTGTCGACGGGGGTGTCGTCCACGCCGGGTGTGAAATCGTCCGTCGCCGGGCCGTCCGTGATGTCCCACAAGGCGGTGAGCACCGCGATCTCGCTCGTGTCACCGCTGCACGCGAACTGAGACTCCGTCTCGAGGTCGAACCACACGACAACGTGGCCGGCACCCGCACCGCCGTCGGTGCGCACGTAAAGGTGGGGATGGTGGAAGCCGAAGTGGCGGCGCACCGCGCATCCAAAGTAAGAAGCGTGCCCTTCGTCCCAGGCGAGGGCCGCGTCCTGCTTGCAGTCGGCGAGCGAGTGCGTGCCGCCGGGGTTGCTGCTCGCGGAGTAGGCAAGAACCGCCCAGTGGCCGTACTCGTGGAGCAAGACGGTGTCGTCGTACCCACCGGTGTCGCGCATGTCGGTGGTCGACGACGTGGTCCCGGATCCGCCGATGCCGCCGTTGATCTGCCAGCGGATCGTGTAGGGGTGCGACGAATTCGGGCGCGCGCCCTGAAGGAACGCCAGATAATCCGAGCCGTAGACCGCTTGATCGTAGAGGTTGAACGCTTCGCCGCCCGCGCCAATCGCGGCAACGAGCGTTCCGAAATTGACGTTGGTGTTCGACGTGTGCCCGGCGATCGTGGAGGTCGCGATCGCGTACGGGCTGGCACTCAGGTTCGTGACTTTGATGAAGAGGGTGGTTGTCTTCGTCGATCGCGTCAACGCGCGCGCATAGATGCTGCGCGTTGACGAGTCCGTAACCGTGAACGTAAATGCGCCCAACGCGTTCGTGGCGCCGGATCCGATCACAGCAGAGGTTCCCGCATCGACGATCTCGATGTCGACAAAACGGGCCGCGACGAGAGGCTCGACGCCTGTGAACCCCGTCTGGTCGAACTCGCGGTCGCGGTAGTTCACCGATCCGCTGGCAATCCAGGTCGCCGCGTGTGTGGCGGCGCCCGCGGCCACGACAAGCCAAGCGAACAGGAGGACGCGGACGATGCGACTCAAGGCGCGGGGTCCGGGCTCGAAGCGGGAAACTCCACGGCTCCGTTGCGCAGCGTGGGCTCCGTCCCCGGCACTCCGACCGGCACGCCGACCCCCTCTCTCACCGCGCGGCCCTCGGAGGTCGCCTCGAGGATGAAGCTGACGATACCGCCGCCTTGCGGAGGCTTTGCAATGTCGAACTCGACGACAAACGTTTTCCCAGCGGCAAGGTCCCCGATGGCCAGACCGTCCGTAGGCCACGACCCTCCCGCGGCCCCGTCGCGCACCGAGATCCCCACGCCGGACGGAATCATCGCCACGAGGTGGACGTCTGCGAGTTGTGTCACCGCGGTCATCGTGAGCCGGAGTCGCGGCGCGTCCGGGTCCCCGTCCTTCCGGTCGGGCCACAAGAACCGGAAGGCCACCCTCCCATCGGGCTCGATCGCGATGGCGACCGAACCGATGACGAGCGCAGCCAGGATCAACAGACCCGGGAAGAGCCGTTTATACACATCCGCCTCGATTCGCGTGGAGCGGAAAATCTACCCTCAATCGGGGGCTGAAAACGGCCGAATTCGAGGAATAGTACCCGCCCGTCAGGGCCTCCGAAACATTTTTCGGGCCTTTTCCGCGCGGGGGCGTGCCGCGCACCCTTCAAGGTGGTCGTTGACGAGCCCCATCGCCTGCATGAACGCGTAGGTCGTCGTCGGGCCGACGAACGTCCATCCGCGCTTTTTCAGGTCTTTCGAGAGGGCGACCGCCTCGGGCGAGGTCGTTCGCGGCGTGGGGAGGGTCTCCGGTTCGGTCTCAAAGCGCCAGAAGTAAGCGGCGATCGAACCGAGCTCGTCGACCAATAAGAGCGCCCGCCTCGCGTTTTCGATCGCCGACTCGAGCTTTCCCCGATGCCTGACGATCGACGCGTCCTGGAGCATTCGTTCGACGTGACGGGGGCCGAAACACGCGATTTTCTTGAAGTCGAACCCGGCGAACGAGCGCCGGAACGCCTCGCGCTTCCGGAGAATGGTCAACCACGACAACCCCGACTGGAACCCCTCCAGGCAGAGCTTCTCGAAGAGACGGCGGTCGTCCCCGACCGGGAAACCCCACTCGGTGTCGTGGTAGGCGACGTAGTCGTCGTGCCCCACACACCAGGAGCATCGGAGCTTCCCGTCGTCACCTGAGATGAGATCGGACTCGTCCACGTCCTTGATCTTGACGTGTGCCCGCGTCCGCCGCTAGCCTCCACGCGTGGTGGCCGATCTTGCCGAGTCTGTTCGGATTCCCGTCAGCGCGCCCTGGCGTGATGAGCGTTCGGCGCGGACCGCGCTGTTTTCGCTCGCCCAGACCGCGGCCGGACTCCCCGCTCCAGACGGCCCAAACATCGGGACCGAGGCCCCCGATCGCGCCCAGCTCGTCGCGTGGCTGATAGGACACGACCTCGGGGGGCTCGGTTTCGCCTGGGCTGCTCCGACCGACCCGGCGCTGGCGGCGATGCTGCGGGGGGCCGCGCGCGGCGCCGCCGCGGGGAATCTCGCGCACTTTGCGACCCTCGACCGCATCGAACGGCGCTTCGAGTCCGAGCGCCTTCCGATGGTGCTCCTCAAAGGAGCGGCCGTGGCCTGTTCCGGTTACCACGACCCCTCATTCCGTTCCATGAGCGACCTCGACATATGGGTCAGGGACGAGGACATGCCGCGTGCCGTCCTTGGCCTTCGCACGCTCGGATTCCACCAGGAGCCCGGCCGCCCCGGCCGCCCCGACGCCCTCCAGAGGCGGTCTTGCGGAGAGCTCGTCTTTAGGCACGCGCGGGGCGAGCACGGCCTCGTCGAATTGCACTACGGGGCGTTCCAAGGCTGGTGGATCCAGCGCGCGGCTCATCCGAACACCGAGGCCGTTTGGCGTCGCGCAGAACCGATGGGCCCGGGCCGCCACGCTTCCCGCCTGGCGGCGGAGGACGCGATCATGCAGACGGCGTTTCACGTCGTCGTCAATCAGTTCGCCCAGGCGCCGTGGCGCGGGCTGATGGACCTCGCGGTCCTCGCCCGCGCCGATCGCATCGACTGGGACGCCGTCGTGGAACGCGCGCGGGCCTGGCGACTGGCGACGGCAACGTGGCTCGTGCTCGACCACGCGCACCGGCTGATTGGCCTTCCCGGCTGCGACGAAGCCGTCTCGCGCCTCCGTCCAGGACGTTCGCGACGCGCGGCGCTTCGAACTTTCATGACGCCTCTCGCGCTTCTTTCCGGTCGAGATCTGACGCGCAAGTCCAGGCGCCACTTTTTCTTGCTGGCGCTCGTCGACCGTCCTCGCGACGGGGCCCGCCTGATCGGCCGCACCCTGTGGCCGGAGACGTGGTGGATCGCCGCGCGCTACGGCCGGCCGGTCAGCCGCATCGGGCATCTTTGGGGACTCGTCCGCCGCGGCACGGTGTGAGCCGCAACGAAGGAGCCGGCGCCATGACCGTTTCGCTCGACGAGCGTGCCTTCGCGACGCCCCACGTTCTTTGCAAGGACCTGGGCGACGAGGCCGTCCTTCTCGACCTCGAGACCGAGACCTACTTCGGATTGAGTCCGGTCGGGAGCCGTTTTTGGAAACTCCTGACGACCACCCCGACGATAAGAGACGCGATTGCGGTCATGCTCGAGGAGTACGACGTCGCCCCCGACGAGCTCGAGCGCGACATGGGCGCGCTCATCGAAGATCTCGTGGGCCGTGGGTTGCTTCGGATCGGGCGTGGGTGATCTGGCCAAGCTCCGCGCTCTGACCGGCCCGGAGAAGCGGCTCCTTCTCGTCTGTCTCGTCGCGACGCCCTTCGTCGCGGCCGGCCTCGCGATTTTCGGCTTCAGAAGGTTGCACGCGGTCATGGCCGGCCGGTCGCGGCCGCGGAGCGCGCGGTTCTTTACAGCGCAAGCCGCGGACGCGCGCGCCCGGAGCTCCGCCAAAGTCGTGGCCATTGCGACCGGGCGCGGGCCCGTCAGGGCGACCTGCCTCAGGCGTTCCCTCCTGCTGTGGTGGCTGTTGAGGCGTGACGGGATCGAGACGGTCTTGCGGGTGGGCGTCAACCGCGAAAACGGAACCCTGAACGCTCACGCGTGGGTCGAGTACTCGGGCCGTCCGGTGAACGACGCCGACGATATCGCCCTTCGTTTCCCCGCGTTCGCTCGAGACTTCGGAGCGTCACCGGAACGCGCCTCGTGAACGGCCCCGCCATCACCGGCGAGGTCCGGCTCGACAACCGGGTCGAGCTTCTTCGCGCCCTCGACGTCGGACCCGAAAAGCGCCTCCACATCCCCGACCTCGCGCTGATCCTTCTGGCCTACGAGCGCTGGGGCGAGGCCTGCGCCGGAAAACTCCTCGGCGATTTCGCTTTCGCGATCCACGACGAGCGGACGGGCCGCGCGTTCGGAGCGCGGGACCACTTGGGCGTCAAGCCCTTTTACTACCGCACGTCCGAGAGGGGGCTCGCCTTCGCCACGCGGGCGTCGGCGATCTCCGAAGTCGACGGCCTTCCGCTCGACCTCGACGAGAGGCGCGTCGCCGACGTTTGCGTCCCCGAGCTCGAGTGCGTCGACCTGACGAGCACGTTCTATCTCGGGGTGTTCCGGCTCCCCCCGGGGCACCAGCTGACGTTTGTCGCCGGCCGGGCCTCGGTCGCGCCTTACTGGGAGCCCGACCCCTCCCGGGAGATTCGCCTCGGGAGCGACGCCGAGTACGTCGAGGCGTTCCGCGAGGTCTTCACCGAAGCCGTCCGCTGCCGGCTTTCGAAAACGACGGCTTCGATGCTGAGCGGAGGGCTCGATTCCTCGGCCATCGTCGGCTTTGCCCGCGCGATCCTGCAAGCGGGCAACGCCCCGCCGCTCACCACGCTCTCGGCCCTGACCGACGACCCCGGCTGCGAGGAGTCGCGCCACATCCGTGCGGTCATGGAGTTGCCGGGGCTCGACCCGATCATGATTCGCCCGGGCGACGTCGGGACTTTTCGGGAGGACATCGAATCGTTCGTCACCTCGATGGAAGAGCCGTTCGACGACTCGATGATGATCCCCCTGCTCCTGTATTCCGCCGCGAGGCGGCGCGGTTTCGCCGCCGTGCTCGACGGCGTGGACGGCGACATCGTTGCGTCGCACGGGCCCGACATCCTCGCCGGACTGCTGCGCGCAGGCAGTTGGGACGTGGCGTTTCGCGAAGCGCAGGGCTTCGCCCGGTTCTACAAGGGCACCTACAGTCCCTGGTCGTCGGCGGCACGACTGCTCGGGGTGAACGCCGGCCGCGCCTTCGCTCCGGAGTTCGTCCGCGCGGCGGCGCGCCCCCTTCGGCGAAGGCTCGGCGTCCGAGCCGCCCTTGCCGAGTCCTTCGTCAGTCGCGATTGTGCCGCGAGGACCGATGTTCCTGGACGCCTCCGGACGCTTTGGGACCACCGCGACCCCGGCCCGAAGCGTACTTCGCGCGAGCTTCAGGCCCAGGCAATCGCGCACCCCCAGATCGGCGCCGCGTTGGAGCGCTACCACCGGGTCGCCGCGTCCCAGGGGATCGAGGCGCGCCATCCATTTTTCGACAAGCGCCTCGTCGAGTTCTGTCTCGCGCTCCCATGGGATCAAAAGGTCCGTGACGGCTGGTCGAAACGAATCGTCCGCCGGGGTGCGGCCGGCTTTCTTCCCGACGACGTGCGCTGGCGTCGCGGCCGCTGGGTTCGGCTCGGCTGGAGATTCCTGTCCGCCGTCATCACCGAATCAGGCGAATTCCTGGCTCGCGAACTCGCCTCCGACATGAACGAGCTCGCGCCGTACGTCGACCTCGCCAAGGTGCGGACGCTGTACGACCGCTACCGCCGCGGCGACGCCGAGGCCGCAGAGCCCCTCTGGACGGCTGCGGTTCTTTCGTTTTGGCTTCGCAACACAGGACCGAGGCGCTATCATCACCCGGCGCACGCGAACGGCCCGGCCGCGCCTCCCCGTCTCCCCCTCGAGGGATGATGGGTTTTTATTTCCATACCACGGGAGAATGGACACAATGACTTCCCGACTGAAGCCGGCGACCACGCCCCTGAGAAAGACCTACAAGAAACCGATTCTCACGAAGTACGGCAAGTTGAAGGACCTGACGACCGGGGGTTCCGGGCATTCCTCTGAACCGTCGAGCGGAAGGAAGCCACGCCCTTAGAAGTGTTCCACCGCTTTGCCGATTTCGTTCTTCAGAGCGAGGTGCCGCTCGGGACGCTCCCAGTGACCCTCTCCGGCCCCGCGGAGTGGCGTGTTCACGCCGTCCCTCCTGGACAGCCGGGACTCGCCGATGAACGATGGGATCACCATTGGCGGTCGCAGGATGGGAGTGTCTTGCTCTCCTGCGCCCGCGACGGTGACGCCTATCGACTCGGCATGCCGGGACTCGCGACGTTCCTGATCGACGACGGTGGTCGCGCGATCACGTGTCGTCCCTACGGCACGCTTCCACCAGGCACTCTCGAACACCTGCTGATCGACCAGGTGCTTCCGAGGGCCCTTACCCACCAAGGCCGCCTGGTGATCCACGCAGGTAGCGTCGCAACGCCCCAGGGCGCGATCGGGTTCCTCGGTGATTCGGGGGCCGGCAAGTCCACGCTCTGCGCTGAATTCGCGCGTGCCGGGCATCCACTGTTGGGCGACGACGGCATTCTGGTCCGGCGCGCACCAGCCGCGGGGTTCGAGGCGCTCGCGACCTACCCTGGTCTCAGGCTTCTCCCCGATCCCCTCCTACACTTGTTCGACGAACGAGCGGGAGCGGCACCGGTCGCGCACTACACCGAAAAGCGGCGGCTCGATCGGAACAGCAAGGACTTCACGCTCGCGACAGGCGCCGAGCCGCTGCGGGCGCTGTACCTGCTCGTGGTCGGAACCACCATTGAAATCGCCCCGCTTCCCGAGCGCGAGGCGTTCATGACGCTCGTGAGGGCGTCGTTTCAACTCCATTTGGACGATAAGGAGCGCTCACGCGGCCTCTTCGAGCGTATCGGCGCCCTGCTCGACGCGGTTCCCGTGCGGCGATTGTCCTACCCGCGGGAATGGGGCCGCCTCGGCGCCGTCCGCGAGGCCCTTCTGGCGGATGTCGAGACTCTCGCTACCCCCGCCAGTTCTGAAGGATGTGCATGTAGTTGATCCGTTCGTAGGCCTTGGGGTCCGGACAACGCGTCAGGCTCATGCTCCCTTTCACCTGCGCGAGAGAGTCGTATTCATTCTCCTCGAGAGCCCACTCCAGTTCGGCGCGCGCGCTCAGGAGTTGTTTCGGACCCTCCTTGAGGAGGGCCGAGACCATTTGCACGCCGTCGGCGCCGCACATCACCGCCTTCAAAGCGTCGAGGCCCGTGTGAACGCCGCCGGTGACGCCGAGCGAGAGACGCGTCCGCCCCGACAGGATGGCCAGAGCGTGGAGGCGGGGAAGCAGCTCCATCGAGCTCGACAGCGAGAGCGTCCGCACGACCTGCTGGTCCCTGACGTCGATATCGGGCTCGTAGAACCGGTTGAACACGACGAGCGCATCGGCTCCTTCCGACTCGACCCGGCGGGCGAAATGAGGCAAGGAAGTGTAGAAGGGGGAGACCTTGACCGCGAGAGGCATCTTCACATGCGCCCGGACCGAGCGGACCAGGGCCAGCAGCCGGTCTTCGATGTCGAGGGCGCTTTCTTCGGGGTCGGTCGGGACCAGGAACAGGTTCAGCTCGAGGGCGTCGGCCCCCGCGCCTTCCAGGAGTCGCGCGTACTCGACCCAGCCTCCCGGCGTCGTCCCGTTCAGCGAGGCCACGACAGGGACGCCGACACTGCGTTTCACGCGCACCAAGTGCTCGATGTACGAATCGGGGCCGAAGCGGAACCCTTCCGTGGTGGGGAAATACGACAGGGCCTCGGCGAAAGCGTTCTCGTGGGCGTCGATGCCGCTATGCGCCGCCAGTTGCTCGTACACGAGCTGCTCTTCGAAGAGCGAGCGCAGGACGATCATCGGCGCCCCCGCATCCTCGAGGCGCCGCACGCCGTCGATCTCGTCGGCCAGAGGAGACGCACCCGGGATCAGGGGATGCGGGAGCGCAAAGCCGAGATACGTCGTGGAGAGATCCATGGTCACTCCTTTTCCGCGGGCGCGGGTTCGGGGGGAGGAGGCACGGGCCGCACGTCGGCTCCGACCTTGATCCCCGCGAGCTGCTGGTAGATCGCGACCCGGTGCGCCGCGTGCGAGGCGGCTTGCGCCAGCAAGTGCTTGAAGCGCGCGGGATCGACCATCTCCGCCATCCGGAAGCGCGCCTCGTTGCGCATG
>Ga0315278_10004855_pt1 | contig 12179 bp, 5 predicted proteins | sample YL17G06_0_MG_FD_203880 | JGI IMG/M metagenome (GOLD analysis project Ga0315278, IMG submission 203880) | Sediment microbial communities from Yellowstone Lake, YNP, Wyoming, USA - YL17G06_0 | ecosystem: Environmental > Aquatic > Freshwater > Lake > Sediment | place: USA: Wyoming | collected... | reverse complement strand
GTTGAGGCGAGGATCGAGCCTTCCGTCGGTTGAGCGCCTCAAGGAAGAAGGCCCAGAAGATTCCGATCAAGAGGCTTAACATTCCCGCAATGAGCAAATTGAAAGAAATCTTCGGCCGGCTTTTTCTCTCCGCCGGGATTGCAGGATCAAGCACCTGGACCGTCGGCGTATCCCGTGCTTCTTTCAGTTTGGCCTGCTCGTACTGAGAGATCAACAGCGCGTACAGGGTCTCCTGGACCTTCAAATCGCGGGCCAGCCGGCCATACTCCAATGCGAGCGCCGGCACACTCGTAATCGCGGGACGCAAGCGCTCCCCCGGTAACCGGTCCTTTCCAGCTTTCCCCGACTCCATAATTTGCAACTGCTTTCGTAGCTCGTTGATGCTGGATTGCACTCGCGCAACATCGGGATTGTCCGGAGACAGATAGGATCCCATCACTTGTAGTTGGACTTCCTGCGCCATGATTTGGGCTTGAATCGTCGCAGCCGCTTCAATCATCGCCTTCGATTGCGCCTCGATGCCCACGGTTCTGTTCTGTGTCTGGAATTCCTTTAGCGCATTCTCCACCTTGACCAGCGCCACTTGTGTTTCAGCCAGACGCTGCTCGACAAACTTTCTGTTTTCTCTCGCTTTGCTCACACTCAGCGTCTGATTCAACCGGTCGAGATTCGACACATAGAAGTTGGCGATGTCGGAGGCCAGTTGGGGATCTTTATTTTCGACCGTAATCTTAAGGACCTTTTCTTTGGTGACCACGATGCGCGTCGTCCCTTCCAACGCAAGTCGAGTACCCTGCATTGTTTTCTCTTCGTAGCGCTCCATCAAATTGAATTGTTGGATCACATCGTCCGCCATGATTCGAGACTTGAGCATGGCGAGGAAAACGTCTGTCGACGTGGCCGGCGCGCCGGGAAGCGAAATCCCCAGGCTCTGAGCCGCAGATCCGGCTCCGCTGGATCCCAGGAGCGCACCCAAGCCCAACCCGTCATTGGATTCCAGTTGGGGAAGAAGCGTGGCGGTCGATTCGAAGATCTTGGGCAGGCTTACGCTCCACCCCAACGTGGCGAGCACCACGACCGTGCAGAAGGCGATGATGACCATCCGTCTCGCGTAGATGACCTGCCAATAATCGAACAGGGTGACCTCTTCCTCGGTTTGGCTGGTCTGGTTGGTCAGGTTCATCTGGTTGTCTGGTCTATCTGGTTTGTTTGGTTTATCTCGCTGGTATGGTTGGTCTGATCAAACGAACCTTGCGGGACGAGCACGGAACGTCGAGAAACAAGAACAACCAGAGAAACCCAATAACCATATAAACCAGCGCGACCGCCCAACCACGGCAATGCCTTGTCTGACACTCTTGCGACTCGTTGCGTGTTCACTACGACCAATGACCGCGATGGCAGCTGCGGTCATTGGTTGCCAATGACCGCGATGGCAGCCGCGGTCAAGGCCGCGCTTCCGATGATGGCTGCAATCGATTGCCACAGAGGCAACGTCCGAGTCTTAGCTTCTATCCGTTCAGGCACGACGATAGTATCGCCAACGGACACAGTCCTCACACGTGCATATCCTCCTTCGGCCGACCCATTCGCGCGCACGATGTACATTTCCTTTTCGTTGGCATCGGAAATCAACCCTCCAGCCCGACCAACGTAGTCCTCCACATCGAGATCGACTCGATACAGCACGTTTGCAGGATTTCGTACCGCGCCGATAATCGACACGGTCTGAGGCCGCAGCGGAACGGTGATCTGATCCCCTTCCTCCAGAATCAGATCGTTCTCCTTGTCCTGTTCAAGCTGATCGAGAGACTCTGCCTCCACGATCACTCGTCCCAATTGGATATGCGAGACGAGCTGATCCAACGCTTGCATCTGCAACTGCAACGTGGTGGTCTCCATGCCTTGTTGATTAGCCTGTCCGGCTATGGGTACCGCTCCCGCACTGTAGCTCGCAGCCTCAATGACCAGCCGTTGTTTTTGGAAGGAGACAAACTTCTCGATCTCTGCCTGCTGCTGCCGCCGAACCGACTCCCGCATGAGAACAAGGCCCCGAAGGAAGGCCCGTCCGTAAAGTCCCCCTGCTCGCTTCAGTACCGAGGACAGACGTTCTCCGGTCTCGATGGTATAGGTCCCGGGCCTCTTGATCTCTCCGGTCATTGTGATCGCACGGGGAGTCCGTACTTGAGTCGCCACGACGACTTTGTCGAGTCGGCGCAACTCCACATTGTCTTCTTTCCCTTGAAAAAGCGCTCGTGGGTTTATTGTGTAAATGGTCGTCTCATACGTGAGCGGGTCCGTCCGGACCAGTTCAGCCTGATCGACGTACGAATCGGCCAGCAACTGTTCCGGAGTCAGAAGATCCATCAACCGCATCCCGGGTCTGAACTCGTAGGGCCCAGGTGCACGGACCGCTCCGGCCAGCGTCACTGCGTTTTCGATCTGCGTCGGCACCGACGCCATGCGCACATAGTCACCGTCAATAACCGTGGGAACCACGGCGGGGGAAATTTCGTTGGTCGATACATTCAAGTACTGATCAAGATTCACATCGACAATCACGCGTTTTTGCCCCGCCTCAATACGGAAAATCTGTGCTCGACGACGGTCGGCCGAAGGAGCCATGCCGTCCGCGAGTTCGATCAATTCCAGTAGAGTGGTTTGATCTTTTAACTCGTAAATGGCGGGGCGCCTGACCGGTCCGCTGATCGCCACGACGGGCCCGATCGGCGTGATGACGACCGTGTCGCCTGAATGCAGGTGAACATCGTGGCTGCTATCCCCGTGGCGAAAGAACTCATACAGGTCGAGATCGGCCACGACTGTGTTGGCTCGAACCACTTGGATATGACGGAGCGACCCTGACTTGGCCGGACCACAGGCCGCGTAGAGCGCATGTGAAGCGGTTGCCAGAGAACTGAGCTCATACGAGCCAGGGCGAACCACTTCCCCCACCACAAAGACCTTGATGCTCCTGAGTCGCCCCATCGAGATGTGCAAATCGAAACGTTTGAGCAATCCGCTCAATCGCGCATTGAGAATCTGATTGGCCTGCGCAAAGGTGGATCCTGCGACAGGGATCGATCCAATCTGAGGAATGAAGATGGTCCCGTCACGTTCGACCGTACTGATATAGCTCCGATTGAAACTCGATTCGGGCGAATTCCAGATATGGATCGTTAAAGTATCTTCGGGGCCGAGGACATAGTCGGGGCCGATCGGCATATCCATCACCAGTGGAAATCCCGAAAAGCTCTGATCGAAAAAGTTGTACCCGAATTGCTTCAGCTGACTCGTCATGCCTTGAAGAAGGAAGAATCTGGAAAACGATTCCTCGATGGATAGAGGTGCGCCAGGGTCAACCTGGAACTGCCCCGGTAGCCCGGAAGCCATTCCATGAGTGTCCTGTTGCCCTTGGATCAGAGGGCTCAGTAGACCGGGGTGTGTCGGGAGCCCTACCGCGCCTGACGAGGAAGCAGTACCAAAAGCAGAAGGTGTCAGTCCTCCTCCTGACTGAGCACCCAACCTACTCCCAGTCTGGCTCGGAGAAGGCACAGCCGCTTGCGCCTGCGAACCCAGTCCAGCACTACCCGACCCTGATCGACCCTGTGGCTGGCTTGTAGTACTGGAGGGAGTAATACCGAGCGCAGCTAACCGTTCTGAATGGCCGGTTGTGTCATACGTTACCGCAGAAACCGCAGCTCCTGCTCCACCTCCCTGAGCAAGGCAAGGAGCTTGCGTGTGGGTAATCGGTGTAAGGGCTTCGGGATTGGTCACAATGGGCTGGCCAGGGAGCATAGAACCTGCACTACCTGGCAAGATTCCATACGGTATGGGCGATTGTGAACCCATTCCTGTCTGGGCCAGCAGCGTCGGGGGAGCAGCCGTAACGAAGACCAGTGCCCATACGACTAAGCATAGGCCGCGATTCGACGTCATCAACTTCATGCCATCCCCCCTCATTTCCCGCTTCAAATCGACGTCGTCGAAGGAATTGTCTATGGTAGAAGTTCCTACGACAACGCTATCCTAGCATCTCATCGAATGACCATCAAGAAAACCACCTAATCCTGCCGACCAAGGCGTACGATGTATTCAACACGATTCCGTCAAATGCCTCCAGCCCTAAACATGACCGGCTTCTGTTCTTGACGACTCTCAAAATTCTTTCGAGAGTGACATCCCTACAAAATGGTTTGTTGCGGTGACCCCTGGCGCAAAAGTCTCAACAAACGGAGTAATAGAACTGATCTGACCAGGGGTCTTGATGCGTTGGTACGTGTATCCGAGTGTGATGTGGGTTCTCGCCGTGACCCACCAGGTCAAATCAACGGACATTTCCTGCTTTCGCTCGTGGACCGGAAGCCCTCGGGCGCGCTCCTGATAGTTGAAACTGTGGCCCAGCTGGAGCTGATCCGTCAGATACCGCGTGGTGCGGATATACATATCGATCGCGTCGGTCCCCATGCTATGCCCAAGCGGAAATCCGTACTGTCGCATGCCGCTGGTATAGTTGCCGTTGTTGTACCAAACGCCGACAAGACCTGTTTTTCGGCGGGTATAATCGGTGTCCGCATACTCGATCCGGAGGTCCTGGGTATCGCCTTTAAAGAGTTGCGGGATATAGATGCCCGCGAGATAGGCGGCCCGGCTGGGAATGGGAACTTGGCTCCATTTGTCTTCCGACCCAAGCTCCCCGTAGATCTGCATGCCGCCAGGGAAAGGAATCAGATAGGGGACTTGAGGCACCCGTGCGCGGAAATCGATCGTCGATTGCTCGTTACAGTCCTGCGTTCCTGCCTGATTCGGTGGATTTTTGTAGCAGTCAACAACCGCTTTCGGAAAGGATTGGCCACGTCCATGCCCCCCGAACTGGGTCAGTCTGGTAAGGCCCACCTCCAGCCAGGCAGTCGGCAGATAATTCAGCCGCAGCCCAAAAATCTTGGCGTGTGAAAAGTCGCGATTTTTTTCCAACTGGGCCAGGAAGCTGTTGATTTTCCATTCCCCCAGGTCGCGCAACTTCCAGGGCAACCGGAACGCTTCTTCACTCCCCAATTTAATCATGTCGAGAGGGAAGGCGTGATCGGTCAGCAGCAGTGACCCGTGGTAACCGGGACCCCACCATTGCGTGCCACGCCCGGCTTCCAGCGCGACGTTCCAGAAGGTCAGCTTCAGGCTCGCCTCGCGCAGATAGACGTATTGATCGTTCAACGACGTGAGCGGGCCTACAGTCGGTCCGTGGCTCAGGGCATTCAGATTACTGATGAACTTGGGCTGAACCGTGATGGCCGCCCAATCTCCCACCTCCAGCCATCCTCGCACGTCCGTTTGATTCTGAACACCATTGGCATAATACTCGCCTCCGCGGTTCTCGCGAAAACGGACCGTCTGGCCTCCCCCGACAGAAAAGGCATCCACCTCCGTTTGCAGACGAGCCCCATAGCGAAAAGTGGATGAAGGCTCTGTGCGTTTCCGAACGATCGTCCCCAGATCTGTCAGTTCCGGTCGGAACTCCGCCATCAGACGTTCGAAGAGCGGCTCCGCGAGGATCTCTCGACTATCGGGCCTGATCTCATCGGCGCGAATGCGCTCGATGGCGCGGGCGACATACTGGGCGGCTTGTTTTCGACTATAGGGCTTGGCGACGACCATCGCCTGATCGATAATCCCGAGCGCCGTCAACCGCTCAATCGCGTCATAAGCCCAGTGGTGGAGGGGGAGGTTGACCGATGCCAGGGCGACTCCTACCGGCACCAAGGCAAGGCTTGCCGCCAGCACAATGGCGACGAGGAAACGCAGACGGTCCGTCCTCGCCCTCATCCTCGGCGGCGAGAACTGCCCGCAACGTTCCTCCTGTGCGGGCAAGGAACACGTTATTCTACGAAGCAAGAGCAACCATGACATTCAAGCGACATGATGCCGTCAAGAGCGACGACAGGAATAATCCGCATCGGGTACGTGGTGCGTCAGAACATCCGGCGGGTACGATAGTGGGATATTGCGTGATTCGCAGCTTGAGAGAAGAGCCTGTGCCAAGGGAGGCTTCACCACAGGCCTTTCTTTTCCGCTGGACGGGAAGAAATAGTCTGCTCGACGAAAGATTCGTGCTCCTGCTCCACGGGTTTAAATTCAAGCCCGGTCACCAAGATATAGATGATGCCGCGTTCCTTGCAGGCCTGAATCACCTCCCTCAAGCGGTCCCCCTTGATAGTCGTTGACGAAATCAGCACGCGGGCGACGAATCGGCTGTCCAGAATGGCCGGCACATCCTGGCTCGTCCCCAGGACCGAGATTCCGCTGACCGTTCGGTTCCGCAAGTTCGGGTCGTCATCGATAAACCCGATGGGCCTCATCCCCAGCATGCTGTTTTGCATCAACTCGCGAACCACGAGTTGTCCCCCGAGCCCGGCGCCATAGATCAGCGCGGTCCCTTCATGACCAGCACCCCGCTGATGCGAAAAGTCCAGAACGCGGTAGACGCTCCGAATACCCCCCACGAACAGGCCGAGCAGGAGGAGATCGATCACGAAAAAACTGAACGTCCCTACAGGAGAATGCCCGATCATCACGAGTGAATAGGACATGGCGACCGCCGCACCCGAGGCCAAACCGACTTTTATCAAATCACCGACTCCCATCGCGCGCCAGACTCCCCGATGCAGTCCGAACAGGTAAAAGCAGACAAACTGCACGATCAACACCGTGGGAAACGCGTTCACGTACCAGCCCGTCAACTCGTCGGTTAACCGGGCATCGTTGAACTTCAACAGAAACGTAGCCCAATAGGCGAACGTGATGAGAAAGAGATCGAGATAGCCGAGAAAGAATCGCCGGTCGAAGGCAAACTTGTCATACCACCGAAGCAGCCGTCCGACCTGGAGAAGATCCACGTCTCGATATTCCAGCTTTCCAATCCCGATGGCAGTGGCCAACATGGCGGTCAGGAGGATAATCCCGGCATTACGATACTCAGCCAGCACGGAGAGGAGGGCAAAGAACGACAGCCCCATGGCGACGGCATACAGGGTCAAGACCGCGCTGCGGTGAGAAAATCCTAGCGCCATCAGCCGATGGTGAAAGTGCCCCTCATCGGCCTCGAACATGCGCGTAAACGCACGGGTCCAACTCGCCTGAGGATTCTTCCCATGGCGGGTGCCCTCAGGGCTCCCCTTAAATCGTCGAAGCATGGAAAAGAGCGTATCGATAATGGGGAGTCCCAATACCAGCAGCGGCACAACTACCGCCAGGGCTGTCGCCGTCTTCTGCGTGCCGATAATAGCGGTCACCGCGAGAACGTAGCCGATCAACAGACTGCCGGAGTCGCCCAGGTACATGCGGGCCGGGTTGAAGTTGTGCGGCAAAAAGCCCAGCAGGGCGCCGAGCATCACGATCAAGACCAGCGCGTCCTGCACCTCGCCTCGGAGGAGGAAGAGCGCGGCACAGGTGCCCGCCGCAATGCTCCCGAGTCCCACGGCCAGACCGTCCAGACCGTCCACAAGATTGAAGGCATTGGTAATGCCAACGATCCACAAGAACGTGAGCGGCAGAGCGAACAGTCCAAGGTCAATCAGATTGCTCCCGAAGAGCGACACATGGTCGATTCGAACGCCCAGCGCGATAGTCATGAGTGCGGCGGCGGCTTGGATGAGGAATTTTCCATAAACAGGCAGAGGCCGAATGTCGTCGAACGCACCGCCCAGAAACACGATGACCCCACCGGCCAGGATCGGCCACGAATGGGTCAGATCGAAGGCGAAGCTGGAAGGGGCCAGGTGCGTAAGTCCAACAGCGGCCAGGATGGTGACAGCGATGGAAAGGGCGATGGCCACTCCGCCGATCCGAGGGGTCGGCACTGTATGGATCTTGCGTTCGCCCGGAAAATCGACGGCCCCAATATGGAAAGCAGCCCGACGCATCGCCGGACTGAGCGCCCAGGAGAGCGAGAAGGCGATCAAGAACAACAAGAGATAGGTGAACACATTCACTGACTCCGTGTGGGTGGAGAGACGGTCCTCATCTGCACCGGTTGAGTCGATGAGGGTACGGCCACTCGCTGGAGAACCTGCCGGAACTGCTCGGTAGCAATGGAACGATCGCAGTGCGTATTGAAGTACTGGCGCGCTGCCTGTCCTTGCCTCTCGAGCAGTGTGTGATCACGGTAAGATGCAAGCAAGGCCTGGACGGCGCCCTGTGTGTCCCCCGGCTCCACAGCGTACCCACAGTCGGCTTCTCGAACAATCGATGCCGGCTCGCTGCCCGGTGGTCCGATGAAAATCACAGGCCGCCCTGCCGCGAGAACGCCGTAGATTTTACTCGGGATGCTGAGCCCTTCCATCTCGGTCCGCAGAGAGACAAGGTGGATGTCCGCAGCCGACAGGCTGGACTGAAGCAGTGCGTTCGGCTGGTACGGGAGGAATACGACATGCTGCCAACCCTCTGCTTGGGCAGCCTCCACAAGGTGGCTCCTCCAGGCGCCTTCCCCCACGAAGCAAAAACATATACCTGGAACATATCTCGTTTCCCGTATGAGGGCAAAGATTGTCTCAAATTCATGCACCACTCCGTGGTTGCCCGAATACATCACGACAAACCGGTCCTGAAGGCCCTGTTCACGCAGGAATTCATTGTCGTGCCGAGGCACAGACCGGATGCGGCGTCCATCGGCCCAATTCGGGATGTTGACGATGGCGTGAGGGGGCACGCCATCTGAAAGAAGATGCCGCTCCATGCATCGCCCGATCACCACGACCTGATCCATCCGGCGTAACGACCACCGAGCCATTCGCTTGAGGAGCCGCCCGACCGGCCCTTCGCGAAGAACCCCGGCGCGGAGAGCAACCTCCGGGAACACATCCTGAAGCCAGCAGATCGTTTTCACCGGTTTGACGAACCGAACCATCGCCGCAAGCACAGAGAGAAGAGGCGGGTCTGACAGGACCACCAGACAGTCCTGGTCCTTCATTCGAGCAGCGGCCCAGAGAGCGGAGATCCAAAACGACAGATAATCGGCGAGCCGGCCAAGCATGTGGGATCGGCCAAAGCGGGTAAACCCGACTCGCACGATGCGAATCCCTCGGTGCATCTCGTGATCCGGAAATCGTGCCTCCTCGCCGAAGTAGGCGGTCTTCCCCGTAATGACCGTGACGCGGTCTCCTTTGGCGTCGAGGTCTTCGGCCAATTCCGTCAACAATTGAGAGGTGGCTGAAATGTCCGGGTAGAAGTAGCGATTGATGAACAAGAGGCGCATGCCCCCGGACTCTTGGAACCGCCGGGTCACCGTGCCCTCCAGCACCGACAACATCCGCCCGGCCAGTTCAGCGCGGTCGTAATGGGGGGCGGCTTTCAGGCAACCAGCCCGCAGGGAGTCATACAAGGCCCGATCGTTCTTCAACGCGCACAGGCGTTCGCACAGTTGCTGCACATGCTCCGGCTCGAACACGAGCCCCACGCCTTCCCGCTCGACGATCTCCGCCGACTCTCCCGCCACACCATGGAGCACGGGAATACCCATACCCATGGACTCGAAAAGCTTGGAAGGAATCACCTGGGTAAAAAGATCGGTCTTTTTCAGGTGGATGATGGAGGCATCCACCAGCGACCAATATTTGACCACCTCTTCTTTCGGTACGGAATCGATGAACATCACATTATCCAGCGCCATCTGCCGCGCTTTCTCCCGGAGCGCCGGCTTGCGCGCACCGTCGCCGAGGAACATGAAGCGGAACGCCTCGCCCCCCGGCTGCCGACGCAGATAGTCGGCCGCGTCGAGGAGCGTGTCCAGACCGTGAGCCAGACCGTGGGTGCCGATATACCCGGCGACGAACTTTCCCTCCAGCCCCAGATGTCTCACCAACTCGACATCCTTCGGTTGAGGATGAAAACGCGACACGTCCATTCCGTTCGTGATGACGTCAATCTTCTCCGGATCAATGCCCCGTGCAGCCAGATTGCGCCTAAAGGAATTCGTCACCGACACAATACGCGTCGCGTTCCGATAGAGAAACAGTTCCAGCTGTTCCAACAGGCGGAGAACGAAATAATTCCGCATCGCTCCCACCGCCTTAATCGACTCCGGCCACAGGTCGCGCAGTTCAAACACAAAGGGAATCCGCTTGAGGCGGCTCACAGCATAGGCCGCGCAGGTCGTGAAGAGCTGGGGCGAAGTGCCGATGACCAAATCCACGCCGCGCACAAAGGGACTCGCCAGAACTGCCATGACCATGAAGCTCTGATAATCGAGGATGCGCTTCAGAAATCCCCGGTTCGCCGTGATGTAGGACCATACGCGAATCACCCGGATCCCATCCATCGTCTCGCTCTGCCACAGCGTATTGCGATAGCCGGGATAGACTTCCCCTTTGGGGAAATTCGGCACGCAGGTCACCACGGTCACCCGATGTCCGGCCTTCACCCACTCTCGGCAATGTTCGAAGGTGCGGCTCGCCGGAGCGTTGACTTCAGGAGGAAAATTGTCGGTGAGAAAGAGGATGTGCAAATTAATCCCAGGTGAACCGAACAACACAGCGCGGCCCGGCAAAGCCCATTTCCAGGCAGCGGTTCGGCTCGGTCACACCGAACTCAGGATGATACGTGGCCGGCACAACATGAGCCACCGCCCCTTCTACGCGCCAGTTGAGTGCGCATCCTTCGGCGGCGACGCCATGGCCCACTTCGGCTGCAGTGGATAAAGGCGCCACCAGCGCAGGGGAGAAAAATAGCCGGCCCACTGCTTCTCCAAATTTGCCATCAAGGGTATCCACAATCTCCACGGCATGATCGGACAGGCGCCATTCACGCCGGTGAATCGGCCTTCCCGGCAGCCGCGCGTACCCATCGTGCGAACAGACCACATGGACGCCGTTCACGTCTTCCCGAATCTGTAAACCGAAAGGCTTGGCACGCCGGGCGGCACGAAATCCGCCCCATACTTCCGATGAATCCTGCCCATCGATCGAGACCGTATTGTGCGCAGCAGTGCCTCGTTGCCGAAGACGCTCCGGTCCCATGCCATAGCGTGACGTGCCGGAATTCACCAATACCCGACGTCCAAACAGGGAAAGCTCAAAGGAGAGGGTGTCAGCATGGGCATGGCCGGGCAGATAATCCGGTCCCACTGGCGCAACGTCCAGCAGCGCCACCATAGCGCCCCGCTGCACCCGAATATAGCCGCTCGCGGGAAAATGGGCCACGCCATCTCCCGCCACAGAAACCGACGACAAGCCCAGCCGCCCGGCATAGGCTTCCAGTTCCATCAGGGAAGGCGCAATGCCGATGGCAGCGTCATTAAAGAAGGATATTTCTCCATCCGGGTGACACATGGCCGCAAGCCAGATGCGCATGCGACCGACTGTCTCCAGCCAAGAGTCAGCGAAGCTGCGCCAGCGACTGGGCATCGTCTCTAAAGATGTCGCCACGAAGTTGATCAGATCGAGCATGTCCTCCAAGGCAAGAGCATGGTACATCGGACTGCGCTCAAAGTGGCCGCCATCGGATAACACCTGCTCCTGCACTTCGCGCTCCAGAATGCGCAGGCCTTTCTCCAGCCAGCCTTCAGCCTCCGGCCCCTCAAAAAACACACCGGCAAACACCAAGGCCTTGGCATTCGCAAACAGGTGATTCCCCAGCAGATGAATCTCCAGGCGTTGCGAAAGCCAGCGAGTTTGCACGGCCAGGCTTTCCACACATTCTGGTGGAAGCGCATGACCGCCCAGCGCCCACTTGATCCAGTTCACAATCCGCAAGGAAGTCGGGTAGGGCTCCCACCCGGTACCTATGCCCGACGGATTTTCCTGAACCCATCGCGACAGCAAGACCCGATGCCACTCCGTCCGTGCATCGGCATCCTGTGCATTCAGGTCGTCAAAATAATGGAGGTTGTAGCGCCACAGTTTCTCCAACGCAGGATCATCCCAGCCGCCAGCAGCCAGATCGTGCGTGTCGTTCAAGAAACAGAAACGCTCAGGTCCAACCAGACTGACCCTGCGTGCTGCCGGCTTCACCCAGGCTCGGCGGTGCGTCGATCGCAGCGGGGGGGCCGGGCGCATATCGATGCGCGGCCTGACCAAGCAAAACCAAATCCGCCCGTAGAGCTGAATCGGTTTCAGATGCCGAAGAGTATGCCAGTAGGTGAGAAGGCCGGGCATGTCTTCCAGTGGTCGGTTGGAGGGGGCAAGTGGTTA
>Ga0315278_10004853_pt1 | contig 12180 bp, 7 predicted proteins | sample YL17G06_0_MG_FD_203880 | JGI IMG/M metagenome (GOLD analysis project Ga0315278, IMG submission 203880) | Sediment microbial communities from Yellowstone Lake, YNP, Wyoming, USA - YL17G06_0 | ecosystem: Environmental > Aquatic > Freshwater > Lake > Sediment | place: USA: Wyoming | collected... | reverse complement strand
ATGGAATCTCAAAAAGAAAAACCCGGATGCGCGTATTTCCGAACCGGTCGAGCCAATTGTCTTCTGGATTGACAACGCGGTACCGCTGGAATACCGCGATGCCATCGCCGAGGGGATCGAGTTCTGGAACAAAGCGTTCGAAAAAATCGGCTTTCGCAGTGCGGTCATTGCCAAACAGAGACCGGACACGGCTGACTGGGATCCGCTTGACGTCCGCTATAACACCGTCCACTGGATGGTGTCACCCGGAGCAACATACGCCATCGGTAATCTCCGCTCCAATCCATTTACCGGTCAGACATACAATGCCGAAATCAGCATCTCGTCTGATCTAATGCGGGCCTGGTTCAACCTGGTGGAAAAATTCGTGAAGCCGGTCGGACCGGGAGGACAGATTATCGAAGACAAGATCGCCCAACCGGAAAAAAACGAGGGCATGAGATCGTCCGACCCGCGCCGGTGTACTTATGCCGAAGAAGCCGCGGAGGATATGTCATTTGGCCTGGAGTATCTGCTGAGCACGGCTGGTACTTTTGCCAACAAGGACTCGCTCACCAGGGAATATGTACACAGCGCATTAGTGGAGTTTGTCGCCCATGAAGTGGGGCACACTCTTGGTTTCATGCACAACTTCAAAGCCTCGTCGGTTTACTCGCTGGAGCAGTTACGTGACCGGAACTTCACCCGCGAGCACAGCACTTCAGGCACCATCATGGACTACAATCCCCCGCTTATCTCGACCAAGGGACAAACTCAGGGCGAGTTCTTTGCCTCGGTTCCGGGACCGTATGACGACCTGCTTATCGAATACGGCTACAGCGAATTCGGGACTACCACCCCTGAGGAGGAACGGAATCGTCTATCTGAGATCGCCTCACGAACCGGCGCCCCCGAGCTGGCTTTCGCCACCGATTTCGATTTGAGCCCATATGCGGTCGATCCGCTTGTCGAGAAGCACGACATGGGCAACGACCCGATTGCCTTTTGTAACCACAAGATAAACCTGTCCCGAGAGTTATGGGATAATGCCATCAAGGAGTTTGAGAAACCGGGCAACAGCTACGAGAAGCTGAGACTGGTTTTCGGCAACGGCTGGCGAGCTTACACTGAAACAGCCCGCAACCTGGTCCACTATGTCGGTGGTTTGTACCATAGCAAGACGCATATCGGTGACCCTGATGGGAAGATCCCCTTCACTCCTGTCCCAGCCTCAGAACAGCGACGGGCAATACAGTTTCTTTCGGACCGAATATTCGCTGCCGATGCGTTTAATGTCTCCCCCGAACTGCTCAACAAGCTACAGCCTCCCCGCTTCTTCGATTTCGACGGGAATGCTTACCAGTCGCCGATTGCTTACCAGTGGCACGAACGAGTGCTGAATGTTCAGTCGACGGCGATTAACAACCTGTACCACCCGCTCACTCTGCAGCGCCTTGTAAACAACCTGGCGCGGGTGCCTGATACCGAACCAAAGTACACCATGCTCGACCTGTTCACCGACGTGCGGCGGGCGATTTGGGGCGAAATCAGTGCGCCAGCCAACGTGAACAGCTATCGTCGCCAGCTTCAAAGATACCATTTGCGAATGATCGTCGGGATCTACCTTGCTAACGCGTCGATGTATCCCTCTGACGCGCTGACCCTGGCGGCCAATGATCTGGACATTCTCGATCGCGCGGCCCGGAGCGCCGTCAATTCGAACGCTATCGACGAAATGAGTAAAGCGCATTACCGGGAAGTCCTCAGACAAATTGAAGCTGCCCGAAGCTCCCAGCGGGATTTCCTGGGCTATTGATAGTTGCGGGTTTCTCCCCTGACAAAACACTTAAGGCCGGATTCCTACGAACCCGGCCTTTTTGTTTGTTGTTGCGGATTTGCGAGATCGAATATCAATGTCGCCAGAGCGAACGTTCAGCGGGGCCGTTTTCGTCCGCCGCATCGTAGAAGTACTTGATGTAGTTCCACGCATCGGCCGCCTTGTCGGCATAGACGAACAGTTCGATGTCTTCGGGCGCTATCGTGCCCTGCTCCACGAGGTAGTCAAAATCAATCAGCCCTTTCCAGTACTTTGTGCCGAACAGCACGATCGGCAGGGGTGCAATTTTTTTCGTCTGGACCAGGGTCAATCCCTCGAACAATTCGTCCATCGTACCGTAGCCGCCCGGAAACGCCACCAGCGCCCTGGCCCGGAGCAGGAAGTGCATCTTGCGGATGCCGAAATAGTGAAATTGGAAACAGAGATCAGGTGTGATATACGGGTTTGGCTCCTGCTCCATTGGCAACGTAATGTTTAGCCCTACCGATTTGGCGCCGACTTCGTAAGCTCCCCTGTTTGCCGCTTCCATTACACCCGGTCCACCGCCGGTGACAATTACATACTCATGGCCGTTGCCAGCCTGGCACTGCGAGGACACCAGACGGGCAAACTCGCGGGCCTCGTCGTAATAGGACGACTTCTCCAGTACCGCCTGTGCGATCCGCAGGTCACGTCGCCTGACGGCATCCCCCGGATCTTTCAACAAAGAGCGTTCCGCTTTGCGGACTTGCGCCCGGGCGGCTGATGGTTCGACAATCCGTGTCCCGCCGAAAACGACAATGGTCGACCTGATCTGATGATGGCGCAGTCCGAACTCGGCCTTGAGAAGTTCCAGTTGCAGGCGCGACGGTCGGGCATAGGGACTGTCAAGAAAATCCGGGTCCTTGTACGCCAGTCGATAGGCCTTTGACTTTTTCAGCTTACGGATGGCCCGCTCACGATCAAAAGGAGCTTTCTTTGAACTCATAGTTATTCCCCAAATCCATCATAGTTCTACTGTTTCTCCCAACCTTGGGATGTGGCACTCCCATCGGCGGTCTTCCCTCAGATGCTTCGCCATCGCCTGCGCTTGCTCCGGCTCACCGTGAGTTACAAACACCCGGCGCGGCGCTTTCTTGACCGGCTCGAGCCAGTGGAGGATTTCATAGAAATCGGCATGCCCCGATAACCCATGAAGGTGGATCACTCGGGCATTAACTTTGAACAACTGTTTGTGGATACTGATCTCGGTCGCTCCCTCGGCAAGCTGCCGACCGCGTGTTCCGGCCGCCATGAAGCCCACCAGCGCCACGGTCGTGTTCGGATCAGGCAATCGTTGCATCAAGTGGTGCATTATCCGCCCGCCGGTCAGCATGCCGCTGGATGAAATAATAATCGCAGGCCCTTTCAGCTTGTTGAGTTGTTTCGAAGACTCTCGTTCTCGATGCAGAAATACGTTGCTACAGTCGATGGTGCATCGTTCGCCGCTCAACTTCGAAACATCGATTCCATGGTATGACTGATACTTGTTGTATATGTCGGTCGCGATAACCGCCATGGGCGAGTCAACATGGATGTCGATTCGCGGCACCAATCCATAGCGGATCAGTTCATTCACCAGGTAGACGATCTGCTGAGTGCGGCCGACCGCGAACGCCGGAACCAAGAGAACGCTCTTTCTCGCGACAATGTCGTTCACCAGATCGATAAGCACCGCGCGGGGGTCTTCGGGCTCGTGCAGTCGCCCACCGTAAGTCGATTCGCACACGAGATAGTCCATTTCCGGCGGCTCTGCCGGATCAATCGTCAGCGGGTTTCCGTAGCGCCCGATATCGCCAGAGAAGAAAATCGATTTTCTCTCACTGTTTCGCCATATTTCCACCTCGACCGACGCCGCCCCGAGAATGTGCCCTACGCGGTGAAAACGAAACCTAAGGCCGTCGCCAATATCCGTCCAATCATCGAACAGAACCGGCTTGAGGAGTTGCATCGCTTCGCGAGCATCCTCGACCGTGAACAGCGGTAAGGCCTTCTCATGCCGCGTGAGCTTCTTCTTGTTGCGCCAGGCCGCGTCTTCTTCCTGTAGCTCGGCGCTGTCCATAAGCGAAATGCCGGCCAAATCAACGGTCGGCGGTGTGGCAAACACCGGCCCGTCGAAACCCTGACGTACCAGCCGCGGCAAGTAGCCGATATGATCGATATGAGCGTGTGTAAGTACTACGGCATCCAGTGACTTCAGATCGAACGACGGCGCGCTCCAGTTCATTAGTCGCAGTTCTCGCGCCCCCTGAAACACCCCGCAATCAATCAGGATTTTTCGATGATCGGCTTCGACAAGATACTTGGAGCCGGTTACCGTCCCTGCGGCTCCATGAAAAGTCAGTTTGAGCAAATTGCCCTTCTCCAATGGCAACCGGCCGGTTTGATCTGGCAAATGACTCGACAAATCCAGTGGTGCGCCTATCTCCTCGTAACTACCGGCGCGCTGAAGGCTTCTTCCACAGGCACTTCCGTCGAGAAACCAAGTGATATGCCAATCGAAGCTGCCACTTTGACCCAGGGGTGATCCGCCGTCACCCCACGAATTTTTCCGGCGACGTCTCTGATTGGAACGGTCGAGGTTTCGACTCCTTTTAGAACGACCATCCGGCCAGTGTTACCAGCGGCCGCCTGACGCATCGCCTCGACCCCAAACCGGGTGGCGAGAATACGATCAAAAGCGGTCGGCGAGCCACCCCGGAGCAAATGCCCAAGGATTGTCACTCGGGCTTCGATATTGAGCAGCCCTTCCAATTGAGCGGCTAACTGATTCGAAACCCCGCCCAGCCGGATCGGATCGGGCGAGTTGGCTACTGTCCGCTTGACGACTATGCTGCCGCCGATCGGCTTCGCCCCTTCGCCTACCACCACGATTGAGAACCGCTTGCCGCGGGAGTTGCGCTCCTTTATACGCTCACAAACAGCGTCAATATCATACGGAATCTCCGGAATAAGGATGATATCCCCGCCACCCGCCAGACCCGATCCAAGCGCAATCCAGCCGGCGTACCGACCCATTACCTCGACAATCATGATCCGGTGGTGCGATTGAGCCGTTGTGTGAATCCTGTCGATGGCATCAGTAGCCACGGAAAGAGCCGAGTCAAAGCCAAAAGTGACATCGGTGCCCCAAAGGTCGTTGTCAATCGTCTTGGGCACTCCCACAACCGGAAGTCCCTTATCGATCATGCCGGCCGACGCCGCCATGGTGCCGTCGCCTCCGATGGCAATCAACGCTTCCAGACCAAGCGCTTCGAAATTTCGTACCGCCTGCGAGGAGCGATCGAGATATACATATTCGTCATCCTGAAGCACGGGAAATCTGAAGGGGTCGGCGCGATTTGAGGTCCCGAGTATTGTCCCTCCAAGCGCCATGATGCCGGAAACGTCCTTCTGACTGAGAGTTACGAAACGATTCTCAACTATTCCTTCATATCCATCAAGAAATCCCACGACTTCCCAATCGAAGTCCCTTTCGGCGGTCTTGACGATCGCACTGATAACGGCATTAAGACCGGGGCAGTCTCCCCCACCGGTGAGGATGCCGACACGTTTGGACTGCTTCATATTTCAAACCTATTTGTTCTACGCTAACATTATGATCGGCTCGACCTTACGTCAAATCAACCGACTTAGAAAGATAAAAACGGTACTGACGGGGGGCGCGAAAGACGTTCCTCAATCTTCGCACTGGAATTTGTTGTTGTCTGTGGAAGGGTAACCGATATTAAGTGTGGGCCTGACGGATCAGGCTGCAAAACCCTAGATGGGAAAAACCAATGCGCGTCAAACAACTCCTTGTCCTGCCCAAGCTCCCCGAACGACTTACTCGACTCGATGAACTTGCCAACAACCTGTGGTACTCGTGGAGCTGGGACGTTGTCCGTCTTTTCATCCGACTCGATGCCGACATGTGGGAGCAGTGCTACCAGAATCCGGTTTTCATGCTGTCGAAACTCCCGCAGCAGCGACTCGAAGCGGCCGCCCAGGACGAGGCCTTTATTGCCAGTCTGGACAAAGTGTACACCCAGTACCAGGATTATCTTGCTCGAAAGCGCTGGTTTCATTTCCAGCACCGCGATCTTGAGAACGAACGAATTATCTATTTTTCTCTCGAGTACGGCCTCGATACCGGTTTGCCGGTTTATTCCGGCGGTTTGGGCGTACTGTCCGGAGATACTCTCAAGTCAGCCTCAGACCTGGGGCTGCCTATGGTGGCCGTGGGGCTACTTTACCGCTACGGTTATTTTCGCCAGTCTTTGTCAGCCGACGGCTGGCAACAGGAGCGGTACGAAGAGAACGACTGGTATCACATGCCGGTCCAGATGGTCAAAGACGCCGAGGGTCGGCCGATGCGTGTCACGCTGGTGTTAGATAGCGTACCAGTCCAGATTCAGATCTGGAAGGTCCAGGTCGGCGTCATTCCGCTGTACCTGCTGGACACCAACATTCCGGAAAATTCCTCGAAGGCGCGAGAGATTACTTCGGTGCTGTACGGCGGCGACAAAGACATGCGCATCCGGCAGGAGATCGTGCTCGGCATCGGGGGAATCGCTGCGCTTCGCTCACTCGGTATTATCCCGACGATAGTCCACTGTAACGAAGGTCATTCCTGGTTCCTGACCCTCGAACGCCTTCGCCACCTGATCCATGACCATGGCCTGAGCCTGGCCGAGGCCACACAGTATGTCTGGTCAACAACAGTGTTCACCACTCACACGCCGGTTCCGGCGGGCAACGAAAAATTCGATCCGGTATTGCTCCGCAGATACCTGGGTGACTTGATCTCCCAACTTGGCATGGATTGGCAACAATACCTGAGCATCGGGCGCGTGAATCCGGGCGACGACGCAGAACATTTCGGAATGACAGTAGCGGCACTGAAGTCTTCAGCTTTCTGCAACGGCGTCTCAGAACTGCACGCCAAAGTGTCGCGGGAGATGTGGCACAACATCTGGCCGAATCTTCCAAGTCAGGAAGTCCCGATCCGCGCCATCACTAACGGCGTACATCCGGCATCGTGGATTTCACATGACATGAAGGAGCTGTACGAATCATATTTTGGCCCGCGTTTTGCCGAACAACCCGGTGCTCCGGAAGTCTGGAAGAAAGTACAGAGCATACCCTCTGTTGAACTCTGGCGGGTTCATAATAAGCGACGGGAACGATTAGTTTATTTCTCGCGCAAGCGCCTGAAAACCCAACTGCAGCGCCGTGGTACAACTCAAGGAGAAATTCAGAAGACGGATCAGTATCTTGATCCGCAGGCTCTAACCATTGGCTTTGCGCGCCGCTTCTCCACTTACAAGCGCGGTGGTTTGATTTTCTACGATCTCGACCGCCTGGAAAAGATCGTTTCAAACGAAGAGCATCCGGTGCAGATTATCATTGCCGGCAAAGCGCATCCTCTGGACACGCCCGGCAAAGAGATCATCAAACAGATCATCGAGTTTACCGGCGAACCCCGGTTCCGCAACCGGATCTTCTTTCTGGAAGATTACGACATCAACGTCGCCCGCTATCTCGTTCAAGGCGCCGACGTGTGGTTGAACAACCCGCGTCGTCCGCAAGAGGCGTCGGGTACTTCGGGTATGAAAGCCGCTCTGAACGGGGTATTGAATCTATCCATACTTGACGGCTGGTGGGTTGAAGGATACGATGAAGAAAGCGGCTTCAAAATAGGCAACGGCGAAGAATTCGAGAATCTCCGAGTGCAGGACCAGCTTGAAGCCGAATTGCTCTATAACGCTCTCGAACGCGAAATTGTCCCGTTGTTCTACAAGCGGAACGATATCGACCTCCCCGAAGAGTGGCTGGCGATGATGAAAGCTACGATCCAGAAAACCGGGGAGGGGTTTTCTACCCACCGGATGCTCACCGACTACACGGAGGAGTTTTATGTCCCGGCTATCACGGCTGCCCAGAAGCTCAGGGACAACAACTACTCGCTGACTCGCCAGGTCACGACCTGGGTGGACCGCATATCGCGCAGTTGGGACAAGATCAGTATCCTCGATATCGACTTCCCCAATATCGGCGGCACGGTGCAGGTAGGGCAGCAGGTCGAGGTCAGCATGCGAGTCAACCTGGGCGAAATCGCCCCCGACGATGTCACAGTGCAGATCGTCTCCGGCCAGCTCAATTCGCAGGAGCAGTTCCTGGACTTCGCACCTACAACGGCCATCCTTAATGGCACGCCCCGCAACGATAAGGGCGAGTCTACTTACGTGGGCGAAGTGTTGTGCCGGGAATCCGGTCGCCTCGGGATAACCGCGCGCGTGGTGCCCTGCAACTCGGATCTGCTCCACACCTGCAAACCGAAACTGATCAGCTGGTGGTAGGGTGATTGTCCCCTGTGGCCGCCCCGCCGCAGCGGGCCCACATCTGCCGAGATTCTTCACTTCAAGATCACCAGCTTGCCCATTTGGGTGCGGGTATCTGATTCCACCACCCAATAGTACAAGCCCGATTCCACCGCCAGGCCGGAACGGCTCACTAAGTTCCACCAGTCGTGCATCGCTTCAGGGCCACCTTCAGGATAATTGTGGTTAATCGTGCCGACCAAGTCACCGTCCAGTGAAAAGATGCTGATCTTGCATACGCTTGGCAAATTGCTGAAATGAATCAACCTCGCACGGTCGGGAATGATGTTCCCCTTCCGGTTCTCGTAGCCTCGTTCGTCATACCTGGCATCCGCCAGGTAGGGGTTCGGGTAGACGATAACGTCAAGATTCTCCTGCTCGACTACTTCCGACGAAGTCTGTGCGTACACTTCCGTGCAGTTGCTGAGCGGGTTGGTTTCGTCGGGAGGCAGGTTGCCGCGTCCACCCGCATAACCAAAGTCAAATACTGTCACCGAGACAAAATATGGCACAGTCGGCAACAGATTTTCGATGATATACTCGTACTCGTAGTACTTAGGGAGTTTTCGGCCATGCTCCATCGTAATGTCAGATTCTGTCCACAGAAGTGAGTCTTTCCCTGGATTGGTCGCATCAGGATAGACCTTGTGGATTCCGGTTGCCGAGCTAAGATCAGCTAAGTTGGCGTCCACCGGAGCGAAATAGAAAGCACTGTCGCCTTCGAACAACGGCCGATCGCGGGTGTAACGGTCAGGATTGAGAACAGGATCATTATGAATTGTGCGAAGCGAGTCCAAGCTGTACGGCGGGTCGTCGTTGATCCACCGCCCGTTGCCCACCCCCAACTGATGATACTTCAAGCGAAACCAGTTTTCTTTGTCGTATGATGACAGCAAAGACAAACTGGTGCGGCGGTTGTCTAAACCACAATAAACTCGATATCCCTCGAAATCAACCAGACCGGAGAAGATGTCTTTGGTCGTTTCACTCAGGAAACCGTTCCAGCGGACAATGATTCTCCCCGGCTCGGTCTCATACCGCGTGAAGGGTATCGGCGGCGGACAGTTGCCTCTGAAATCAGGCACCCCGTCGCCTTTGTACCAAGTGGTGTCACCCTCGCACACGCGAAACTCACCAAAATAGCCATCGCTGTCGGTGTCAACTCCGGGATTGTCATACACCCATTGCGCCCAGCGCGCGTTCTGGGCCAACTCGGAGAAATCAAGCTGATCGTAGTATTCTTGAGGAAAGTGTGGATTGAAGTGCGCATACGGATCATTGTGCACATTGTCGCCACCGACCACCGCAATCGTGAAGCTGACTCTGTCGCGAACCGGAATTTCAAAAGGCCCGAAGGAGTAATACATGAAAGATGGCCAGCCAGAAGCGAATTCAGCTGCCAATGCACCCGGCGGCATCCATCCAGAATGATCTGCCGCAGCGAACATTTGATCATAAGCAATATGAGGGTGACTCATCAGATAGTACAGATTACGGTCGCCTCCGGGCCAGGCATAGAACGGATTGAATGAACGCCAGGGTTCATCTTCAGTCGGTCGCCACCTTGGACCCCAATCTTGAGAATAGTCTGGAGTCCAGCAGATCCAGTTGTAACCTATAACGAGCGCATCCGATGTGCTACCAAGTAGCATCACCCCTACCGCACCGCGTCGGGAATGAAAATTGAAACTTCCGTTAGCAGGGTCGCCATCATCGTCCATGAGATAAGCCAGATTCAAAGGGTGAAGAGAGTCGCATTGGTCAACAAAAGGCCATGTCTTCAAGAAACCCGTGAGATCATCTTCATTGAATGTGAAAGGAAAGAGTTCAGAGACGTTTTCCTTGCACCAGAAGCCGGCATAGAAGTTCTTCAATGGTTCGCGACCCACGTTGGTTATTTCGTACTCGATCAGGATAAAGTCGTCAATAAGATTACCGCTCCAGGCCATTGACCGTTGCTTGACCACGACCTCAAGAGGGTAGAAGTGATTGAAATCCCAGATCGCAGTTGGCCATGGATTGAGCCAGACCGCCGTATCATAGAAGCGGCACTCCAAATCCAGCATTGACCGTGCCTCAGGCGAGTAGTAAGGCTTGCTCATGTCACGTGTGCTTACTTTCCACCGGGAACCGTTGTAAAAGAAGTTATCTGGAGAGAAACTGAAGAAGGAGGACACGGTATCTTTGCCGGCTATCGCTCCAGCCACGAGATGCCCATCCATGAATCTATGGCCGCTTTCTCGAGGATAGACACAACCATAGATCGCATCACCTGTAATCGGATCCATGAATGGCGCGAACTCTCCGTTGTCATCTCTCCAGACCGTACCCCAGTAACTCGGCTGAACCCTTAACTGAATGTTGCCCTGGCTGTGACCGGCTCCGAAGGATTCGTAATTGAACTGGGAAGACGCGTGCGAGAATCCCCAGAATGGCAATGACACCAACGCAGCAACTATTCCCGGCACAACTTGGTCCATAAACGTGGAACGCTCTACTCTGCTCACTGCATCCTTCTTCTCTGCTCTTGAGGATCTTGCTTTGTTATCTTGTTTCGCTCGCACCCAATCGATTTATCACCGCCCGACTGCCGTTCCCACAGCTAATATTGACTACTCCGTTGCCTCTTTGGAAGCAATGTCAGACATGGCCTTGTCAGTCACGTGGATCTCTCCATTGTCACCCTTCAGGACCGCACTGATAGGTCCAATCGCAAGCATTGCCATCTTTTTGCATGCAGACTTCACCCGGCCCAAGCGGATCGAATTCGCTCCTTTGCTCGGTCGTGTCCACCCAGTGACCCCATTGCTGAACTGTCTGCGTACCTGGGCAGTAGGAAACGATGCAGCAGAGATAGTGCTCCGGCGGTTCCGCCAGTGCCAGGGTGAAGCTGAGCGCGAACGTAAACGCAAACAGAAACAGGAACGCGTATATTATTCTAACTCGTTTTGTAAACATAGTAAAGTTCTCCTTCCTATGGTTATATTGTTTTCAATAACAGGAAGGGAACGGACAGTCAGGCAGCTTATCATGTTGTTCTCTCGTTCACCAACCGTACCCCACCCAGCGGGTGGGCGGCTCCTCACTTCAAGATCACAAACTTGCCCATTTGAGTGCGAGCGGATGATTCCACCACCCAATAGTAAAGTCCCGATTCCACCGCCAGGCCGGAGCGGCTAACCAGATTCCACCAGTCGTGCATCGCCTCAGGACCACCCTCCGGATAATTGTGGTTGATGGTCCCGACTAAATCACCGTCCAACGAAAAGATGCTGATCTTGCACACGCTCGGAAGATTCGTAAAATGTATCAATCTCGCGCGGTCAGGAATGATGTTCCCCTTGCGGTTCTCGTAGCCTCGCTCGTCATACCTGGCATCCGCGAGGTATGGATTCGGGTAAACAATGACGTCAAGATTCTCCTGCTCGACTACTTCCGACGAAGTCTGCGCGTAGACTTCGGTGCAGTTGTTAAGAGGATTGGTTTCGTCCGGTGGAAGATTCCCGCGTCCACCCGCATAACCAAAGTCAAATACTGTCACCGAGACAAAATATGGCACAGTCGGCAAGAGCTTGTCGATGATGTATTCGTATTCGTAGTATTTGGGCAGTTTGCGGCCGTGCTCCATAGTTATGTCAGATTCTGTCCAGAGCAGCGAGTCTTTCCCCGGATTGGTCGCGTCTGGGTAGACCTTGTGGATGCCGGTCATTGAACTGAGATCAGCTAAGTTGGCGTCCACCGGGGCGAAATAGAACACGCTGTCGCCTTCGAATAAAGGCCGGTCACGGGTGTAACGATCCGGATTCAGATCGGGATCGTTGTGGATGATTCTGAGCGAATCCAGGCTATACGGTGGATCGTCATTGATCCACCGACCGTCGCCCACGCCCAACTGATGATACTTCAGCCGAAACCAGTTCTCCTTGTCATAAGATGACAGCAAGGACAAACTTGTGCGGCGGTTGTCAAGACCGCAGTAAACAC
>Ga0315278_10004850_pt1 | contig 12181 bp, 15 predicted proteins | sample YL17G06_0_MG_FD_203880 | JGI IMG/M metagenome (GOLD analysis project Ga0315278, IMG submission 203880) | Sediment microbial communities from Yellowstone Lake, YNP, Wyoming, USA - YL17G06_0 | ecosystem: Environmental > Aquatic > Freshwater > Lake > Sediment | place: USA: Wyoming | collected... | reverse complement strand
ATCTTAAGAGAGACCACCGGCAGGAAACGCGACCGCGTCTACGCTTACCGCAGCTACCTGGACGTTCTCGCCGAGGACACCACCGAAACAGACTGAAGGGCCCCAACCCAAAAAAGAAGCACCTTCTTCACCGGTATCCATGAACTTCGAACCATCGTCGCACGTTAGAGAGTGCCGGTCCTCGACGGTTCGAATACTGTTACATTGGCTCCCCAAATGTGCCGGTCTACTAACCGCCAGGTGGACCCGGAGGTATGGTTCCGGATCGTCCATGCCGCCCAGAATGGCCACAAAAGCGCCCCTGTGGCGGCCTACCGCGAACAAATGGTCGAGATCTCCCTTGGGCCCAAGGGAGCCTTCGGAAACGGCAATATCGGCGCACTGACACGCCGGGTGGCACCTGAAAGGATAGTTAGCGCCACCCTGCCAAGCCGAAGCAATCCCAAACCGCCCAGGGAGCCCAAGAAGCCCCGGGTGGTCGAACTCCTCCACAAGGCTGCCGATTGGCAAGCTCTCCTGGAATCCGGCTTACCCTGGCTGATCAGGACGTCAGCCTCACGTAGTTTGGAGATGATCTCTTCGGGACGGTAACGCTTCTTCGGCATGCCGGCCTCCTCCTCGAATCGGTCTGAAAAGCATCAACACACCACGGACCGATTTGAGGGGGGAAGGTCAACGAATATCCTGTAATATCGGATAGATTAGTGTTTTCATGACGATCGAAACCTCCCCCGTCCGGATGTGCATCTAAGTCGAAACCTCAGGTAAAATCCGGGGAGGAAACGGGCCGTGGACAAGCCCCGATTCAATTATCCGTACCTGTTCCTGGCGATGCTGGGCGTCCTCCTTCTCCACGACGCCATCGTGCGGTTCCAGCAGGTGGCGCCCATACCGTACAGCGATTTCCAGCGGCTGCTCCGGGAGGGAAAGGTCAAGGAAGTCGTCGTTACGGCCGACCGGATCCAGGGCGAACTCAAGGAACCCGAGGGGGGGAAGAAGCGGTTCGTCACGAACCGGGTCGAGCAGGACCTCGTGTCCGAACTCTCACGCCACGACGTCAAGTTCACGGGACACGTCGAGAGCACCTGGCTCCCCACGCTCCTTTCCTGGATCGTCCCCGTCGCCCTCTTCGCCGGGATCTGGATCTTGATGTCGCGCCGGATGGCGGGCCGGGTCGGGGCGGACGGGCTCATGTCGATCGGGAAGAGGAAGGCGAAGGTCTTCGTGGAGACCGACACGAAGGTCACCTTCGCCGACGTTGCCGGGGTGGACGAGGCGAAGCAGGAGCTCCAGGAGATCGTCACGTTCCTGAAGGACCCCGGCCTGTACGGGCGGCTGGGCGCGAGGATGCCGAAGGGGATCCTCCTCGTCGGGCCCCCGGGAACCGGGAAGACCCTGCTGGCGAGGGCTGTGGCGGGGGAAGCGGGGGTCCCGTTCTTCTCGATCAGCGGCTCGGAGTTTGTGGAGATGTTCGTCGGCGTGGGCGCGGCGCGGGTCCGGGACCTGTTCGAGCAGGCGCACGGCAAGGCCCCCTGCATCATCTTCATCGACGAGCTCGACGCCCTCGGGAAGGCGCGGACCGCCGGGCCGCTTTCGGGAGGCCACGACGAGAAGGAGCAGACGCTGAACCAGCTCCTGGTGGAGCTGGACGGGTTCGACCCGAGGACCGGGATCGTCCTCCTGGCGGCGTCGAACCGGCCGGAGATCCTCGACCCTGCGCTGCTGCGCGCGGGGCGGTTCGACCGCCAGGTCCTGGTCGACCGGCCGGAACGGGCGGGCCGCTCGGCGATCCTGAAGGTCCACATGCGGAAGGCGACGATGGGACCGGACGTCGACCCAGATGCCGTCGCGGGTCTCACCCCGGGCTTCACCGGGGCGGATCTCGCCAACCTCGTGAACGAGGCGGCCCTCGCGGCGACCCGGCGGGGCGCGGAGACGGTGTCCATGGCCGACTTCACGGCCGCGCTGGAGCGGATCGTCGCAGGGCTCGAGAAGCGGAACCGGGTTCTCAACCCCCGCGAGCGGGAGATCGTGGCGTACCACGAGATGGGGCACGCGCTGGTGGCTGCCGGGGTCCCGGGTTCCGACAAGGTCCACAAGGTGTCCATCATTCCCCGGGGGATCGGGGCGCTGGGGTACACTATCCACCGCCCGACGTAGGACCGGTACCTGATGACGAAGGAGGAGCTCGGGAACAAGATGGCCGTCCTACTGGGCGGACGGGCGGCGGAACACCTGGTCTTCGGCCACCTGTCGACCGGCGCGGCCGACGATCTCTCCCGGACGACCGGCATCGCCCGGGCGATGGTGACCCGCTACGCGATGGCGCCGTTGCTCGGGAACGTCGCCTTCGAGGCGGAGTCCGGGGGGTTCCTCGGGGGGCGTCCCGACGGCCTCCTCGAGCGGACGTACAGTGAGCGGACTGCCCGGGAGATCGACTGCGCCGTGCGGGACATCGTGGAAGACGCGTTCCGGAAAGCCCGCGGGGTCCTCGAGAGGAACCGGGTGCTGCTCGAGGAAGGGTCCCGGCTTCTCCACGAGAAGGAGACCCTGAGCGAGAGCGACCTGGAGCGGCTGTTCGGAACAGGGATCGTGCCGCCCGGGCCGGTCGCGGAGAAGCCGTACGCCGGAACCGCCGCCTCCGCCTGAAGGGCGGAGGCGGAAACCTTCAGGAGAAAGGAGAGCGGTGATGCCCATCAAGCCGACCGAGAAGGAAGAGGAGTATTTCGTGCGGATGGAGTTCGCGCGCAAGAAGAAGATCGAAATGGAGCATCAGGAGAAGCTCGCGGCGAAGGAAAAGGAGCGGCTCAAGGAGCTCCACCACATGAAGTGCCCCAAGTGCGGCATGAACCTCGTGGAGATCGAGTACCGTTCGATCAAGGTGGACCGGTGCTCGGCGTGCGAGGGGGTGTGGCTCGACAAGGGGGAGCTGAAAGCGGTGGCGGATCTGGACAAGTTGTTGCTGGACAAGCTGTATTCCGTCTTCCGCACAGAGGCCTAAGGGTCCCGGATGACGGGGATCTGGCTCGCGTTCTTCGGGTTCATCCTGGTCCTGCTGTTCCTGGACCTCGGGGTGTTCCACCGGAAGGCGCGCGTGGTGGAGGTGCGCGAGGCGCTGGGCTGGTCCGCCGTCTGGATCGCCCTCGGGCTCTCCTTCGCCGCGTTCGTCTACCTCGGGTACGAGAACCGGTGGTTCGGGCTGGGCGGCGCGGTCGACTCCGTGGACGGCGCGCGGAACGACGGGCGGACCGCGGCCATCAAGTACCTCACCGGGTACGTGCTGGAGAAGTCGCTCAGTGTCGACAACATCTTCGTGATCGCGATGATCTTCGGCTTCTTCGCCGTCCCGGCGGTCTACCAGCACCGGGTGCTGTTCTGGGGGATCCTCGGGGCCCTGGTGATGCGCGGCGCGATGATCGCGATCGGCGCGAGGCTGATCGCGGAGTTCCACTGGATCCTCTACGTCTTCGGGGCGTTCCTCATCGCCACCGCCGCGAAGATGCTCCTACTCAAGACGGACGAGACGGACCCGAACCGGAACGTCGTCGTCCGGCTCGTGCGGCGCTTCCTCGCCGTCACCTCCCGGTTCCACGGGGAGCACTTCGTGGTGCGTGCGGGCGCTCCGGCCTCCCGGGAGGGCGAGCTCCCGGGGCAGGAGCCGCTGCCGGACGAGGCGGTCGACAGGGCCCTGCCCGGCACGCTCATGCTGACCCCGCTGGCCCTGGCGCTGATCCTGGTCGAGACCACCGATCTCATCTTCGCCGTCGACTCGATCCCGGCGATCTTCGCGATCACCGCGGACCCGTTTCTCGTGTTCACGAGCAACGTCTTCGCCATCCTGGGCCTGCGGTCGCTCTACTTCGCCCTGGCGGGGATGATCGCCATGTTCCGGTACCTGAAGGTGTCGCTGGCGCTCGTCCTGGCGCTGGTCGGGGGGAAGATGCTGGCGGCCCCGTGGCTGAAGGAGATCTTCGTCGGAAACTACAGCCTCTACCTGCTGGGCCTTGTGCTCCTGGTGCTGGCCGGCGGGGTGGTCGCGTCCCTTTTCCCCCGCGGGGTGGCCCGGAGCCGGGAAAGCGGTTGATCTGCGGCGGATTCCCGGTGAAAACGGAATAACAAGATGTTTTCCGGATATCCCGCGAAACCGACGGATATTCTCTGGGCAGCGTCTGGCGCGACGGTCGCCCTGGCGTCGCTGGTGAATCCCGCGGGAGCGGGTGTGCTGATCCTGTTCCTGGAGGCCGCGGCGTGGAGCCGGAACCGGCCGGGGGTACGGTATCCCGTCAAATGGTGGTGAAGGAGGTCACCCCTCGGGCGGGGACTCCATCATCTGGATCTCCCACTCGTCCCGGGAACGGTCGTACCGCAGGATGTAGCGCGCCCCGTCCGAGCCGTCGAGTTTGACATATTCGTGGTCCTCCCCGCGCCACCGGTCCAGGACGCGGACCACCTCGACCGGGCGTTCCCCCAGGAGGAACGCCCGGGGCGTCTCCTCCGCCCTGTACCCCTCGTAACAGACCACGCGGATCTTCATCCCGGTCCCCCGTCCCCCTTCCGGAATCGGCAAGGGGGCAGTATCATCGTACTCTTTCCGGAAAAGATCGCGGGAGGGATGCGCATTGCCGCAGTCGATCGGCACTCCTGCCCTCTGGGGCGGATTTCTCGCCCTCGTATTCGCCCTGATGGCGGTCTACATCATCGTGTACCGCCGGAACCCCCACGAGATGTCGATGCGGGAGGCGTCCGCATTGACCGCGGGATGGGTCGCCGTCGCGCTCCTCTTCGGCGCGGGCGTCTTCTGGCATTTCGGCCGCCGGCCCGCCGTCGAGTACCTGACCGGGTACATCATCGAGTACGCCCTTTCCGTCGACAACGCCTTCGTCTTCATCCTCATCTTCAAGACATTCGGCGTCCCTCCGATCCACCGGCGGCAGGTCCTCGTCTGGGGGATCTGGGAGGAAGCCAACAAGCGGCTCGGGGCGGAGAAGCCGGATCTGGAGAAGGAGATCGCCCGGATTGAGGGTCAGATGGCAAAGACCCAGGGGGCCATCGACCGGGAGATGCTCGCCTCCATTGTGGACAATTTCGAGAAGGTCATGGCCGAAGGGCCCAACCCAAAAAAGAAGCACCTCCTCCACCGGCTGGTGAAGAAGGTGCTTATTCATAGTCGTCAAACCATCGAGATCTGGTATGCGTTACCAAATTCCCGTCGGTTCGAAGGCTGTAACATCTGACTTCCCATCTGTAACAGATTGCGAACCCGCCCCGAGGTCGTCGAGCCGGAGGTCTGGTTCCGGATCGTCCACCTCGCCCAAGTTGGCCAAAACAGGCCCCTTTCTGCCCCCTATCGCGAGCAAACCGTCGCGGTCGCCATCGGCCCCAATGGCGTGTAACGAAACAGTCGCCGGGACGCGCGTCCCGGCGGCTGTTCTCGCGCCCATCCTTGCGCCTGGCGTGCGGCGCTTCCTTCTCCCCCAGGGACAAGCCCCTTTAGGGCTATCCCCCGGGATCACGCAAGGTCGAAGCGATCCAGGTTCATCACCTTGGTCCATGCCGCGACGAAGTCCCGGACAAACTTCTCCTGCGCGTCCGAACTTCCGTAGACTTCCGCCAGGGCCCGGAGCTGGGAGTTCGAACCGAAAACGAGATCGACACGCGTGCCGGTCCACTTGCGTTCGCCCGTTGCACGATCCCGCCCTTCGAACACGTCCTTGGCGTCCGAGACCGCCTTCCACTCCGTGCCCATGTCGAGCAGGTTCACGAAAAAGTCGTTGGTCAGCGCCCCCGGCCGCCTGGTGAAGACGCCGTGTCGGGACTGTCCGAAGTTGGCATTCAGGACTCGCATGCCGCCGACGAGTACCGTCATCTCCGGCGCGGTCAGCGTCATCAACTGCGCCTTGTCAACCAGCAACGCCTCGGCCGATAGGGTGTATTGGCCCTTGAGGTAGTTGCGGAAGCCGTCGCCGACCGGTTCGAGCACGGCGAAGGAGACCACATCGGTTTGCTCCTGCGAGGCATCCATGCGTCCGGGCTTGAAGGGGACCGTCACATCGTGACCGGCTTTCTTCGCGGCTTGCTCGACCCCAACGCAACCAGCCAGAACGATCAGGTCAGCAAGCGAGACCTTCTTGCCGCCAGAGGCCGCGCTGTGGAACTGGCCCTGGATACCTTCGAGAGTTTTCAGCACTTTCGCCAGTTCGGCCGACTGGTTGACTTCCCATCCCTTCTGCGGCGCGAGGCGAATGCGCGCGCCGTTCGCACCGCCGCGCTTGTCGGAGCCACGGAAGGTGGACGCCGACGCCCAGGCGGTCGACACCAGCTGGGAGACGGACAGCCCCGAAGCCAGGATCTTGCCCTTGAGGGAGGCGATATCCCTCTCGTTGATCAGCTTGTGGTTCACCGCGGGGATGGGGTCTTGCCAGATGAGCTCTTCGGCAGGAACCTCCGGGCCGAGATAGCGTGCGCGCGGACCCATGTCGCGGTGCGTCAGCTTGAACCACGCCCGGGCAAAGGCATCCGCGAATTCCCCGGGGTTCTGCAGGTAGCGCCGCGCGATCGGCTCGTAGGCCGGGTCGAAGCGCAACGAGAGGTCCGCCGTTGTCATCATCGGCCTGTGCTTCTTCGACGGGTCGTGGGCGTCAACCACCATGTCCTCTTCGGCCACATCCTTGGCCAGCCACTGATGCGCGCCCGCCGGGCTCTTGACGAGCTCCCACTCGTATTTGAACAGTACCTTCAAGTAGCCCGTATCCCATCGGGTCGGGTTCGGCTTCCACGCACCCTCGATGCCGCTGCTGATCGTGTCGCCGCCTTTCCCGCTGCGGAAGCTGCTGAACCAGCCAAGCCCCTGCGCTTCCAGGGGAGTCGCTTCGGGTTCCGGTCCCACATGCGAGGCGGGGCCTGCGCCGTGACACTTGCCGAACGTGTGCCCACCGGCAACCAGTGCAACGGTCTCCTCGTCGTTCATCGCCATGCGCCCGAAGGTTTCCCGGACGTCCCGGCCCGACGCGACCGGATCCGGGTTGCCGTTGGGGCCTTCCGGGTTGACGTAGATCAGACCCATCTGCACGGCCGCCAGCGGATTCTCCAGATCCCGATCGCCGGAGTACCGTTTGTCCTCCAGCCAGGTGGTCTCGGAGCCCCAGTAGACGTCCTCTTCCGGCTCCCATACATCTTCCCGCCCGCCGGCGAAACCGAACGTCTTGAATCCCATCGATTCCAGGGCGACGTTCCCCGCCAGGATCATGAGGTCCGCCCAGGAAATCTTCCGGCCGTACTTCTGCTTGATCGGCCAAAGCAGCCGGCGCGCCTTGTCGAGATTCACGTTGTCGGGCCAGCTGTTGAGCGGCGCGAAGCGCTGCTGGCCTCTGCCCCCGCCCCCGCGGCCGTCGCCGGTGCGGTAGGTGCCTGCGCTGTGCCATGCCATCCGGATGAAGAGCCCCCCGTAGTGGCCCCAGTCCGCCGGCCACCAGTCCTGCGAGTCGGTCATCAGGGCATGAAGATCCTTTTTTACGGCTGCCAGGTCCAGCTTCCTGAACTCCTTGGCGTAGTGGAACTTCTCCCCCATCGGATTGCTCAAGGCGGAGTGCTGATGGAGTATTTTTAGGTTCAACTGGTTCGGCCACCAGTCCTGGTTCGACGTGCCGCCGCCGGCTGCGTGTTTGCGGGACCTGCCCGTCACCGGGCATTTGCTATCTCCACTCATGGCGTGCTCCTTTCCTTGCCTCCTGGCTCTTTGGGGTTCTTGTTCTTCTCCGGTTGCCCGGCCTGTTCCCTCGCGCAACGACTGCAGACGCCGCGCACCTCCACGTGCGTGGCATCGATGGTGCCGAACTCTGCCACCGACTCCGGGATGCGAAGCGCGTTCAGCTCGGCGCTCTCGAAGTCGCGCGCCAGGCCGCACCGCAGGCAGACGTAGTGATGATGGGGCTCGAGGTTGGCGTCGAAGCGCACGCTCTCGCGCTTCGGCCACAATGTCGAGACGAGGCCCAGGTCGTTGAGCAGCCAGAGCGTGCGGTATACGGTGTCGAGCGAGACCGTGGGCATTCGGGGCTGGAGCGCCCTCAGCACCGCCTCGGCGCTCGGGTGAGCCAGGCTCACGGCGACTTCGCGGAAGATCTCGAGCCGCTGGTGGGTGAGCTTGATGCCGGCCTTCCTGGCGGTCTCCTTGAAGTGCTCGACCCGGCGCTCGACCTCGCTCTTATCTACTTTCACCCTCTCTCCTATCTGCGAATAATATGCAGATAGGAGTATGATGACATTTCAGGCAAATGTCAATTCACAACTATGATACCATTCAACTTATTGAACATGAAAAGGAAGCCTGCAATTCTTCGAACGGACCCGCGATATCCCGCAGGCCGAATGGGGTATGCTTTACAGGACCGGGACAGGCAGGACGGTTACGGTTGGACCCACGGGACAAAGTCTCTACTGAACCCGGGGCGATTCAGATCATCTCCATCCCGCACTTGCAGCACTTCATGTGGTGGAGTTTCTTCCGGCGCTCCCTCTCCTCCTTGGCGAGCCGGTCCTGCTTCTCCTTTTCGGCTTTCTTCTTCCTTTCCCACTCCTGCCGGAGGATGTACTCCTCTTCCTTCTCGCTCGGCTTGAACTCCAGGGGCCTCCCCCCCGTTCGTCACATGAATAATAATAGGCTTACCGCCATGACCAGCATCCCTGCCATTACGCCCCATATCGCAACATGGTGTTCGCCGTATTCCTCCGCCGTTGGCAGCAATTCATCCAGGGAAATATAAACCATGATGCCGCTACTCCGCCAAAGACCAGGCCGAAAACGGCATCGCTGAAAAATGCCTTGAGCAGAAAGTATCCCAGCAATCCCCCTACCGGCTCGGAAAGACCCGAGAGGAAGGAGAACGCAAACGCCTTGTTCCGGCTATTCGTGGCGTAAAGGATCGGAACGGAGACAGCCAGCCCCTCCGGAATGTTGTGGATCGCGACCGCGCCTGCAATGCTGATTCCCAAGGTCGGATCGGACAATGCGCCGATGAAGGTCGCCAGCCCTTCCGGAAAGTTGTGTATACCGATGGCGAGCGCCGAAAACATCCCCATCCGCAAGAGTTTGTCCTTGTCGGGCGTTTCTCCTTTCTCTCTTGCATGGATATTCTTCAGTTCGTGCGGGTTTTCGAACGATGGGATCATTTTATCGATCAGGGCGATCAGGGCGATGCCGGCAAAAAAAGCCGCAACGGTCATCCAGTACCCTTGCTTCTCTCCGTACACCGCCGTCAACGAGCCTCTGGCTTTTGCGAATATTTCGATCAGCGAAACATAGATCATCACTCCGGCGGAAAAGCCCAATGCGCAAGCCAGGAATTTCGGGTGGAACCTTTTCGATGCAAAACCGACAAAACTTCCGACACCGGTGGACAGGCCGGCAAGAAGGGTCAGGCCAAAAGCGAAAACCAAATCGTGATCATTTACCGGAGCCATGAGATTCCCAGCCTTGATCAAACCCCCTTCTTCTCGAACCAGTAGAACACGAGAATCGTTACGGCCCAGAAGACGGGAATGACGACCCACGGCGAGATGCCCAACGTTTCCGGCAGCCCGATCTTGCCGTAATCTTTCCACGCCAGAACCGTCGTTTTGAAGAAGGGGTAGAGTTCCGCGTAGAGGGCAGCCCCCGCCACCATCCCCGCGATGGCGAACACGGCGTGCCAGCGGCCCTCGCCCACGGCGCCGATCGACGTGCCGGGGCAGAAACCCATAACCGCCCATCCCGCTCCGAACAGACCCCCTCCCAGCAGCACGGCACCGAGGTTCATCGACTTGTGGCCCGAGGTGACGATACCCGCATCCCGGAGCAAAGTGATCCCGACCATGCCGACAAGGATCGAGGAGAGCATGAACTTGAAGATCGTCATGTCCTTCAGGAGCATGGCGCCGATCTGTTTGTCGAACCGCAGGACCCGGCCTTTCTGCAGCAGGAATCCGAACAGCACCCCGGTGACAAGGCCCAGCCACTGTTCGGTGGTCATGGCGACCTCCTCCCGTACACCAGGGCGGCAACGAGAACGCCGACACCGAAGAACATGGCCAGGGCGACAAATGCGCTCACCGAGAACTGCATCATCCCGCTCAGGCCGTGGCCGCTGGGGCAGCCATCCGCCATTCGGGCGCCCACCATGGCTACGATGCCCCCCAGGAACGCCCCTGCCGCCCGTTTCCCGACGGACGGCCCGAACCGCTTTTCCCAGGTCGGCGGGACGCTCTCCAGCTTGAAGCTTTTGTCCGTGGCGGAAGCGGCCAGCGCACCCAGGAAGATGCCGAGAACCAGCATGAACTGCCAATCCACGCGAACCTTCTCCCTGGTGAAATACTCGTTTGCCGCTACACGGTCCGGGGCCACCGTCCGCTCGAGCAGGCCGGCGGCGCGCACGAAGGTGGTCGATGCGCCCAGATAGCTGGTTTTCCCAAGCCACTGCGTCGTTGCATACGCCGAAGCGATGGCGAGCAGACCCAATAACGCTCCGGCGAGGTAGGGACTCCATCCTCCATCCCCGGTTTTCCCTTTCATCCGGATTTCCTCCTTTCTTGACCAGGGCGGGTTGCCGGAATCCACCCCGCCCCAACCGGATCCTTTAATACCCGCCTCTCAGCTTCTTGATCTTCTCTTCCCCGTACCCCAACTTCTTGAAGTCGAGCGCTCCCTTCGAGGAGTGACAGGATTCGCACTTCAGCGCCTCGCCCTTCGGGGCGACCTGGTGGTTCATGGAGAACACCATCGTCTCCGTGACTCCTTTCCAGTTCCCGCTGTACTCCTGTCTCCCGTCCTCCGCCCCCTTCTTCGCCGCCGCCCCCGGGTCGCCGGTGACGGCGTAGACTCCCGACTTGATGTAGATCGGCTTGCCGGTCGCGGCATCCGCGATCACCGTGTAATCCGTCCGTTTCCATGGGTGGATCTTCGATTTCGGGTCGGAAATGGATCCGGCAGGCTCCGGCGGGACCTTCATGAAGCGGTTCCACCACGCGTACTCGGGGCGAATATTCCCTGCGAACTTGTTCGTCGGACCGTAGAGCCCGGTCTTCTCGTTCAGCACGGGTTTGGTCCAGTCGCGTTCAACCACCGTGGGCATCTTGGGGTCCCGGGCGATCGCCGGTATGTGGCACGTCTGGCAGGCAATCCGACCCGTGTGCCGTTCCAGGATCTTCGCCTTCGCCCCCTTGTGGGGGGCGTTGTGGCAGTTCTCGCAGGCGACCTTGACGTCCAACAGTTCCTGGGCCTTGAGGTCGGACCCCCCGGCGACCTTGTGCTTCCCGGCAGTATGGCAATCGAGGCACTGCATCCCCTTCGCGACGTGGACATCGCTGTCCTTCGTCGGAGTGACGCCGTGCTTGTGGTTCGGCCCGCCGCCGGCCAACGCGTGGCACCGGAGGCACATCTCGTTCGTGGGTTTCCCGACCGATTGCGCCGCCTTCAGCACATCGATCGAGGGATCCGGTGCGATCCGGAACTTGTCCCCGTCCTTCACCACCGTCCGCTTGTACCCCGGAGCGTGGCACTGAAGGCAATCGATGTTGCTGTAATCCGCCTCCGTCAGCTTCCCGACGGGGTTTGGCTTTGCGCCGAGTCCTGCGTGACACTGTACGCAACCACCTGGCTGCGCCGGCTTCGAAGCATCCCTGGGCTGGAGGATCCCGATCCAGTTGTGCCCCACCACCGTATTGGGAGGCGCTCAATACGATTCCATCATTCCCGCGAACTTGCCTGCCTCCCATCCCTCCAGAAATTGCGGAACCGCGCGATGCTGGTAATGCAGGCTCTCCGCCACCTCTTTCGCAGCCCCTTCGTGACAGGAAGCGGCGGTGCAGCTGGCGGTGCCCTCGTACTTCTTTACGTAATCGGCGTGGGAAGATCCCGCGGCGTAGGCCTGGACTGCGAGCGTGGTCGACGCCAGCAGCAGGCCCATTCCCATTGCGAGCTTTCTCATCCCGTGCCTCCTTTCCCGTTGTGGGTTGACTCATTTCGACGGACGACGTCCACCGCCACTCCACGCAGGGATGCCGTTCTCGTCCCGTAGCTTGAGAATCCGATCTCCTTTCCTGATCTCCGCGGCGATCATCGCCGGTTTCCCCTGGGACGCGAACCGGGATCCCCGGATCTCGAGGATGTCCTTCACCTCGATCTTGACCGGCTGCTTCTCGACATACCACC
>Ga0315278_10004849_pt1 | contig 12184 bp, 7 predicted proteins | sample YL17G06_0_MG_FD_203880 | JGI IMG/M metagenome (GOLD analysis project Ga0315278, IMG submission 203880) | Sediment microbial communities from Yellowstone Lake, YNP, Wyoming, USA - YL17G06_0 | ecosystem: Environmental > Aquatic > Freshwater > Lake > Sediment | place: USA: Wyoming | collected... | reverse complement strand
CCAGAGTTCATTACAGAACTTCTGCTCGTTTTCGGAATAGTCATCCCAACGCTTACCTAGCGCCTTACCCGGATCATCGTAGTCCGCCCAGAAGCCTTCCCAGCTGTAGGGTAAATGGGTCAGATGCCTGGACCCCTCGGGCAGATTCTTCTTCTGCCACAGTTTAATCACGTCCATAGCATCTTCAAAATTGCCGTACAGTTGCGCGGCAGTCTGGCCCGGGCGCTGTTTGCCTATCCCGTGCACCACGAAAACTGCCGGCGTGTCGGGCGCTTCATGGAGTTCTTCAAACCGCTTCATAGACTTACCATCCTCTCTAATGCTACCTTCCTGATTGTCAATGCAGCACAAAGTCAACTGTTTTGACCCTTTGCTTCGAGCCGGATAACGAAACACCGTAACACGCGTCACTCGCGCTCGACCCGTGATGTCTTTCAGAGAACTCTTCCCGCATAATAGACTGTCTCAGAATTGAAAAAACAATGAAAATCATGGAATAATGGCATGGGATCCGGGAACAAAATATCGACAATCTTTGTCCTGTTTTCAGAGGATAAGAATTATGCGCCCTGAAACCGTCCGAACCGTCCTGTTGACCTTTGCCGCTCTGGTCGTGGCTTGCGTGACGGTGTCCGTCGGTTTGCCAGACAATCATAAACCAGGCGGTAAGATGACGCTCAAGGAACTGACGCCCGAAGAGAAACGGGTGATTTTGTACAAAGGCACCGAAGCGCCCTTTACCGGCCAGTACTACAAGCACAGAGAGGCCGGTACTTACACCTGCAAACGGTGCGGCGCACTGCTGTTTAACTCGACCGATAAGTTCGAATCCGAATGCGGCTGGCCGAGTTTTGACGACGCCCTTCCCGGCGCCGTGAAGCAGCTGCCCGACGCCGACGGCTCTCGCACCGAGATTGTCTGCGCTGCCTGCGGCGGTCATCTCGGACATGTGTTTGTGGGTGAAGGGTTAACCGCTAAGAGCACCCGCCACTGCGTCAATTCGATCTCCCTGAATTTCGTACCTGAAGGGAAACCTGATCAGACCGATACCGCCTACTTTGCAGGTGGTTGCTTCTGGGGCACCGAGTATTATCTCCAGAAAGTGGAGGGCGTCATTTCCACCAGAGTCGGCTACATGGGCGGCTCGACAGAAAACCCGAACTATGATCAAGTCTGTTCCGGCAAGACCGGTCATACCGAGACCGTGGAAGTCGTCTATGATCCTGCGAAAACTAACTTTGAATCGATAGCTCGTATGTTCTTCGAGATTCACGATCCCACACAGGTAGATCGCCAGGGACCGGATGTCGGTGAGCAGTATCGCTCGGCGGTTTTCTACAAAGATGAATCGCAGCTCCAGGTATCAAAGGAGCTCATCGGCCTTCTGGAAGATAATGGTTATCGCATCGCCACTGAATTGGTCAAGGCCGACAAGTTCTGGCCGGCGGAGACATATCATCAGGACTACTACAACCACACCGGCAAGCAGCCTTATTGTCACGGTTATCAGAAGCGCTTCTGACAGACTTAGATAGTTGCGTCGGTTCCTGCGACCCCTCCCGCCGTAGGGACTGTTGAAAACCCCTAAACCCGTCATCGCGAGTCTCGACCGCGCTTCGCGGGCGAGACGTGGCGATCTCAAATTGCGCCGTACAAATGACTTCGAGATTGCCGCGCTACGATGTCCCGCCTGACGGCGGATCATCTTCGCTCGCAATGACGGAGAGGCGACTTTTTCAACAGGTGCCGTAGCGGGCGGGGTCGTGTGAACTGACGCTCTCGCTGCATATCAACTAGTTGCCGGGTCAGGTCACACTTTTCGACAAAGTCGGAGTGTAGGACCTGACCCAACAAGGGAGGACTATTACCTGGGTACCCCAAAGATCTGGAGGCTGTTTCAAGAGCCAATGATGTCGAAACCGTCTGCCTGCGGAGAGCTGGCTTCGACCTATGACAACTAATGCTACGAAGATCGGTGGTGTCGGGCCAGCGGCAGTTGCTTGAGGGAATCAACGTGCAGCTTGGCGGCCCAGCCGGTGCGATTGGCGATATCGGCGTCGGTGATAATTTCTACATCCAGGAGTCTCTCTGAATGGAGACCGGTGCGGATATAGTTCGCTTCGCTCAAACACTGGCTCCAACCGTCGAGCCAACCGTGCAACTGCGATAGTTGATCCGGGTTACCGCGAAAGTGAATCAGAAGATCGATATCGCTGGCCGGTCCGGCGGTGGCGCTGCGGGTACTCCCGAACAAATACATGCTGACCACGCCAAGCCGTTCCGCGTCCAACTCCCGCGTCAGCCGCTCTACCATCTGCATCCGCCAGCGCCAGTGCTGATCACCTTGAACCGCCTCAGCAACATCTGCTGGAACCGGCCGCACCCGGGGCGTTGCCCCTCCAAACAAACCCACGGCCGCTTCCTGTTCGGCGTTCATTAGAATACTGAGCACTTTGCCGCTCAGGACAGCAGGAATGTCTATGACTCGCACCGTCTCGGCCAGAGAGGCATACTCAGGAGCCATCTCCGCAAGACAGTTGGGCGAGTTAAGAAAGAAACCCTCATTGAAAGCAATTCCTTCTTCGTCGGGGTAGAGCGGGAGATATTTAATACCGGCCTCGACCAGGTCCTGAAAGAAGTGCGTTCCAAAGGAAAGATCCGGGACGTAGTCTCCCTGTCGACGTGCGACTTCAATGAGACAGGCGGCGTTGCTGATGTCAGCGTAGGTAACGGTTGCACCCAGCTTGATATCACCCCGGCTGCCCCAGCGTCCCGGTCCGACCAAAGCAAACCTGCGTTTCGGCAGCAGGGCGTTGAGGCGGCCGACTGCCCGCCCGACTTCGATCATCTCCTCCCGACTTCCCAGCGCAGAGTAGCGCTCCGGGACCACATAGACGATATGCGAAATATTGGTGATTCGGCCGTTGCCAATGTATTTGCTTGCCGTAAAGAGAATATCCTGATGAGGGATGTTTCTGGGGATTTCCGCGGGGGCATCAACACCCAGCAGGTTCTGCGGGCGACATTGCAGCAGATAGAAATGCCTGCCGTCAGATGCGAATTCGATGTCCACGGGCACACCGAGAGTATCGCGTAGAGTATCGAGAATGGCTTGCACCTGGCGAGTGAACTCGGTGCGTTTCACCAAACCGTCGAAAGTCACCACGATCTGCTCGGGATCAAAGTCGCTGCGAATCGCCGAGGGCAGACGCAGATGCCGGTCCTGATACAGTGAAACGATGTTGTGAAGTCCCGGCAGGTCAGCGCCACCCTGGCTCAGGAACTCGGCCAATTCAACGGTCTCGAAGGCATTCGTCTCGAGATTGAGCAAATCAATGCGACGGGGCGAGTAGCGAGCGACTTCGTCCGGGTTGGTGTTTACTCGCAGTGACGGCTTTCCGGGCGCCAGCAATACCGGGTAGTCATCGCTCAGGCGGTCGACGGCGCGAGTGCCCAGACCCGGAACCATGCGCAGTAGACCGTCGTCACGTTCAATCCTCGGCGACCAACGAAATTCGTTGTGACTGAAGGCCACGCCCGCATAGCTGGGGAGGAAGTACTTGCCCACCTGATTTCCGACAACTTCCTGAATCATTATCCCCATCTCTTCGTTCACATCGATCAGTCCGCGCTCAGCCCGATACTCCATCGGGTCGGGACCGAACATCGAAGCATACACCTCGGCGATCGCATCCAGCAGCGCTGCAAGTCTCTTCGATTTCGAGCCCTGGTTGCCCAGAAAGAGACTACGATACTTTCCGGAGAAGGCCGCGCCGAAACGATCTTCCAGCAAGCTGGAACTGCGCACTATAAGCGGACGTTCCCCCAGATCATCAAGCGCCATGGAGAGACCGTTGACAATGTCCGCTGGAAAGTGTGCGGCCTTGAAGGTCTGCACGATGTGCGGGTATTCGAATCGGACCTGATTGAGCGGTTTGTACTTCTGCTCCACCACTTCGTCGAAATCGTTGTAGTGCATGAAATGGATGAGCGAATCCGAAGCCACATACCAGGTGCGTGGCACCCGAACATCTGCCAGAAGTTCGTTACGGGCCGATTTCTTCTTCAGTATCTGCCAGGCGAGATACAAACCCGCGCTCTTGCCCCCGAGTCGACCCTGGCTGGTGGAAGTGTACACGACCCGTCCGAGCAGATGATAGAAGTCACGGACCCCGATGAAGTTTCGCGCGACATTGATGTACTGCGGCTGGTCCGACAGAATACGGCGTATCAGCGAAACCTCGATGCCCCGCTTGTTAGGCGAAACCGCCTCACCTTCTTCATCCGCCAGATGGTGATACCTGCGGATGGCGTCGGCCACATCCGACAGCGACAGGTTGCGATTGACGACCTGAACCAGATAGGAAAGTTTATCTTCCTGAATCCACTTCTGTACTAATCTGAGGACGGCCTCATCGGATAGATTCTCGGCAGCGATGCGCAGGACCTGGTCGACAGTATCCTGATTGAAGCTCATAGCCTGAAGGCGTTGAGGTTGATTCCATTCACCCCGGAGGACGTCCTCGACTTGGGCTGCGTCGGCAGCGAAACGCTCCAGAAGCGATTCGGCGCCTTTGATGCCGCTCCAGCAGAGGTGGTTCAGCATACGCCGAACCACACGCAAGTACAGGCTGCGATCGGTCTGGTCGAGCATTTGGAGGACAATCCGCCACTCCTGCCGGTCCGACTCGGGGGCGTGTTGCCCGATCCTTACTACGGAATCGCGCACTTGCTGGTGGGCAAGGCGCTGGCCGATGCGAACCGCGATGGCCGTGAGCAGACGCTTTTCCGTACTCAGAAACGGACCATCTTCGGCTTCCGGAAACTGCTTGGTGTAAAACACACTTATGGCGCCGACTACGCGGGCGCCAAGAGCAATCTCAGCGTGCTGCCCCCAGGACGTCTCGATGAAGTTGGGTGAAGTCCAGGCCTTACATTCAAAGGAGATTCGTACTACACAGGCTTCCGGGTACTGCCAGCCCAGAGGGATGGCCTCGATGATCTTGGGACATACCAGGTCCATCGGCTCATCAATGCGTCCCAGCGTCTCCTCCACCCGATAAAGCGTGTCCAGTTCTTTTGCCTGAGCCTGAAGCTGCCCGAAAAGTCGTTCATCCGGTTCGGGGTGAGGAAATTGAGAATCAGTCATGATCTCGACGACACCGGCACTCCCGGGCCGTTCCGATGGCAAACCACGGTCGCGCTTTCGCACGCGGCGGAAAGGTCGGCCGGCCCGGTGCGCCGTTTATACTGCTTTCAGATAGTGACCACGCTTCTATACCCAGCCTCGTTCGCGACAGGCATGGGCGACCCGATCGATCGCGATCACATAGGCGGCGTCGCGCATGTACAGATTACGCTTGCGGGCCAGTTCGCTCACGCTCAGGAACGCGTTGGTCATCTTGACGTCAAGCTTCTGCAGGACGTCGTCTTTCTCCCAATAGTAGTTCATGTTGCACTGGACCTGCTCAAAATAGCTGCAGGTCACGCCGCCGGCGTTAGCCAGAAAATCGGGTATCATGAAGATCCCGCGATTCTGAATAATCTTGTCCGCTTCCGGCGTAGTCGGACCGTTGGCTCCTTCCGCGATAATCTTCACGCGCGGTTTGATCTTCGCCGCATTCTCTCCGGTAACCTGGTTTTCCAGAGCCGCCGGAATAAGGATATCAACGTCCTGTGAAATCCACTCACCACCGTCGGCCACGGTGTAACCCGCGTCGCGCGCCTTGCTCTTGTCGATCCCGCCGAACCGGTCGGAGATTTTGCGGAGCGTGTCGATATCGACCCCATCCTTGTTCAGGAAAGAGTACGACTTCTGATCCGACTGGTCCCAGCAGGAAACGCAGATTACTTTGCCGCCCATCTTCTGGTACAACTCCACGGCGTACTGGGAAACGTTGCCGAAGCCTTGCACCGACGCGCAGGTGTTTTCCGGACGCATGTTGAGCTGCTTGAGAGCCTCGCGCACGGTGTAGACTACACCGTAACCGGTCGCTTCGGTACGGCCCAGCGAGCCACCCATACCCACCGGTTTACCGGTGATGAAACCGGGGTACTTGCCGCCATGAATTGTCTCGAACTCGTCCAGCATCCACAGCATGTGCTGGCCGCTGGTCATCACGTCCGGGGCCGGGACATCGGCCACCGGGCCGACATTGCGCGCCAATTGCCGCACCCAGCCGCGGCAAATGCCTTCCTGCTCGCGTTCGCTGAGGTTGTGCGGGTCACAGATCACACCGCCTTTGCCACCACCAAGTGGAATGTCAACCACCGAGCATTTCCAGGTCATCCACATAGCCAGAGCGCGGACCGTGTCGACCGTCTCCGCGGGATGAAATCGGATGCCGCCTTTGTTCGGACCACGGGCATCGTTGTGCTGCACGCGGAAGCCACGGAACACTCGTACCGTGCCGTCGTCCATCCGCACCGGGATCAGAAAATGATATTCGCGTAACGGTTCGCGCAAAAGGGCGCGAGTGGCCTGATCGAGGTCCAACAGGTCGGCTACTTTGTCGAACTGGGTCTGCGCCATGTGAAACGCGTTGAAAGCCGGACGACCAGTGCCTTGCCCGGCATCATGACTGCTCATACTTCAATTCTCCCATTAATTGTACGTGATATTTCTCCAAATCAGTGTGAACGCAAGGCATCGGATTCATTACTCCACGGAAAAGAACGGCTTTCAAACAATCCAGCGTTTCTGACCGATCAAATAGTCCGAGCCTCAGCCTATCGGCGGATTTGGTCCTTCGGCGTCCCGGGTTCGATCTCATGTCGAATACCACCGAGATGCCGTTCTCGGCAGGGCAAGGAATAGCCCCTCTACTGCAATGTCAAGGCATAGTGTAGCGTGCCGTTAACTTGTTTGGTAATAATAAATTATGTTGAATGGTGACCGAAACCATTGACACAGTTTCACGCGCCGTTCGATTTGGCCGCCGCTTGATACAAAGACTCCGGCAAAGTCTCGACAAACCGCCGAATCTCGTCCCGCACTCGCCGGTAATGGATCAGCTCTTCATCTTCGTTGCGAGCCGATTTCGCCAAGCTGGGCGGATCGTCAAAACCATGGTGGACAGTGACTGTGCGACCGAGAAATATCGGGCAGGCCCGGTCGGCGTCAGAACAAACCGTGACCACATAGTCAAACTCTACCCTGGCCAGGTCAGCCAGAGACTTGGAGCGGTGCGAGGAAATGTCTACTCCGGTCTCCCGCATGACCCTGACCGCCAGGGGATTCAAACCATGAGGGGCGGTCCCGGCGGAGTACGGCTCGATCACACCGTGTTTGAGATTTCTGGCCCACCCTTCGGCCATCTGACTACGGCAGGAGTTGCCGGTACAAAGGAACAGAACTCTGAGAGGCGCCGGACTTGTATACATGTTTCGTTACCACCACAAGACCTGATAAAAGGACTTTGAGATAACAACGGCATGGCGTTCAGCAAGTTCCCGTGGTAACTGCGAAGCAGAAGCCATTGGACAAAGAAAATGGGGCTTGACTTTATGCTGTCTGAAATCTATATCTATTAACGAGTTAACTGTTGGGCGGCAGGTTTTTTGTCATGTCTGAAACCAACCTTGTACATAAAGCTGACGTCACTCAGGAGTGCCGACGTCGAATTTTCGAATTGGCGCACAGCGGCGCCACTCGCCAGCGATTCATCGAGGGTTCCCTGACGCTCCTCGCACAGGCGCTCGAGTGCCATGCGGTACGTATGGTTGTGCGTGACCGGGAGCTTCGTTTCTTCGGACAAGCGCAGTCGCTCACTCGGTGTGAAGCTGAAGTCATTGTTACTAGTACCGATATCCCGGCAGGGGTCGGCATGCGTTGGTCATCAGGGACAAATGAAGCGCTGGAGAATCTCTGCCGTCGATTGATAGCCGGTCATGTTGATACCGGTCTTCCTTGGTTCAGTGAATCCGGCTGTCTGACTATTGATGATATCCGCGTCTTCACGGGCGAGGCTCTGGCGTGTGGTGACGACGAGCGCGCCGATGGCCTGTACTTGTCTGCCGGTTGTCGCTCGACCCTCATCATTCCAATCGATGGCACCCGTCGACGTCTCGGACTGCTTCAACTGGAAGCCACGGTTCCAGGCTATTTCTCCCCCAGCCTGATGAACCGGTGCGAGAGTCTTGCCCAGGCCTTTGGTTTCGCCTTCGACCTGAGGCATCTCCATGTGGCGCTCCGCGAACGCGTCAAAGAGCTTACCTGCCTGTATGACATCGCGCGCCTCATGGCCCATTCCGAATCGCCGCTTGACGAAATTCTGCAGCAGGCGGTTGAGCAACTCCCGTCGGGCTGGCTGTTTCCGGACACAGCCGCCGCGCGGATCACCCTTGATGAACGGATCCATGAGACCCGCGGCGCTCAAGACATGGTTCAGCGCATGAGCGCGGATATTGTAATTGACAGCGTTAAGCGGGGCATGGTGGAAGTCGGCTACACTGAGCCGAAGCCAGCGGCTGATGACGGCCCATTCCTCACCGAGGAACGTCATCTCCTTGATACCATCGCCCGCGAACTCGCCTTCACAATACAGCAGCGGTCGTATGCCGAAGAACGACAGAAACTGCAAACTCAGTTGCGCCATGCCGACCGTCTCGCCACCATCGGTCAACTCGCCGCTGGAGTAGCGCACGAACTTAACGAACCACTGTCGTCGATAATGGGATTCGCGCAACTGGCCGCCAAGCAACCCGATGTGCCAGCCGACGTGGTTCGTGACCTGAACAAGATTGTTGCTGCCTCGTTTCACGCCCGAGGGATCATCCGAGAGCTGCTGGTGTTTGCGCGCGAGGCCCGACCGGTAAAGATCGCCTTCAATCTTAACGAACTGATCCGCGACGGACTGTTCTTTCTCGAAAGCCGGTTTGTCAAGGCCGGTATCAGCCTGACGTGCGAACTTGATCCCAAACTGCCCAACATTACTGCCGATCGCTCGCAAATACTCCAGGTGCTGACCAATTTGGTCGTGAACTCGGTGCAGGCTATGCCGAACGGCGGGCGTTTGAATATCACGACCTCAGCCGACAACGGCCACGTGCATCTGGTGGTCGAGGACAACGGGTGTGGAATGGACGAAGTTGTTATCAAAGATATTTTCCATCCGTTCTTCACGACCAAGGACCTCAACCAGGGCACCGGGCTTGGCTTGTCGGTAGTTCACGGGATCGTGACCGCGCATGATGGCCGCATTGATGTAACCAGTCGACCTAGCGAAGGATCGAGGTTCTGCATTCATCTGCCGATTTCCGCCCCATCTAACCCAACGGAGATTCTACCCATTGCCGAATGACTCCACCAAGACCCGCATCCTTTTGGTCGATGATTCCCCGGACACGCTGGAAGTACTCCAACGGAATCTGACTGCTCAGGGATTCCAGGTAAGCACGGCCAGTTCGGTCGGCGAGGCCACCCGCAGGCTGGAGACGATGCCCCCCGATCTGGTGATCACCGACTATAAGATGCCCCAGGTCGACGGACTCGATCTCATTCAGTTCGTGCACAACAACTATCGGGATGTCGAAGTCATTATGATCACCGGCTACCCGTCAATCGGCGGCGCGGTCAGGGCCGTGCAACTCGGAGCGAGCGACTATCTCGAAAAGCCGTTTACTGACGAGGAGTTGTTTGCCGCCGTGCGGAAAGCGTTGGAGCGTCTCAGTGAGCGCCGGGCCGCGGCGCTTCCCGACGTCTATCAGTCTTCACAACCATATGCCCTCGTCGGTGACTCGACGGCTATACTTCGTGTTTTCCGCGCCATTGAAAAAGCTGCCACCACCACAGCCAATGCAATCATCACGGGTGAAAGCGGCACCGGCAAGGAACTGGTGGCGCGAGCCATACATTACCGCAGCACTCGCGCGGCGCAGCCGTTCATACCAGTCAACTGCGGGGGGATACCCGAGGGTCTGCTGGAAAGCGAACTGTTCGGTCACGTCAAGGGCGCGTTTACAGGTGCGGTCAGAACTCGCACCGGCTTCTTCCAGGCGGCCGACGGTGGCACACTGTTTCTCGACGAAATCAGCGAAACCAGCCCGGGCATGCAGGTCAAGCTGTTGCGAGTGCTTCAGGACAAGGCCATCTGCATGGTGGGGGACAGTCGACTGGACACTGTCGATGTCCGCATTCTTGCCGCCACCAACAAGAATCTCGAAACCCTGGTGCGCAAGGGCAAGTTCCGCGAGGACCTGTTCTTCCGACTGAGCGTTATCACCATCAACGTTCCCCCGCTGCGGGACCGCGAAAACGATATCGTCCTGCTGGCCAATGCCTTCGCCCACAAATACGCCGCCGAACTGGATCGTTCGCCGGTCAGCTTCACCGACAACGCCATCCGCATAATGAAGGGGTATGTCTGGCCGGGCAACGTGCGCGAACTGGAAAACGTAGTGCAGCGTCTGATGATCATGAGCGACCGCGAGATAATTGAGGCCGCCGACCTTCCGTCAATGATGAAGACCGGTCTGCCGCGCGATGCCGGTGTTGATCGCACGCTCGCCGAAGTGGAGACAGAGCATATCAGAAATGTCCTCTCCGGTGTTGATGGTAACAAGACCCGAGCCGCCGAGATTCTCGGAATCGACCGAAAGACGCTTCGTGAGAAGCTGAAACTCTCTGACGATTCGGACGAGTAACCACCCTACCGGGTAATTTCACCCCACCGGTACATTATTCCCCGCCATATTCATAGTTGGAAGCGATGGTGCGGAACCACACACTGAACGATCCTGCTTGCCGCTCACACACTGCGAAATCATAATCCGTTGAAACATGAGCGGTAGCCTCCCCGAAAGACGCCCGGCACGGTCCTTATTCCCAAATGAATCATGGAGTTACGGTCTGCGGCACATCCTTTGCCTTATAGTTGTGTTGACTTAGCAACACGCCGCGACAGCCGACTTCTGGTTCCCTTGGCAACGTTGATGCAAGTCGGTGCGCGGGTCGTGTCAAACATGGAAAGGTAACCATGAACGTCGACACCCTTTCACGCATTTTGGAAAAGTATCAAAACGGGCACGGCGGCTTGATTTCCATCCTGGAGGAAATCCAGGCGGTCTACAGCTATTTGCCGCGCGAAGCTCTCGAAGAAGTATCCAGGCGGACCGGTCGGTCAATGGTGGACATCTACGGTGTGGCCACGTTCTACAGCGCTTTCAGTCTGGAACCTCGCGGCAAGCATCTGGCGTCCTGCTGTCTCGGCACCGCCTGCCACGTGCGCGGCGGTCCGGCCGTCGCCGAAGAGTTGGAGCGTCAGCTCGGTATCAAGGCCGGCGAAACCACCGCGGACCGGGAGTTTTCTCTGGAGACGGTCAACTGTCTCGGCGCTTGCGCCCTGGGACCGGTGGTCGTGGTCGACGGTCACTATTTCCCCAAGACGTCCACCTCCAAAGTAAAGAACATCCTGGACAAGGCTCGCGTGGGCATGGATGTGGTCGAAGTGGAGACCGATCGTCGCGTCTTCCCGGTAGAAGTGAGTTGCCCTCGGTGCAACCATAGTCTGATGGATCCGGAGTTCGTGATCGACAGCCGCCCGGGGATTCGGGTGACAATTTCTTTTGGCAGCAAGCACGGGTGGCTGGTTCTGTCCAGTCTCTACGGAAGCTACAATGTCGAGTCGCTCCACCCTATTCCTAAAGAAACGATCGCCACATTCTTCTGTCCGCACTGCCATGCTCAGCTTATCGGTGGCGCGAAGTGCGGCGAATGTACAGCTCCGATGGTGCCGATGATTGTCCGCGGCGGAGGCATTGTCCAGATCTGCTCGCGAAGCGGCTGCCACGGCCACATGCTCGATCTGGGCGGAGTGGCATTTGAGTAAGTGTGAAAAAAATGACGCAATAAGGGAGATTACTTCATGAACAGACTCGCGTCCCTTGATGAGTTTACAGGTTTTCGCGAGCGCATCCTGAGTGAACGGAATCTTCGGGAAAAGCGACCCACCCTGGTGGTGTCGGCCGGCACCTGCGGACAAGCCAGCGGCGCCAATGATATCATCAGGCTCGTCAAACGGTACATCCTCGAAAAGAACCTGAGCGACCAGGTGAGTCTCCGGATCACCGGTTGCCAGGGTTTCTGCGAGATGGAGCCATTCATCCTGGTCGAACCGCATCGGCATCTTTACCCGAAGCTTAAGGGAGATGATGTCCCGCGCGCAATCCAGGCGGCGATCGGCGG
>Ga0315278_10004848_pt1 | contig 12186 bp, 6 predicted proteins | sample YL17G06_0_MG_FD_203880 | JGI IMG/M metagenome (GOLD analysis project Ga0315278, IMG submission 203880) | Sediment microbial communities from Yellowstone Lake, YNP, Wyoming, USA - YL17G06_0 | ecosystem: Environmental > Aquatic > Freshwater > Lake > Sediment | place: USA: Wyoming | collected... | reverse complement strand
TTGCCCGTCCTTCACGCCTTCCACCTTCCTGCCCCCCTTCGCTCCACGCCCATTACAGGCGCTTCTTCGCTCGCTATGGGGGCTCTGACTCCTGCGTCGCGCTCGCGGCTCTTCGGCTCTTCGAGCATGAACACCGCCCTTTGCCCGCTTCGCAGGTCTCGCCGCTTCACGTGCACGGCCTTCCAACCATTCCGTCTCCACCCACCTGACAGCCCCCTGCGTCGCTTTCGCACGCTACCCCTTAGCTCGCAGGGCCTCCGCCGCTTTGCCGGCGGTCTGGACTTCGCCATTGAAAAGCAGGCTCGTCGATCTGCCCGGCCGTATCGAGTTCGTCATCCTACGGACTGGTCGTTCACCTCCCGTTGCTTCGGACCCCACCTCGTGACGACGCCCTTTCGTTTGGTTTCAGGCCGGAGAGCGCATGCCTGACGGGGACTTTCACCTCGCTGACTATGCACGCTCGCGGTCGCACTCTCCCGCGCTCCGCGCGGTTGCGGTCGGTTGTGATCGACCCGAGTACGGGCCGACCACAACCGACCGCGTCCGTCTCCTCGAGCGTCGTGCGAAAACTGATCGGGTGCGGGTCACATTTTTTCCGGCGACCCTTCCTCCGTAGATTGAGGACGCGAGTGAGCAGCCGAGCTCACACCTTACCGATCAAGCTCTTCTCCGCTTCGTCGATCAGGGTCAGCAGGCTCGCTTCGTCGCGCGCCCGGGGCGCGTAGACGATCAGCCGGGCGACACCGAGCGCGGCGAAGCGCTCCGCGGTTTCGCGGTCGAGGAGCAGCCGGTCGCGCTCGGGAACCGGCGTCACGCTGATCTCCACGTCCTCGAAACGGCGCCCCTCGCGCTCGCAGGCCGCGCGCACGCCCGCGATCGAGCCCTTCGTGCGCTCGAGGTCGAGGGCAAAGCCGTACCAGCCTTTGGCGAGGCGTGCGGCACGCGAGTACGCCGCCGGCGTGTGTCCGCCGAACACAATCGGCGGATGCGGCTTCTGCACGGGCTGCGGTCTCGCCTGGATGTTCGAGAAAGAGACGAACCGGCCCTCGAAGCGGGGCTTCTCCATCGTCCAGAGCGCGAGCATCGCGCCGAGATATTCTTCGCTGCGCGCCCCCTTGTCCTGGAACGACACGCCGAGCGCCGCGAACTCGGGCTCGAGATAGCCGATGCCGATACCGAAGATCAGCCGCCCGCCCGAGAGCACGTCGAGCGACGCCAGCTCCTTGGCGAGAACCAGCGGGTTTCGCTGCGGCAGGATGATGATCCCGGTCCCGAGCCCGATGGTCGTCGTGTGCGCGGCGAGAAACCCGAGCGCCACCGTCGGGTCGAGCATCGCGGAAAGCGGTGGGAGCGGCGACGGCGGCGCCTGCGGGTCGGGAAGCACGATGTGCTCTCCGGTCCAGAGGCTCTCGAAGCCAGCCGCTTCGGCGGCGCGCGCCACCCGAGCCGCGACCTTGGGATCGGCGCACGGCCCCATGTTGCAGGCGAAAAGTCCGAATTTCATGACAGCTCCTTTCGGTTACCGGCTACCGGCTACCGGAAAGAAACCGCGAAGTCTTTTCCCGTAGCCTGTAGCCTCTTCAATAAAGCACCTTCTCCGCGCGCAGCCGCGCGATCTCCTCGGCCGGCATGCCCAGCAGCTCCCGCATCACGCGATCCGTGTGCTCGCCGATCAGCGGGGCGGGTGAGCGAACCCCGTTCGTCGTTTCGGCGAAGCGCCACGGAACGCCCGCGTGCGCGCGCACTCCGACCTCCGCGTGCTCGAGACGCGTGAAGAAGCCACGCTCGTTCAGATGCGGGTCCTCCACTAGATCGCGGCTCGACATCGACGGGAACGCCGCCACACCGGCCGCCTGCAGCGCTCGCGTGATCTCCCAGCGGTCGCGCGTCTGCGTCCACGCGGTGATCTCCGCTTCGAGAGCATCCTCGTTGGCCTTCCGATCCGCGGCGGCCGCGAAGCGCGGATCGCTCGCCAGCTCGGTCCGCCCGATCACACCACAGAGCGCTTGCCACTCGCGGTCCGTGGCGCAGGCGATCGTCACCCAGGCATCCTCACCTGAGGCGCGAAAGCAATTGCACGGCGACAGCAGCGGATCGCGGTTGCCGATCCGCTCCGGCAGACGTCCGCTCATCAGAAACTCCATCCACCCTTCGGCGACCAGCGCCGCCGTCGCTTCCCAGAGCGCGAGATCGATGTGCTGGCCCCTGCCCGTGCGTCGGCGCACGACGAGCGCCGCGAGCACTCCTGCTGCCGCGGTGATGCCGCCGGTGGGATCGCCATAAGAGATCCCCACCTCTGCGGGCGGCCCGCCGGGATAGCCGGTGAGCGATGCGAGCCCGGAAAGCGGCACGATCGCCGGGCCGTAACCCATGTAACTCCGCTGCGGCCCGGTATGCCCGTAACCGGAGATCGACACCATGATGATGTCGGGCTTCACCTGGCGCAGATCCTCGTAACTCAGCCCGAGTCGCTCCATCACGCCGGTCGCGAAGTTTTCGACCACGACGTCGCTCTTGGCGATCAGGCGGCGGGCGATCTCGATTGCACCCGGCGCGGCGAGGTTCAAGAGCGCGCTCTGCTTTCCCTGATTCCACTGATTGAAATAGCCCGAGCGGTTGAGGCCCGGCTCCATGCCGGCCGGCGTGATCGGCAGCCGGCGCGCAGCGTCGGGCCGCGCCTGCGACTCGAGGCGGATGACCTCGGCACCGAGGTGGGCGAGCTGCATCGCGCAGAATGGGCCCGCCCAGACCCAGCTGAAGTCGACGACGCGCACGCCCGCGAGCGGAAGTGGCTGCTCCGCGCGCGGGCCGGGAGCCGATGACTGCGCCGCGCTCGCACCGTTCGGCCTCGACGCGAGCATCTCACGGTTGTGCTCGCCGAGACGCGGCGCGGGGCGACGGATCCGCCACCACGGGTCGTGGAGACGGTAGGGCGGGCCGGGCAGGCGAAGCGCTTCCGAGCGCGGATGGTCCACCTCGACGAAGAATCCGCGCGCGCGAAGCTGGGCCTCGTCGGCGAGGGCGGCCATCGTGAAGACCGGAGCGAAGCAAACGCGGCGCTCCTGGCCCGCGCGGAAGAGGTCCGCCACTTTCCATTGGCGCGTCCACTCCCTGATGTAGGGCTTCATCACGTCGGCGTTGTCGGCGCGTCCGACCAGCCCGCGGAAGATCTCCCAGCTCGCCCATTCCGGATTGCCCATCAGCTCGACGAGCCGTCTCCACTGGTCGTCCTCGACGATCACCAGGAAGATCAGCCCGTCCGCACACTCGAAGATTCCCCACGGAAAGAGCAGCCGCTGCCCGAGACGAGAGGCGACCTTTTCGCAGTAGGTGAAGTAGACCAGGTTCTGCTCGATGAACGAGGCGACGTGCGCCTGGACGGAGAGATCGACGTGCTCTCCGCGGCCGGACGCGAGCGCGCGGAAGTAGGCTCCGAGAGAGGCGACGGCGGCGCTCATGCCCGCGTGGAAGTCGCACTGGTGGCCGAAGGCCTTGAGCGGCGGCAGGTCCGGGCGGTCCGAGGCGCCGGGCGCGACCCAAGCCCATCCGCCGCCGTGCGCCATCGTGATCTCCTCGGCCCGATAGTCGCGATGCGGTCCGGTGAGCCCGAACGGCGTGATCGAGCAAAGCACGAGGCGGGGATTGATCGCCCGGAGCCGCTCGTAGTCGAGTCCCCGCGCCGCCATCTCTTTCGGCGCGTAGTTGTGGACGACGATCTCCGCCCACTCGGCGATCCGCTCGAGCTGCGGCCGCTCGCGCGGATCGGTCAAATCGAGCGTCACGCCCCGCTTGTTGGTGTTGAGATAGAGGAAGAGGCCGCTCTTCTCGGGGTCGGCGATGCCCCCCGGAAACGGCCCGCGCGTCCGCGCCACGTCCCCGGTCGGCTCCTCGACTTTGACCACGTCCGCGCCGAGATCGGCCATGATCTTCGTCGCGTAGGCGGCCGACACCAAGTGGCCGAGCTCGGCGATGCGGATGCCTTCGAGCCCCTGCATCGTGACGACACGGTCGTGGGTCATCTTGGCGATCGACTTCGCGGAGGGGGGCGCTGCGGCATCATTGGAATTGTTCCCCGCCGCCGCATAGCGCTTGTCGCGGGAGAGCCGCAAGGAGTAGAGGGGAGTCGCATGAAAATTCGCACCGACGAGCGCTGGCGCGCGCGCTGCGGAGGCAAGCTCTGCAGCGCGGCCGAGGCCGTCCAGGTGGTCGCCAGCGGACATTCCGTCTACGCGGGAGGGTGGACCTCCGTGCCGGTGATGCTCTGCCGCGCGCTGGCGGCGCGCCGTGGCGAGCTTCGCGACGTGACGATCGGCACTTACCTCGCGCCGTTTTCCTGGGACGACGCCGCGACGCTCGAGAGCTTCCGTATTCGCACCTTCTACGCGGGACCCTTCGAGCGCCCCGCCGTCCAGACAGGCCGCTTCGATTACGTGCCGATCGCGCAGTGGCGTGCGGGCCAGATGCCACCAGGGTTCGGCGAGCGCTTCGACGTGGCGATGATCCCGATCTCACCGCCCGACGCAGAGGGGTATTGCTCGTTCGGCACCGGCGTCTGGTTCGGGCCGACGGCGATGGCCAATGCCGAATTGGTGATCGGCGAGGTGCATCCGGAGTTCATCCGCACCGGCGGGCAGAACCGCGTGCACGTCTCGCGCTTTGCGCGGCTCGCCGAGATCGATGCCAAGCCGCCGCCCTCGCCCATCCCCCCCCGATCCGAGGAGACCGAGATCGCGGCGCAGGTGATCTGCACGCTCGTCGCGGCCGAGATCGTCCGCGATCGCGCAACCCTGCAGATCGGGATCGGAGACGTGTCCGCGGCGCTCCTCGCCTTTCTCGACGACAAGCACGACCTCGGTATCCATACCGAGCTCTGTCCGGCAGGCGTTGCCGATCTCGTGCGGCGCGGCGTCGTCAGCGGCAAGTACAAGTCGCTTCACCCGGGAAAGGTCGTCGCCTCGGCGCTCGCGCAGATGTCCGACGACGAGCTCGACTTCATCGATGGGAACCCGACCTTCGAGCTCTACGACTTCACCTACACGGACGACCTGCGCAATCTGTTGCAGATAGAGGACTTCATCGCCATCAACAACGCGTTGGCCGTCGACCTGACCGGCAACGTGTGCTCCGAGACGCGCGGCCCGGAAGTGTTCAGCGGTCCGGGAGGCCAACCGGCGTTCGCGGTCAGCGCGTCGATCACGAGCGGCGGCTCGGTGATCGTGCTGCCGTCGTCGCAGCTGCGGCCCGAGGGACGTCAGCCGCGGATCGTCGCCGCGCTCGCGCCCGGCTCGACCACGACGCTGCACCGGGGCTTCGTCGATTGCGTCGTGACCGAGCAAGGCGTGGCCCGACTGCGCGGCAAGAGCCTCCGCGAGCGGATCGGCGAGATGATCGCCGTCGCACACCCGGATTTCCGCGGCGAGCTGCGGAGCGAGGCCAAGCGGCTATACGGCGTGACGGTCTGAGGCTCGCTCGGTAGGATGTTGCATCCCCTTTGATCGCGACCAACGGGAGCGATCCGTGACGCGGGCTCCTCGCCCGCGTAGGCGGGGGGCGCGAGACCGAAACGCTGCTCGCCGAGCCAGGCGAGCCAGGTACTCGGTGACGGCGCGACGCGGGTCGCGGAAGGTCTATTCGGACGGCCGCCGCTCGGGGGCGTCGATGCTGGCCATCAGGCGGAGGAGCTTGTCGCGGCGCAGCGGCTTCACCATGTGCTCGTTGAAGCCCGACTCGAGCGCGCGGCGGCGGTCGATCGGCTGACCGTAGCCGGTGAGCGCCACGAGATAGACGAAGTTGTTGGTGCCTTCGGAGGCGCGGATCTCGCGTGCGACGTCGTAGCCATCGAGCCCCGGCAGGCCGATGTCGATGAAGGCGATCTCCGGCGCGCGCGACAGCGCGAGCTCCACGGCCTCGTTGCCGTTGCTCGCGGCATCGACGCGGTGACCCGACGCTTCGAGCAGCAGCCGCAGCGACTCCCGCGAATCGGCGTGATCCTCCGCGATGAGGACGTGGCGGGCCACGACCTTACCGAGATCCGGTGTCGATTCGGCTGCGGCGCGGTCGTCGGAGGGATGCGCCGGCAGACGTACCCGGAACTCGCTCCCCTGCCCCACACCCGCGCTCTCCACCTCGACGGAGCCGCCGTGTAGCTCGGCGAGCCGGCGCACCAGCGTGAGCCCGATGCCGAGCCCCCCGCGCGGGCGATCGAGCGACTGCTTTCCCTGAACGAAGAGATCGAAGATGCGCGGCAGCAAGTCAGGCTCGATCCCTTGTCCGTTGTCGCGCACGCGAAGCTGCGCCCCGGCGCTGCCGTGGCGCTCGACGGCGACCTCGACCTCCCCCCCGTCCGGCGTGTACTTGAGCGCGTTCTCGATGAGGTTGGTGATGATCTGCTCGAGGCGGACGGGATCGGCGTCGACGAAGACCGGCTCGCCGCCGCAATGGACGAAGTGCCGCGACGCTTTGCCGGCGGCTCGCAGCGACTCGAGCGTCTGGTTGGTGAGCTCCAGTAGATCCACGAGGCGCGTCCGCAGGCGGATCTTCCCCGAGATCAGCCGCGTGACGTCGAGCAGGTCGTCGACGAGCTGAGCGAGCGTCTCGGTCTGGCGGCCGATGATCGAGCAGAGCATCTCGCCCGCCCCGTCGCCGCTCCGTGCTTGCGAGATCTCGAGCGCCTCGACGCTGTTGCGGATCGCGCCGATCGGGTTGCGCAGCTCGTGCCCGAGCATGGCGAGGAACTCGTCCTTGGCTCGACTGGCGGTCTCGGCCGCTTCGCGTGCGCGTCGCTCCGCCTCGTAGAGCTCGGCGTTGTCGATCGCCACCGCCGCGTGGGCCGCGATGCCGGCAACGACGCGCTCCTCGCGCTTGGTGAAGGCACCCGGGTCCGGATGGGCGAGCCAGAGGCCGCCGAGGATCCGGCCCGTCCGGGAGACGACGGGGACTGCAAGAACGCTGGCGACCGAAGGCCCGGCGAAGGGAATCTCGACGCCGGACGGCGGCGGTCCGCTTCGCAGGTCGTCGATTCGCAGTGGCCCATCGCTGGAGAAGAGGCGGATCGGAAAGCCCGTCGAGCGCAGCGCCGGCAGGCCGAACGTATCCCGAGACGTTCCCGCCGACGTATAGCTTCGGTACCCTTGTCCTTGGCCTTCGCGCGAGTGGTAGAAGAACGTGCCGAATTGGGCGTTGGCGAGCTTCGTCGCCGCGTCGGTGAGCTCCTGAATGAGCTTGTCGACGTCGAGCGTGCCCGAGGACATGGACGAGAGGCGGGTCACCGTCTCGAGCGCGGCACCCTCCTCGCGCAACCGTTCGTCGCCTCGCTTGCGTTCGATGAACTGACCGATCTGATTGCCGAGCGAGGCGACGAGCGCGAGCAGGCGCTCGTCGCGGAGGAGCGCATCCGCACTGTAGAGCTCGACGACGCCGACAAATTCCTCGCGCGCACGGATCGGCGCCCCGATTGCGGCATGGAGGGCTTCCCGCTCCGCGGCGGGGGCGCGCAACAGCCCCTCCTCGCGTGCGACGTCGGCAATCCACAATGGCTGACCGCTCGCCCACACGCGTCCGGGAAATTCCTCGCCGCGAGCGAACGTGAGGTCGCGGGCCGCGGCTGCGAACGCGGGCGTGCCGTTCGCCGACGCTTGCCAGACGTCGGCGCAGCGAAGCACGCCGAGCTCGCGGTCGAGCGTCCATACCGCCGCCGTCTCCCAGCCGAGCGTCGAGCCGAAGACTGCAAGAAGGCGCGGCAGCGCCGCGTGCAGGGTTTGAGACTCCGCGAGGATCTTCGCCGTCTCGTACTGTGCGGCAAGCCGCTGCTCGTGCTCCTTCCGCTCCGTGACGTCGATCATGACGCCGCGTTGCCAGTGTCGATCGCCATTTGCCGGGCCCGCGTAGAGGCGACTCTCGAGCCACCGGACGCGGCCATCCGCGGTGACGGTTCGAAACTCGAAGTCGCAATCCCGCCGCTCCTCGTCGGCGGCGCGGAGCGTGGCCGCGATGCGCTCACGATCGCGTGGGTGCGGGAGCCGTGACCAGACGTCGCCGCTGGCGAGCAGACGCTCGGGTGAATCGCCCAGCATCTCCCGAACAGCAGGGCTCACGAACTTGAGCCGGCCGCTCTCGAGATCGGCTTCCCAGACGATCGCGTCGAGATCGCGCAGCAGTTCCAGATAGTGGGCCCGTGAACGTTCCGCCTGCTCACGAGCGGCATTCGCGCGCATGAGCCGCGCGTGCGCTCGAGACGCCACCTGCAGGGCTTGCTCCGCCCGGCGCATGCCGTCCGAGCCCAGCCAGACGATGTCCACGAAGCTCGCCATCGCCAGCGTGACGAGCAGCGAGATCGCTCCCGCGTGATCGAGCCACCCGGACCGCACCCCGACGATCGCGAACAGGCCGACGAGCAGCGGTCCGCCGATTGCAAGGGGCAAAAGCCGCCGGGCCACCCGGCCGGCCGGACTATCGCTGCCGAGCAGCCCCACCGCGGCGGACTCGATGCGCGCCGAGAGCAGCGCCGCGGCGGCGAGCACGAAGAAGAGTGTCGAACCAAGGCCCACGCCCGTGCGCGGTTCAAACGCCCCGGCCGCTCCGCAGAGCCTCGCCAGGCCAAGTTGCAGGAGCACGGACAACGAAGCGAGCACGAGAAAGTCGGAGAGGCGGTGGTGCTGCGGCGTCTTCACGTCGATGGCGAACGCCGCAGCCCCGAGCAAGACGAACTCGACGGCGCTCGGCAAGCTCATGCGCACGTCGGCGGCGGAGCCGCCCCCCCCCGCGAACAGCCGATCGATGCGAAGATCGACGCCGAAGACGTGCTCGGCGGCGGTCGCGGCGCCGAGAAGAGCGACGACGAGGCCGAGCGCCTTGCCCGCGACTTGCCGTCGCGAGCTCTCCTCTGCCACGAGAAAGGCCGCGGCCGACAATGCGAGGAACGGGACGGCGGCGCTCGGTCCGAGAGGGGACGAACCAGGAAGAATGCGCGCCACGAGACTCGCCCCGAGAAGATGGTCCGCGAGAGCGAGGGCCGTGAAGGCGAAGAGCAAACCCGTGGTGATGCGAACAAACCGGTCGGCCGTCTTCGAACGCAGCGAAGATGACTCCACGACCGACCCCTCTACGTTGCTACCAACCCACACGAAAGGCTCGCCTACCGGCGGCGCCTTTCTTTATCACGTTTTTCGCGGCAACCGATAGGGCTCGGCGGCGTCGGCAGCGGCTCGTTTCGCGATCTGCGCAGATGGGGAAGAGGACGTTGCCGCATCATCGGAATCGTTTTCCCGATTCGGCTCGCGAGCGATGAAGACAAATCCGACGATGCGGCGGCGTCCCCTTCCTCCGCGGCTTCGGGCGCCCAAATGGCCCACCACCTCGGCGGCGGGCGCCTATGCACTCCGTAACCTCGAGTGGTAAGACCGCGGGCGGGGACAAGGCGACGAACCGCTTGATCATCGCCATCGGCCTCGGGGTCGTCTACTTCGTCACGGGCAAGGTCGGTCTCGCGGTTGCGTTCGTTCACCCGAGCGCCACGCCGATCTGCCCATCGGCGGGCATCGCCCTGGCGGCCGTTTTGGTGCTCGGACGCCGCATCTGGCCGGTCATCACCATCGGCGCGTTCCTCGTCAACTTGACGACGTGGGGCTCGTGGAAAACGTCGCTCGCGATCGCGCTCGGCGACACGCTGGAAGCGCTGGTGGGCGGCGCCCTCGCCGAGCGATTCGCGAGCGGCGCCCGGTGCTTCGTGCGCGGCCGAGACGTCGTGCGATTCGTCCTCTTCACGGGGCTCGTGAGCACGATGGTGGGCGCCACGATCGGGGTGACGGCCCTCGGCCTCGCAGGATACGCGACGTGGTCGGACTGGGGCTCGATCTGGCTGACGTGGTGGCTGGGAGATACGGGGGGCGACCTCGTCGTCGCTCCGTTCCTCGTTCTCTGGGCGACGGGCTCTCGGCTGGATTGGGATGCGACTCGAGCGCTCGAAGCGTCGGCGCTCCTCTTGGCGATCGCCATACTCAGCGTCTTCGTGATCTTCCCGTGGCCTCCGCTGCCGGGATCCGGCTACCCCGTCGCATTCCTCTCGTTTCCGTTGATTCTCTGGGCGGCCTTTGGATTCGGGCCTCGCGAGACGGCAACGGTGGTCCTGCTGCTGTCGGCGCTCTCGGTGTGGAGCACGCTGCACGGCCTCAGTCCCTTCACTCTGACCTCGCCCAACGAGTCGCTTCTGCTGCTCGATTCCTTCCTCATCGTCGCTTCGCTCACGGGAATGGGCCTCGCCGCGGTGGTCCACGAGCAACAATCCACGGCGCAGGCGCTGAAGAACGCGGAGCGCCGGCTGCAGGGCCTTCTTCGTTACGAGCAAGCCGAGCGGCGGCAAGCCGAAGCGATCAGTAAGGCGAAGGACCAGTTCCTGGCGGTTCTCGGCCACGAGCTGCGGAGCCCGCTTTCCGCGCTCAGCCACGCGATCGCGGCGCTCGGGCGAGGCGCCGAGCAGGAGCCGCGGGTCGCGCAACTGCACGCGATCATCGAGCGACAGGCTCGCTACCTGACCCGCCTGGTCGACGACCTCCTCGACGTCTCGCGCCTCGACTCCGGAAAGATCCGGCTGACCCCCGAGGTGCTCGACTTGAAGGAGGTCGCCGAACGCTGCCTCAGCTCCTTTGGCGAGGCGGGGGCCTGGCGAGAGCGCATCGTCTCCACCGCGCTCGAGTCGGCGTGGGTGCGCGCGGACGCGACCCGGCTCTACCAGGTCGTCACGAACCTCCTCGACAACGCGACGAAGTTCACGCCCGCGGGCGGACGAATCGAGGTGGCGGTGCGTCCGGACGACGGCCATGCGGTGCTCGAGGTCAAAGACAATGGACGGGGCATCGATCCGGCGACGCGGCCACGCATCTTCGATTTCTTCGCCCAGGCCGATGACTCGCTGGATCGCTCGCACGGCGGGCTCGGCATCGGGCTTACCATCGTTCGCCGGCTGGTCGAGATGCACGACGGCAGCGTCGAGGCGCGGAGCGAGGGGCCGGGCCGGGGCAGCGAGTTCGTCGTGCGGCTTCCGCTTCGCGCCGGGCCGCCCGTCGCGCGGCCCGCCCCGAGCCCGGCGCTCGGGTCAGCCGCGCGGCAGTGTCTCCGCGTGCTGGTCGTCGAGGACTACGAGGATTCTCGAGTGGCGCTCGAGGTCTACCTCGGGCTACTCGGCCACTCCGTGCAGAGCGCCGCGGATGGGTTGCGGGGCGTAGAGCTCGCACGCGAGTGGCGGCCTGACGCCGCTCTCGTCGACATCGGCCTTCCCGGCCTCAGCGGCTACGACGTCGCCAGGAGAATCCGCACCTCCGCGGGCGGGAGAGACATGCTCCTGATCGCCATCACCGGCTACGGGCAAGCAGAGGTGAGACGACGCGCCCTGGACGCGGGGTTCAGCGATTGTCTGGTGAAGCCGGTGAAGCCGCGAGAGCTCGCGTGGCTGCTCTCGGGCCGGTTGCGGCCGGCCGCCGTCGGATAGGCGAGCGCGCGCGCCGACGAATGGGGGCACGACGGATCACCCGTTCGGCCGTGGTTTCGAGTATTGTGTTCGAAAGCGCCTCGTCGCTGACCGCGCGCGCGAGAATCAGGCCACCGGCCATGCACGCGAACGCGGCGATTGCGTTTTCGCGACGGCGTGAAGGGTCGTCTCCCGGAACCAATCCGGCCAGGAGATCGAGCGCGTCCTTCAACTCCTGGGTGAAGGCTTCACGAACGGTTCGAGGCTGTCGGGCGATGTCGGTGCCGAGAGCTGCGACGGCACAGCCCTGCCCCGGCGAGTCCCGGTGCTCTCGCGACAGGTATCCGGCCACGATGCTCCGAAAGGCCCCCCCTCCCTGCTTGCGCCCTGCCCGCTGCTGCCAGACGCGCTTCGAGCGCGCCAGAGCGAAGCGGATCGCCTCGGCCGCGAGCGCGTCTTTGGACCCGAATTGGCTGTAGAAGGCACCATGGGTCAAACCGGCATCGCGGCTGATCGCGTCGACGCCGGTGGCGCCGATGCCGTTTTCCCGGAACAAGCGAGCAGCCGCAGTCAGCATCCGTTTGCGATTCTGCGCGGCCCGTTGCTTCGAAACCCGCATCGGCGACTCCTCGGTCTGCAACGCCTCAGTCTTCGCCTCGAATGCTTCGGAACGACGAAGAGCGCGGTCGGTTGTGATCGGCCCGTACTCGGGTCGATCAAAACCC